>Ga0335074_10012565_pt1 | contig 11875 bp, 14 predicted proteins | sample Lox_Sample_23_FD_206715 | JGI IMG/M metagenome (GOLD analysis project Ga0335074, IMG submission 206715) | Soil microbial communities from Loxahatchee National Wildlife Refuge, Florida, United States - Lox_Sample_2.3 | ecosystem: Environmental > Terrestrial > Soil > Wetlands | place: USA...
CGCCGGATGATCCTCGGGTCCACCATCGGGTGCGGGAGGTCGATGGCGGCAAGGGCACGGGCCAGCTCCTGCCGCTCCTCAAGAGACATCCGCCGCAACGCGGCCTCATCGATCACACATCACATTGTGCACTGCGCGTCTTTTGCGGCTGCTGATCCGGGCCGGGGCGTACCTGGCTGCCCAGGGCTGCCGGGCGTAAGCTCGGCAAAGTGAGCGAGCTCGTTTACCGTGGCCTGGGACCGGTCCCCGTGGATTACCTGGAGGCCTGGGACCTGCAGCGCCGCCTGCACGGCCAGCGCGTGGCCGACGAGATCGGCGACCTGTGCCTGCTGCTGGAGCACCAGCCGGTCTATACGGCCGGGAAGCGGACGGCCGTATCAGACCGGCCGTACGACGACCCAGGGGCTCCGGTCATCGACGTGGACCGGGGCGGCAAGATCACCTGGCACGGCCCTGGCCAGCTCACCGGGTACCCGATCATCAAGTTGCGCGAGCCGCTCGACGTCGTCGCCTACGTGCGGGCCCTGGAGGAGGCGATGATCGCCGCCTGCGCCGAGTTCGGCGTCACCGCCGAGCGAGTCCAGGGCCGCAGCGGGGCGTGGATCACTTCCGGACCAGGCGAGGACCGCAAGGTCGGCGCGATCGGGGCCAGGGTGGCCCGCGGCGTTACCATGCACGGATTCGCGCTGAACTGCGACTGCGACCTGAGCTGGTTCGACCGCATCGTGCCGTGCGGGATCAGGGACGCCTCGGTGACCACGTTGTCAGCGGAGACGGGCAGGATCGTCACCGTTGCCGAGGCGACGCCCCTGATCAAACAGCATCTTGCATCGGCTCTAGGCTACGCTTCCTGGCTGGAAACCGGGCAGGTCTTGGCGGCGGCGCCGTGAGCGCATCATGGGCGCCTCCCCGTTATCGGTTCCGAGCGGCCAGAACATAGTCTGGGAGGGTGGTACTCGCACCCGAAGGCCGCCGGATGCTCCGGCTCGAGGCCCGCAACAGCGCGGTCCCGATCGAGCGCAAGCCGCCGTGGATCAAGACCCGATTGCGGACCGGTCCCGCCTACACCGAGCTAAAGGGCCTGGTCAGGAAAGAGGGCTTGCACACGGTGTGCGAACAGGCCGGCTGCCCGAACATCTTCGAATGCTGGGAGGACCGCGAGGCGACCTTCCTCATCGGCGGCGACCAGTGCACCAGGCGGTGCGACTTCTGCCAGATCGACACCGGGAAGCCGCGAGCCCTGGACACCGACGAACCCCGGCGGGTCGCCGAATCGGTGGCCGCGATGGGCCTGCGGTACGCCACCGTCACCGGTGTGGCCCGCGATGACCTGCCCGACGGCGGTGCCTGGCTCTACGCGCAGACCTGCGCCGAGATCCACCGCGCGGTGCCCGGCTGCGGAGTCGAGCTGCTGGTCCCAGACTTCAACGCGGATCGCGCAAGGCTCGCGCAGGTTTTTGATAGCAACCCCGAGGTCTTCGCGCACAATATCGAGACCGTACCGCGGATCTTCCGCCGGATCAGGCCCGGATTCCGGTATGAGCGATCGCTCCAGGTACTCGCAACAGCCCACGACGCCGGGCTGGTGACCAAGTCCAACCTGATCCTGGGCATGGGCGAGGAGCGCGCTGAGATCTCCGCCGCCATGACCGACCTGAGAAACGCGGGCTGTGACCTGCTGACGATCACCCAGTACCTGCGGCCTACCCCGCGGCACCACCCGGTGGAACGGTGGGTCAAGCCAGCGGAGTTCATAGAACTAAAAGAAGAAGCAGAAGACCTCGGCTTCGCCGGAGTCATGTCCGGACCACTGGTCCGGTCGTCCTACCGGGCCGGGCGCCTTTACCGCCAGGCGATTGAACAGCGCTCCGGTGACTCGCGGGGAGAGGACCCCCCGCGACCCCAGCGACAGCATTCTGGGTTTCTGTCCGGGGCGCAGAAACCGTATGCTGCGGAACATGGCACGCACGTCTAAGAATCAGGATCCCGTCCTGGACCCCAGTACCGCCCAGGAAATGGCCAATGCTGGCCGGTTCAAGCAGATCCGCATGGTCGCCGGCCTGGTCAACAAGGCCAACCCGAAGGCCATGCCGATCACCATCGGCAGCGGGCTCGGCGCGGCAGCCGTCCTGGTCCTTCTGGGCGTGTTCATCGGGCCGCTGTGGCTGTTCATCCCGCTCGCCGTCCTGCTGGGGATGCTCGTTACCGTCTTCCTGTTCGGCCGGTTCGCTCAGACCGCGCAGTATTCGGCCATCGAGGGCCAGCTAGGTGCGCCGCTCGCCGTGCTGCGCCAGCTGCGCGGCAACTGGACGGTCCCCGAAGAGCCGGTCGCGGCTAACCGGAACATGGACGTGGTGTACCGGGTGGTGGGCCGGCCAGGCGTCATCTTGATCGGCGAGGGCTCTCCCAACGGCCTGGCGAGCCTGCTTGCCGCGGAAAAGAAGAAGGTCGCCAGGGTGGCCTACGAGGTGCCGATCTTCGAGTTCCAGGTCGGCAACGGAGAGGGCCAGGTGCCGATCAGCAAGCTGCAGCGCAAGATCATGCGGCTGCCGCGTAACCTCAAGCCGGACGCGGTCCGCGACATCAACCACCGGCTGAAGGCGCTGGCGCCCACCATGCAGGCACCGAAGGGCCCGATACCGAGGAACATCCGCCAGCCGAAGATGCCGCGTCCCAAGACGCGTTGACGGCTCCTACTATCCGCTATATCCGCACGACGGCGGTATCGGATGCGCGATCGTGGATCCCGCGCCGGTCATCGAGCAGCAGCGCGGGGATGACGCAGAGCAGCAGCAGCGTCCGCACCGCCGCCCACCCGAAACCAACCGGCGCACCACGCTTAACCACCCGGATCACCCGGATGCCGGCCAGCCGTTTCCCGACGGTGAAGCCGCCGAGGGCGGTGCCCAGGTAGTCTTCGACCGCGAACACGGCGATGGTCAGGTACTGCGAGTGGAACAGCCCGTAGGCGATCACCGTGCAGAGCAGCCAGTCAATGACCAGGGCTAGGAGCCGCCTGCCGATGCTCGCCATCGAGCCCGGACCGCTTTCCGGCAGCCCGATATCCTCGCCCGGATAGCTGTTGGCCGGTACGGTGTTATCAGAGGCGGTTCGCTGGGCCACGATTCCACCGTAGCCGGCCATGTATGACAAGCACTCACCGCGATGGCCCGTAACATCGGCGAAACACACCGGACACTACACGGAAATTGCCGGCGGCTACCGTCCAAAGGACAAAGACACATGTGCCCAGGAGGGTTTGATGTTTAGCAGCGCGGAGGAAGTCCTCAGCTTCATCGCGAAGGAGAACGTCGAGTTTGTCGACGTCAGGTTCTGCGACCTGCCCGGGACGGTGCAGCACTTCACCGTGCCCACCAAGTCGTTTGGCGACGGCGTCTTCACCGACGGTCTCATGTTTGACGGCTCGTCGATCCGCGGTTTCCAGCAGATCCACGAGTCCGACATGCTGTTGCTGCCCGACCCGGCGACCGCATATGTGGACCCGTTCCGCCAGCACAAGACGCTGAACCTCACGTTCTTCGTGCATGACCCGCTGACCGGCGCGCCCTATACCAGGGACCCCCGCAACATCGCCCGCAAGGCGCAGGACTATCTGCGCGGCACCGGGATCGCGGATACCTCGTACTTCGGCCCGGAGGCGGAGTTCTACATCTTTGACTCGGCTCGTTTCTCCAGTTCGTCGAACGAGGCGTACTACTACCTTGACTCGGTTGAGGGCGCCTGGAACACCGGGCGGGAGGAGGAGGGCGGGAACCTCGCCTACAAGCCCCGGTACAAGGGTGGTTACTTCCCGGTGCCGCCGATGGACCACTACACCGACCTGCGCTCGGAGATGGTGGTCAACCTGCTCAAGGTCGGCATCGAGACCGAGATGCAGCACCATGAGGTGGGTACCGCGGGCCAGGCCGAAATCGACATCCGGTTCGATTCGCTGCTGGCCATGGCCGACAAGCTGATGACGTACAAGTACGTGATCAAGTCGGTGGCCAGGGCAGCCGGCAAGACCGTGACGTTCATGCCCAAGCCGCTGTTCGGCGACAACGGGAACGGAATGCACTGCCACCAGTCGCTGTGGAAGGACGGCTCCCCGCTGTTCTACGACGAGGTCGGCTACGCGGGCCTGTCAGATCTGGCGCGCTATTACATCGGCGGCCTGCTCAAGCACGCCCCCTCGCTGCTCGCGTTCACCAACCCGACGGTGAACTCCTATCACCGGCTGGTGCCCGGCTTCGAGGCCCCGGTCAACCTGGTGTACTCGCAGCGGAACCGCTCCGCCTGCGCCCGCATCCCGATCACCGGCACGAACCCGAAGGCCAAGCGCGTCGAGTTCCGGGTGCCGGACCCGTCCTGCAACCCGTACCTGGCCTTCTCCGCGATGCTGATGGCGGGCATCGACGGCATCAAGAACAAGGTCGAGCCACCGGAGCCGGTCGACAAGGACCTGTACGAGCTGCCGCCGGACGAGGCCGCCGCGATCCCGCAGGTGCCGGGCTCGCTGGAGGAGGTTCTGGACAGCCTGGAGGCCGATCACTCCTTCCTCACCGAGGGCGGTGTATTCACCGACGACCTGATCGATACCTGGATCGACTACAAGCGGTCCAACGAACTGGACCCGATCCGGCTGCGCCCGCACCCGCACGAGTTCGAGCTGTACTTCGACATCTGAGCAGGTTTATGCGGCTGCTCTGGGAGACGCGGCCTACGCGTCTCCCAGAGCCCGCGTCCCCCGGCTAGGCGGTGAAGGTGCCTTGCGGGAAGGCGACGGTATGCCAGGTGCTCGAGCCGACGGTCTGCCAGAAGAGGTAGGCGCTAGCTTCCGGGCCCTCGGTGGCGACCGCCACGAGCTGGGTTGCCAGCGGCCTGAAAGCACCCTGACCAGCGCCGCTGGACCGGTCACGATGGTGGACCCGCCCGGCACCCTGGACGGAGCGCCGCTCGCCTGGCCGCCCGCCCTCACCACCTACGGCGCGGACCGCCCTAGGATCTAGACGATGATCAACGTTGACGAACTCGTCGCCATTGACGTGCACACGCACGCCATGCTCAGCGCCGCACGCTTGCCGGACCCGACTGTGCTGCCAAGGACAGCGCGGTGAACAACCAGGGCATCGGATCGTGGACCGCCCGCCGCGCGAGGAAGACACCGAACCGCACCGCCCTGATTCACGAAGACCGCGCGATCAGCTACGCGGACCTGCACGACAGTTCGACCCGCCTGGCGCACGCCCTGCGCTCGCTCGGAGTAGCTAAGGGCGACCGGGTGGCGTTCCTTGGTCCGAACCATCCCTCGTTCCTGCTCACGCTGTTCGCCTGCGGACAGCTCGGCGCCGTGTTCCTGCCGCTCAACACACGCCTGGCACCGGCTGAGCTCCGCTATCAGCTGGCTGACTCCGGCACCCGCACGCTGCTGTACGTGCATGGCGATCCGGCCGGGCTGAATGCGGACAATCTCATTGAGGCAGAACTCCAGGCGTTCGACGACCTGCTCTCGGCGTCGCCTGCCGAGTCCATCGACGAACCCGTGGCGCTCGACGACCTGTGCATGATCATGTACACGTCGGGTACCACCGGGCGGCCCAAGGGCTCTCTGCTCACCCATGGCAACATCACCTGGAACAGCCTGAACGTCATCGTCGACGTGGACATCTCCTCAGACGAGGTCACGCTGGTCAGCGCTCCCCTGTTCCACACGGCCGCGTTGAACATGACCTGCCTGCCCACGCTGCTCAAAGGCGGCACCGCAGTGCTGGAACCGTCTTTCGACCCGGCCAGGGTGCTGAAGGTCATTGACCGGCACAAGATCACGTGTTTGTTCGGCGTCCCCTCGATGTTTGACATGCTCGCGGCGGCGCCAGGTTTCGCGCAGGCGGATCTGAGCACGGTGCGGAACCTGCTGTGCGGCGGCGCGCCCGTCCCGGCCAGGACAATCCGGCAGTATCTGGACCGGGGCCTGCAGTTCGTGCAGGGTTACGGCATGACCGAGGCTTCTCCCGGCGTCCTGCTGCTGGACCGGCGGGACGTGGTGGAGCACGCGGGGACGGCCGGCGTGCCGCACTTCTTCACCGACGTGCGGCTGAGCGGGCCGCCGGATGAGCCGCGCGAGATCGAGGTGAGCGGGCCGCATGTGTCGGCGGGCTACTGGGGTGCCTCGCCACGGCCTGACCAGTGGTTCCGCACCGGTGACCTGGCGGTTGACGAGGGCGGCTACATCCGCCTGGTCGACCGGCTCAGTGACATGTACATCTCCGGCGGCGAGAACGTGTATCCGGCCGAGGTCGAGGACGCGGTCCTCGCGCACCCCGGCGTGGCGGAGTGCGCGGTGTTCGGCGTACCCGACGAGCAGTGGGGCGAGAGCGGGCGTGCCGTGGTGGTCGCTCGTCCCGGTTTCGCTGTTACGGCCCAGGATGTGCTGGACCACCTGAACGGCAGGCTGGCCCGGTACAAGATCCCGAAGTCCGTGGTGTTCACGGATTCGCTGCCCAGGAGCGGCGCTGGCAAGATCCTTAAACGACCCTTGCGTGACAGGTATGGAGGATTACCGATGCAGACCACGGTGGCCGAACTCGCCGCACTCACCGGGACCGATCTCGGCGAAAGCTCCTGGATCGAGATCACCCAGGACCGGGTGAACACGTTCGCCGACGCGACCGGCGACCACCAGTGGATTCACGTGGACGCCGAGCGCGCCGCGGCCGGCCCGTTCGGCGGCACGATCGCGCACGGCTTCCTCACCCTGTCCCTGCTCATCCCGATGTTCTACGAACTGCTTCAGGTACAGGACGCGTCGATGACGGTCAACTACGGCCTGAACAAGGTCCGCTTCCCCGCCCCGGTCCGGGTCGGCGCCAGAATCCGCGCGCATGGGGTCATCGCCGAGGTCACGGAGGTAAAAGACGGCGTCCAGATGGCCGTGGACTTCACCGTCGAGATCGACGGGGCCGCCAAGCCGGCCTGTGCCGCGCAGGGGGTGTACCGCTTCTACGCCTGACCTCATGGCCATTGTCGGGTAAACAGGGTTGGAGGACAGTACCCCCGGACCATAAGGTATGTAGCACTGTGAGTGAGAACGAGTTTATTGAGCGTATTGATGCATTCTGTGACGCAGTGCCACGGCAGCGGGCGCGGGCCGAGGAGCACGGGCCGCTCGTGCTGTTCGTCCCGACCGGACCCGGCTGGCCGTATTACGCGCGGCCCACGCTGGGCGCGCGGCGCGCGATCACGGCGGCGGACGTGCGCGAGGTGCGGGCTCGGCAGCGTGAGCTGCTCATTCCCGAGTCGTTCGAGTGGATTTCGCAGGCCGCTCCCGACATGGCCGCCGCCGCCGCGGAGGCGGGGCTCGAGGTGCACGCACACCCGCTGATGGTGCTGGATACCTTGCGGCAGGTTGTCATTCCCGCCGACATTACGGTACGGATTGTCGACCCCTCCGACCCTGACCTGCACCGGGTCTGGGCAGTACCCACGGTCGCGTTCCGTAACGCCGGCACCGCGATCGGCGAGGCCGGCGGAGCCGAACGCGACAAGATCGCCGCGGACCACGACGGCGGGACAATCGGCATGCTGCGGGAGCGGCTGCGTTCTGGGCAGTCGGTGCTCGCAGCGGCGTTCGGGCCCGATGGGCCGCTGGCCGCGGGCAGCTGCCAGGCCGCCGGCTCGGTCGCCGAGATCACCGGGGTGGGCGTCTTGCCGGTGTCGCGGCGCCAAGGCTTGGGCGCCGCGATCACGGCGGCGCTAGCCGCCGACGCGCGGGCGCGCGGCATCCGCATCGTGTTCCTGTCCGCCACCGACGACACCGTGGCCCGGGTCTATGCCAGGACCGGCTTCCGCCAGGTCGGCATCGCCATGATCGCCGAGCCCGCACGCTAGCGTGCCCGGCTGCTAGCGGGTCTGGCTGACAAAGTCCGCGATCACCCTGCCCAGCTCCTCTCCCGCGTCTTCCTGCAGGAAGTGGCCGGCGCCTTCGAGGACCGGGTGGGTCAGTCCGGCCGCGCCGGGGATGGTGCGCTTGATTACCGGCGCCATGGCGCCGGTAATCGGGTCGCGGTCGCTGAACGCGACAAGGAACGGCCTGGTCCACTGGCTCAGCGCGACCCATGCGGCGCGATTGGCAGCTGACGCGGGGTCATCGGGTGCGGCCGGCACCAGATTCGGCATGGCCCGCACCGCGGCCATGTAGTCCGGGTCGGGGAACGGCGCCTCGTAGGCATCTAGGATTTCCTGCGACAGCGTGGTCTGGCAGCCGGACTGGACCAGCCGGGACACGCTCAGCTGCGGCGCGGTCCTGACCACCTCGCGGAACCGCAGCCACACCTCGGGCATCGGCTGGTCGCCCGTGGGCAGTCCGGTATTTGCCGCGACCACGCGGGCGAACCGGTCCGGGTGCTCCGCGACCAGTCGGAGCCCGATCAGGCCGCCCCAGTCCTGCCCGACCAGCGTCACGCCGCTTAGATCCAGCTGGCCGAACGCGAACGCGCGGATCCATTCCACGTGCCGCGCATAGCTGTGATCGGCGATATCGGCCGGCTTGTCGGAACGGCCGAAGCCGACCAGGTCGGCCGCGATGGCCCGCAGCCCAGCGGCGGCGAGCACTGGGATGACCTTGCGGTACAGGAACGACCAGCTCGGCTCGCCGTGCAGCAGCAGGACCGGGTCACCATCGGCCGGGCCAGCCTCCACATAGGCGAGCCGCAGCTCGCCGAGATCGGCGTACCTGGGCTGATACGGAAAGTCCGGCAGGTTCGCGAACCGTCCCTCCGCTGTGCGCAGTACCTTCATCCTGTTCCCTCCCGCTCGCATCCTGTCCCCCTCCGCTACACGCTTCTTGCTGTTATCTGGACGCGGCTTTCCTGAGCCGGGCCAGTGCCGCCGGAGTGACGCCAGCCAGCTGGCCGCATTCCCTGGTCAGATGGGCCTGGTCGGCATAGCCCGCGTCCGCGGCCAGCGCCGCCAGGTCCGTGTGCCCGGCGTCGATCCGCCGCACGAACCGCTGGAACTTGAGCACCCGCTGGAGGGTCTTCGGACCGTAGCCGACCGCGGCGTCGCAGCGCCTGCGCAGCTGGCGCATGCTGATCCCGGCCTGGTCCGCGACCTGCTCCACTCGTACGCCGGAATCCCGCAGCAGCCGCGTGGTCTCGGTGATGACGCTGTCGGGTTCGCTCTCGGCGACGAGCCGCCCGGCCAGGCCGGTCAGACGAGCCAGCGCCAGTTCTGGAGTGAGCGAGCCGGGGAGCTGCCTGGCATCAGCGGGACAGATGTCAGCGAGATCCACCCGCTGGTCTCGCAATTCGCTGAGCGGCAGCCCTAGCGTCGGACCGCCCGCCCACGGCCAGAACCGGACCCCGAAGATCACCGTATCCGGCGGCGTCCTGCCCGCAACCGCCGAGGTGTCGGGTCCGGCGACGTGCGCGCCAGTGCCCTGCTGCCAGATCAGGTCGCTGCACGCATCCGGCAGTACCAGGCTGTCAGCTTGCTCGCCGCCAAGGGTGACCCTGGCCCACAGGCAGGAGACGGCACCGCGCAGCGCCACCGGCGGCGCCCACTCGGTGTATCCCGCGTCCATAAGGCCAAGCTTGCCACGCCGATGGCCGCTTCGTTCAATGCGAGGGCTCGGACCTGTGGTTTCACCGAGGTGGCAGGAACCAGGCACCCGCAGGTCTCATGATCGGGGGCTGCCGATCGGTATGGCCTGAAACAACGGGCTCTGATTCAATTTATGGGGACGGTTTGCGTTCGGCGGCGCGACCCGATGCGGCTCGTGCTGGCCCAGGGTGGCGCAGCGTGAAAACAACGGGCTCTGATGCACTTTATGGGACGGTTTGCGTTCGGCGGCGCGACCCGGCGCGACCCGGTGCGGCTCGTGCTGGCCCAGGGGGGCGCAGCGTGAAAACAACGTGGAAGTTTACCGCTTCGTGGAAGTCTGTCATACGTATACGACGGGCAGACTTCCACGATGCGGCAGAGTTCCACGTTAAATGAAGAACCGGGCCCATCCCGTGAGTCACAAGGGCACCTTGCGGAACGCGAGAAACTTCCTTGCATGTACGCCACCAGCCAGGAGCGCACAGCTGGCCAGCAGCTTCCCATGAAGTGCATCAGAGCCCGTTAAATGGCTCTGGCGTACTTTACAGAGAGACTGGCTGTCGGCCATGGCCGCCCGAAGGGTGCATATGCCCCATCTAGCTGGCTGAGGCCAGTTACTCGAATGAGTGTGTGTAGTTGTACCCCCCATAAGGGGTACAACTGCAGAGACGCTCTCAGCCCCGGTGAATCGGGGCGTCTACAGTCTCAGAACCAGTGGAAGTCGGGGCGGCCGTCGTGCCACCACAGCAGTATCACCTTGCCGATGATGGTCGAGCCCTTGACCGGCCCCCAGTACCTGCTGTCGCAGGAATCCGATCTGTTGTCGCCCAGCACGTAGAACTCGCCCGCCGGTACCCGGTAAGGGTCCTGGCTGCTCGCTATCGGCGGCCAGAGCGGGTCCTTGGGCGGCAGGTAGGGTTCGACTAGCAGACGCCCATTCACGTAGATACTGTTGCCCGACGAGTAGATCGTCTGCCCAGGCAGCGCGATGACGCGCTTGACCAGGTCGTCGTCCGATGGCCCGGGGCAATGGTCGAGCGGCGGATGGCTGAATACCACGATCTCGCCCTCGCGTATGTCATGCCAGCTGAAGAATGCCTTCTGCACCTCGATCCGGTCGTTTATCCCAAGCGTCGGCTCCATAGACCCCGAGGGGATACTGAAACCCTCGAACGCGAACGCGCGCACCAGGAATACCAGCAGCAACGCCACGAGGACGATGACGGCCGCCTCGACCAGCATCCGCTTCCAGTTCCGCCGGCGGCGCGAACCAGCCCTCGAAGGGCTGGCCTCAGCAGGGTTGGCCATGTCCGGCTGCCCAGACGATCACCTGGGAGCGTCCGGTAGCGGGAGTCGCTCCCCCCGTCCCTTGCCCAGCGAAGCCCGTCCCTTGCCCAGCCAGGCCTGGAGCATGCGCGGACGAGCCGGGCAGACAATGAGCATGTCCGCCCGGATTGCCCGTGCTTGCCGCCCTCGCGGGCACCGCCGAGGCCAGCAGCCCTGCCGAGGCACCCACCGAGCAGGCCGCGACCAGCAGCACGCAGGTCACCGTGCTCAGCCGCCGGCCCGGGCGCGGCACGAGCCACTCCCGGGCCGCGCCGGCCAGGTAGCTCATGGCGATCGAGCACGGCGCTGCCCCGTCCCTGATGAGCAGGGCGGCAAGTTCGGCGGCCTCATCGCCGTGCCGCCGACGCCAGCGGGCCGGATAGCACCGCAGCGCGACCGCGACCAGCCTGGTCATCCTCGGGCCACCCATCAGATACCGCTCAGCCGCAGCCGCAGCCGCCCGGCGGCGCTGACTCGCTCTAGCGAATCCAGATGAACGCGAAGGGCTTCGGCCCCCGGCGCGGTAATGCGGTAGGGATGGCGCCGGTCGTCAGCGGGCAGCGACTCGATCAGGTCAAGCCGCTCAAGCCGGTCCAGTGCCCCGTAGAGTGTGCCGGGCCCCAACTCGACGCCGGCGAGTTCCTTGATGTCCTGGATCAGCGCATACCCATGCTTAGGTCCGCCGGCCAGGCTGATCAGGATCAGTACCGACGCCTCGCCGACCCTGCGCAGCACGTCCTGCCCTGCGCCGTCGTTTCGTATGCTCACAATCACCGCCCTCTACTACGTTTACTAATATATCAGTCAACGTAGTAATGCACAAAGGTTGTGGCGGTACGGTGGCGTGATGCTGGCTGAACGGCCGTCCTCCGAACCCGGCCCGCGACCCAGTGGGGCGGACGCGGTCAGCTCTGCTCGGTCAGCCGTAGAAAACTCGGTCAGCCGTAGA
>Ga0335074_10012566_pt1 | contig 11875 bp, 11 predicted proteins | sample Lox_Sample_23_FD_206715 | JGI IMG/M metagenome (GOLD analysis project Ga0335074, IMG submission 206715) | Soil microbial communities from Loxahatchee National Wildlife Refuge, Florida, United States - Lox_Sample_2.3 | ecosystem: Environmental > Terrestrial > Soil > Wetlands | place: USA...
GTGTTTTTCATAGAGGTGCAAGCGCACGCCGGGCACATCAAGCGCAGCCGCGAAGTTCGGCTCGGCCTTCAGCCACAGGTCGCCAAGCAGATTGGCGATCGCAGCGGGCGCAATCGGCTCCGTTGAGCCCAACGGCAAATCGCAAACGGCCCGCACCAGCTGCTCAAACTGGCTGGTCACGCAACCGCGTTCGCTCTGGTGATAGCTGTTGTGCGGCCGGGGGGCAAGCTCGTTCACGAACAGCTCTCCGTCAGTGGTGACGAACAGCTCCGCGCAGAGCAGTCCGACCATGTCGAGCTTCGCGACCAGGGCCTCAGCCAACGCCTCGGCGGCGATTTCCAGTTCGTGCGGCACGCCTGCCGGCAACACGCTCCACGACAGAATCTGGTTTTCATGGTGATTGCGCGCGGCGGGATAAGCGCGAACTTCGCCCGATGGGCTGCGCGCCGCCATCACGCTGATCTCGCATTCGAGATCGAGCGCCCGCTCGGCGACTGCCGGTTTCGCGCCAATCGATTGCCAGGCCGCTGCAACCGATGCGCCTTTCACCGGCGCATCGATTCCGATGCGCGCCTGACCCCGGCCGTCATAACCGCCGCGGCCGATCTTCAAATACACGCGTCCGCCGAGCGCCGGAACAGCCTCGCGCAGTTCGTCCTCGCTGCGCACCACGCGAAACGGCCCGACTGGAAACCCGTTCTCGTCGAGCCAGGTTTTCTGCAGCGTCTTGTCCTGAATGATGCGAATGGCGTCAACGCCCGGCCGGAGAGGCGCGATGCGCGCCACCTCCTCGAGCGCGTCCACACCGATCTGCTCGATTTCAAGCGTGATGACGTCGGCGCCTTTCGCAAGCCTGCGCGCGGCGTCCACGTCATCCCAGCGCCCCACGATCGTTTCATCGGCGATCAAGCTCGCAGGGCAGGCCCGCTCGGGATCCATGACACGCACGTGATAGCCCATGGTGCGCGCGGCCATAGCCGTCATGCGGCCCAGTTGCCCTCCACCGAGGATGGCAAGCAAACCTCCCGGCGCAATTCTGGTTGTTTTGAGATCGGGCTGAAGGCTCAACCGGCTTGTTCCTCGTCGACTTTCTGGTCGAGCACTTCCTGGGTGCGGGCAGCGCGCCACGCCGCCAGGCGCTCATAAAGGGCTGCGTCGGTCGTGGCCAGAATCTCCGCTGCGAGCAGCGCCGCATTTGCCGCGCCGGCTTTTCCAATGGCGAGTGTGCCTACAGGAACGCCTTTCGGCATCTGCACGATGGAAAGAAGGGAGTCGAGGCCATTTAGCTGCGTGGCTGAAACGGGGACGCCGAGCACAGGCACGAGAGTCTTGGCGGCAAGCATGCCGGGCAGATGAGCCGCGCCGCCGGCCCCGGCGATTATTGCGCGCAGGCCGCGCTCGCGTGCCGTCTCAGCATACTTGAAGAGCCGATCCGGAGTGCGGTGCGCGCTCACGATGCGCGCTTCGTGGGGAATCTCAAGCGCGCGCAGAATCTCCAGGGCCGCCGAGAGCGTTTCATAGTCGCTCTTGGAGCCCATCACCACACCCACCAGAGGTTGTTCGCCCATGGGGTGATTATACGAGCAGAGCATTGGCTGGTAGCGAAGCGCCCCGAGTTCGCGCGGCAGCGTCGGGGCTTGGATCCGGCTCAATGCCGGTGCCACGCCTCGAATGCGACCTCAACCACGGCGAACAGTACGCTGACCGCGGCGAGAAATCCCTTGGCGCGCTGCCAGTTTTGCTCATGGCGATCCATGCGGCGCTCCAGGTCGGCCAGGCGGCCGCCATTGCCGTCGCCCATCAGGCCGGTCATCTGCGTCTTCAACATGCTTAGATCGCTCAACACCTGGGCCTCGAATTCGTTCATCATGCGCATCCACCGCACTCCATATCGGGAATCGTGCACCGTGATTCTTGAGTCGTGATCAGTGCCGCTACCGAGAGCCGTTCCCGATTCACGGATCGCGATCCATGATTCATGTTTAGCCGCTCAGCGGCAGGTTGATAAACAACCCTGTCGAGAACTCCGAGTAGTTCGGCGGCGTTGAGCCGTCGTACATGCGGATGTAAAACCGGTCGCTTGCCGAAACGCGCGAGAAGGTCAGGTTCTGCTGCGAGCCGCGCATTACCAGCGTGGGATCCTCGCCGGGCATAAAAACAAAATCGCGCAGGCGAATCTCAAAGCCGCCACCTGCGGGCGGAGTGACTCCGGTATTCACCGTCACGGTACTGCCGTTCAGCGCGGTCACCGTGAGCCCTGTGAGATTAGCAAGCACAGTGGGATTCACCGGCGCCGGCAACCAGGTATTTTCTGGCACTGTTGCGCTGGTTTTGATGGCCAGGTCGTCGGCCCAATCGTTGGCGAAGGCAATCTGATATTGCATCAGGTCGGGATAACTCGGCCGGTAGGTCACCTTCACCGTGCGCACTACAACCTGGGTATTCAGGTTCGTCGATGGCGCGTTGAGAAGCAGCGCGTCGCCCGGCCAGACATCGGCCGCAAAACTCGATCGATCTCCGCTATACGTCCCGCTCCACAGAGCGCTTACGCCGGCGGCTGCCTGCTCGATTGCCTGGGCTGCGTTGCGGCAATCGGCAGAGCTTCGTGCCGGCGGACTGCTCACTGTCCCGATCCAGGCTGCCACCGACGGTGAACCCGCCTGCGCCAGGGCATGCTGGCTGGCCGTGTTCACGGCGCGGCCAACAGCCCGCCCTATGGTTCGATAGCTCACCGCAATCTGTTCGCCGGCCACGGGTGTGTATCCGGTGTAGAACGCGACCTTGCCGGTGCGTTCAAGGTGGCACTCAGCCGCCTCGGCGGTGGTTCCAATAGGCCGCGTGTACGGCCCGCCGTTCGGCGGTGTGCTCACCACCCAACCGGAACCTAGATTGGTGAGGTTCAAAGCGCGCATGGTGCCGATCATGTTGATGCTGCTTACGGGTGCCAATGTGCACGTCCCCGGCAAACTGGCAACTGTGCCGTTATACAGTGTGACCGGCGTAGCGCCAACTCCATTCACAAATTCCTGGATTTCAATTTGGATCTGCCCCGGCGCGATCACCCATGCGCCACCGGTAGCGATCGGACCGTTATCGCCGAACGAGTAATAGGCTGACTGCGCCCGCTCGCACTCCGGGCAATGCACGCGCACGCGCAGCGTGTACTGGTTGGCGGAATTGACGGCAAACGAAGCGCCGGCCGGCGTGCCCTGCACGATCGGCTGCAGTGAAACTGCACCGGTTCCGGCCTGTGCCGTCGCCTGCAACCCAGCAACGCAACTCGCGGCCGTCCCAAGTACGCCAAAGAAACCCGCCAGGATTCCAGTGCTGCCGGGAGAAAGGGTGACGCCAACAGCTTCAAGCAAGAGCGTTCCGCCCATCTCGACGGAATCGAGCCACGTGAGCATGGTTTCGCCGTCAATGCCGTTGCCGCCATTCATCGCGAGACCGGCCGGACCCAGCGTCAGGTAGCCGGCTCCGCCCGATGCGCACCACAAGCTCTGATTGATCTGGGCTTCATTGAACAATTCGGCGACGATGGTGGATCTCGAAGGTGATGGAAAATAGGGATCCATCGCCAGATCAAACTCCGTGGTTTCCCCGTCGCCGAGAAAATACTCCGTAACATATGCCACCGGTTCGTTCTCACCGCATACCGTTACGTCATTGGCGAGGGCGCGCTTTACGCTCGCTGTAAGCGCAAGGCTGGCGAGGTTCAGACTACCGTCCGTCTCGTTCAGCGGATGCGCGGTGCTTTCAACAGAAGCCAGGGCCAGCGCACCGTCTATCGCACGATACGCGGCGCGCGCCATTCCCGCCGCCAGCCCTGCATTCCTGCTCCAGTTTGCTCCCGGCGCGGGAGTGAAGTTCGCGACTGCTGTGGCGAGCGAAAGGCCGCTCGTCGAGATTTTTGTCGACCCCGAGTGAGTCACCAGCGACGCAAGCAGCGTACCTACACTTTCGCCGGCGACTCCCGCGCTGGGAGGCATGAGCAATTGGTCGAGCAGAATCTCATCGCTCACCGCCTGAATCGCGGTTCGATAGCGCGGACCTTCCAGCGCCAAGCCGCAGTACTCCGGCAGCGGGCTTACCGCGATGTAGCCCGTGAAGTAAGCCGTGCCGTCGTCGCCTGTCATCGCAATCGACTGGTAACGCACAGGCGCCGCGAGGGTGCCGTCCGCCGGCAGCGTTAACCACAACTGGCAGATCGACGGTTCGTTGAGCTTGCGCTCGATGGTTACAGGGCGCGCGTTGTCGAGAGCAGCCGTGTAGTCCTGCCCTTGAATCGTGATTTTCATGCTGAGTCTCTCAGGTTTGGGTCGGGCCGCACATCACACCAGCGCGTTCGCCGCAGGCAAAAAGCTCCGATAGCAAACAATCCGTTCGCCATCCAGAGGATCGGTGACTGGGAGCGCCAGAAATTGCCCTTTAAGCAACACGCGCGACTGCCCGTTTTGGTTCTTCGCATTCAGCGGAATCACTGCCTCTTCCGCGCCGCTGGTCGTTTGCAATCGCGGATAATGAAAGAAGATTCTTTCTCCCTGGCTGCCCTCCATCACGAACAGCGCCGACCACTCCTGGTAAAAGCTTCCGCCCTCGCGATCGACAAATGCAGTCACCACCTGCGCCTTCGCACCCGTTGCCGGAACGCCACCCGGCAATGGCTCCGCAAGCGTCAGTCCTGTTGAGTTCACTTGCAAAACCAGTGCGACGTTAAACGTCACGCGGCGGACGTAATCTATATCGCTCAATGCTTGACGCACATACGCGCCCGAAACCGGCGATCCCACATAGCCGATCTGCCCGGTGTAATCCACATCGACAGCAACCATCGATCCCGGAGAAAATTTCGCCGCATCCGCCGCAGCAAGCAGGATGGTCGTGCTCGTCGATCCGCTTTGTGGCGTTACCGCCGGCGCGGCTTGCGCCCCGTCGGCAGCAGCTGAAGCGCCGCTTGCAGGCGACAGTACATTCATGTGCTGCGAACCGGCAGCCAGCGCCATCGTCAGCTTCGTCCAGCTCAGAAACTGCAGTTTCACTTGCGCCGCGAGCGTCTCCCGCACCTGTTCCAGCGGCGCAGCAGGAATGCCCGTCATCAACGGCGCTGATTTACTGGCCGGGTTGCGGACAAAATCCTGAATCCATCCCAGGCTGATCCACGGCGCGGGTGGCGCACCTAGATTGAATCCTGCTTGCTGCGAAGGATCGAAGAGCACCGGCGATTGCGCCGCGCGATTTACCGGCGCAAAATACGCGCGTACGCGCCTCGCCACCGGCGCCGGAGCCGAGAACCAAGTCGATGTCATTTACTCCCCCTGCTCCTGATAGCTGTAAACCACCACGCTCGCCGTCCGGCTCAACTGGTCGCGCTGTACGGCGATCGGTGCGAACGACGGCTCATCCCAAAAGACGTTGGTCAGCAGCGCGGCGGGCGGGGTGGCCGTGTAATTCAGCTTGGGCGTGAAAAACGGCTGCAGCAACGCCATCAGTTCCTCGTCCATCTCGCTCAACGCGCGGCCCCGATCCAATCCCCCAAAACTCTGTGTCCCGCAGCTCTGGTAGATCACTTCGCATTGCGCGGCTGCCATGGTGAGCGGCAGGTCCATGTCGACGCCCAGCGCCAGCCAGCGCAAAACAAATACATCGCTGGGAAACTGGCTGAACGGCGCTTCTGCTTCTTCCACCAGGATTCCCGGCCGCACCGCGCCACGCAGCAAAATCGTCCGCTCGGGATTGATGGTTGTAAGCCGCGTCCGCAGCGCCATGTAAAACGAATCTTTTGCGTTCTGCATAAGAAGACAGGGATCAGGGAACAGGAGTCAAGGAGCCCAAGTGCCCTTGATCTCATGTCCTTGCTTCCCAATTGCCTTTCTGGATCACGTCAGCCTGGAATCAATTGTTCCCTGACACTAGCGGCCTGACGCGTTCCTTGTTTTCTATTCCCTGTTGCCTAATCCCTGTTCCCTGCTCTTACACGCCCTGCTGCCTTGCCTCGCGCAGCAGGAGCCGGTAGAGATACACCTGTCCGAATGCTTCGTTCGAAGCGATCGATTCAATCAGGTAGTCCTGCCCGGCCACCGTGACCGCCAGCGTCATTGCAAACAACGATTGCGCTGAAGGCAGATCGAGCGCATTCACCTGCTGCTCCACACTGGTAGCCGAAACCAGCAATTCCCACTTCGATTCGCCGCCCTCCTTCCATGCGGGTCGCAGCTTGCGCATCAGCACTGGGCTCACCACAACTTCGGCGAAAGTTGTGGCCACCAGCCCCATCTCCGACATGCTTGTATCGGTGTTTGCTCCCGTCACACGCAAAAGTGCTGAAGTTCCCGCCACGCTCCGCAGCAGCGCATCGGCCAGCATCTGTGGCGCGCCCATCGGATTACGCGGCGCCGTGTCGCTCATCGTTCACCCCAGCCTGTTCGCTACGTACGGATTCAACCATGCCTGCACTGTCTCATCCACCAGCGAACTTGAAAAATACTTCAGTTGCATCGTGTCGAGCTTGCTCATGCTCGCGTTCAGGGCCGGCGTGGCCTGAGCGTTGCGCACAATCTGCGCGCATGCCGACTTCACGTCGTCGCCGATGGTTGTCAAGCCCGCCGTGTATCTGACCCTGACTTCGTTGTAAGGCAGTCCCAGCACGTTCCACGGCAGAGTGATTTCCCCATTCTCGTGATCGAAGTCGACTAAGCCGGGGTCGATCGCCGCCCACTGCCCTGGCAACGAGAAGGCCCATGCGATTTCAAAGAGCGGCTGGTTGGGCAACTCTCCGCGTCGCGGCTTTGCATAGCGGCCCTCGATGCCCACAATCGGTGACGTTGCTGTTCCCAATGGCTCAAGCGGAAGATAACTCAGGCGCACGGTTTGCGATCCCGTCGTCACGCGCAGCCGCTCCGCGTACTCGATGACGTTCAGATCGGGCCGCCTGCAGTAACTGTTGATCAAAGCCGTCGCCGCCGTAATCCAGTCCGCCGTGGTCCCCGCCGGCAATCCGTAATTCGGGTAATCCGTCGGCTCGAGATATGGCATTGTGTGTCCTTTCAAAGTGCTTAGTGAACAGTGATCAGTTACAGCCACACTCCGAGACTCCTCGGTTTTGGGCGCCTCGAAATGCAATCTGATCACTGATCACTGATCACCGCTTTTCCTACCGGTCCACTAGTACCTGGTAATGCGCGAAGTTCGCGCCCTTTACCACAGGAGCGCCAAACTTGACCGCGACATACTGGTAGGTCAGTGAGTTCGGCAGCCCGAGCTGGAAGATGCGCGGCGTGGGATCACCGAGCCAGTGGTACTCGATCAGATCCTCGGTCACGATGTAGGCCGGTAATACCGCATTGCCGGTTCCCGGGGTGCCTGTGTAAGGCAGGCTCCAGTCGGGGATCAGCGGCAGATCACCCGCTTGCGTCGACAGCATCTTCACGCGGAACCCGCCAGTGATCTGGTCGGTATTCAACACTACGTTGTACTCGCTCTTCATCTCCTGGTCGAGCAGGTCGAGCAGCACGGGGTTGGCATAGACGGCGGTGGGCCGCACATAGTAACCGGTGCTGGCGACCATCTGCGCGACTGTCGTTTTGATCGTGTCTACGATCTTCATCGACGTCGTCACTGTCACCGAGTTGCCGCCGGCCGCAATCTGCGCCGCACAGCCCATGTATTGCGTGGTCGTGGGCGCGCTCAGGCTGGTGTCGTTGCCCTGCCACAGGGCCACGTCGTGAGCCACCATCACGCCGCTCACCGTGTCTACCAGGTCCTTGGCCTGCAGGTAGGCAAACTGCTTCTGCTGGTCGCCCAGTTCGATATCGAAGAGGTTGTAGTTGATCTGCGCCACAATCGCCTTCAGCGGCACGCTCAGTTCGATGCGCGTCGGGCTTACCACCGGGGGGGTGATGCTGCGTGGATTCACAAAACCGCCCGTGCCCGGATTGGGAATTGCCGTCTCCTCAAAAAAACGCGACGGATGGCCGGTTGCCGGAACCTGCTTGATGCGTTGCCCGAAGGGGCCCGATCGCCGGCAAATGTCAAAAATCTCGGTTTGATAAAGCGGAACTTCGATAGCACCCGGCCCGATGTAATCCGCTGCCGCGTGAATGTCTGCAAAGGTTGCGTTCATACGATTCCTTTCGCCCAAAGGGCTTGGTTTAGCGAAGAAGTAAATGAGTGAATCAGTGGAAGAGTGAACCAGTGAAGGAAGAAGAACTTGCTCACTTCTTCACCTATTCACTTCTTCACTGCTCTTCAGGCGATTGCGCCGGTCCGCAGCAGTTGCGTCTTGACCGCGATGCGCTGCTCCAGGCTGAGGCCGGTTAGCGCCGCGTCCAACGTCCGCACATCCACAGGCCCGTCGCCAATACCGTGCTTGGCAAGCATCTCCGCCGTCGCCGCCGGCAATGTCCGCCGCAGCGGATTGGCAACGTTCTGCGCAGCTGCCGCTTTCACCTCGATCAGCTCCCGCTCCACCGCCGCCAGCTTCTCGGCAAGCTCCGCCTCGCGCCGGCTTTGCTCCACGGTCGCGGAGATCCTTTCCACCTCGCCCGACAAAACGCCCTGCCGCTCTTCCAGCCAGCCCAGCGTCTTCTCGAGCAATGCGGTCGCAGTCTCCAGCCGCTCCACAATGCTCTTGTCTTCTGTCTCCATTTCGTTCCTTTCCTAGTTCCGTGAAATTTCGCTCCGACTCTTTTTCACATGTCGATAAAAAAGGCCCCGCATCGCGGAGCCCCATGGCCAACTCGCTAACTTGCTCTATGTCTTCCCGCCGGGCGAACCTGCTTCCGCCTGCGCTGCCACTCCGCTATCGCCGATAACTACGCTTCCTCACTTTTCCGCCATGCGAAAGCTCGTTCCCCGGTAAGCCGCCTTCTCTCGCAGCAAAATGGCCGCGCCGGTAAACGTGACGCGTGTCAGCTTCCACACCTCGGCACGCATATCTTCCACACGCGCATCGGCCAGTTCGTAACTCATGCCCAGCGTCTCAGCCGATTGGGTAGCGATCGCCCGTGCCACCTCAGGAAAATCGCGCGCGTAAAGATAGCCGCGAACCATCAGCCGCGGGCCGATCACATCGGCCTCGGTCAGCAAACCGATCTTGCGTCGCGCGTCATGCCCGTCCCAGCCGGGCCGGTAATCCACGGCCATGCCCAGCAGCGAGGGCAGCGCCTTCTCTGCCGCATCCCGCGTCAACATCACGCGATGCCCGCGCGCTCCTGCCGGCGCTCTGTCACTCGCCGCGTTCACGACCGTCAAAACGCCCTCGAACGGCACCCGATTGGGGTGCCCCTCCACATGTGGAATCTCTACCGCCATCGCTTCCAATCGCATCTGCTCGCTCCGCCTAAATCAGGTTTCAGCTATCAGTCATTTGCCTTCAGCCGTCAGAGATGACTCACAAGCACACTGCAACACGCGGCCCCTCGCGCAAGCACGAAAGAGCCGATGGCTGAAAGCCGACGGCTTATGGCTGTTTTCTATTCCCCATTCCCTGTTGGCTGTTCCCTGTTGCCTATTGCCTGTTGCCCGTCTTGCTCCAGCGGTCCCAATCCCCGCATCGCGCGCACTTCGTTCACCGTCAACACCCCGGCCTGCAGCAACTGCACCTGCACCTGCAACTCCGTCTGCTCGTCGCGCGCGCTCAGTTCGTTAAACGCGAATTCGAACTCCGGCCAGCCGATGCACTTCGAGAAGAGATCGCGCGTGATGTGGCCGGCCAGCAGCATGGCAAGCGGCGAGATGGCCCCACGAAACGCCTCGTCAGCCATCTCCGAGGCGGTCGATTGGTTCACATCCGCCTCCAGCCCCAGCATCAGCGGCGGCAATCCAAATGCATTTGCCACCATGCGGATCAGAAATTCCTGCCAGGCCAGCCGCAGGTCCGCATCGGTTCCCTGAGCGAAGCGCAGCACCTCCGGTTTCTGCTCAGTTGAGAGCAGCGGCACACGCCCGGTTCCTTCGATCTCGTCCTGCCACCAGCGGATCAACCGGTCATGCTGCGCCGGCGTTGCCTCGTTCAGCCACAGCGCATACTGCGCCACCGTGTTCGCCGCCAGCTTGCCTGCAAACCGGTGCGCGCTCAAGAACTGGTTCACGGTCTCGAACGCAACTTCGAGCGGCCCCAGTCCAAATGGCGTAAAGCTGCGCGGGTTCATCCGCACGTACATCAGCTGCCGGTCAAGCAGTTCCACGGCAGCCGACTCCAACTGTCCCGGCATCGCCTGCGCGTAGCGCGGCGCATCCTCCTGCCCGTCCCACGTGGCATTAATTCGAATCGATGCCCCATCCACAGCCCACAACATCGCCGGCCGCTCAGGATCGCCAGTCGGCTCCATCTCCACGGCTCCGTAGCCGCCGGTCAGCGCATCCTCAATCACCTGCTCAATCAGGGTGCGAAAGCTGTCGGCCGCGTTCGGTTCCTCAAGCGTGCGCCGCAGAGCGCGCAGCTTGCGCTCCAGAAAGGCCACATCCTCCGCCTTCACGCCGCGTCGCACCCGCACTTGCCAATCCATGGCTGCGATGCGGTCCTTGATCACGTTGATCGCGCGGCGCACCAGTGGCGTCTCCGCAAATCGCCGCAGGTTCATCGGTGTGGGCTTCGGCAGATGCCGGCCCGGAAAATGCACCGGACTCAAAATCGCCGGCAGCGCCAGCGTTTTTCGTTCCGCCTCCGCTTCTTGCTCCGCTCTCCGAGCCTCGATGCTGCGGCCGGTCGCCTGACGCCACATCCCTCGCAACTGTTCGCCTACCTTCACGCGCACCTTCCTTGCTTCACGCCAAACTTGCCCAAAACAAAAAGGCACAGCCCGCGAGGGCTATGCCTTTTTCTAATCCGCTAGTTTTCAGCCGTCACGGCGCCAAAAACCGACTGACACCGGAACGCCTGTAAAGAAACTCGCCTGTTTCCTGCTGACAAGAACGATCCTACCGCGAATGACCGAAATTATCTGCAAACTCCTGAAAGAATATTTTTGCGCAACGTGAGTGGGACGTATCAGCTTTGAAATCAGGAACAAAAAGCCGGTCAATTCGCCCACTAGCGTACCGTTCCGCGCCTTCCGCCCCTTTACACGTTCAGCTCGTGCCGCGCCGTCTCTGCCACTCGCCCCATATCCGACGTCGTCAGCACGCGAATCTGGTGCTCCTCCATCGTCTCCACGCCGAAGCGGTACATCTCCAGGCCCTCCGGCTCTTCATCGGCTGCACCCGGGCGCGCCAGCGGTGCGATCACCGCCGTCAGTTCCAGTTGTGCCTTCTCCACCCGCTCCACGCCGGCGCGCAGAGCAACCGCTGAAAAAGCCAACACCTTCGCCATCTCCAGGCCCGGATCGAGGCTCACCGCGTGAAACATGCGAATCAGGCCATTTGGCCTGTATCCTGCGTCGATGCGCAGGGGATCTCCCGGACGCGTGAACTGCGCCGCCGGGATTCGCTTCCGCATCAGGTCCCACACCCCGGCCCGCTCGAACTCCGAACGCATACGGGCGTGGATCGCCGCGCGACCGCTCAGCCGCAGGCTCTTCTCGCGCGGCGGCGGCTCCACGTACATCTTCATCAACTGTTCAATGCCCGCCGGCAGGGTTTCGGCCAGATACCCCTTGGGCTCCGTCATCTGCACATTTGTCGATAGCGACTCGCCGAGGATCCGCATCAGCCCGCTCTCAGGCTCGGCTTGCAGCCTTTGCCGCAGCTCGCTCTCCATCCCTTCCAGGAGCGCCGTGTCGGCATCGGCGTAGAGGCAACGCACACGGCGCCAGTCGCGCGTAAACCGCACCTCGGCATGCGTGCTCCCCTGCTCACGCAAAATCACGCCGATGTTCACATACTCGTTCCGCACCACGTCCGGTACATACCGCAGTAGTTGAAACTCGCATTCGCGTCT
>Ga0335074_10012567_pt1 | contig 11874 bp, 3 predicted proteins | sample Lox_Sample_23_FD_206715 | JGI IMG/M metagenome (GOLD analysis project Ga0335074, IMG submission 206715) | Soil microbial communities from Loxahatchee National Wildlife Refuge, Florida, United States - Lox_Sample_2.3 | ecosystem: Environmental > Terrestrial > Soil > Wetlands | place: USA: Florida...
TACAACGAGGTCACCCAGGTTACGCTGCATACTCCGTCGACAGACGAGTCGAGCTCGGCCAGCACGTGCCCGGCCGGGCAGGCACCCGGCACCACGGACGGGTGCGACCTGGTGCTTGACGCGTACACCTACGACCCGGGCGGGCTGCTGGCGGCGGTCACCGACGCGATGGGCCGGATCACGAACTACTTCTATGACGGCAACCAGGACCTGATCGCCACCCAGCAGCAGCCGCCGGCCAACTCCAACGGGACGGTGCCACCCGGCCGCCAGACCGCCTACACCTATGACCCGGCCGGGAACCTGACCAGCCAGGCGGTCAGCGACCTGCCGGTCACCGCGGCCGACACCACCACCGACACCTGGGCCTACAACGCCGACGACCAGGTGACCGCCGCGGTGTCCGACGCGCCGCCGTCGGGGGCGTCGGCCTCGGGGTACGCCGACCGGACCACCAGCTACACCTACAACGCCGACGGGCTGCCCACCGCGCAGACGGTCAGCGGGAGCGGCGGCTCCACCACCACGGACTACGGCTACAACAGCGCCGATGAGATGACCAGCCAGTCGGTGGTCAACGGCTCCACCGACGACACCACCACCTGGACCTACGATGAGCTGGGCCAGCCGGTGTCGATGACCAGCCCGGACGGCAACGTCTCCGGTGCCACGGCCGCGGATTACACCACGAACTACGCCTACGACCAGGCCGGGAACACCGACCAGGAGACCGGGCCGCCGGTGTCCACGGTGTCCTACGCCGCGCAGACCCCGGCCACGGTCCGCCCGGTGACCAGCTACGGCTACGACACGTTCGGCGATCAGACCCAGGTGCAGGACCCAGGCGGGAACGTCACCACCAGCGCCTACGACGGCGACGGGCGGGTGGTGTCGGTGACCCAGCCGTCCTACACCCCGCCGGGCTCGTCGTCGGCGATCACCGCGACGACGAAGTATGCCTATGACGAGGACGGGAACCTGACCTCGGCCACCGACCCCGAAGGCAACACCACCAGCTACGCCTATGACGCGCTGGGCGACCTGGTCTCGCAGACCGACCCGCAGCTGACCGGCCAGTCCGCGCCGGGGGTGTGGAACTACACCTACGACGCCGACGGCGAGCAGTTGTCCGGGACCAGCCCGGCCGGGGCGGAAACCCAGGAAACCTACGACTACTTCGGCGACGTGGCCACCGCGACCCAGGACATCCGCACGTCCTCGGGCACCCAGGCCAACACGACCAGCTACACCTACGACTACCAGGGCGACCCGCTGACCGTGACCACCCCGGACGGCGTGGTAACCACGAACACCTACGACCACCTGGGCGAGCTGACCTCGACGGCCAACGTCTACGGCAATGCGACCAGCTATGACTACGACTACCTGGGCGACGTCACCCACGTGAACAACCCCGACCAGTCGTTCACCGCGTACGGATACGACCCGGCCGGGAGCCTGACCTCGGCGGACGAGTACGGGGTGCCGCCGGCCGCGCCGGCCATCGGCAACCCGCTGTCCACCCAGTCCTACGGCTACGACGCCAGCGGGAACCAGACCTCGGTGACCGACGGCAATGGCCACACCACCAGCTACACCTACAACGCGGCGGACGAGCTGACCAGCCAGGTGCAGCCGGTGTCCTCGTCGGCGTCGGACACCACCAGCTACGGGTATGACCCGGCCGGGGACCAGACCGAGGTGACCGACCCGCGCGGCAACCCCACCTGGACCACGTACAACTCGTGGAGCCTGCCCGAGTCGGTGATCGAGCCCGCCACCGCGGCCGCGACCACGGCCGGGGACCGGACCTGGACCACCGCCTACAACGCCGACAGCCAGCCGGTCACGGTCACCGAGCCTGGCGGAATCACCCTGTCGTACGGCTACGACCAGATGGGCGAGGAGACCTCAGAGAGCGGGTCTGGCGCGTCGGCGCCGACCAGCAGCCAGACGTTCGGGTATGACCTGGACGGCGACCTGACCTCGGCGACCGCGCCGGGCGGCACCGACGCGTTCAGCTACAACGACGCCGGCCAGCTGACCGCCACCTCGGGCCCTTCGGGCACGGCCAGCTTCGGCTACAACGGCGACGGGCTGATGACCTCCCGCACCGACGCGGCCGGGACCACCGATTACACCTACGACGCCGCCGACCGGCTGTCCAGTGTGGCCGACCCGCTGACCGGCTCCACCCTGTCCTACGGTTACAACGCCGACAGCCTGCCGGTCACGGTCTCCTACGCCAAGGGCAGCACCGCCGGGCCCAAGCAGACCCTGACCTACACCGGCCTGCAGCAGCTGGCCTCCGACACGCTGGCGTCGGCGTCCGGGGCCACGATCGCCTCGGCCAGCTACGGCTACGACGCCGACGGCAACCTGACCTCCCAGGACACCACCGGGTACGCCGGCGCGGCGTCCGCCACGTACGGCTACAACCAGGCCGACGAGCTGACCTCGGCCACCACCGGCGGCACCGCCACCGACTACGGCTACGACGCCGACGGCGACCTGACCCAGGCCGGCGGCACCAGCTACACCTACAACGCCCAGGACCAGCCGGTCTCCTCGGCCACCTCGGCGGGCACCACTAGCTACGCCTACACGCTGTCCGGGGCCCTGTCCTCGGTCACCCCGCTGTCCGGCACCGCGGCGGACTACACCGCCAACGCCTACGGGCAGACGGTCACCGCGCCGGGCGGCATCAGCTACGGCTACGACGCCCTGGGCCGGCTGGCCACGCGCACCACCAGCTCGGGCACCGCCGACTTCGCCTACTCCGGCACCGGCGACACCCTGGCCTCCGACGGCACCACCAGCTACACCTATGACCCATCCGGGAACCTGGTTGCCGAGCAAGCCTCCGGCGGCACCGCCGAGGCCGCACTCACCGACGTCCACGGCGACGTGACCGGCGCGTTCACCCCGGCCAGCAGCACCACCAGCCTGGCCGCCTCGGCCGCCTACTCCCCGTACGGCACCGTCACGGCCAGCAGCGGCACCATGCCGGCCCTGGGCTACCAGGGCCAGTACACCGACCCGTCGACCGGCGACACCGACATGTCCGCCCGCTGGTACGCCCCGTCCACCGACACCTTCACCAGCAGCGACAGCACCGCCACCGGGATGCCCGACCCGTCGGCCATCAGCGGCACCCCCTACGGCTACGTCGACGGCGATCCCCTCACCAACACCGACCAGACCGGGCACGGCGTCGCCCCGCCCCCCACGCTCGACGAGGAATTGTGGGAACTGGAGTTGCAGAACCCAGAAATCGCAGCCGACCCATGGCTCGATGTCGGCCTGGGAATACTCAACATTGGTGCGGCGGCTTGGACGATATGGGGCCCTGGCGGGTCTTCTGGGCCTGCATATACCAACGGAACCACGACCTCGGACTGCACTGCCTATAACATAATGGCGTGCGACCTTCAAGATGATCAATACCAATATGACCAATGGGCTGTGGTGCATGAGGGATATGAGCGCTATTACGGCGGAGGCCCCCCTGGTGGCAATCCCTCCCCTGGATATGGCTACCCTCCCGGGTATAGCTATTACACCTACACCGCCCCGCCGCCCCCGCCACCACCACCGCCTCAGGACTGCTACGCGGTCAGCCAGTGCGCGCCGCCCAACCCGCCGGACTGGCTGAAAGATGACATCTACCGGGTCGACAATCCGACTCAGGTCACCAACCCGAAGAACGTGCCGTCCAGCCGCACGATCATCGGCACGCCGCAGGACGAGACCCAGCTGCTTCAGGAACTGCACCTGACCCTCGAGGGCATAGACAACAACGGCGACTTCGACCAGAACGGTGTCCAGACCGGTAGCAGCAGCGCCAGCAACACCCTCACCCAGGACCCCAGCAACGCCGTTGACAAGCCAACGACTCCGCGGCCCACCAGCCCGCAGCCCCCGTCGGCCACTACCCCGCCGGCCACTACCCCGCAGGTCACCCAACCGCAGGCCAGCCCACCGCAGCCAGGTAACCCGGTGCCCGCTGTCGGCGTTCTCAGCCCCAGCGCCTCAAGGAGTAATCAGGCCAAGAACTTTGTCGTTCCCTGGGCGAATACCGACAAGGCTAAATTCAAGGTCCAGAATGCCAAGCGCACCCAGCAGGAGGCCCCCATCTGGGGCGGCGGTAGCGCGGGCGGCGGAAACGGGCTGCCGACCAGCGCCGGGTGCTCCGAGCTCCCGAACGGCGCGGACCTTATTCCGGAAAGTCCTGTGCCAGCCGTGGGCGAGCCAACCACCCCGGAAGATGTCACCGGGACCGCGCAAGGGCTGGCAGGACTGGGCGCCACGAGCCACCCCGGAGTGCCGACCGTTGGTGTGCCGGTTGATGCCCCGGTGCCGGGTCCGGGCATCGTCGACCCGGCGACACTAGTTGCATATGCACTGGGCATGGCAGCCGCAGTACTGAAGCTGTGGCTGAAGAACCGCAACAATAACCAGGGGCCCGGATGCCCGGACGGCTGAGTCTGGCTGGGATGCGGGGCGTCACGCCCGACGCTGACCGGCGCACATCGAGCACGATCCGGCCGGGCTGGAGCGGGCGAAGGCATGGACATGCACCCGTAGTTTCGTGCCGATCCCGTAGTCGGCGGCTGGCCACCGCCAGGCTTATCCGCAGACAGGACTGTGACCAGCGAAAAGAACGGGACGCTGCCGGAGGCGTTACGGGCCAGCGGATGGCGGGGCGTGGTGGGTTTGTGTGGCCCCGGGCCCATCCTGAGATCCGGCACCGCCGGATGGCATGCCACCTCTCACATCGGTCACGCGCCGGTGCCGACCTAGGTGCTCGTCCACGAAGGGACTCAAACAATGCTCAGAATCGTCGTGCGGTGGGCGGGGCGGGCCGCGATGGCGGGCGCACTGCTCGGGCTGGGTTTGGCCGGACCCGGTCTTGCGGTGTCACCGGCCCAGGCGTCCACCGGCCATGCGGGCCGGGCTGCTGCGGCGTCCAGGCCGGCGCACCCCAGCTTCAGGCTGTCGGCCGGTGTCAAGCGCGCGTGCCCCGCGCCGAAGAAACCGGGCGTGATGTCGTGCTATGGCCTGCTGGTTCGCACCGGGGGCAAGCCCCGCTTCGGCGTGCAAGGCAAGGCTCGTTTGGGTCAGCAGGCCGCCACCACCGCGCCGGCCGGGTACAGCCCGGCCAACCTGCAGTCGGCCTACGGGGTTCAGGCCGCGTCGGAAGGGACGCGGCAGACGGTCGCGATCGTGGTCCCGTACTGGGACTCCACGGCCACGGCCGACCTCGCCATCTACCGTGAGCAGTACGGGCTCGCGCCGTGCACGACCACGAACGGGTGCCTCACCGAGACCGATCTGTCCAGCACGCCGACGGACAACCCGGGATGGACAACCACCGACCAGGTAGCCATGGACACGGTGTCGGCGGTGTGCCCGAACTGCCACATCATGCTGGTCGAGGCGGCCGGGTATGACCTGCCCGACCTGGGCACTGCGGTGCAGACCGCGATCGCGGACGGCGCGCACGTCGTGGACTTCCCGGCCAGCACGCCGGAGTTCTCCGGGGAGACGGCCGATGACACCTACTTCGACCAGCCCGACGAGCAAGGGGTGCCGATCGTGGCCCCGTCGACTGGCTCGCCCAGCGGCTACGGGGTGACCTACCCAGGGGCGTCGCCGTACGTTGTCGCGGTCGGCGGCACGGTGCTGACCGCCGACTCCAGCGTGGCCCGGGGCTGGACCGAGACCGTGTGGCCGGGGACGGGCTCGGGCTGCTCGCAGTATGAGCCGCAGCCGTCCTGGCAGGCCAGCCTGGAAACCGGCTGCACCTACCGGATGGACAACGACGTGTCCGCGGTGGCCGCGTCCGCGTCGTCGGAGACGCCGGTGGCCTACTACGACAGCGAGGACTCCGACGGCTGGGGCGAGGCGGGCGGCACGGAGGTGTCGGCGTCGGTGATCGCCGGGGTGTACGCGATGGCCGGCACCGCGGCGGCGGGCAGCACCCCCGCGTCCTACCCCTACAGCTACCCGGACCTGCTCAACGCGGTCACCAGCGGCTCGAACGGCACCTGCCCGGTGACATCGTGGTGCAACGGGGGCACCGGCTACAACGGCCCGGCCGGCGAGGGCACGCCGGAGTCGGTGATCCCGTTCACCTCCACCGGCACACTGACCGGGGCGATCTCCAACGGGACCCCCGGCATGTGCATGGACAACACCAACGGCACCAGCACCGACGGCAACCTGGTCCAGATCTGGAGCTGCAACAGCAACGCATCCCAGCACTGGACCGTCGAATCCGACGGCAAGCTCGAGACCGGCAACAACATGTGCCTGGGCATCGACGGCGGCCCGGACTCGACGGTGGGGTCGAACGTCTGGGTCTGGAACTGCGACGACGGCGGCCAGGAGTGGCTGCCCCACTCCCCCCAGGCTCTGATGGAACCGGTGTCGGGCCGCTGCCTCGGCATGAATATCCCGTCATCTGGCCCCGGCAACGGGACCAAGCTGGCGGACTACGGCTGCGACAGTGCCCAAACCCAGTCCTGGACCTTGCCCTACCCGGTGCCCACGTCGACCGGCGAGATCCAGCCGCAGGCCTCCAGCGGCGTGTGCATCGGCCTGGACACCTCGTCCTCGACCGCCGCCGCCATGCTGTTTGGCTGCGACGGAGACAGCAACCAGACCTGGACCGTCGAGGCGAACGGCACCATCGAGTCGGGCAGCGGCAAATGCCTGGACGTGCACGACTCGGGAACCGGCGCCGGCACCGAGATCGACTACGCCGGCTGCAACAGCATGGGGTCCCAGCAGTGGCGGGTCGAGGCCGACGGCTCACTGCTCAACCCCGAGTCCAACCGGTGCCTCGAGCCCAGCGGGGGCGCCGACACCAGCGGCACCGCGCTGGTGCTGGAGAACTGCAGCTACACCACCATCCAGGAGTGGACGCTGCCCGCCCTGCCGTCCTGACCTCGAAGCCCACCGCCTACCGCGACGCGCCGGTCCGTGCGGGCCGGCGCGTCGCCGGATCGTCACCAGCAGCGGCTACGCCGAGCTGACCTGGTCGAGCTTGGCCCGGACCTGTTCGGCGTCGGGAAGGTGCAGGTCTTCGAGGATGGTGAGCGCCTGTTGCCAGGCCTGCCGGGCCTGGGCCAGCTCACCGGCGGCGTGGCGGGTGTCGCCGAGGTGGGTGAGGGTGTCCGCTTCATGGAAGCGGGCACCGGATTCCCGGAGCAGGCTGAGCGCGCGCTGGTAGCAGGAGGCGGCTTCGGCGAAGTTGCCCAGGTGGTGCTCGGCGTAACCCACGCCGGCCCAGGCATTTCCCTCGGCCCAGCGGTGACCGGCCTGCGCGCTCGGGGTGACTGCCTGCCGGCAGAACGCGCGGGCCTGCCGGTAGTCGCCGAGCACGCCGTGGCACCAGCCAACGTTGCTGAGCGCCTCGGCCTCGGCCGTCTTGTCGCCGATGGCCTGATACAGCCGCAGCGCCTGCTCGGCGTGCCCGAGCGCGTCGGCGTGAGAGCCCTGCCGTTCGGCTAGCCCGCCGAGACTCTGGTGGATCTTGGCCTGGCCGAGGCGGTCGCCGAGTTGCTGGCACAGTGTCAGGCTGCTGGCGTAGTGGCCCCGGGCCTGATCATGGTCCCCGAGGTGGGTGCAGGCGATACCCAGCAGGCGGCCCGACAGGGCCTGCGCGGCGCCGTCACCCAGGCGGGTCGCGGCGGCCAGCGCCGTGCGCTGGGTCGCGGCCCATTCGTGCCAGTGCCCGCGGACTTGCAGGAAGGGCGCCATGGCCCAGGGGAGCTGCCAGGCGTGGGTATCGAACCCGGACTGGGCGGCGAGGTTCACGGTGGCGAGCAGGACCTGGTGCTCGGCCCCGAACCAGGCCAGCGCCTGCTCGGGGTCGGCGATCTGCCCGGCAGCGGCCCCGGGCCGGGGCGGGCCGAGGACCACCGGCTCCTTGGATGGGTAGAGCAGCAGGGCGGCGCGGGCGGCGGTGTGCAGGTAATGGTCGAGCACGCGGCCGGTGGCCTGGTCGCGGGCTTGCTGGTCGTCGGTGGCGTGGGCTAGCTCGGCGGCGTAGGCGCGCAGCAGGTCGTGCAGGAAGTACCGGCCGGGGCGAAGCTGTGTGACCAGGTGGGCGCGCGCCAGTTCGGTGAGATGCCGGCTGGCGTGGCTGAACGCCGCGCCGGCCAGGCTGGCCGCCGCCGCGATGCTGATGTCGGGGCCGGGGTGCAGGCCCAGCAGGCGGAACATCCGGGCGGCGGCCGGGCTGAGCTGCTGGCAGGACCAGGCGAACACCGGCCGCACGCTGACGGCTGGGTCGCCCGCATCCAGGGCCTCGAGCCTGTTGCTCGCCTCGCGCAGTTCGGTGGCGAGCGCGGCGAGGGTGAACCGCGGGCGGGCGGCGGCGCGGGCCGCGGTGATGGCCAGGGCGAGCGGCAGCCGGGCGCACAGCGTTGTGATCTCGGCCACCGCGTGCGGTTCGGCTTCGGCGCGGGCGCTGCCGAGCCGGGCGGTCAGCAGGGTGCGGGCATCGGTGTCGGTGAGGATGTCGAGGGTGAGCAGGTCGGCGCCTTCGGCGGCGGCCAGGCCGGTGAGCTGGTTGCGGCTGGTGACGATGACCAGGCAGCCCGGTGATCCGGGCAGCAGCGGGCGGACCTGGTCTTCGTCCCGGGCGTTGTCCAGCACGATCAGCAGCCGCTTGCCCGCGGTCATGCTCCGGTACAGCGCGGCCTGGGCCTGCAGAGTGGCCGGGATCTGTTCTGGTTTGACGCCGAGTGCGTCCAGGAAGCCGAGGAGGGCCTCGGAGGGGGTGGCCGGTGGGCCGGTGGGGCCGAAGCCGCGCAGGTTCACATGCAGCTGGCCGTCGGGGAAGCGGCCGGCGACCTGGTGCGCCCAGTGGACCGCCAGGGCGGTCTTGCCGATCCCGGCCATCCCGCCGATCGCGGAGATCACGACCGTGCCCGTCCCCTCGCCGGCCTGATCCAGCAGCCCGGTCAGAACGGCCAGCTCGGGTGCGCGGCCGGTGAAGTGAGCCACAGCCGCGGGAAGCTGCCGTAGCCCGCCCCCGGCCTGCTCGGCTTGTACCGCTCCCCGGGCCGATGTCCGGGCTGGCTGCCCGGCCGGCCGCACCGGCGGGGCCGGCTCGGGCGGCCGGGCCGGCTGGGGCGGCGATCCGGGCGTGTCCAAGGCGACCGGGTGGGCTGTCTGGCTCGTGGCGGTGCCGTTGCGACGGTCGTCGGTCTCCCCGCGCCGCGGCGTTCCGTTGCCGTTTGCGGTCGCGGGTTCGGTGAGGGCGGGGAGTTGCCCGCGCAGGATGCGCAGGTGCGCTTCGGCGAGTTCGGTGCCGGGGGTGATCCCGAGTTCCTGATCGAGGCGCTGGCGAAGCTGGCCGAACACCGACAGCGCGCTCGCCTGCTGCCCGCAGGCGGCCAGGGTGAGCATCAGCCGGGCGTGGACCCGCTCGTCGAGCGGGTCGCGTGCGGCCAGCTCCCGTAGCTGCGCAAGCACCCGCTGCGGCCAGCCGGCCGCGGCAGCGGCCTCGGCATGATCGAGGATCAACGCGGCCCGCTGCTGCGCCAGCTCGGTCAGGGCCGGATGACCGCGCAGCGCGCTCACATCGGCCAGCGGCTCACCGCGCCACAGCGCCAGCGCCCGCTCATACCAGCCGCAGGCCGCGGCCGGGTTCCCCGCCGCGGCCGCGCCCCTGGCCAGCCCGGCCAGCCGGGCGAATTCCAGCGCGTCGAGCTCGGCCGCGGTCAGCGCCAGCCGGTAGCTGGTGCCGTCGGAGGCCAGCACCGTGTCACCGAGCAGCCGCCGCAGCCGGCTGACATAGGACTGCACCATCGCGATCGCGCTGGCCGGCGGCTGATCCCCCCACACCGCGTCGATGATGGTCTCCCGGTGCAACGCGGTACCCGGGTGAACAGCCAGCAGCCCCAGCACCGCGCGCTGCCTGCCCGCCCCGGGGTCGGCCCGGACCCCGTCCCGCCACACCGTCAGCGGCCCCAGCACCCCCAGCCTCAGGCCCGCAGCCACAGGTTGCGCATCCGCGCCCGGCCCCTGCTCATGGCCATTGGCTAACGGCCACCCAGCGGTCCCCGCCGCCTGGCCCAGATCCAGGCCCAGCGCCAGCGCCAGCGCATCGACCGTGGCCAGCCGGGGCCGGGCGGTCCGCCCCTGCTCCAGATCCCGCACCGCCCCGACACTGACCGCGGCCTGGTCAGCCAGCTGCTGCTGGGTCAGGCCCGCCGCCCGCCGCCCCCCGGCGATCACCGCTCCCAGCCGCATCGCAGCGGCATGCTGATCCTTGTCCACCGGCAGACCGCGCCCAGTCACCGCTCACCACCCCGCTCACCGCGACCACCTGGCACCAACTACTGCCTATAGTCATGAATGCCAAAATTACCACCGAAAATGGACAGCGTCTTTGGATGGGTGGCTGGCGCAGGTCCAGGTGCGCGCCGCGCTCAGGCCGCGGCATCCTGTTCGTGCGCGGCCAGGGTGAGCACGTCGATCAGGCGCGCCGTGGCCGGCGGGTCGGGCGGCTCGCCGTAGGTCATCACGAACACGTGCCGGCGGGCGCCGGGCAGGGGCACGGCGCCGATACCTGGGTGGCGCGCCGCGCGCAGGCACAGGCCGGGCAGGGTGGTGACGCCCAGGCCCGCGGCCACCAGCGCCTGGACGGCCACGTAGTCGTCGGTCGTGAACGCGATCTTGGGCGTGAACCCGGCGAGCGCGCACTGGCGGACCAGGTAGCCACGGCAGCGCTCGCACCCGGCGATCCAGCGGTACCGCGCGTACGCGGCCAGATCGGGCGGCGCGGCCGGCCGGGTAACCGCCGGCGTCACCAGGTGGACGGGCTCGTCGAGCAGCAGCCTGCCGCGCGCGCCCTCCTCCTCGGCCCCGGGCGGCTCCGGGTCGGCGTCCTGCTGGTAGTGGCGGAACACCAGCGCGACGTCCACGTACCCGGCCCGCAGCATGCGCAGTGCCTCGGGCGGTTCCGCCTCGGCCAGCATGAGATCCATGCCCGGGCTCTCCGCCTCCAGCCTGGCCGCGGCGGCGGGCACGATGGTGCCGAGGGCGGAGGGGAACGATGCCAGCCGCACCCGCCCCTGGCGCAGCCCCACATGAGCCGCCAGTTCGTTCTCGGCTGCATCCAGCCGGCCGATGATCTCCTCGGCCCGCTCGGCGAGCAGCCGGCCCGCGTCGGTGAGCCGCACGCCCCGGCCTGCCCGCTGCAGCAGCCGGGCACCGGTCTCGGCCTCCAGCCGGGCGATGTGATGGCTGATCGAGGGCTGGGCGTAGTTCAGCGCCCGCGCCGCCGCGGTCACCGAGCCGTACCTGGACACCGCGACGAGCACGCGGAGCCTGGTCACGTCCAACATGCGCCGAGTATAGATCGTCTCGATTATTCGGGCCGCTCTGCCGGGCCCGATTTATCTGACCAGCTAGCGAGGGCGGGGCGAGCCGCGGCGTTTCGGTTCCGTGGCGGCCCACGCCGCGGCCAGGCCACCGCAGTTGATCGCGAGGTGCAGCGCCACGGGTGCGGCCAGGCGGCCGGAACGCGCCCGCAGCCACGAAAACGCCGCGCCGCCGGCCGCGGTCACCGCCACGCCGGCCGCCACGCCCGTGACCGCCCGCCCGCGGCCGTCGGCCAGGCCGTTGGCGCGCAGCGCCCCGGCGGTGGGACGGATGTGCCACAGGCCGAACACGCCACTGGTCACGGCGATCGCAGCGGGCTCGGACATGACCCGGCGCAGCGCGGCCTGCAGCACCCCGCGGAATGCGATCTCCTCCCACAGCACGGTGCCGACCGGAATCCGGACCAGAGTCTGGTAAGCGAGACCGCGCCCGGTCAGGCCCTCGATCCGCTTGTCGTCCAGGACCCGGCGC
>Ga0335074_10012568_pt1 | contig 11874 bp, 9 predicted proteins | sample Lox_Sample_23_FD_206715 | JGI IMG/M metagenome (GOLD analysis project Ga0335074, IMG submission 206715) | Soil microbial communities from Loxahatchee National Wildlife Refuge, Florida, United States - Lox_Sample_2.3 | ecosystem: Environmental > Terrestrial > Soil > Wetlands | place: USA: Florida...
TCGATTACCCGGACGCGATTTTAAACAAACGGTTGTCGGTGCAGGAATGTCTCGACGCCGTCGACGAGTGCGGCGCCCCGATGGTCGCCATTCCGGGCGGCGAGCCGCTGATCCACAAAGAGATCGGCGAAATCGTCAAAGGTATCGTCGCGCGCAAGAAATTCGTTTCTTTGTGCACCAATGCGCTGCTTCTGGAAAAGAAGCTGCATCTGTTCGAGCCTTCGCCCTATCTGTTCTTCTCGGTGCATCTCGACGGTTTGAAGGAGCACCACGACAAATCCGTGTGCATGGAAGGCGGCTTCGAGAGGGCGGTATCAGCCATCAAGGCCGCAAAAGCCAAGGGGTTTGCGGTCAACGTTAACTGCACCATCTATGACGGCCATCCTCCCGAGGACATCGCCAAGTTCCTCGACCTGACCGAGGAGCTTGGCGTCGGGGTGTCGATTTCGCCGGGTTACGCCTATGAGCGGGCTCCCGATCAGGAACACTTCCTCAATCGCCGCAAGACCAAGGAATTGTTCCGCCAGGTCTTTACCCTGGGCAAGAACAAGAAGTGGAACATCACACACTCCAGCATGTTTCTCGACTTCCTCGCGGGCAATCAGGAATTCCACTGCACGCCGTGGGGCATGCCGACGCGCAATATTTTCGGCTGGCAGAAGCCCTGCTATCTGCTCGGCGAAGGTTACGCCAAGACCTTCGCGGAATTGATGGAGACCACCGATTGGGACGCCTATGGCACCGGCCGATATGAAAAGTGCGCCAACTGCATGGCGCATTGCGGTTACGAGGCGACTGCGACCGAGGCGATCTTCCACCATCCGCTTAAGGCGTTCGCCGTCTCTCGGCGCGGCGTAAAGACCGAAGGCCCGATGGCGCCGGAAATCGACATGTCGCACCAGCGGCCGGCGCAATATGTCTTCGACTCAAACGTCCAGCTCACGATGTCGCAAATGCGCGCGAACGAGGCGCGCGAGAAGGCGGCCAAAGACGCCGCCAAGCTGGCAGCGAAGACTTCCGCGAGCGCGGCGTAGCGAACACGGCAACTCAACCAAACAGAAAAAAAGGCCCGGCAGACCCGGGCCTTTCTGCTTTCTGCAGCGGGTATTCCTCTGCAGGACTGCGCGCAATAGCTATTGCATCGCGTAAGCGCCCGGCCACGTGAAGCGCCAGACGAGAGACGATGTGAGGGTCTGCACGTCTTTCTGCGCGTGCATCCCTATCCCAGCGGCCCCTCCAGGGCCGGGGATGAGTGGAAGGTCGACGGTATCGTAGCTCGCGTAGCGCCACTCGCTGCGCCAGAATAACCCATGAATGGGCAACAGGAATCAACGCGCGGGCTCGGCACTGTGCAAAATGTTACATTCCCCACGTCACCGTCCGCGCATTGGCGCGCTTGAGATTGCAGTAGCGCGCGAGCGCCCACAGCGGGAAGAATTTCGAATAACCGTGGTAGCGCAGGTAGAACACGCGCGGGAAACCGGTAGCGGTGTAGCGCGGCTCGTCCCAGAAACTGTCGGCACCCTGACGATCAGCGAGGTATTTGATACCGCGCGCGACGGCAGGGTGATCGACCTCGCCGGCGGCCATCAAACCAAGCAGCGCCCAGGCCGTCTGTGACGCGGTCGACGGCGCGCTTTCGTAGCCGCGATAATCAAGCTTGTAGCTCGTTCCGTCCTCGCCCCACCCGCCGTCCTTGTTCTGAATGGCGACAAGCCAATCGACGGCCTTGCGCATTTCCGCCGCTTTGGGCTCGACGCCGACGGCATTGAGCGCGCACAACACCGACCAGGTCCCGTAAATGTAATTCATGCCCCAGCGTCCGTACCAGCTTCCCTCGGCAAGCTGGGTGCGGCGCAGATAATCGACGCCGCGGGCGACGGCGCCGCTTGTCTCCGCTGTCTCGCCGAACTGCGCCAGCATCGACAGACACCGCGCGGTCACATCCTCCGTTGGCGGATCGAGCAGCGCGCCGTGATCGGCGAACGGAATATTGTTGAGGTAGTAGTACTCGTTGTCGGCATCGAACGCGCCCCAGGCGCCGTTTTCGCTCTGCATGCCGAGTATCCATTCGCGGGCGCGCGCGAGGCTTGCATCAAAGTCTTTCTGCCCGGAAAGATCCTGCGTGCGATCCATGGCCATGGCGACGACGGCGGTATCGTCAACGTCGGGATAATGCGGATTGGCATATTGGAACGCCCAGCCGCCGGGACGAAGATTTGGCCGGCGCGCAATCCAGTCGCCGCGGATATCGAGCACTTGTTGCGGCACCAGCCAGTCGAGGCTTTTTTTGACGGCGCCGATCGCGCGCTCGCCACCAACTTCCAGGAGCGCGTGGGCGGCAATAGGCCTCTTGTTCATGCACAACTAAAAGCTTCTCGACCGACTTGCGTGCAATGGCGCGCAGCGGATGGTCCTCAGGGTAACCGAGCGCGGCAAACATCATCACGCTGTTGGCCATAGCCGGGAAGATGGCGCCGAGCCCGTCTTCGCCGTTCAGGCGTTCGGTCACCCAGGCGACGGCACGATCTATCGCGCGCTGGCGCATGCGCGCCGGGAAATAAGGTTCGCTGGCACGCAAAACGACGTCGACAGCGCGAAAGAACCAGAACCACGACGCTTTTTGCTGCGGCGCCTTCGGCGCCGGGCCGACACTGTGCGGTGGCTCGAGGAAAAGCTCGTCAATGCGCACGCCCTTTGCATTGCGCGCCACCGGCTTCTTCGCCAGCAGCACCAGGAGGGGCACGATGACGGTGCGGCTCCAATACGAGATTTTGTCGAGATGGAACGGAAACCATTTTGGCAGCAGCATGATCTCGACCGGCATCACCGGCACCGCGCGCCAGGAAACGAAGCCAAACAAAGCGAGCATAATGCGGGTGAACACGTTGGCCCGCGCCGCGCCGCCGCGCGCTCGCACCGCTTCGCGGGCGCGGCGCATATGATCGGCATCGAGCGGATCGCCGATCATCTTCAGCGCAAAATACGCCTTCACTGTTGCGCTTACGTCGACATCGCCATCGCGGAATAATGGCCAGCCGCCGTGTTCACCTTGGGTACGGCGCAGATACACGGCGATTTTTGCTTCCAGCGCGGCATCGACCGGCTCGCCGAGATAATGCCGCAACAGCACATATTCGGCGGGAATGGTGGCGTCGGCTTCGAGCTCAAACACCCAATGCCCGTCGGGACGCTGGCGGGCCAGCAGCGCCGCGGCGGCTTTGTTAATGTGTTGCTCGACGTCGTCTGGCGGCGCCAGCGCAGCCTCAGTCGCGAGTTCACTCTTACGGTCGAGAACCGATTCCGTCATGGCAGCTGAGCGATGATGTGAGCGGCGCGATTACCTGATCGGATCGCACCTTCAATGGTAGCGGGCAGTCCGGTATCTGTCCAATCGCCGGCCAAGACGAGATTGCGCCAATTTGTTGCGGCGCGCGGACGCTTGCCATTCTGCGCCGGCGTCGCCGCAAACGTCGCGCGCCGCTCGCGCACGATCTGCCATGGCGGCAAAGCCGCCGGCAGTCCGGTGACGCGGGAAACCTCGTCCCAGATCGTCTTGGCGAGATCCTCACGCGGACTGTCAATCAGCCGATCGCCGGCGCTGATGGTCACTGAAACGCGGCCAGGAAAATTAAAAATCCACTGCACGGTGGCGTTGAGCACAGCGAGGATCGGCGGCAGATCGGGCGGCGGCGCGATATGAAAATGCGCGTTGACAATGGCACGGAACTCACGCGGAACTTCAAGGCCGCTCACCAGCGTTGCGGCCGCATATGGCGGCACGGCGAGAATGACGGCGTCGTCAGCGCCAAGCGCAATCGTCTCGCCACCGAAGTCAAGAGACGCGACGCGGTCGCCGGCAAAGGCAAGCGCCCGCAATTGATGGTCCAGGCGCAGCGTCACCCCTTGCAGTTTCAGAAAAGCAAGCGCCGGTTCGATCAGCGTTGGACCGAGACCGTCGCGGGCAATGAGCGGCCGGCACGCGCGGCCGCCGACGGCAAGCGTTTCGCGCACGATGGCGGCGGCGAGCCGCGCTGAGCCCTGCGGCGGATCTATATTCAACGCCGCAAGGATGAGCGGCTCGACCAGCCGCCGATAGAGCACTCCCTTACAGGCGATCACGTCGCCAACGCTTGCGCCCTCGCGCGCCCAAAGAAGTCGCGCCAGCGACAGATAATCGAGCGGCCGCGTCCCCGGCACGCGCCGGCGCGGGTCAAAGATCCAGAATGGCAGCGGCCCGTCGTTGAATTTAAGCGTCCAGCGCTCGCCGCTGTGGAAATCAACGAAAGTAAATTCCGCATGCTGCGGTCCGATAAGCTTTTGCCCGGCGCCGATGTCGCGCAGGTACGTCAAAGCGGCGCTATTGCCTGAAAGCAAAAGGTGGTTGCCGTTGTCGATGGTCATGCCAATGGCGGCGTCGTAGTAGGAACGGCAGCGGCCTCCGGCGAACGCGGTCGCCTCGTGCACGACGATGTTGTGGCGCTTGAGCGGAGCGAGCCGGACTGCGGCAGCAAGGCCGCCCAATCCGGCGCCGATAATATGAACTGTCGCGGTCATCGGTTCAGAACAGATTACGCAATACAATGCCGAGCAATTTCACGCGCGGGAGGCGAATGGCCGGCCGCGGCGCGGCAAAGCCGCGCGCCACCAAAGATTCGAGAATGACCTGGTAAGCTTGCCCCATGATCCGCGGGGCCCGCACGACGCGGCGCGGACAGCGCGCCATAATCGCATCCGCTTCGCCAAAGTGCTTGTTTGCAAGCTCAACAATGTCGGCGCACGCTTCGCCGATCGCCCGTTGCGCTAACACTTCGCCCGGATCGGTCGCCACGATCCCGTGCGCATGCAAAACCTCCCGCGGCAAATAAAGCCGGCCCACGGCAGCATCCTCATCGAGGTCGCGCAGGATATTGGTGAGTTGCAGCGCGCGGCCGAGATGATGGGCCAGCGCCCGACCGCTTTCTGCCTCCATGCCGAACACCCGCACTGAAAGCCGCCCGACGGCACAGGCGACACGGTCGCAATAAAGGTCAAGCGTCGGCCAATCCGGCGCCCGTATGTCGGCGACGACGTCCATTTCCATGCCGTCAATGACGGCGAGAAAATCCTCGCGCTGCAGATCGAATGTGCGAACGGCCGATGCCAGCCCGGCAAGCTGCGGCGGCGCTGCACAGCGGTAAAGCGCATCGATATCGGCTCGCCATTGCGCCAATTGTTCACGGCGCGCCGGGCGCGGACCCGGATCGTCGGCGATATCGTCGACAGCGCGGCAGAAAGAATAAATTTCAAACATGGCCTCGCGCTGCGCGGCCGGCAAAATGCGCATTCCGAGGTAAAATGAGCTGCGTGAAGCGCGCTCGGCCGCGAGGCTTGCCGTCGTCACTCACGCACCCCGCGGCGTATGCGCAGCGGCCGAAGCACGGCGGTTGAGCCGGCGCAACGCGCCGCCGAGGATGCCGAGGAGGGTCACGCCGGCGACGCCCGGCATGGACAGATGCACCCGATCGCTAAGCGGATCGCGCGCCATCAGAATTCGCGTCAGCCGGTGGGCTAAGGAATTGATCACCGACACTTCCAGCGCCAATCGGCGGTCGTTGATCAGAAGGGGAAACACATCGCTGTCAGCGAGCAGCTTGTCGGTGCGTTCGGCAAGGCTATGGAGCGCAGCAAGAAGTGCCGGCGATGCTTGCTGCTCACTCAAAGCTTCAACACCGGTCGCGTGCGCGCCCAACAAGTCGAGAGGAATGTAGACTCGGTTGAGATTACGGTAATCGTCCTTGCAGTCCTGCAGATGGTTGATGATCTGCAGGGCTGCGCACAAGGCGTCATTCGCCGGCCAGGTGCTGCGGCTCTCGCCATGAACATCGAGCACGAAACGGCCGACCGGCATTGCCGAGTAAGAGCAATAGTGCAGAAGGTCGTTCCAATCGTCGTAGCGCAGTTTGGTCACATCCATCTTGAAGGCGGCAAGCAAGTCTTGTGCATGCTTGGGCGAGAGGCTGCGCGCGGCAAGCGCTGCGCGCAGGCGGACGGCGGTGACGTCGGCTTCGTTCTCGCCGGCAAGGCCGCCGCTTAAGCGATCGAGCAAAGCAAGTTTTTGCTCCGGCGGGAGCGACGGATGGTCGGCGATATCGTCGGCGGTACGAACGAAATTATAGAAGGCAAGGATCGGCTCGCGGTGGCGCGGATGAATAAGAAAGGACGCGACCGGGAAGTTCTCGTTCCGGTGACCCTTCCCGGAGCGCCAAATGGCGGCATCGGCGGTCTTTGTCTCGTTCATCGCAATTACGACACCTTACTTTGCAAGTTGCCTTGGGCGCGGCCTTTCCACATGCCACTGCGCCCGCGCCAATGCTGATAGGCGGAATCAACCGTGAACGCCATATAGGTTGCGGCAATCGCCGGCAACGCCAGACCCCATAAGGGAGAAACCCGATAGAAGCGGAGCGTCGGCTGAAGCGCAAAGGCCATTAATATCCAGGCGGCGATCCCAAGGAGACGGGCGGCGCCCGTCGCAAACAAAGCCAACGTAACCGGCGCAAGAAAGGTCAGCGCCAGACCGATGATCGTGCCCGCAAGCAGAAGTGGCGAGTAGCGAAGCTGGGCGTAAGCCGTACGCGAAACCATGCGGCGAATGTCGTCGAGCGCCGGGTAAGCGCGAATGCTGGACACGCTGTGCGTCAGTCCGATCCAGATTGGACCGTAGCCCTTCAACTTCTTCGCAAGCGTGCAATCGTCGATCAGCGCATCGCGGATAGCAGCCATGCCGCCGGCTTGCGCAAGCGCGTCGCCGCGTACGAGCATGCAACCGCCGGCAGCAGCCGCTGTGGCGCGGCGCCGATCGTTCGCCCAGGCGAACGGATAAAGCATCTGAAAAAAGAAAATGAAGGCCGGAATGAAAAATCGCTCGGTGAGCGTCTTGCAGCGAAGCTTCGCCATGAGCGAAGTGAGCACATAACCGCCCGCCCGCGCCCGCACGATGAGCGCTCTAAGCGCGGGCTTGGCATAGACGATATCCGCGTCCGTCAGCAGCAAATAAACCGGCGGAGGCGAAAGCGCCAAAGCAGCCTCGACACCTTGATGCTGCGCCCAGAGCTTGCCGGTCCAACCTGCGGGCAGCGGCCGCCCGGCCAGCACCGTGAGCCGCATTGCCTCGCCAAGCAATGCCGCGGCGGCGCGGGCGACTTGCGCCGTTCCATCACGGCTCTGGTCGTCGACAAGAAGTATTGAAAACTCGCCGGGATAATCCTGCTGCAACAGCGAGGTTATGGTTCTGCCCACGGTTTCGGCCTCATCGCGGGCCGGTATGATGGCGACAATCCCGGGCCACGGCGCTTCTCCCAACGCTACACCGTCATCGCGCTGGCGCGTCAGCCAAAAGCCGCCGCGGCCGATCAGAAGGTAGGCCCAGATTGCCACCACCATTGACGCTAGGAGATCGTTGGCCACAGATAGTCCTTAGGCGGCTGATGGGGGCATTCCGTTAAGGATTAAGGCCCGGAACCCGCCTGCCGCGGGGCGCTCCGGTTCGTCATTATAAAGTGAGATGGGATTTATTGTGGACGGTGCAACGACAGACAAAACAGCGATGAGTGACAGTCAAAGCGTGTTCATCGCGCATCTCGACGCCGTCGCCAAAGACACCGAGAATCTGCTCGACTGGCTCCTATCCACAGCACCCACGGAAGGAGAACTGAGCCGGCCGCCGCGCCTGATCGAAGCCATGCGTTATTCGAGCCTCGGTGGCGGCAAAAGATTCAGGCCTTTCCTGGTCGTGGAAAGCGCGGCCTTGTTCGCGGTCCCGCGTGCGCGCGCATTAATGGCGGGGGCGGCGCTTGAATGCGTGCACTGCTACTCTTTGGTGCACGACGACCTGCCGGCTATGGACAACGACGATTTGCGGCGCGGGCAGCCCACCACGCATAAAGCTTTCGACGAAGCGACGGCCATTCTTGTCGGCGACGGATTGCTCACATTTGCATTCGACATCCTCTCCCGCCGCGAGACCCATCCCGAGGCGGACGTGAGGATCGAGCTCGTCGGCGCGCTCGCGCGCGCGTCGGGCCTTGGCGGGATGGCGGGCGGCCAGATGCTCGATCTCGCCGCCGAAGGGCGCTTTGCTAACAATGTGCCGCTAAGGCTCGACGAAAACGGCGTGCGAATGTTGCAGGCGATGAAGACCGGCGCCTTGCTGCGCTTTGCCTGCTCGGCCGGAGGCATCCTGGCCGGGGCGAACGCTGCGCAGCGCAAAGCGCTCGAACGGTATGGATCGGCTGTCGGGCAAGCGTTCCAGATCGCCGATGATCTTCTCGATCTCGAGGGTGACCCAGCGCTGGTGGGCAAATCTACCGGCAAGGACGCGGTGGCGGGCAAGGCGACCATGGTGGGCGTGCTCGGCGGACCTGGCGCGAAGGAGCGGCTGAAGGAGCTGGTCGCGGAAGCCGAAAACGCGCTGGGACCTTTCGGCGATGCGGCAAACATTCTTATCGAGGGGGCAAGATTCGTGGCCGAACGGCACACCTAGGCCAGCGACGACCTCAAGCGTGTTTGCCGGATATTTTCCTAATGCATGGAGCCTTCCCCCATTGCATTGAACTCCCTTTGCTGCAGCCCTATCTCCCTTGAAATCGCGGTCATACGCGGTTGGACGCGCGCGGCCCTGAGCTTTCCCCGGAATTGAGGAACACCGACCGCCATGACCATGCCGCTTGAGCGATGGACCGCATGCGTCACATTCGCTGTTTTCTCTGCCATTTTCGTCCCCGGGGCGGCTTGGTGTGACGGATTGGCAACTACTGCCGACCAGCAGGGTTCAGCAAATATCCGGCCGCTGCTGGTTGCCCAAGCGCAAACCAGGCGTTCCGCGGGCAGCCGCGGCACAAAGGCTCAATCACCGGCTCCGTCAGCCCAGCAGCAATTACCACCTCGGATTCCTTTCACCGCTGCGGAGGATGCGGTTGCCACGATTCCAGGCATTCCTAACGCGCGGTTCTGGATGGACTCGGAAGCGGACTTCAAGAATGCATTGCCGGCGCAACCAGGACCTTGGCTTATTCTCTCCAGCGGCGGCGGAGACGGCGCGTTCGGCGCGGGTTTACTCGTCGGATTATCGGCGGCCGGCAAGCGTCCCGATTTTACCGTGGTTACCGGCGTTTCCACAGGCGCGCTGATGGCGCCCTTCGTCTTTGCCGGCAGCCGCTACGATGAGGCGCTGAAAAAGGCCTACACCACTGTCACTGCCGCAGACATTTACGAAGCCGGCGGATCGACCGGCGAAAGCTTTGTCAATTCCTGGCCGCTGCGCGACTTCATCGACAAAGAAATGACGCCAGAGCTGATGGCCGACATCGCCGCCGCCTATCGTAGCGGCCGGCGCTTGTTCGTCATCACCACCAATCTCGATGCCGAGCGGTTTGCCGTCTGGAACATGGGCGCGATCGCGGCGCATGGCGGCGAAGATGCGCGTAGGCTGTTCGTGAAGGTCCTGCTGGCCTCGGCGTCGGTGCCGGGCGCATTTCCTCCGGTGCTGATCGATGTGGAAGCTGACGGCAAGCGGTTTGCGGAAATGCACGCCGACGGAGGATTAGGCGGTCAGTTCTTCGTGGCGCCCCCGGCGCTGATGGCGACGACGAGCGATTATCATCTGCCGGCGACCGCGCTCTACATTGTGGTGAACACCGGTCTCGAGCGGGATTTCACGGTCGTCGAGCGCTTCGCGCCTTCAATTTTGACCCAAGCCGTGGGCGCCGCGGTCAAGGTTGACACTCGATTGATGCTGACGCTCAGTTATGCCGCAGCCAAACGGAGTGACGTTGCGTTTAACGTCGCAACCATCCCCGCAAGCTTCGATGCCCCGAGCCGAGGTGCATTTGATCCAAAGTATATGGGTGCATTGTTTCAGACCGGCTACGAACAAGGCAAAAGCGACAATCCGTTCAGCCCGGAGCCACCGCCTTATCCGAGTGGACCATCGCGGGCGCCCAGTCACATTGAGAAAACCGGAGCAAACTGAAATGCGACACTATTTTTGGCGTTCAGCTTTGGTCGCGCTCATCGCCGGCTTTACGGCGATAAGCGGGCCGGTGATGTCCGAACCGCTCGCTCGTCCGAGCGCATTTGACGGCGATTGGAGTGTCGTGATCCACACACGACAGGGCGATTGCGGTGAGGCATTGCGGTATCGGGTGCGCATCGTCGACGGCCAGGTTCGGTCGAATGATCAAGGCTATCGGGCCGCGGGGGTAGTCGCTCGGAATGGCAGGATCCGCGTCATGGTCGCCGAAGGGGATCGATCGGCCAGCGGCGCCGGCCGGCTTGTAGGCAATGCCGGAAGCGGGCTTTGGCGCACGGACCGCGGCGACTGCGTAGGCGATTGGACGGCGGTTCGCCGCCCCTCGGATTGGTAGAGGTAATTTAGCCGGTCTTGCGGCCGGCGACCGTCGCGTCCCACCAGGGACAAACGTCGCGTGCGCGCAGGAAGTTGCCATCCATCACATTAAGCGGCGCGCGGCCGCCCGCTTGCGCGACACTGATGCGCAGATCGCGGGCATCTTCGCGGCGCTCCGGGGACAACCACATTCGATCGTGTCCCCACAAGCTCGGCCCGTCGGCCCGCTCCTGCGGCGTCCAAGTCTGCGGATCGATGCTGCGGCCGCCCCATCCATACTCGACCAAAAATTTCGACGGCGACCACGAGTAGAATGACGTGACCTGATCGTTGGTGTGGCGGCCCAGTGTCGTGCCGATCATTTCCGGCCGGCGCAGCGCAAGATCGTAGGCCTGCCCCACGTCGTCGAGATAACAAAGCTCGACCATGAGATGGTGAATTCCGTTCTTCTCGGCCTCGATGAATGCCAAGCTGTGGTGACGCGGGTTGAGATGGAAGAAATAGGCCTTGAACGGACGCAGGAAGTAATCACTGAGGCGAAAGCCGAGAATGTCGGTGTAGAAGGGAACGACCTCGTCGATCCGCTGGGTCGTGAGCACCGCGTGGCCCATGCCGAGCGGTCCAGTGCGGAAGCCGGATATCGATCGCCCCGGCCTGAAAGGGTCCGGCGCGATCTCGGCGCCGTAAAAAGCTTCCAGCCGATTGCCGATCGGATCGGCGAAAAGTATCAACTCTTTCACCCGGCGCTCGTCGGCGAGCGCCCGCGACCCGTGCGCCACGCTGACTTTGCAGTTCTGCAAATGTGCCGCCAAAGTCTCGAGCGCGGCGGCGTCCGCAACTTCCCAGCCATAGAATGAGGGCGCATCGTCGTTGTCGGCATGCACGATCACGCGCTGCTTGCGGTCGTCCATGCGTAGCGTCAGCGCGCCGCGGGTCTGCTCGACCAATTGCATGCCGAGAAAGCGGGTGCCGTAGGTCGCCCATTCGCCGAGGTCGCTCGCACGGATACCGACATATCCCAAAGCTGCCAGGCTCATCGCGGCCATCCCGGATGTGTTTCGCTATAATATTGAAAATAAGAGCCGAATTCCACTTCCGAAACCCCCGCAATGGTTGCTCAGGCCTGCAACACGCGTGTGGTCTCGTCGAACAGTTCCTCGACCGCGTAGCGTCGCGGAATGAGCTGCATTTCCAGCGCATAAGCGCTCATCAATTCGAGCGCGGGCTTTAGCGCCGCGAAGCCGAACGGAACGAAATCAATCGCGCCGGGCTTCGGCAGACCGGCCGCCTTTTTGCTTTCGAGCATCATGCGGAAGACTTCGCGCACCGCCGCCGGATTAGATTTGGCAAGGCTGTCTTTGAGCACCACCATGTGATTGACCGGCACAGTCCCGTGCTTGCGGTACCATTCCTTGCCAGCGGTTTCCGGGTCGGGAATGACGCTCTTGAGCCGGGGATCGTCCGGCATGTTGCCGCCGAAAATCGCC
>Ga0335074_10012569_pt1 | contig 11873 bp, 11 predicted proteins | sample Lox_Sample_23_FD_206715 | JGI IMG/M metagenome (GOLD analysis project Ga0335074, IMG submission 206715) | Soil microbial communities from Loxahatchee National Wildlife Refuge, Florida, United States - Lox_Sample_2.3 | ecosystem: Environmental > Terrestrial > Soil > Wetlands | place: USA...
TTCTTTTTTTGGCAACGTGTTGCGGTCCCTGGCTCGCGCCGCGGCAGCCACCCGGGTACCGTCTTCCGGCCCGCGATCTCGCACGCTGCGGTACCGCCGTCGGCGCAATGATCCGCGCAGACGCCAGGCAGACGTTGCCGGACGCGGCACCAGCGGCAGCAAGTGAGGGATCTGGGCCGTAGATTGTGTCCGGTGGTGACCGAGAGAACTGTCGACAGCATCAATACCCTCGTGCGGTTCTGCGCCCGGCGTGATGTGCCTGCCCTGACGCGTGAAGCGCTGGAGACCTCGACGGGAGCCGTCGCAGACGTCGCCATACTTTTCGGCGGCAGCATCCTGGCCGGCGCCGATGTCTTCGCCAGTGCGATGCGCGAGCAGGTCGCCTCCCATTACATGATCGTCGGTGGCCGCGGGCACACGACCGGCACTCTGCTGTGCGCCTTCCGGGAACGTATGGGATGGCATAACGTCGATTCCAGCACCGAGGCCGCTCTCTTCGACCGCTATCTCCGCGAACGACACGGGCTGGCGGCTGACCTCTTGGAGCACGAATCGACCAACTGCGGCGGCAACGCCAGGAATGCCGTGGCATTGCTGCAGGCCAGACGGCTCCCGCATGACCGGCTGATCCTGGTCCAGGACGCAACGATGCAGCGGCGGATGGACGCGGCGTTCCGTCTCTGCGTGGATCCGGCGACCCAGCTCATCAGCTACGCCTCCCACCAGACCACTGTGACGCTTACCGGCGGGCTGCTGGGTTACTCCGCTCCGCCGGAAGGGATGTGGCCAATCGGCCGCTACATCACCTTGCTGATGGGTGAAGTCCCCCGGCTGACCGATGACGCGAACGGGTACGGGCCCGCCGGCCGGGGCTACATCGCCCATGTCGAGGTGCCCGCGGAGGTCCGCCGCGCTTTCGGCTACCTGCGCGAGACGGCAGGCTTCACCGTTCGTACCGCAGACTCCCGGTGGGCAGGCTGACCCCGCTGACCAGCCGGTCGATGAGCCTTTCGCCGGGGAAGTCGGGCGACTCGATCTCGGCGAGATCCTGCTGGTCGAACAGCGACAGCTGCAGAGGGCCGTCGTCGGCCATGAGCTTTTATTGCGGGAGCGCGCAGCGCGGTGATCCACGCGTAGTCCTTGTCGAACTCGCGGAGGGCCTCGATACGGGCAGAGGTGATCATGCCGCGGTCCCCCGACCATGACCATCTTCTGCAAGCCGGAGGTGGTGAGCAGCCCGTACTCGATCTGGACCTTGCCTTCTTGCCGTCGCGGGAGTAGCCGCGGGACCCCAGCGGGCAGTGCGAGCCAGGACCCGCGCACCCGCGAAGACATCCCGGCACCCCCGCGGCGGCTACCGGCGATCACTGTCGCGAAGCAGTAGAGTACCTACCGCAGCGCCGTTGGGGACACGGGATCAGCAGGCGATCCCGTCGCGCTCTGCTTGGATCACGGGGGGAAGTCATGCGTGTTGTTGTGACCGGCGGAGCCGGTTTCCTTGGTTCGCATCTGTGCGATCACCTGATCGCCCGGGGCGATCAGGTGATATGCCTGGATAACCTCTCGACGGGACGAACGGCAAATATCGCGCACCTGCTCCGCTACCCGGGCTTTGAATTCTCGGAATGCGATGTCAGTGAGCGGATCAGCGTCAGCGGAGAAGTGACGGCCGTCGCCCATTTCGCGAGCGCGGCTTCACCGCCGGAATACCTGCACAAGCCACTCCAGACGCTGGCGGCGGGAAGCCGCGGTACGGAGCATGGATTGCGGCTGGCGGAGACGCACGGAGCGCGTTTCCTGCTGGCTTCGACAAGCGAGGTTTACGGCGACCCTGCTGTGCATCCGCAGCCCGAGGAGTACTGGGGAAACGTTAACCCGGTCGGCCCGCGTAGCGTCTACGACGAGGCGAAACGGTTCGCCGAGGCGCTGACCACCGCGTACCGCGGCGCTAGGGGGGTCAACGCCGGGATTATCCGGATCTTCAACACCTACGGGCCGCGGATGAGCCCGTCTGACGGCCGGGTGGTGACCAACTTCATCACCCAGGCACTCAATGGCGAACCGATCACGGTATACGGCGACGGTGAGCAGACCCGTAGCTTCTGCTATGTCGATGACCTGATCCGCGGCGTCGTGATGATGCTCGATTCCTCGGAGCCAGGGCCGGTCAACCTTGGCAATCCCGAGGAATTCACCATCGGTGACTTCGCCAGGCTCGTGCTGCGGATAACTGGGTCTGCCGCTCCGATCGAGTACCGTCCGCTACCCGTGGACGACCCGGTGCGGCGCCGCCCGGTGATCAAGCGCGCCAGCGAACGCCTGGGCTGGGAGCCCGAGATCACCGTGGCGGACGGCGTCCGCAGGATGGTGGACTGGCTTCGCGCGCAGCCCGCCGTCGCTGTCGCGAAGCCGCAGCAGGCCGCGTCTCACCCGGCGCCGATATCCGGGTGAGACGCCGATGGCGCAGCGGCGCCCGAGCCCGCCGCCGGGTCCGGTCCCAGGCTGGCCAGGTTCACGCCGGCGCCCACGACAGCGGATCCGGGCCGCGGTGTGAAATTGGCGCGCACTCTGGTGTCGGTCGCCGTCTGGACCTGAAGGCCGAGGACCGGCCCGGCCAGGCCCGGATTCACGGCGATGCCGGATGCCTTCCTATGCACGATCTCCTCCATGGTGCTCGCGCGCCACGCTGCCAGCGAGTGATACCTCACCGGTCCCCAGGCCAGCTGCCATGGCCCGGAAGCGCTGAAGTAATCGTTGCCCTGCAACTGGACCGATGACAGGCCCGGCGCGGTATTCGTGACAACCACCGGGCCTGAACTGGCGCTGAAGATATTGTCGCGTACCGACACGCCGCGCAGCGATGCGCTGATCCGCAGCGGCGACGGACCCGCCGTCCGCGACGGGGCCATGACCACCGTGTTCTGGTAGACGGCGGCGTCCTTCACCCATCCTATGACGGTTATTCCGGCGTAGAAGGAGTTGCCGTCGCGGACGTCGCCACTGCTGACGTTGTCCCTCACTACATTGCCCGTTTGCGCCCCGTTGTCCTGCGGATTGTAGACGAGGTAGCCGGTCCCGTAGTTGTCGTAGGAAAGGTTGTCCTGCATCACGGAGTCCGACGTGTTCTGGTCCAGGCCGAAGCCATTGCCGTCGACGCGATTCGGTGTCTTGTTACCGAAGGAAAGATTGTGCTCGATCGTGATGCCGGTGGAATCGTAAACCCACATGCCGGCCGGCCCGTAGACCGACGCGCCCGCACCGCCGTTGTCATCTGTCGTCGACCAGGTGATGGCACCGCCCTGCACGCTGCCGAGGACGATGCCGTTGCCGGAGTTGTTCGCCTTGTCCAGGGGATCGCCATAGTTCTGCGAAGCGGTCACATCGCAGACCTGCACGTCCTGATTGGCGTAGGAGGGTGATCGCGGGTCAAAGGAGGGCCCGAAGGTGATCAGCCCGTTGTCGACGTTGTCGTCGAGGTACGAGTCGCTGATGACGACCGCGTCGAACCCGGCTCGCTGATTCGCGGCACCGACCGCTATGCCATTGGCAAAGCCGCTCACATCCACGTCATCGATGACCACATGGGCGAGCCGATGCCCCGCGGGCAGGTCACTGTAGACGGTGATTCCGTCGCTGCCGCTGCTCGGTGACGGCCGGCCGGAGACGTTGAGGTCCTGGATATCCACACCGGCGGTGTCGTACACGTAGATCCCGGAGCCCGATGAATTGAAGATCGTCGCCGCACCGTGGCCGAAGGAGCCGATCGTCACCGGATCCGACGGATTACCGGCATCGGTCTCGCCTAGGGTCAGCTGACCGATGAACCAGCCGCCACCTTGAAGGAGCAGTCGGCTTCCCGGGATGAGGTGTGCGGCGCTGGCTCTGCCCAGCGTCCGCCAGGCGGTACCGGGCGACGTGCCCGCCGCGGCGTCGTTACCGGACGGGCTGAGGAAATAGGTGGGCGGCGAGACCACCGTCTTGGACGCGATGGTGCATGATGCCACCGCCACCGCGGCGACGATAATAATGCAAATGGCTATTGCCAGGCGCCTGGCGACCGCGCGGCTGATGGTCATTGTCGCCCTCCTCATGCCATTACCGGGGTGGCGTCAACTGGAAGTGCCGCCCCCATCGAGCGGACGATCCAGCCAGCCGCCCGCCATTCGTCCAGGGGCAGCACGTTCCGCGCATCGAGCACACGCTGGGTGCGAACGGCCGTTGCCAGGGCAGCCGGATCCAGCTTGCGGTATTCACTCCATTCGGTTAGATGCAGCACGACATCGGCCCCCGCGCAGGCCTCAAAGGCCGATCGCGCGTAGCTGAGTTCGGGATGCGCGAGCATGGCATTGTCAGTGGCCCGCGGGTCATGCACTTGGACTACGGCGCCTTCGGCCCGGATCGCCGCCGCTACGGCGAGGGCGGGCGAGTCGCGGACGTCGTCGGTCTGCGGCTTGAAAGCCGCACCGAGAACCGCGATGCCGCATCCGGCGAAGCTCCCTCCGGCGAGCTCACGTGCGATGTCCACGGCGCGGGTGCGGCGTCCGGTGTTTATCTCGTCGACCTGCTGGAGGAAACGCACCGAGTCCGCGACGCCCAGTTCACCGGCCCGGGATATGAACGCCCGGATGTCCTTGCCGAGGCATCCGCCGCCAAAGCCCAGGCCGGGAGAGAGGAACCTGCGGCCGATCCGGGTGTCGTAGCCCAGTGCCTCGGCCAGCGTGACGACGTCGGCGCCCGCCGCCTGGCACACATCGCTCATGGCGTTGATGAAGGAAATCTTGGTCGCCAGGAAAGAGTTCGCCGCGACCTTGATCAGTTCCGCCGTGGCGAGGTCCGTCGTGATGTAGGGCGTCCCGGATTGGAGCAACTGCGCGTATACCGCGCGCAGCACGGTGTCGTCCGCCGCATTGGCGACTCCCACCACGAGACGGTCCGGACGCAGCGTGTCTTCCACCGCGAAGCCTTCCCGCAGGAACTCGGGGTTCCAGGCAAGCCCCGCGACGATCCCGGGCGGAGCGAGCTCAGCCAGGCGCGCGGCTAGGCGCTCGGCGGTCCCGACAGGGACCGTGGACTTGCCCACCACGAGGCAATCGCGGGTGAGCCTGGGCGCCAGGTCGCTGATGACGGACTGGATGTGGCTGAGATCCGCGCCGAGGCCCCCCGGAAGCTGCGGCGTCCCCACGCAGACGAAATGCAGGTCGGCGAACCGCGCCGCGTCATCGATTGACGTGCTGAACCGCAGCCTTCCGGCTCGGACGGCGGGAAACAGAAGCTCCGCTAGCCCTGGCTCGTAGAGCGGCGCCCGGCCAGCGGCGAGCGCCGCCACCTTGCCCGGGTCGGTGTCCACGCCGAGCACCTGATGTCCGAGCTCGGCCATGCAAACGGCATGGACAGCGCCAAGGTAACCGGTCCCGATCACCGAGATACGCAAAGAAATCCCCCCTGTTCATATTTGAAGTTATCGGAACGCCCAGCCGCGGATGGCGACAGCACGGTCCCCTTCTCGTATCCGTGCGGATGCCGCCTGGAGAACCTCCACGCGTCGTCGCACATCGCGGCCAAGTCCTTACCTGCCCGCCAGCCCCATTCCTTTTCGATCAGGCTCGGATCCGCTATCAGGCTATCTACGTCGCCGGGCTGCCTGCCGATTATCTCGTAGGGAATTGACAGCCCGGCGATTCGCTGGAATGCGGTAAGCAGCTCCAGGACGGACACGCCGTTTCCGGTGCCGAGATTGAACGCCCGCATGCCTGTTTTGTCGTCGAGATGCTCCATAGCGACGCAGTGCGCCTCCGCGACATCCATAACATGGATGTAGTCCCGCACAGCCGTCCCGTCAGGCGTGTTCCAGTCGCTCCCGTAGACCTGGAAAAGTTCCAGCTTGCCCAGCGCTACTTGCATCATGTAAGGCAGTACGTTGCTTGGAGCGCCCTTCGGGTCTTCGCCGAGCTTCCCGCTTAGATGAGCCCCGGCGGGATTGAAGTACCGTAGCGAGATGACAGATAGCTCCGGCCATCGATTACAGGCATCCGCAAGAATCTGCTCGCACATCAGCTTGCTGCGGGCGTACGGGTTGGTCGGCTCCGCAGCGCGATCCTCAGCTATCGGATCGCGGTACCTGCCGCCGTAGATCGAGCAGGATCCGGAGAACACCAGCTTCCGGACCCGGTGCCGCATCATGGCATCTGCGAGTGCGAGCGTGCACGCCAAGTTGTTGCCATAGTAGTCGAGCGGTATCTTCGTTGACTCACGGACATGTTTCCTGGCCGCGAAATGGATGACCGCCTCCACCTCGTGCCGGGTGAACAGGTCGTCCAGCGTGCGCTCATCGCGCAAGTCCGCCCGCCAGCTGACGATGTCTGCGCCAGAAATATCGCAGACTGCGGTCAGCGCGGCCGGTGAACTGTTGGAGTAATTGTCGATGACGATAACGGAGTATCCGCGGCGCAGCAGTTCAACGCATGTGTGACTGCCGATAAATCCCGCGCCCCCGGTGACGAGAATGTTCAAGAGCCCCCCAGCTCGTTCGATCTCCGGTGATGACTAGAGCAGCGACCGCCACTGCCAATGCCATTTCGGCAGCGCGCTCCATCCGTCACGCATAACTTGTTCAGCATAAGGCGGGTAGCGTGTCGCCACATACGCCACAGGTAGTATAGAAAGGATTCCCAGCATCAGTGGCATGAAACTAGTCCGCCGAAGTGCCTGCCCCGTTGATACGCTGGCTCGCACCGTCATCTCTCTGGCATGGAGGATAGGTACCAGTATTGCGACCATGGAATAGATGAGGGCCGCGATGATACAGAGAAAAACATATCCGGTGACACCGCCTGTGTTCTCTCCGACAACAGCGGCCGCGGAACAGCAGACGCTGATGAGAATATAGGGGATGGTCAGGCGGACGGATAGCGAGTCCAGCCCGGCGACGCCTTTGGGCGTTACCTTGAACGAGTGCGCGCGCGGCCGGACCAGGTGGAGCAGTGCAGCCGCGATGCCGAGTGCGATGTAAGGCCAGCGGGTCAGGGAATACAGCCAGTTTTCCCAGCTGACTATCGGCGCCTCCGGCGGACGCAGCAATCCACGTCGGCGGAGCAACAACGTCACCCCGATCAGCCAGGCTGACAGCGACCACCAGTGTGCGAGGAACGCGAGGTAGTTGATGGACACCCAAGGCTTTCCGGCAATTGCCGCGCTAGGCGCGAGGACTATCCCACCCAGCGTGCTGGTCACTAGCAGGCCGTAAAAGAGCAGCGCGTAGACGAACCTGATCCGGAGCGACAACGGCAACCGCCAGATGTTATGCGGGACGAGCCGGAGCAGGATGACGGTGAGGCTCCTGGACCACTGAAACTCCTGAACCAGCATGGCGGCGAAGGTATCCGGCCCGTCCCCGTGCGCTTCGGCGTCAATGGCGAACGCTCCGTGCCAGCCCGCGCTGTTGAGCAGGAAAGTAGTCGAGAGATCTTCAGCGAGTTCGGGACCTAGTCCCCCGATCTCGCGGAGGGCCGCTGTCCGCACCGCGTAATGCGAGCCGATGCAGGCCGGGGCCCAGCCGCCACTGTGCCCGAGTTGGAAAGCGCCGTGAAAGGTCGCTTCCCGGTAAAGCCGTCCCCGGGCCGACCATGAGTTAGCGGCGTTCGTGTCGCAGACGCTTGGCGCGGCTACGTAGCCAATCGCCGGATCGGCGAACGGACGGACCATCTCGGCCAGGTAAGTGGGAGACGGCCGGTGGTCGCAGTCCAACTGCGCGACCACGTCGTAATCGCGGTAGCCCCAATGGTCATAGAAGAAGGCAAGGTTGCCCTCTTTGCACTTGGTCCGCCTAGGCCAGTCCGGCCGGTGATACTCCGGCACCCCGTACCGGCAGGACATTGCGACACCATTGTCCTGGCACCAGCGCAGGATCTCATCATCCGGCCGTTCATCGGCCAGCCACACGTCATAAGCCATCGGAAAATCCTGGTGCAGCATGGCAATGAGCGTCGCCCTTGCCACGTCCCATGGCTCCGACGGCGCGCGGGTGACGATGAAGGCGACCCGCAGCGGAGGAACAGGCGCCGACCGGCGCACCTTACGGAGCCGGTTAACGGCCATCACGAAGAACAGCGGGTAGCAGGTGAAGTAGAAGAGCACGATGCTATTCGCGACGCACCCGGCTGTGCTCACCCAGTGGGCCGGCTCAAGCCACCACCACCAGAAGTCCGCCAGACACCCAGCCCAGCACAACGACAGGAAGCCGATCACACACCGGTCGCGCGCACTAAGCGGGTAGCGGAACGTGCCTTCGCACAGGCGGCGCCGTGACACGCCTGGTGAGATCACCGGGCCGTGCCCGGAAACGCTCGTGACGCAACCGAGAGACATCAGTTTCACAGCGCCGGCGGCATTGCATTCCCCCGGACGGGCCAGGCTTCCATTGCCGATGTGCGACCGAGGGCGCTTGCCGGGCGCGAGGTCCCTCTTCGTCAGGTGCGACACAACACATTCCTTGCTTTGCAACGACAGGGCAGAGCAGGTCGCTGCGATAACTAGCCAAACGTCGATCACGTGGTCCTGCTGAGTCAGTAAGTACAAGCACCCGGCTACTTGCCCAGCAATGACCGAAGTTAATCACAGTATGTAATTAACTGTATTCAAAAAGTAATCAAGCAGCCGGACGGTGGACCCATATGGCGATACGTGGGTTAAAAAGCACGTTCTGTCCGTCAGTCCTGGTCGGGCGATACCGGTTACCGGTCGCGAGGTGCCGGGTTTTCGTCCGTCCGTCCCGTGGCGCGGCGGCCTTGGCCAACTTTACGGGGAGACCGGTTGCCAACCCTGGCCGCCCAAAGGCTGCACCTGCGGGTGTTATGTCCCGTTTCCGGCTCGTGGCAAGTGCGCCCGGCCGAGCGAGAACCGAGAGGTGCTGGTGAGCTGCATGGTGACGCCAGGCTTTGACTTTGCCGACTTCCGCATGCTCGATGACTGAGCCGATCGGTAAGCCGCAGCTGTGCACTAGCCTTTTCTCATGACCGAGCCTGACACGCTGAGTGAGGCCAGGCCTCCGTGGCGGATGGTCGCGTCTGCCGTGCTGCGGTCGGTGGGGTCCGCGGTCACGCTCGTGGCCGTGTACTACCTGCTGCCGCTCGATCACGTCTCAGCCGCGACCGCTAGCGTGCTGCTGGCAGCCGGCATCCTGGTGCTCACCGGCCTGATCGCCGTGCAGGCCCGCTCGATCATGAAGTCCCCGTTCCCGGGCCTGCGGGCCGTCGAAGCCATCGCCGTCAGCCTTCCGCTGTTCTTGCTGCTGTTCGCCGGCACCTATGAAGTCATGGCCCGGTTTTCCGCGGGCGACTTCAGCGAGCCGCTTACCCACACCGACGCGCTGTACTTCGCTGTCACCACGTTCGCGACGGTCGGTTTCGGCGACATCACCCCCAAGACCGAGGTGGCACGGCTGGTGGTCACGGGACAGGTGACCTGCGATCTCATCATCATCGGCCTCGGGGTCCGGGTCATGACCGGCGCGATAAAGCGCAGCCGCCAGCAGCGGCCCGGAACAGCCAACGCCATGCTCCCCGGCGAGTAAGCCGTCCCGTCACGGACCAACGCCATGCTCCCCGGCGAGTAGGCCGTCCCGTCACGGACCGCCGCCGCGCTCCGGGTGAGTCGGCGCGAAATGCTGAGGAAATGCCAGGTTGCGGCACCGCTGGTGGCGCCGCGCACCGCACACGGGGCATTCGGACAGGCGAACAGCCGGTTCAAGCCGGGCGGCGGTGTCGGCATCGAGCTTGCGGGGCTCCGGCTGCGCCGGAAGGCTCAGCCGCTCCCGCACCGCCAGCCCCGACACGAAACGCTCGTACTCGTATCCGCACTCCTCGCACCGGCAGCCCCGCACCCAGGCCAGCACCGTGCCATGCGATGGCAGCGCGGGCGGCAGGTTGCCCCATGCGGTCATATAACCACGGTAAGGCAGCGCCTTCACCTGCTGCTACCAGCGTCGGCGACCACACGGAAAGACAGCACTATAGCGTCATGACACGATTTATCGGCCGTTCGTAAGATACGTCTTCCAGGACCACGCCGATTACATCGCGTAACGGGGGCAGCGAGATGACCGTCGAAGGCAAGACAGTACTGGTGACCGGCGCCAACCGCGGCATCGGGCAGGCGCTGGCGGCTGAGTCCCTCGCCAGGGGCGCCCGGCGGGTCTATGCCTGCGCCCGCCAGCCGCTATCCCACCCCGACCCGCGGGTTACCCCGCTGCTGCTGGATGTCACCAGCGCGGCGCAGGTCCAGGCGGCCGCCAGACAGGCCGAGTCGCTGGACATCCTGATCAACAACGCCGGCATCATGCTGCCCGACGTCCTGGCCGACCCCGCCGCGCTCGAACGCCACCTGGCCGTCAACTTCTTCGGCACCTATGCCGTGACGCAGGCCTTCCTGCCCGCGCTGATCCGCTCCCGCGGGGCCATCATCAACATCCTGTCGGTGATCGCGCTGGCCCCCTTGCCGCCTTTCCCGTCCTACTCGATCTCGAAGGCGGCGGCATTCTCCCTGACGCAGTCGCTGCGCGCTCTCCTGGCCGGGCAGGGGGTCAGCGTCCACGCGGTCCTGGCCGGGCCAGTGGACACCGACATGACCCGCGCCTTGGACGCCCCCAAGTCCTCCCCCGAATCGGTCGCGCGAGCAATCTTCGACGCGGTGGACAACGGAGAGGAAGACATCTTCCCCGATCCCGCCTCGGCGCCCTTGGCGGATAGCTGGCACAACGGCGCGGCCAAGATGCTCGAGCGCCTGCTCGCGCAAGAAGCGGGCCTCCATCCATGAAATTACCTGCTCGCGGGTATATAGTGCGCGGCAGACCAGTCCTCGGTGCAGAGGGAGGGCATGGTGGCAGAGCTCGGGCTGGCTGACACCAACGGCATCCTGAATCAGCCGTGGATCAAGCCGGTGCGCACCAGCGCCGGACTCGGCTGGGAGCGGCTCTACGTATCCACGCAGGCGGAACGGCCATACCGGGCAAGCTTCTGCTCTGCCAGGACGCATCAGCTGATCCTGCACCTCGATGGCCCGGTCACGGTACGGCGGGGGCATGGCGGGCTCGGCATGCCGCGCGTCGTGCTGCCCGGCGGGTTGTTCCTCCACCCGGCGGCCCATGACCTGACCGTGGAGCTGGGCGGCGACCTGCAGACCGTGCACGTCTACCTCGCCGACGAGGCGGTGCAGGATGCGGCGGACGGCACCGGGCGGGTAGAGCTTGCCGAAGAGCTCGGGTGCTCCGATCCGCTGGTCGAACAGCTTGTCCTCGGCCTGGACCGCGTCGTACGCGGCTGGGAACCTGCCGCGCGCACCTATGTCGATCAGCTGTCCGTGCTGCTGGCGGCGCAGCTCGCGCGTTACCATTCGGCGCGGCCCGTGAACGTCTGGCCCAGCGACCGGCCCAGCCTTTCCCAGCGACAGCTCGCGATGGTGCGGGAGCTGATGGACGCCCGCCTGGCCGAGCCCATCCCGCTGGCCGACCTGGCCGCCGCCGCGTCGCTGTCGGTCAGCCAGTTCAGCAGGAGGTTCAAGGCGAGCACAGGCGAGACACCGCACCGGTTCCTGATGCGGCTGCGGGTGGAAACGGCCTGCCGGCTGCTCCGGTCAAGCAGCATGCCGATCGCCGAGGTAGCCGTCCAGTGCGGGTTCTCACACCAGGAACACCTCACCCGGGTACTGCGCGCCCAATCCGGCACCACTCCCGCGGCGATCCGCCGCGCCGGCACGTAACCCGAGTTCAGCGGCCCGAGTTCAGCGGCCGAGTTCAGATACTGTCCGCTCCTGGTCGGGCTGGTTCTTGATCAGGACGGGGAGGGTGCGGGTGATCACCGAGGAGTCGAGGTCGGTCACGC
>Ga0335074_10012570_pt1 | contig 11872 bp, 12 predicted proteins | sample Lox_Sample_23_FD_206715 | JGI IMG/M metagenome (GOLD analysis project Ga0335074, IMG submission 206715) | Soil microbial communities from Loxahatchee National Wildlife Refuge, Florida, United States - Lox_Sample_2.3 | ecosystem: Environmental > Terrestrial > Soil > Wetlands | place: USA...
GGACGTGGCGGCGCCGAGGTCGGCGTAGTCAACCGCGTTCTGCACCGCGATGATCAGCACCTGCAGCGACGCGCCGATGCCCACGCCGAGGATGAACAGGTACAGCGACACGATCCAGAAGCTCGTGTGCAGGCCCAGCCGCGACAGCAGGTAAAGGCCGAGGGTCATCAGCGCCGTCCCGATCACCGGGAAGATCTTGTACCGGCCCCACTTGCTGACCAGGAAGCCGGTGCCGGTCGAGGTCAGCAACAGCCCGACCAGCAGCGGAAGCAGCCTCAGCCCGGACTGAGTCGGTGAAACCCCCCGGACGACCTGCATGTACTGCGGCAGGTAGGCCAGCGCGCCGAACATGGAGAAGCCGACCGCGAAGCCGACCACGCTGGCGGAGGTGAACACCCCGTTCGCGAACAGGCGCGGCGGCATGACGGGCTCAGCCGCGCGCCTCTCGGCCAGGACGAAAGCGGCACCGCAGACCACCGCCAGGACGCCGAGCAAGTAGATCGGGAGCGAGTTCCAGGCGAACGTGTTGCCACCGAGCGAGGTCAACAGGACCAGGCAGACCGCGGACGCGCCGATCAGCGCGGTACCCGCGTAGTCGATCGCATGATGGACCGTACTCAGCCGGCCAGGCAGCACCGCCGCGGTCACCGCCAGGGCCACGATGCCGATCGGAAGGTTGATGTAGAAAACCCACCGCCAAGACAGGTTGTCGACAAAGAAGCCGCCGATCAGCGGTCCGAGCACGCTGGCGACCCCGAACGTGGCGCCGAAGATTCCCTGGTAGCGGCCGCGCTGGCGGGGCGGGACGACGTCGCCGACGATCGTCTGCGCGCCCACGATCAGGCCGCCGCCGCCAAGTCCCTGGAGGGCGCGGGACGCGATCAGCTCCACCATCGAGTGGGCCAGGCCGGACAGCGCCGAACCGACCAGGAAGATCACGATCGAGGCCTGGAAGAACGTCTTCCGGCCGTACATGTCGCCGAGCTTGCCCCACAGCGGCGTCGACACCGTGGAGGCGAGCAGGTACGCGGTGATCACCCAGGACAGGTGCGACAGCCCATGCAGGTCGCCCGCGATCGTCGGCAGTGCCGTCGCGACGATCGTCTGGTCGAGCGCGGCCAGCAGCATCCCGAGCAGCAGGGCGCCGATGATGACGAGCACCCGCCGCTGGTCGATGGCCTGCGCCGGCCCGTTGCGCGCCATCCCGGCACCAGTTCCGGTGGCCACGGCACGCTCACCTCTCCTTCAGCCCGGCCCGCCGGGCCGGCCACGCCGGTGCGCCGTTCTGGGCGCCTAACACAACAGTGTCCGCAATAACCTGGCCAAGCGGTACAGCCGCGTTATCCCGCCACGTCCGCGAGGCTGTCCCGGCACGTGACCACGCCGGACCGCGGCCGGCGCCCGCAGCAGCCAAGCCGAGGTGAGACTGATCCTGGCGCGGTGTCGGATCGGGCCGCCGCCGTTCGTGGGGAAGGTGGAGGGTGTCCGCAGGGGCCACCCCGGCAAAGGAGGAGATATGACCCAGTACCTCATCGCCTTCAATGACGAGTGGGTGCCCGACCATACGGCAGGGGAACTCCACGAGAAGGCCCGGGCGACCAGGGCGCTGGTGGCCGAGATGAAGGACGCAGGGGTCTTCATCTTCACCGGCGGCCTGGACGATGCGGCCCCGGTGTTCAGTGTCGATGCGTCGAGCGGCACGCCGCTGTTCACCGACGGTCCGTTCATCGAGTCCAAGGAGCACCTAGGCGGCTTCGCTGTCGTGGATGTGGCCGACGAGCAGGCGGCGCGGCTGTGGGCCGGGAAGATCGCGGTGGCCTGCGGCTGGCCGCAGGAGGTCCGGCGCTTCAACGTCCCCATGGAGCTTCGGGAGACCTCTTAACCGACTCGGGCGGGCGGCGCACGCCACCGCCCCAGGTTTGTCCGGCTGGCACCGGACAAACCTGGGGCACAACCCGCCCGGGGGTTGCCGCACAGCGGCTGCGGTTACCAGAGGCGTCTGCCGCCGTTGATCCTGGCCTTGAACTGGGCCCGTTTTGCCCGGTTCGCGGTGAGGGCTTGCCTGGCGGCGGCCGTCGCGGCCCTGGAACTGGCCGGGGCGAGGGACCACACCCAGGGGACGCGGCCCCGGCCGCGGTACGGGGCCCTGCTGGGTGTGCGGACGATGAGCCCTTCGGCGCGGAGGGATTCGAGGGCGCGGCGGATGGAGGCCATGAGGCTGTAACGGCGGTCTTCGCCGGCGTCGGGGCCGTTGTGCCAGTAGATCGCGTGGTACAGCTCCCGGGCGGTCCATTCGCCGGGCGGGAGGCTGCTCTTGCCGGGCGGTGCGCCTTCGGGGTGCTTGGCCAGGAGTTCAAGCACCTGGCGCTGGAGAGCTCCGTGTCCGCGGCTCATGCCTCAAGTTTAAGTGTTACGTAATATTTAGGCTGCTTCGCAGACTGGCCCCGGCCGGCGCGGTCCGGTGGAGTGCCGCAGCGGCGGATTGCGGTTCAGCTGGCCGCCTGGGCGGTGGTTCGGGCCAGCAGGAGGGCGATGTCGTCGCGGGCATGGGGGCCGGTGCTGGCCAGGACGCTGTCACACAGCTGGTCTGGCGATCGTGCGGGGTCGGCGGCCAGGGCCTTGGCGAGCTGGGACATGCCGGTGGTGAGGTCCTGGCCGGGTTGCTCGATGAGCCCGTCGGTGTACAGGGCCAGCACGCTGCCCTGAGGCAGGTAGGTGTCGGTGACCGGACAGCCTTCCCGGCCCACGCCGAGCATCACCCCGCCGGGCAGATCGAGGAACTCCACCCGGCCGTCGGGGCGAAGCAGCGCGGGCGGCATATGCCCGGCGCGGGTGAGGCGGCACCGCCGCGACGCCGGGTCGTACACCGCGTACAGGCAGGTGGCTCCGGCCTCCTCGCCGTCGGCGGCGACCATGCCGCTGAGCTGAGCCATGATCTGGCCCGGCGGGCAGCCCAGGTGAGCGAGGGCCGCGGTGGTGGTGCGCAGCTCCCCCATGAGCGCCGCGGCGTGGATGCCGTGGCCGGTCACGTCGCCGACCACCAGCGCGACCCGCCCGCCGTCTAGCGCGATGACGTCGAACCAGTCACCGCCTACCTCCGCGGCCTGGCTGGCCGGCTGATAACGGTAGGCGACCTCCAGGCCGGCCACCGGCGAGATGTGCCGGGGCAGCAAGCTGCGCTGCAGGGTGATCGCTGTGGCGTGCTCGCGGGTGTAGAGGCGGGCGTTGTCGATGTGCACCGCCGCCCGCGAGCCCAGGTCGCTGACCAGCCGCAGATCGTCCTCGTCGTAGGGCTCGGGGTTTTCGGCCCGGCAGAACGCGGCCATCCCGAGCATGACGCCCCGGGCGACCAGCGGCACCAGCATGAGGGTGTGCACCCCCCGGGACAGGAGGGCTCGCGCATGATCGGGCGTGAAGTGAACCTGCTCGCTCATCTCGGCCCAGTTCCGCGCCAGGAAAGGTTCCCCCCGCCAGGCCGCCAGGCCGGTCACCGATGCGACCGGCACTGTGATCAGATCGCCCACCGCGAACCCAACCGGGGATCTGGTTGTGGCGTCACGCACGGCGACCCGCCGAACCCGCAGGGCCAGCGGATCGGACGGCGGATCCCCGCCCTGCAGCACCGCCTCGCACAGCTCGACGGCGACACGGTCGGCGAGCCCGGGCACGGCCAGGCCAGCCAGCTCCCCGGCCGTGCGGCAGATGTCCAGCGTGGTCCCGACCTGGCACCCAGCGCGCTGCAGCAGGTCAAGCCGGGCATTGGCCCGCCGCAGCGCCCGGTCCGCCTGGACCCGGCCGGTGACGTCGGTCACGGAGACCACCGCCCCCAGCACTTCGCCGTTGTCCGTCATCTGGTCCGCCGACCAGGACAAGACCCGGCGCTCGCCCGCCACGGTCTGCTCCATCGGCACGTTGCTCACGGACGAGCCCCTGGTTATCACCTCTTCGGAGAGGATGCGCTCGGCCAAGACCACATCCGCTCCGGAGGCAACCTCGGAGGGACGGCGGCCAATGAGCGCCTCGTCCGGCAGGCCGACCAGCCTGCGGTACGCCGCGTTGGTGCGCGTGATGCGCACTTCGCGGTCGGTGAAGACCAGGCCGACCGGCAACTGGTCGAACAGCGCGCCCAATTGGCGGACGGAAAGACCAGAATCGGAAAGCGACGACATCGTAACGTTCCGTATAACATCATGGCGTGGACGGAGCCACGTCCCGGTATGCGCATCAGCACCCCCGTTGACCGGAAACGTGCAATCATCAGTGCGGAAAATTGCTGCTGGCCAGCAATTTTACCGATCCCGGTGTACTGCCCTGATCAGCGCTGCCCGGTGGGCATTCGCCCGGCGGGCTCGGGCGTGCTGCTGCCGGGGGCGGCTGCCCGGCCGCTGTCACCTCACGCGGAGCCACCGGGGCCTGCCTCGGTACCGGGCGGCAGCAGCACGGTCCTGAACCGCGGGGCCAGGCTCATCGACTTCGCGATGAACGCCGCCTGCTCGTCGGCGCCGAGCGGTGGCGGCGGCTCAGTCCGGGTGACGACTGGCTGGCCGACCAGGGTGAAGAACTCGTCCTGCCCGGCCGGCGCGCACAGGCACAGCAGCCGCGCCGGCCTGTCCGAGGCGTTGGTGAACGAGTGCGGCGCGTTGGCCGGCACGTTGATGGTCTGCCCGGCGGAGACGACCATGGACGCATCGCGGAAAGTCACCCGCACCTGGCCGTTCAGGACGCTGAACATTTCCTCGAAGTCATGCCGATGCGGCGGCGGCCCGCCACCCGGCGGGACGTGCATGTCGATGAGCGTGTACTTCCCGGCCGTGTCCGTGCCAGCCACCAGAATCGTGTAGGTGTCGCCGACAAGCCCGATGTGCGGCAGGCTCTGGTCCTCGTCTGGCCGCGCGACGGTCAGCGCGCGGGTCAGGTCATCGGGCGGTATCGGTTCCGGCTGATCCGGCATGCTGCCTCCCCAGAATCCGGCAGGCGCCTCGCGCCCGGCCGTCGCGCTCTCGATTTCCGGAGCATTTCGTCCGTTTAAAGTGTAGCCCACGCCGGTGCCGGGCCCACGGGCGCGGTTCAATGGGCGCATGGCCGCCACGAGCAGTCCGCGCGAGCCGCGCGCCGACGCCGCGCGCAACCACCAGGCCCTCATCCGGGCCGCCACCGCCGCCGTGCACCGGGAAGGCCCGCGCGTACCCATGGCCATGATCGCGGCCGAGGCCGGCGTCGGCATTGGCACGCTGTACCGTCACTTCCCCACCAGGGAAGACCTGCTGGCCTACCTCACTCACGGCTCCTTCGAGAAGGTGCTGGCCAACGCTCAGGCCGCCGAACGCACCGGCGCGACCGCGGCGGCGGCGCTGCAACTGTTCGTCGAGGCGGCGATCGGCCAGCGCAACGATCTTGTGCTGCCGCTGCATGGCGGGCCCCGTCCGACGGCGCCCGCGACCCGTGCCCTCCAGCGGCAGGTCCACCAGATCATCCAGCAGATCATCGACCGAGGCCGCGGCGACGGCACCATCCGGCAGGACGTAACCCCGCGCGACATCATCGCCTTCGGCGCCATGCTGGCCCAGCCGCGGCAAGCCGACCCAGACTGGGACGCCACCAGCCGCCGGCTGCTCACCACCTATCTCACCGGCCTGGCCAGTGACGCGGAAAAACAGGGCGTGGCCTCCCGGAATCGTGCTTGACGTCAACCGCGGTTGTGGTTCTACCCTCGCCGTGGTGAGCACAGATGCGGCCAGAGCCCCCACGACGCCGGCCGGCCTGGCCGGCGGGATATGGGCGCCCGCCCGCCGCCCGCTGACGGTGGGTCTCGTGCTCGCGGTCACCTTCGTGGCGTTCGAGGCGCTCGCCGTCGCGACCGTCTTGCCGGTGGTCGGCCGTCACCTGGGAGATCTCCGCCTGTACGGATGGGTGTTCAGCGCTTTCCTGCTGGCCAGCCTGATTGGCATCGTGCTGGCCGGGACGCTGGCCGACCGGGTGCCGCTCGGGCGGCCGATGCTCGCCGGTCTGGCCCTCTTCGCCGCCGGCCTGGTCATCGGCGGGACCGCGCCGGACATGCCGGTTCTGGTGGCGGGCCGGGCGGTGCAAGGTCTTGGCGCCGGGGTCGTCCCCGCCGTGGCCTACGTGGCGATTTCCCGGTGCTACCCCGACGAGTGCCGGCCGCGCATGTTCGCCGTGCTGTCCACCGCATGGGTGGTGCCCGGCCTGATCGGGCCGGCCATCGCTGCCCTGGTGGCCGCGGCCGTTGGCTGGCGGTGGGTATTCCTGGGCCTGCTGCCGCTGGTGATCGCGGCTGGGGTGCTGGTCGTGCTGGCCTTGCGGCACGTCCCGCCACCGGCGAGCCCGGGAACGGCCAAGGTGCCGTACCTGGCCGTGCTGGGCGTGGTCGCCGGGGCCGCCGCGGCGCTGGCGTCGCTCAGTTCCGGCGTGGTGCCCGTGGTCGCGGCCGGCGGCGTCGCCGGCGGAGCCCTCCTCGCTGTCTCGCTGCGCCGTCTGACCCCTCCTCGGTACCTGGTCGCGCGGCCGGGGCTGGCCGCCACGATCCTCAGCCGGTCGCTGCTGACCTGCTGCTTTTTCGCGGGCGACGCGTACGTCCCGTACGCGATCGTGACCGTCCGCCATGCCCCGACCGCGCTGGCCGCTCTTGCGCTCACCGCGTCGACCCTCACCTGGACGGCCGGGTCATGGGTGCAGGCCCGCTGCATCGCCCGCTACGGTCCGCGGCGCCTGGTCCGGCCTGGCGAGTGCCTGGTCGCCGTTGGCCTCGGCGTGATGTGTGTCACGCTCCTGACGTCGGTGCCTCCCGCGCTGGGGGTGGTGGCCTGGGCGATAGCCGGCGGCGGGATCGGCACCGCCTACGCTCCGCTGACGGTGACCACGCTCGATCGCGCCGCGGCCGGCGAGGAAGGCCGGGCAACCTCGGCTCTCCAGCTCAGTGACGTGCTCGGTCAGGCCCTCGGCACCGGAGTGGCCGGGTCGATCGTGGCCGCCGCCGCAGCCGGGATAGGGCACCGCCCCGGGGTCGCGCTGGCGTTCTCGTTTGGCATCGTGGTCGCTCTCACCGCGGTCGTGGTCGGAGCGCGGCTTCCCAGCCAGCTCACCGGTTCGGCCACCGGCCATCCACTCACAAGCCATACCTCGCCTTCGCCTCCGGGGTGACCGGGGTGAAGAGGTTGACCAGCCCGCCGTCGGGGTCGCGCAGGATCATCGAGCGGTTGCCCCATGGCATGTCGGTTGGCTCCAGCACGATCTCGGGGACGGTCTGAGGGACGAGGGCCCTGACTCGCTCCCGGGTCGCGTCGACGTCATCGACCAGCAGTTCGATGAAGACGGAGCGATTGTGGCCGGGCACCGGGGCCGCGTCGCCGAGCATCCCGACGGTCGCCGGGCTGCCGATCGCGATGGTCCCGGCCGGCGTCCGGAGTTCGGCGAAGACCGGGACGGGCCGGGTGGCACGCAGGCCGGTCACCCGTTCCCAGAACGTGGCCAAGCGTTCAACGTCGTGGGTGATCACGCGGACGGAGACGAAGTCCATGACATTTCCTTTCGCTGGCGCGCTGATGCTTCGCGTCGTGGTCATGTCATCGACGCTAAAGGGGATACTGGACAGTATCCGTCCACTTTTTCGGGAAAGTTTGCTGGCATGGCCAAACCCCTCACCCGCGTGATGGCGCTGCTCGACATCCTGCAGACCGGCGGCACTCACACCCTGCGTGAGCTCTCTGACCGGCTGGGCGTCGACGAGCGGACGGTCCGGCGCTACGTCGGCCACCTGCTCGACCTCGACGTGCCGGTGGAGTCCGTGCGCGGGCGGCACGGCGGTTACCGGCTCGCGCCGGGCTACCGGATGCCGCCGCTCATGCTCACCGACGACGAGGCCGTCGCCGTGCTTCTCGGCCTGGCCGGGACACGGCGCGCCACCCTGCGGCCGGACACCGCGGTCGCCGTTGAGAGCGCGACAGCCAAGGTGCACCGGGTGCTGCCCCGCGCGCTGGCCGGCCGGCTCAACGCCCTGGTCGCAGCGACCTCGTACGCGGACGAGGGCCGCGCTCCGACGACCCCCGAGACGGGAGTCCTGCTCACCGTGGCCGAGGCCGCTGTCCGCCGCCAGCCGCTCGCCCTCACTTACCGCGACCAGAACGGCAGGTCCACCGAACGGGTGCTCGAGCCGTACGGCGTCGTCGCCCTCCGGGGACGGTGGTACGCCACCGGACTTGACTCGCGCAGCGGCCAGGTGCGCTCCTTCCGCCTGGACCGGGTCGCGCACGCGGCCGTCCAGGAGGGGCACTTCTCGGTGCCCGGCGGGTTCGACCCGGCGGCGCGGGTCATAGAGGCGGTCTCGGGAGCGTCGTACCGGCACGCGGTTTCGGTGCGAGTCCAGGGCAGCGAGAACGCAGTGCGGATGCGGATGCCCGGATCCATCGCCACCATCGAGCCGGTCACGGGGGAACCGGGGTGGGTGCGGATGCGATGGCGAGTTCAGCGGCTGGACTGGGTCCCCTCGGTGCTGGCCGGGCTCAATCACCCGTTCGTCATCGAGGAACCGGACGAACTGCGCGAGCACGTGCGCACCCTGGCCAGGCAGCTGGCAGCGTATGCCGAAGCCCGGTGACCGGCGGAACTCACCGTGGGCCGAGGATCCGGCCGGCCACGTCCTGGATTTCCTGGCGCAGGCGGGCCGCTGTCCACTGCTGTGTGGTGGTCAGGTTTTCCAGCAGGTCTATGCGGGTGTAAGAGAGCAGTGCGTGGGCCGTCCAGGCCGCTCGGTCAGCGGGGACGATGCCGGTGAGCAGGTCCGTGAACAGGGCGTGGGCCAGCAGGTAGTTCGGGGATTCCAGGAACGAGGTCCGCTCGGACGCCTGTTCCAGGGCACGGGTGATCTTGCGGTTGTCCAGTTTGAACTCGACCATGGCGTCCAGGAGTGCCAGGAGGCGTTCGCGGGGCGCTGTGGCCGGGCCGAGTGGTGGCGGGCCGTTGACGATCGCGGCCATCAGGCCGGCGATCCGCGCATCGAAGACGGCGCGCAGCAAGCCGGTCCGGTCGCCGAAGCGCCGGAACAGGGTCCCCTTGCCGACACCGGCCGCCGCCGCGACGTCGTCCATCGTGACCGTCAGCGGATCGCCGGCCGTGTCGAACAGCGCGCTCGCGGCGGCCAGGATGGCCTGGCGGTTGCGGGCGGCGTCGGCGCGTTCCTTGACGGTCACGCGCAGAACTCCGCAACCGCGAAGTCACGGAACGAGCGGGGTGGGGTACCGAGAATGCGCTGCACCGTATCGGTCGTGCGGTCCTCCGCACCGGACGCGATGACCCAGTCCATGGTGACCAGGAATCGCGCGGTGAACTCGGGCACGCCAAGAGCCTCGTAGTAGGCGGGCTGGTCGGCCGGATCGAGCCGTTTGTGGGTGATCGTGCGGCCGCTGGTCTCGGTCAGGATCGCGGCCAGGTCGTCGTAGCTCAGCGACTGCGGACCGGTCAGGATCAGGTCCGTGTTCACCGCCGCCGGCGCCAGCAGCGTCTCGGCGGCGACCTGGGCGATGTCGCTTGCGTCGACGAACGCGGCACGCCCGGAGCCGGCCGACGTGGCAATGGCCGACGTGGCACGGATGCTGATGGCGTGCGCGTGGCCGCCGGTCACGTTCTGCATGAACCACGTGGGCCGCAGGACGGCCCATTCCTCAAACGTGTCCGCGATCGCCTTGTGCACGACACCCGTGGCCGGACCGCCGGCCGGCACGACCGAGTTGCTCAGCAGCACCGCCCGCCGCACGCCCGCCGCCCGGGCCAGGTCGAGAAACGGCAGCATGACGGCCTGCGGGTCAGGGTCGCGGACCGGGGGCACCAGGTACATCCGGTCGGCGCCGGCCAGCGCGCCCGCGTGCGTGTCCGGGTCGTACCAGTCGAACCGGACAGCGCTCGAGCGGCTGGCCGCCCGGACCGCGATTCCCCGTGCGGCCAGCCGGGCGGCCACCCGGCTGCCCGTGGTGCCGCTCGCCCCGGTGACCAGGACGGCCGTCATCCGGCGGCCTTGAGCGGGTTCCAGTAGTCCCGGTAACGCGCGATCAGGCCGTCGCGCACGGTCAGGACGACCACGTACGACTGCTCGTACGGTGCACCGGTGGCCCTGACCGTGCCGGTCATGGTCATCTCGATGATGGCCACCTCCGGCTTGACGGTCTCGTGGATCTCCAGGTTGCTCACGCCCTCCATGCGCGTGCGGCCCGAGACGGCCTTCAGGTACTCGCCGAGCGCCGGCTTGCCCTCGACGCGCGTGGGGCGGCCGGGCGGGGCGAACGGGAACTCGAACACGACATCGTCGGCGCACAGGTCGAGCAGCGCTCCGGTGTCATTTGCCTCAACGCCCGCCTGGGCCAGTTTGCCGAAGACGTCCACCGCTGTGGTCATGCGCTTCTCCCGAATCAAACCGGACTGCAAGTCCGATTCAAGATACGGACCACTAGTCCGGTTGTCAAACCTGACCCTGCCTTAGCATCACCAGATGAGTGACGAGCCGTTCGTTCCCGTCGATTTCGCGGTTCCTGATGGGCTCACCGCCGGGGAATTCCGCCTGGAGCCGCTCGGGCCGCAGCACAACGCCGCCGACTATGCCGCCTGGACCGCCAGCACCGACCACATCCGGGGAACGCCAGGGTTCGCCGGGTGGGGCTGGCCGCACGAGATGTCCGAGGCGGACAACCTCCGTGACCTCCAGCGCCACGCGCAGGACTTCGCCGAGCGCCGCGGGTTTACGTATACCGTGCTCAGCACGGGCACGGGCGACGTCATCGGCTGTGTCTATATCTACCCGCCCCGCGCAGACGGCCCGGGCGGCACCGGGGCCGGGCGGCACGCGGTCGTGCGCTCCTGGGTCCGCGCGGACCGCGCCGGGCTCGACCCCGTCCTTTACCACGTGGTTCTCACCTGGCTGGAGCGCGAATGGCCGTTCCAGTCGATCGACTATGCGCCACGGGCATGACAGCGACGTGAACACCCACGGTCGCAGGCGGCACGGCCGTCCCGCCGCCACGCACACGCCGTCCGCTAGGCTTTCGCCTGGCTTGCGGTAAATCGGCGAGGGGGCAATGACCGAACGGCAGGGATCGGCCGCGACCTACGACGTCTGGGCGGAACGCGGCGTGATGGTTACGATGCGGGACGGTGTCCGCCTCGCCACCGACATTTACCTCCCGGCTCGGGACGGCCGCCCTGTTGCTGGCCACTTCCCCGCCGTCCTGGAGCGCACACCGTACAGCCGCCAGGGCCTGGGTGCGGTAGCGGCGGCTAAGTTCTTCTGCCGTCACGGGTACGCCGCCGCGATACAGGACGTCCGCGGGCGCTACGACTCCGAGGGTGAGTGGTATCCGTTCGCGCTGGAGGCCGAGGACGGCTATGACACCGTCGAGTGGCTGGCGTCGCGGGAGTGGTCCGACGGCCAGGTGGGCACGGTCGGCCTCTCCTACTCAGGCAGCGACCAGCATGCCCTCGCCTCCCTCGCCCCTCCCCACCTGGCCGCGGTCTTCGCCTCGGACGCGATGTCGAACTACCACACCGGATCGATGCGCCAGGGCGGCGCGGCCGAGCTTCGCTTCCTCGTCTACTCGCTGTGGATGGCGGCCGAGTCGCCCCAGGCCCTGCGCGACCCGGCGCTGCGGGCGGCCACTCTCGCCGAATCCGGAGCGGTCGAGGACTGGCTGCGCCGCACACCGCTCAAGCCGGGTGTCTCCATACTGCGCAACTTCCCTTCCATCGAGCGCTGGGTGCTCGACGTGGTGCGGCACGGCGACTACGACGACTACTGGAAGCAGCGCGGCTACAACATCGAGGAGTACTACGACGAGTACGCGGACGTCCCCGTGTGTCTCCTCAGCGGATGGTA
>Ga0335074_10012571_pt1 | contig 11870 bp, 7 predicted proteins | sample Lox_Sample_23_FD_206715 | JGI IMG/M metagenome (GOLD analysis project Ga0335074, IMG submission 206715) | Soil microbial communities from Loxahatchee National Wildlife Refuge, Florida, United States - Lox_Sample_2.3 | ecosystem: Environmental > Terrestrial > Soil > Wetlands | place: USA: Florida...
CGGTTCTGGACACCGCGGCGGTGCTGATTGCGCCCACGGCGGGCGCTGCTCTGGTTGTGGTCCTGATGCGGCTGGTGAGCCCGGGCATTGGCGAGCTGCTGCAGAACTCGCATCCGCTGCCGGGATTTCCGATGGCGATTCTGATGGGAGGCGCGATCGGGTGGAATCACGCGCTGACGCCGTCGCGGCATGCGCGGTTTGTCAACTGGATCTGGACATTTCCGTTCGCGCTGCTGGTGATGAATCACCTGCTGAATGAGGGCATGTCGCAGCTGGTGCTGACGATGTCGGAGTTCACCTCGGGTCCGGCGAACGAAAGCTTCGTGCAGGTGCTGGTGGTGAGCCCGCTGCTGGGAGCGCTGACGTATGCGGTGGTGCGGCGGCTGGTGGCGAGGCGCAGGCTGAAGGCTGCCGAGCGAACCGGCGCAGGGGAGTGAACCGCGCGCCGGCTGACTGAACGACGCTCAGCGCGCGGTTGCGGTGGCTTGCTGGTACTCCTCGTAAGGACCTTTGAAGTCCTCGATGACGCCCTTGTCGAAATGCCAGATACGGGTGGCGACTTCGTCGATGAGGTCGTGGTCGTGAGTGACGAGCAGGACGGTGCCCTCGTACTTCTGGAGCGCGATGTTGAGGGCGTTGATGGCCTCGAGGTCGAGGTGATTGGTCGGCTCGTCGAGGATGAGCAGGTTCGGTTTCTGCAGCATGAGCTTGCAGAAGATGAGGCGCGCGGCTTCGCCGCCCGAGAGCGCGGCGGTGGGCTTGAGGCCTTCTTCGCCGCGGAAGAGCATCTGGCCGAGGATGCCGCGGATGTCCTCAGTCGTGGCTTTGGCGTCGAATTGACGGAGCCAGTCGACGACGGTGATGCCAGGCTCGATAACGCCGGTGGTGTCCTGGGGGAAATAGCCGATCTGGACTTCGTGGCCCCACTTCACGTTGCCGGCGTCGAGGGCGAAGTCCTTCTCGGCGTAATCGCGCTGGTTGGCGAGCAGGGATTTGAGCATGGTGGTTTTGCCCTGCGCGTTGCGGCCGATGAGGCAGATTTTCTCGCCGCGCATGATGCCGGCGGAGAAGCCGTCCATGACGCTCAGGTCGCCGTAGGTCTTGCGCAGGCCCTCGATTTCCGCGACGTATTTGCCGGAGGGACGGTTCTGGTCGAAGCGAATGTAGGGGCGCTGAATGTTGGAGCGGGCGAGCTCGGTAGTTTGTAACCGCTCGACTTCCTTTTTGCGGCTGGTGACCTGGGAGGAGCGGGTTCCGGCGGAGAAACGCGCGATGAATTCGTTGAGTTGCGCGATCTTTTTCTCGCGCTGGGCGTTTTCGGATTCGAGACGGGAGCGGATTTGGGTCTTGGCGAGCACCATGTCGTCGTAGCCGCCGGTGTAGGTGATGATGGTCTGGTAATCGATGTCGGCGATGTGGGTGCAGACCGAGTTGAGGAAGTGGCGGTCGTGGGAGATGGTAATCAGGGTGCCTTCGAAGCGGGTGAGGAAGTCCTGGAGCCAGTGGATGGAGTCGAGATCGAGGTAGTTGGTGGGCTCGTCGAGCAGCAGGGCCTGGGGCTTGCCGAAGAGAGCCTGAGCGAGCAGCACACGGACCTTCTGGCCGCCCTGGAGCTCAGACATTTTGCGCTCGTGCAGCTCGTCGGAGATGTCGAGGCCCTGAAGGAGGATGGCGGCGTCGGACTCGGCGGTGTAGCCGTCCTCTTCGCCGACGATGCCTTCGAGTTCGGCCAGGCGCATGCCGTCGTCGTCGGTGAGCTCGGACTTCTCGTAGATTTGGTCGCGTTCGGCGAGAGCGGACCAGAGGGGCTTGTTGCCCGTGACGACGGTGTCGATGACACGGAAGGCGTCAAAGGCGAACTGGTCCTGGCTGAGGACGGAAAGCTTCTTCGGGCGGACGACGGTGCCCTTCTGGGGGTCGAGGTCGCCGGAAAGGATCTTCATGAAGGTAGACTTGCCGGCGCCGTTGGGGCCGGTGAGGCCGTAGCGGCGGCCGGGGGTGAAGGTGGTGGTGACCTCTTCGAAGAGGATTTTGGCGCCGTAGCGCATGGTGACGTCGGAAACGGAAATCATGAAGCTCTCAGGAAATGGGGTTACTTCAAGAATATAGGATGGCGGCTCGCCGTTTCGACGGGTTCAGAGCAGGCTTCCCCGCGAAATGCGCTTCGCGCCGCTTGCCGAACGCAATCGAGGCGCGATTGGGCTGAGACTATCTGGATAAGAGACGCTGTCGACCAGGGCAAATTTTCCGGAGTGGGAAAATTCTTCTCAGTTACCGGTGGGGTCAAGTTTCGATCAAGTCTTTTCCTGTCATGGAGTTTCGCCTCAGAAATCATGGAACAGCGCGTGCTGTATCGGGGGCGCTGTTTTTCTCCGGAGGCAATCTCATGATGGACGACTCTCCAATGGATGGTTCATCGCCGCTGGTGCGGCGGGTAGCGGCGGCGGCGATCGTGGTGGTGGTGGGGGTGGCCGGTCTGTCGTACGCGGTGCATGAGCACCATGCGGCGCAAAGCCTGGCGGCACAGAATCAGCAGGCCAATGCCGAGCTGGATTCGACGCGCGGCCAGTTGAAGGATCTGACGGCTCAGGTGAGCGCGCTGGAACAGCGCAGCCAGCAGGAAGCGGCGGCACAGCAGGCGGAGCTGGCGAAGGCGCAGCAGCCAATCGTGCGCCATGTGGGCAAGCCGCACGCCGGGCATCCGCAATCGCAGCGGCTGAACCGGATGCAGGCGCAGCTGGATCGGCAGGAGCAGGAGATCGCCGCCACGCGGAGCGACCTGACCAGCAGCACCACGGAGCTGAACGGGTCGATCGCGCGCACGCATGGCGAGCTGGTGGTGCTGGAGAAGAAAGGCCAGCGTAACTACTTCGAGTTCGATCTCGAGAAAGAGAAGCAGTTCAGGCGAGAGGGTCCGCTGGGGATCAGCCTGCGCAAGGCCAATGTGAAACACCAGTACGCCGACCTGCAATTGCTGGTGGACGACCGCAGCCTGACGCAGAAGCACGTGAATCTGGATCAGCCGGTGCTGTTCTACGGAGGCGACAGCGATCAGCCGATCGAAGTGGTGATCAACGACATCACGAAGAACCACATTCACGGGTATGTGAGCGCGCCGACGTATGGGAAATCGGAGTTGGCAGCGATGGCACAGGCGTCTGAAGACAACGGGACGAATCCCGGGACGCAGCCGGCGGCGAGAAAGGTGCTGACGGTTTCGCAGCAGGATGCGTCGACGCCGGACGGCCCGCAGAACTAGCCGTTCAGGCAAACGGCGCTTGCGCGCCTTAAGCTTGCGGCGGCACTGAGGGCGCTGGCCGTCCAGGGACTTGCCGTCCGTGCGGCACCGATGGGCGGGACGCGGGCGATCCCTGTATACTTTGCCGTTGGTCTGAAAATCGCCCACGATGAAAATTTTGGTGTGCATCAAGCAGGTTCCGCAGAAGGACGCGCCGCTGCGGCTGAATGAGACGGGGACGTGGATCCGCGACGATGTGTCGTGGGAGACGAATGAGCCGGACGCCTACGCGCTGGAAGAAGCACTGCGGCAGAAGGAAAAGCACGGCGGTGAGGTGACGGCGATCACGGCCGGCCCGGCGCGGTCGCAACAGGTGTTGCGCGAGGCGCTGGCCAAGGGCGCGGACCGGGCGATTCACCTGGAAGACGACAAGTTTGCACAGCTGGATGCAGCGAACACAGCGCGGGCGATTGCAGCGGCGATTGCGGGCGAGAACTTCGACCTGATCGTGACCGGGCTGCAGTCTGACGACTTTGGGGCGGCGCAGACCGGCGTGCTGCTGGCGGAGATCCTGGGGATTCCGCATGCGACGATCATTATCGGGATCGAGAAGACGGACGCGGGGCTGAAGCTGAAGCGCGAGCTGGAGGCCGGGCACTACCAGCACATCGAGATGACCATGCCGGCGGTGCTGACGATCCAGAGCGGGATCAACAAGCTGCGATACGCGACGCTGATCGGGATCAAACAGGCGAAGATGAAGCCGCTGCGCAAGGTGGCGTGGGCGGAAGTGGAGGGCAAGCTGAGCCCGCACATGCAGAAGATCGAAAAGCTGTACGTGCCGGGCAGCCAAAAGCAGACGCGGAAGCTGGAGGGCCCGGCGGGCGAAGTGGCGAAGAAGCTGGTGGAGTACCTGAAGAACGAGGCGCGGGCGCTCTAGATATTTGCGGGGCGGGCTCGGGACTGACAATCCAGCAACAGATTGCTTAATATGGTGGACATCGATTTGGAGGACAGACGCGCACCATGCCAAACATGAACATCCCCGCAGAAGAACGGAATCTGACCCCGGCGCAGGTGGAAGCGCTGGACAAGCGGCGCCGCAAGGGCCTGACCTGCCAGGTGCTGGCGGGGCAGTTTGCGTTCTTCGCCGTGCTGCTGCTGGTCTGGACGGGGCAGGACCTGACCTACGGGCCGGGCTGGGTGCATCCGATGTTCTATTACAACGTGCTGGCGGGATTGCTGGCAGTGATCTTCGGCATCTACGGGACGTGGCTGCGGCGCGGGCGAGTTCACGAATACTAGGACTGGCCGTCCAGGCGGAGGGCGCTTGCGCGCCTGAAGATTCCGAAAAGCAGGTCCTTCGACTACGAAGCGCGAGCATGGCTCGCGCTTCTTTGCTCAGGATGACAATTGATGGCGGACACGATTCTGGTAGTGGCGGAACAGAGGGAAGGGAAACTGAACCGCGTTTCCTTTGAGACGATGGCTGCGGCCCAGGCGATCGCGAAGCAGACCGGGTGGACGGTGGAGGTGGTGCTGCCGGGCGGAAGCGTGGCCGGACTGGCGCAGGAACTGGCGGCGAAAGCGGTCGCGAAGGTGACAGCGCTGGAGGGCGCGGCGCTCGCGGCATACACCTCGGACGCTTACGTCCATGCGCTGAGGGCCTACATTGCCGAAACGCAGCCGAAGCTGGTGCTGTTTCCGCACACGTACCAGGTGCGGGATTTTGCGCCGCGGCTGGCGCTGGCGCTTGACCGCACGCTGATCTCGGACGCGACGGGATACAAGTACGAGGGCGGAAAGCTGCTGTTCACGCGGCAGATGTTCCAGGGAAAGTTTGCGGCTGACGTTTCGTTCGGCGGCGATGCACCGTGGATGGCGACAATTCAGATTGGGGCGTTTCGAGGAGATCAGGCGGAAAATTTTTCCTCGAACAGCACGGCTGCAGTGGAGACGGTGGCCGCCGCAGCGGCGAGCGAGCCGGCTCGAGTAACGCCGCATGATGTCTTCCAGGAAGCGAAAGAGGCGGTAGACCTGACGCAGTCAGAGGTGATCGTCGCCGTCGGACGCGGGATCAGGGAACAGAAGAATATGCCGCTGGCGGAAAATCTGGCGGCGGCGCTGGGCGGCGAGGTCGCGGCGTCGCGGCCGATCTGCGACAACGGATGGCTGCCGATCGACCGGCAGATTGGGTCGTCGGGGCAGACGGTGGCGCCGAAGCTCTATATTGCGATGGGCGTGAGCGGGGCGATCCAGCACATTGTCGGAATGAAGGGGTCGCGGACAATTGTGGCCATCAACAAGGATCCCGAGGCGCCGATCTTCGAGATTGCCGATGTGGGCGTGGTCGGGGACCTGTTCCAGGTGGTGCCGGCGCTGACGGAAGAGATCAAGAAGGCTAAGAGCAGCTGAAAAGAGGTCAGCTAAGATCCGGTCAGCGAAAGTCCGGTTCGCTATAAACCGGCCAGCGCCGGTTGCGCGGGCTGCATCCACTCAGCTAGAACATTAGGTCGGTCTTGCGCCGAAGGCGCGTCTGCCCGAACGGCGAGTTCATGATTCATTTCAGAAGAACAATTGAAGGGGTGGATCGTCCGCAGATGGAGGCGGACGTGGTGATCATCGGCGGCGGCCCGGCGGGAATGGCGTGCGCGCTGCGGCTGGCGCAGTTGATCGACGCGTATAACACGTCGGGCGTGGACGCGCCGCTGAGCAAAGAGAACATCTACGTGCTCGAAAAGGCGCGCGAGGTGGGGCAGCACTGTTTGTCGGGGGCGCTGCTCGATCCGCGATCGATGCGGGAGTTGCTGCCGGGTTTCGAGAAGGAAGCGCCGATCGATGCCGAGGTGACGAAGGAATCGGTATGGTTCCTGAAGAAAAAGGGACAGCGGAAATTTCCGATTGTGCCGCCGCCGCTGCGGGATCACGGGAATTACGTGATTTCGCTGAACAAATTTGTGAAGTGGATGGGGCAGAAGGTGGAAGAGGCCGGGATCACGGTGTTCACGGGCTTTGCGGGGTCGGAGGTGTTGTGGTCCGACGACAGCGCCGATCCGGACGTGGCGCGGGTGGCCGGGGTACGAACCGATGACAAGGGCGTGGACAAGGATGGTCAGCCAAAGGGCAACTTCGAACCCGGATATGAGCTGCGGGCGAAGATCACGATCCTGGCGGAAGGAACACGCGGGAACTGCGCGAAGGAAGTGATCGGGCGGCTGGGCCTGGAGGATCCGGAACACGCGCAGACGTACGGGCTGGGTGTGAAAGAGCTGTGGGAGATTCCGGCGGGGCGGGTGGCGAGGGGCGAGGTGATTTACACGCTTGGGTATCCGCTGACGACGCGGGAATACGGCGGGGCGTGGGTGTACGGGATCAGCGACACGCTGGCGAGCGTTGGGTACGTGACCGGGCTGGATTACGAGGATCCGCGCACCGATCCGCACCATGTGTTCCAGTGCTTCAAGGAGCACAAGTTTGCGCGGCGGATTCTGGAGGGCGGCAAGATGGTTCGCTACGGCGCGAAGAGCCTGCCGTACGGCGGGTGGCTGACCATGCCGCAGATTTACGGGAACGGGTGGATGCTGCTGGGGGATGCGGCGAGCTTTCTGAATTCGCAGAGGCTGAAGGGGATTCACCTCGCGATCAAGAGCGGGATGCTGGCCGCGGAGACGGCGTTTGAGGCGCTGGTGACCGGAGACAGCTCGGCGGAGCGGCTGCAGGGATACAAGGCGCGCGTGGATGAGAGCTGGATCCACGAGGAGCTGTGGCGGGTGCGGAATTTCCACCAGGGATTCGAGCACGGGCTGCTGGAAGGGATGGTGAGCGCGGCGATCCAGCAGGTGACGCGGGGCAGCATGCTGGGACCCGACGCGAAGAACCGCGCAGGATATACGCGGATGGGAGAGCTGGATGAGATTGGGCCGCCGGATCTGAATCGCGAGCCGATGATCGGGAACGCGCGCGGCGACGGCAAGCTGACGTTCGACCGGCTCACAGATGTTTTTCACTCGGGCACGCGGCACGATGAGGATCAGCCGTGCCATCTGGTGGTGGAGGATCTGAATATCTGCAGCGGGCGCTGCGTGCGGGAGTACGGAAATCCGTGCCAGTACTTTTGTCCCGCGGCGGTGTACGAGATGGTGGAAGTTGCGGCGGACGGCGCGGGGAGTGGGGCGGGTCCGGAGAAGGAATTGCGGATCAACTTTACGAACTGCGTGCACTGCAAGACCTGCGACATCATGGATCCGTATCAGATCATCCAGTGGGTTCCGCCGGAGGGCGGCGGGGGCCCGAATTACGATGGGATGTAGGGCCGGGAAGTTGCGAAACATCGGGAGCGTATGCCATATTCGAGGCACGTTTCCGGCATTGGCGCCAGGCTCCGCAGAACGCTGAACAACGAAAGGCGGTTGTTCGATGGCGGCCACCCAGCTGCGTTGTCCGACATGCTCCGACGGGAGGAGCTTGTACCGATCCCGCACCCGGTTGTGGGACCTGCCGCTCATGGTCTTCGGATTACGGCCCTACCGTTGCCTGACCTGTTACAGGCGGTTTTATTCCCGCAGGAAGCTTGTTGCCCGGACCCGATCGCGTCCCTCTGCGGCGGGCAGCCACAGCTGAAACTGGCGCGAGGCGAGGGCATCCAATAAAGTAGGAACTCATGGCGTCCCTCAGCGCTTTCGGAGCGAATCCGGCCTCGAAACCGGCCGTGCAGGACCGGCTGACGGACCGCCACGGGCGCCGGATCACCGATCTCCGTATTTCCATTACCGACCGGTGCAATTACCGATGCGTGTATTGCCGCACGGGCAGCGACGGCGCGGTGTACGCGGAACTGGGGATCGAGGAGTATTTGCGCATTGCGCGGGTGTTTGTCGCGCTGGGCATTGAGAAGATTCGCCTGACCGGCGGCGAGCCGCTGCTGCGGCGAGGCCTGGTAGAGCTGCTACGCGAACTGAACCGCCTCCGCACCCTGGAGGACGCGCCGCTGGATCTGGCGCTGACGACGAACGGCCATCTGCTGGAAGGAATGGCTGAGGAGCTGCGCGAAGCGGGGCTGAGCCGGATTACGGTGAGCATGGACGCGGTGGATGCGGAGAAATTTGCGCGGATCACGCGGGTTCCGGGGAGCTACGAGCGCGTGCTGGCCGGCATTCGGGCGGCAAAGCAGGCGGGGCTGGCTCCAGTGAAGGTGAACTGCGTGCTGCTGCGCGGGTTCAATGAGGACCAAATTGTGCCGTTTGCGCGATTCTCGCGGGAAGAAGGCGTGATCGTGCGCTTCATCGAATTCATGCCGCTCGAAGAAGATCGGCTGTGGAGTCCGCAAGCGGTGGTTTCGCTGCACGAGATTACAGAGGCGCTGGGGACGTTCCGTCCGCTGCGCGCGCTGGCGCCGAATGCGGCGAGTGAGACGGCGGTGCGGTACACGTTCGATGACGGCGTGGGCGAGATCGGCATTATCGCGCCGGTGACGCAGGCCTTTTGCGGGCACTGCAGCCGGGTGCGGCTGACGTCGGACGGGAAGATCCGGACCTGCCTCTTCTCGCAAACCGACCACGATCTCTACGGCGTGATGCAGCGGGGCGGAAGCGACGAGGAGATGGCGGCGTTTATCCGGCGGACGGTGGATCAGAAAGAGGCTCGGCACCACATTGGGGAGCCGGGGTTCCTGAAGCCGTCGCGCAGCATGGTCCACATCGGCGGCTGACCGCCGCGGGCGGGCGCGCCTTCGGCGCTAAGGATTGGGTGGCCTCCGATGGGGGCTTGCCGTCGGGAGGGGGCTGGTCGCGGGACTGGTCGTCCAGACGACTGGCGCTTGCGCGCCCGAAGACCCCACAGCGACGGGGCAGCGAGGCGTGTGGGCCGATCCCTATAATGGACGGCGAAAATGCCATCCAGGAAAAATCCTCTTCTCCTTATTAGCTTTCTCGTTCCTTCCATCATTCTGATCGGCGGTTTGAGCGTGCTGGATGCTCGGCCGGCGGAGAACAGCGCGAAAACGGCGGATGCGGCGCGGCTGAACAGCATTGGCGTGGCGCTGATGAATCAGCAGTTGACCGAGAAAGCGGCGGCGGAGCTGGCGGAGGCGCAGGCGGCGGATCCGAATTCGCCCATTCCGGTGCTGAACCGCGGGATCGCGCTGATGTACGCGCAGAAATTGCCGGAAGCGGAACATGCGCTGCGGCAGGCGACGGAGATGGCGCCGAGCGATCCCCGGGGCTGGTACAACCTGGGGCTGGCACAGATGGACGAGGCCGAGCAGACGCAGGCGCTGGCCGATTTCGAGCATGTGCTGACCCTCGCTCCCGATGACGCGGACGCGCATTATTTCGCCGGGCAACTGAAGATGAGCCTGGGGGATGCGAATGGGGCGATCGCGGAGTTTGAGGCGGCGCTGAAGATCAATCCGCACCACGCCTCGGCGGAGTTTGGACTGGCGCGGGCGCTGCAGAGAGCGGGGCGGCAACAGGAGGCGCATGAGCACGTGCTGGTGTTCCAGCACCTCGTGCAGGCGAAGATCGCCTCTCCGCTGGCGCTCGATTACGGCGAGCGCGGGGACCTGTCGACGATGGAGGAGATGGCGCTGCCGGCGCCGGCGGTCGGGCCCATGATTCCGGTGAGATTTCGCGCGGAGCCGCTATCCGGGCAACAGCTATCCGGGCCGGCTGCGGCTGGAGATATCAGTACGGGATTTGGAGGAGCAGGTGTCTGCGCGGGCGACCTCTTTGGGACGGGGCGACAGGATCTGATTGCGATGGGTGCAGGCGCCCATCCGATTGCGGTCTGGCGAAATCTCGGCAATGGCTCGTTTGAATCAGTGCCGGGAAGCGAGACCGGACTGACCGCGAGCGGGGCGGGCATAGCCTGCGCTGTCGGCGATTTCGATAATGATGGGAAGCCGGATCTGGCCGTTGCCCTTGCGGGCCGGGTGATTTTGTATCACAACCTGGGGGGCGGGAAGTTTGAGGACGTGACGGCGAAGGTGGGGATCAAGCCGGTGAACGATCCGGCGGGGCTGACGTTTGTGGACTTCGATCACGATGGCGATCTGGACCTGTTTGTGACAGGGAAGGCCGTGGGTGGGTCGGGTTCGAATGTGATGTGGCGGAACAACGGGAACTCGACGTTTACCGATGTGACTGCGGAGACCGGACTGGCTGGCGAGGGAAACACGGAGCAGGCAGAGCTGTCGGACATCAACAACGACAGGGCCGTCGACCTGGTGGTGACGGGCGAGGGTGCAGCGCCCACGGTGTATCTGAACCAGCGGGAGGGCGCGTTTAAGGCGATGCCGTTGTACACCGATACGAATCTGCCGCCGACGCGGGGCGTGGTGGTGTTCGACTTCAACAAAGACGGCTGGATGGATGTGGCGGTGACGCACGCGGGGGCTCCGGGGCTGACGCTGTGGCGGAATGTGGATGGCAAGCGCTTCGAGCGTGTGCCGCTGCCGCTGCCGGCGGGGGTGACGGGCGGATGGGGCGTGACGCCGATCGATGTGGACAACGATGGCTGGATCGATCTGGCGGCGGTGCTGGAGGTAGGCGGGCGCACGGAGCTGCACGTGTTCCGGAATCTGGGGCCGCGCGGGTGGGAGGATGTGAGCTCGAAGCTGGGCCTGGACAGGATTGTGCTGCACGATGCGCGGTCGGTGATTGCGGCGGATGTGGATGGGGATGGCGCACCGGACCTGATTGTGACCGAGGAGGGAGGGCCGGCGATGGTGCTGCGGAACGTGGGCGGGAATGCGCACCACGCGCTGCGTCTGACGCTGACCGGGCTGGCGGATAACAAGAGCGCGATTGGGACGAAGGTGGAGGTGCTGGCGGACGGGCAGTGGCAGAAGTTCGAAGTTGCCGGAGGGAGCGGGTACCTGAGCCAGAGCTCGACGGAGATTGAGGCGGGGCTGGGCACGGCGGATCACGTGGATGTGATTCGCCTGCTGTGGCCGACGGGCGTGCCGCAGGACGAGATCAATCTGGATGCGAGCAAGCCGGTGGAGCTGAAGGAGCTGGACCGGCGGGGAAGCTCGTGTCCGGTGCTGTTTTCGTGGGATGGGAAGCGGTACCGATTCATCAGCGATGTGATTGGGGCGGCGGTGATCGGACACTGGGTGTCGCCGCGAGAGACGAACCGGAACGATCCGGGGGAATGGATCAAGGTCGACGGGGATGCGCTGCGGCCGCGGAATGGGCTGTTGAGTCTGCGTTTTGGCGAGCCGATGGAGGAGGTGAACTACATCGATCAGCTGCGGCTGGTTGCGGTGGATCATCCGGCGGGGATTGGCGTGTATCCGGACGAGAAGTTTTTGAGCGAGCCGCCGTTTGCGACGGGAAAGACCGTGGCGGTGAGCGATCCACGGCCGGTGGCGGGGGCGTGGGACAACGATGGACGCGACGTGCGCGCGCAACTCGCGGATGTGGATCACCGGTACGTGCGGGACTTCACGAATCTGAACTATGCGGGATTTGCGAATCTGCATTCGCTGACGCTGGACCTGGGAGCGTGGACGCCGGAACGTCCGCTGCGGCTGCTGCTGCACGGGTATATCGAGTACTTCAGCGCCAGCTCGCTGTATTCGGCGTGGCAGGCGGGGATCAGGCCGATTCCGCCACGGGTGGATGCGCTGATG
>Ga0335074_10012573_pt1 | contig 11870 bp, 12 predicted proteins | sample Lox_Sample_23_FD_206715 | JGI IMG/M metagenome (GOLD analysis project Ga0335074, IMG submission 206715) | Soil microbial communities from Loxahatchee National Wildlife Refuge, Florida, United States - Lox_Sample_2.3 | ecosystem: Environmental > Terrestrial > Soil > Wetlands | place: USA...
CTGTGCGGGACGTGGACCTGGAGATCCCGGACGGCGACTGGCTGGCCATCCAGGGCCGCACCGGGCACGGCAAGACCACGCTGCTGCAACTGCTGGGCGGGCTCGACCACCCTACGTCGGGCACAATCGAACTGGACGGCCAGGACATCACCCACATGCGTGAAGCGCAGGTGACCCGGCTGCGGGCCACCTCGATCGGGTTCGTTTTCCAGACGTTCAATCTCGTGCAGACGCTGACCGCGGCCGACAACGTGGAAGCCGCGCTGATCCCGCTGCGCATCGGCTGGGCGGAGCGGCGCCGCCGCACCGCTGAGGCGCTGGATAGCGTCGGCCTGTCCGACCGGGCCAGGCACCTGCCATCCGAGTTGTCTGGTGGCCAGCAACAGCGGGTGGCGATTGCCCGCGCACTGGTCAAGGAGCCGAAGGTGCTGCTGGCCGACGAGCCCACCGGCAACCTCGACGAGGACACCCGCGAGGACATCATCGCGCTGCTCGAGAGGCTGTGGCGCGAGCGCGGCCTGACGATGGTGCTCGTGACGCACGAGACGACCGTCGCTCTGCGAGCCAGGCGAATCGCGGTGATGAACAAGGGCAGGCTGGCGGTGCGCGCAACCGGGGCGGCAGCCGCCTCAATCGGGCCGGTGCGCAGCGACTAGCCAAGGGCGAGTCAGCGTGCGCAACGACTAGCCGAGTCTGCGCACGCTGACTCGAAGCACTGCCGGAGGTATGCACGTGGACAGCAACAGCACCGAGCAGGACCTTCCAAGCGAGCTGTGGCCGGACGAGGGCCCTGACCCGGACTGGCCGGACGACGGCCGTCACCCGGACTGGCCGGACGACTGGCCCGAGCCGGGCCGGCCCGATGGGGCGCACCGGCCGCATGGATACGGCGTTCCCCCCATGGGTATCGGGTCGGGAAAGCGCGGCCGGCGCGGCTTGGCTCTAGGGCTCACCTTTGTAATCGCCCTCGGCGCTGGCGCGGGGGCCGTCTATCTCTACAAGAGCGACCTGGCCGGGTCCGCGCCGGCCGCCGCATCGCCGGGCCCCCGCACCACCATGGGCGGCCCGGCGGGTGCCGGGTCGGTGGAGAGCGTGATGGTGCAGGGCCAGGTGCTCGCGGTCGGGCATGGCTCGGTGACCGTCGGCGGCGGGCCGGGTCAGTCGATCAGCGCGCGGGTGACGAGCGCCACGGAGTTCACCGGGACAGTCAGGTCGCTGGCGCAGGTGCGGGTCGGCGACACCGTCACGGCGCAGATCACCGTGTCGGACGGAGTGGCGCGACTGATCAAGCTCCAGGATCCTGCCAGTCAGTCTTGAGCAAGCATCCGGCTCCGCGTGCTAAGACCGCCTCCGTAACCAGACTTGCGGAGGAGGCGGCGGTGCGGGTGCTGGTGGTCGAGGACGATGCCGAGCTTGCCGACGCGATCGGCGTCGGGCTACGGCGCGAGCAGATGGCCGTGGACGTTGCGTACGACGGAGTGGCGGGGCTGGATCGCGCTCTGTTCGCTGGAGTTGAGTATGACGTGGTCGTGCTTGACAGGGACCTGCCCGGCCGGCACGGCGACGACGTATGCGCGGAGTTGCTGGCCGCGAGTTGCCGCAGCCGGGTGCTGATGCTGACGGCCGCGGCGACGATCGAGGACCGGGTCGACGGGCTTGGTCGCGGCGCGGACGACTACCTGCCCAAGCCGTTCGCGTTCGCCGAGCTGGTCGCGCGGATCCGGGCGCTGCTCCGGCGCGCGCAGCCTGCGCTCTCGCCAGTGCTGATCTGCGGCGACCTCTCGCTGGATCCGGCTCGCCTGACGGCCTGCCGGACCGGGACACCGCTGGACCTCGGACCGAAGGAGTTCGGCGTGCTGGAACTACTGCTAGCCGCGCAGGGTCGGGTGGTATCCGCCGAGGAACTGCTTGAGCGGGTCTGGGACGAGATGGCCGACCCGTTCAGCTCGGCGGTGAAGGTCACGATGAGCCGGCTGCGCAGGAAGCTCGGTGATCCGCCGGTCATCGAGACGGTGGCGCAGGCCGGATACCGGATACCGGCATGAGACCGCGGTTCAGGAACCTGATGCCGCGGGCGTGGCTGAGGCTGCCGCGCCGGACCGTGCGGCTGCGGCTAGCCGCGCTGTATGCAGCGCTGTTCCTGGTGTCGGGAGCTGGGCTGCTGACGATTACCTATGAGCTGGTGGCGCATGAGCTGCCCAGCAAATCGGAGGCGAGCTTCAGCGCGGGTGGCCCCCTGAAGGCTAAGGCGCAGGTCGCCGGCGCTGGCGGACCGGTCATCATTGCCGGTCCGAGTGCGGCGCAGGCCGGCGGGCATGCGTGCGCAGGCATCAGCGGGGGAACGCCCGCTTCGCTGCCGAATCCGAACCAGGTCGATCAGTGCGTCGAGTACCTTCGCTCCAGCGTCACGGCTCAGCACGACAGCGACCTCGGCAACTTGCTGATCGGATCCTTCGTCGCGCTTGGCGCGATGACGATAGCCGCCCTCGGGTTCGGCTGGCTGATGGCTGGCCGGGTGCTGCGGCCGCTGCGAACCATTACTTCGACGGCCAGGAACATTTCCGCCAGCAACCTGCACGAGCGGCTCGCGCTGGGCGGGCCAGACGACGAGCTGAAGGAACTCGGCGACACGTTCGACGGACTGCTGGGCAGGCTGGAGGCGGCGTTCGCCGCGCAGCGACAGTTCGTGGCCAACGCTTCGCATGAGCTGCGTACTCCGCTGGCCCGGCAGCGCACCCTGGTCGAGGTGGCGCTCGCCGAGCCCGAACCGACGGTCGCCGCCCTACGGGCTGTGTGCGAGCGCGTGCTCGTGGCGGGGGGCCATCAGGAACGCCTGATCGAAGCACTGCTCACGCTCGCGCGCAGCCAGCGCGGCCTGGACCAGTGGGAGCCGGTCGATCTCGCTGCTCTCACGGCAGATGTCCTGCAAGCGCGGCAATCCGAGGCCGCCGCCAAGAACCTGCAGGTGAGCTACACCGTTGCCGGTGGCTCGATGGGACCGGCAGACCAGGCTGGCCCGGCAGCTGTGCTGCTCGGCGATGCCCCGCTCGCCGAGCGTCTGGTCGCCAACCTGGTGGATAACGCCATCAGGCATAACCTGCCGGGCGGCTGGATCAGCCTCCGGGTCGGCGCGGTGCAGGGGGAGGCCGTCCTCACGGTGGCGAACTCCGGCCCGGTGGTGCCGCCGGGCGAGGTGTCCAGGCTATTCGCGCCGTTCCAGCGGCTTGGTGCGGCCCGCGGCGTGAACTCGGGGCAGCGCGACGGTCAGGGGCTCGGCCTGTCGATTGTCAGCGCTATCGCTGCGGCGCACGGCGCTGACCTGCAAGCGCTGGCGCGGCCGGATGGGGGCTTGCATATCGAGCTCAGGTTCCCGCCGCTGTCAGTCGGCCCGCCGCCGCTGTCAGTCGGCCCGCTGCCGGTGCCAGCCGCGCCGCTGCATGCGTCCGCCATGAGCACGTAAGAAAGTCCCCGTGCTATCACGCGGAAGATCCTGCGTGATCATGGATTAGCTGCCGTCCGGATAGCCTCCGCGATGCAGGACCATCGGGTAGTGCGGCAGCGTGACCGGCTTACGGACGGCGGCCCGCCAGCCGGATAGGTCTGGCTCGATGCAGGCGAACAGGGGCGAGCCCGGTCCGCCGTCGCCAGCCAGTTCCTCGAGTGCCTGCCGAAGCGCCGAGACGACGTGCTCGCCAAGACGGGATTGCCAGCGCTGCTCGAGCTCGCGGGTGAGGTCGAAGTACGTCTGCTTCGCGGCGGCGCCGCTGGGCGTCAGCCTGGCGACCTTCCACTGGCCGGCGGCATCGGGCTCGACGACGCTCAGCTTGCGCCTGCCGGTGAAGCCAGTTGCCATCGCCAGGCCCTCGGTTGACACGCCGCTGAGGATAGGCAGGTCGCGAAGCTGCTTGCCGTCCTCATCGAGCACCCGCAGCAAGTCGCCGCAGATCGCTAGCGATAGCTGTGCCTCGTGCTCGAACGCGAGGCCAAATGCCAGCAGGACCCTGGCGAGCAGCCAGGGCAGTGGCAGGGCGGGCTGGCTGTTTGGCGGAGCCTTGCGGTCATTGGGCTGGCGTGCCTGGGCAGCCAGGTACCTGTCTGCCCGCGGAATCTTGCTGATGCTCAGCAGGCCGTATCCGAGTATGGGCAGGCAGTCCGGTAGACCGTCGCCGACCTGAGCGGCAGTGGCCTGCAGCGCCGCTGTCAGTTTCTCGATCTGGGCTGCCCCGAAGCGATCGCGCCAGCGTTGCTCGATGACCTCGGTCAGCGGTTCCCAGGCCTCGCGCGCCCGCATGCCGCGAGCCGTGGCTCTGGCCAGCAGATCCCGGTCCGGCGGCTTTTGCCGAGTATCTGCCGGGTCCGGCTCGAGTCTGAGGTAGCCCCACCGGCGCATGCCGTCCAGGTTCGTGCCGCAGCGGGCCAGGCTGGCGATGTCGCGGACCCTGATCGGGTCCGCGCCCACGTAGCGCATGCAGTTCAGCCACATTGCCATCGAGACGAGCCAGACGCCGTCCCGTGGGCCGCCGTGCCGCGTGGTGCGATGGCGGATCTGCTGTTCTGCGGCGTTGTCGAACTCGATGGTGAACGCGACGAGAGCCTGCGAGAGCAGCGCAGACAGCGGCAGCCGGCCGGGGCCGGTGCCGTCAGGCACGGTGGCTGGCGTGACGCCCTGGTCGTGGCGCGCTGGGCTGCGCTGTGCCGGGCCCGGCCGGAAGGAGGCTGACAGGGGCGATCCTGACCAGGCAGTTGTAGGTCACCACGGCGATGGCAAGGTGCATGACCATCAGCACACCCACCGCCTTGCCGGGCTGGCCTCGATAGAGGATGTACAGGTCAGGCAGCCACAGGACCAGTGTGACCAGAATGGCCGACACGAGGTACACCCGGCGCGGCCGCGAGCTGACCCTGGTCACGATAGGCCAGCCGATGCAGGCGATGATCACGCCGATCACGGTGAGCTTGGCGTAGTCGTGGAACTGAAAGTGCACGTAGCCCTTGGTGGACGGGACGACCGCCTGGCCGATGACCACGAGCAACGCGTCCGCTACGAGCGAGCCGACGATGGCGGCCAGCGAGGCGATCAGAACGCGCGGCCAGCTAGGCTGGCGGTGCTGAGGGGCGAAATCGATGTACACCAAGGACAGGCCACGAGTCAGCATGGGGCTGACAATATCCGGGATGCAGGTGTGACCGGCCGGTCGGCCGCCGGGTTGACCTCCCCATGGTGTGCTCATTACCTACTTCAGAACTGAGGAGGGCTCCGGCCATCAGCACTGCACCGGCGCCAGCGAGCGCGACCAGCAGTACCAGCACCAGCAGCGATCCGGCTGCCGTCATTCACACCGAGGACCTGACCAAGGTCTACGCCGGCGCGGACTTCGCTGCTGTCGACAAGCTGAACCTCGATGTCATGACGGGCGAGATCTTCGGCCTGCTCGGACCTAACGGCGCGGGGAAAACGACAACGGCCGGGATGCTCACCACGAGGGTCGTGCCCACGTCGGGGAAGGCGCTGCTGGCAGGTATCGACGTCGCCGCCCATCCGGCGCTGGCCAAGCAACTCAGCGGCATCGTCTCGCAGCAGAACACACTCGACCGGCAGCTGACAGTCTGGGAGAACCTGTACTTCCACGGCCGCCTGTTCGGAATCGGCGCGCGGGAGTCCCGGCGGATATCCGACGAACTGCTCGAGCAGTTCCAGCTGTCGCGGTGGGCGAAGGCCTCGGTCTACGCGCTGTCCGGCGGCATGGCGCAGCGGCTGATGGTAGCGCGCGCCATCTTTCACCGCCCGTCGGTGCTGTTCCTGGACGAGCCGACCGCGGGCCTTGACCCGCAGAGCAGGCTGGCCCTCTGGGATCTGCTCGGGGAGCTGCATCAGGCAGGCCAGACGATCCTGCTCACCACGCACTACATGGAAGAAGCCGACCAGCTCTGCGACCGCGTCGCGATCATGGATCACGGCAAGATCCTGGCCCTGGACACCCCGGCAGCACTCAAGCAGAGCATCGGTGCCGACAACGTCGTCACCATCAAGACGGCCGGCGATGCCGGCCGGCTGGCCGAGTTGCTGTCCGCTGACGTGGCGGGCATCACCCGGACACGTCTCATCGACGGGGGCCTGGAACTGCACGTCAAGGGCCGGGAACGGCTGATACCGCGCATCGTCCTTGCCGCCGAGCGCGGTGGCTATGACCTGGTCGATTTGTCCGTTGCCGAGCCCAGCCTGGAGACGGTGTTCATCAACCTCACCGGTAAAGAACTGAGGGACTAATGGCTACGTCGATTACCCAGCAGCAGGCGCCGCCGGCCAAGGCAATCGGCGGTGGCCCCACCCGCTCTGTTGCCGCGGCAAGCTGGACCGCACTCGGCGCTCTGATGCTGCGTGACCTGGTCGTCCTGCGCAAACATCTCTGGGAATTCGTGCTGCGGACGGTTATTCAGCCGTTCCTCCTTTGCTTCGTGTTCTTGTATGTCTTTCCCAAGATCGGCCAGGGGATCGGCGGTCATGGCGCCGTGCACGAGTCGGCGTTCGCGACCATCCTGGTGCCCGGAGTCGTCGGGATCTCGGTGATGTTCCAGGGCGTTCAGTCGATCGCAATGGCGATGGCGCAGGAGTTCGGGTTCACCAGGGAGATCGAGGACCGGGTGCAGGCGCCGTGCCCGATCTGGCTGGTGGCTATCGCGAAAGTGCTGTCCGGCGCGGCTCAGGGCGTGCTTTCCGCGGTCATCGTGCTGCCGATCGCATCGGTCGTGCACGCGCCCGGAGTACACGCGCACCTGACCCTGGACTGGCTGCTGATTCTGACCTTCGTGCCGCTGGCCTGCATCGCGATGGCAGGACTTGGCCTGGTGCTCGGCACCAGTTTCGAGCCGCGGAACATCGGCCTGATGTTCGCCTTCATCATCCTGCCGGTCACGTTCCTCGGCGGCACGTACTACTCCTGGACCGATCTCGCGCCGGTCACCATCGGCGGCTGGCACTGGCTGCAGACGATCGTCCTGATCAACCCGCTGATCTACGTCAATGAGGGCATGCGCGCCGCGTTCACCACGGCGCCGCACATGCACCTGTACGTGCTCTATCCGGTGGTCGCGGGGTTCGGCGTCGTCTTCCTGACCATCGGCCTGCGCAAATTCCGAGGCCGCGTGCTGTCCTGACTGTGCTGTCCTGACTGTGCTGTCCTGACTGGGCCGTCCTTAGCGGGCCCCGGCGTCAGTTCGCGATGGCAACATGCTTGCGGAGGGTGGCCTGATCGCCGATCGCTGCCAGCATGCACGCCGCCAGGTCCGCTCTGGACACGGTGAGGCTGCGCGTTAGGCCGCCGCCGATGCGGGTGCGGTAGTGGCCGGTAGCAGGCTTGCTGGTGAGGCCAGGCGGCCGCATGATCGTCCAGTCCAGATCGCTGGCCTCGACCTCGGCTTCGGCAGCCCGCATGTCGGCGCAGACGTGCCGCAGGAAAGTGCGCCGCGCCACGGGTTTGATCAGGTATCGCAGGTACGGGCTCTCGCCCTCGTCGGCGACGATCGACCCGCTCACTGTGAGCAGCCGCCTGGCGCCGGTCTTTTGCATTGCTGCGATGATGCTGCGGACGCTGTCCTGGCTGACCGTCGTGACGCCGGTGCCGCGCGGGCCGATCGCGGTGAGCACGGCGTCCGCCCCTGTCACCGCCGGGATGATCGCCGCCGGGTCCATCGGGTCAGCCGTGATTACCAGCAACCCGGCGTCGGCTGCTGGCTTCGACTGGGCTGGCTTCGACTGGGCTGGCTTCGGTGGGCGAACGGTGAGCCGAGCCGGGTCACGCACGACAGCCGTGACTTCGTGGCCCGCCGCGAGCGCTTGCTGAACCAGGCACGTGCCCGTGCTACCTGTCGCACCGAAAATTGTGAGTCTCATGATGCCTGCCTTCCGCTGCTGCAACGCCCTGCGGCGCCGCACTGGCGTAGATTGGTTTTGCTTCTCATAAGATACGGAGACCATATCATATGAGTTCCGAAATAACTGAGTCAGCTTCCGGCCCGACTCGGCGGCGCTTGACCCGCACCGTCAAGGACGCGTTGCGGGATCTCGGCGGCGAGCTTTCCCGGCTCAACCAGGGTGTTGGCGGCCGGCTGGATCTCAAGGGCACTGACCTGGAATGCCTGGACTTGATCACCCGGCACGGTCCGCTCAGCCCGAGTACGCTGGCGAAGCGCGCCGGGCTTCACCCGGCCACGATGACCGGCGTCCTGGACCGGCTCGAGCGAGGCGGCTGGATAGTCCGCGACCGCGATCCGGCAGATCGTCGCGGCGTCCTCATCCGGGTGCAGCGGGGCCGCGGTGCGGAAGTGCTGCGGCTGTACCTCGTCGACTCCGGGATGAACGAAGCTCTCGACCAGATCTGCGCGCAGTACTCAGGTGACGAGCTTGAACTGCTGGCCGGGTTCCTGCGCCGCACGGCTGAGGCCGGCCGGGCCGCAGCGGCGAAGCTGGCCGGCGACTGACAGCGCGGGCGGTTATCGCGCTGCGGTTTTAACGGGCTGGGGCGGTGTTAACGGGCTGGAAGGTAATGCAGCGGCCCGCGTAAGACTGCGCCAGCCGGCTCAGCCTGACCCGGTCGTGCTCCTGGCCCCAGTCTGACGGGTCGCGGAACAAGATCAGCGGGTCGGCCGCCCCGATCTCGTACCCCCGGAGGACGAGCAGGTGACCGCCGCGCCTGCCATCCACAGGGAACGCGGTGGTCACAGATGCGATCAGCGGAGCGCCATCTAGCCGGCCGGGCAGGTCCTCAGCTGGAACGGCTTCGGCCTCGCCGCGCACCCCGAGGCCCGCAGCCAGTTCCGCGACGGATGCGTGCAGCAGTCCGCGCTCGCTGAATGCACCTATTGCCACTGCTGCCCTTACCAGGTCAGTCAGGGACGGGGCGTCTTGGCCAAGAGCCAGCAGGATCATCCGCAGCGACGCCATCCCGCAGACCCGGTACGACCATTCCTCAGCCGATCCGAGTTCCGCGCCTCCGCACCGCTGCCACTCGGCAGGGTCGATGCGCTGACAGCACATGGGTACGTCATGGGCCATGAACGCAGCTTCCACTCACCCTCCTTCTCTGCAGCCTTGAAAAGCGTACGTTCAGGTCGCTGATCACATTGCGCGAGACGGCCGGAAGCACGGACACAATAGGTTTGATGGACATCGCCAGGCGCCGAGAGCTTGCCAGCCGGTTGCTGGACGGATATGTGCGTGGCCCGGCCGCCGCGACGCAGGCCACCGCCAGGGCACTGGGAAAGGCCGCGGCCGCGGAGGCGGTCGTGCTAGTCGAGGGCATCAGCGACCAGATGGCGGTGGAGACGCTTGCAGCCCGCTGCGGCCAGGACTTCGGCGCGCAGCACGTGGTGGTCGTGCCGATTGGCGGCGCCCACGCGTTTGCTCGCTACCTGAGGCACTTTGGTCCCGCTGGAGCAGACCTCCGGCTTGCGGGCCTGTGCGACATCGGCGAGGAGAACGTCGTCCGGAGCGCTCTGGCCAGCGCTGGCGTCGGCTCTCCGGTAACGCGGGCAGACATGGACCGACTCGGCTTCTACGTCTGCGTCGAGGATCTGGAGGACGAGCTGATCCGTGCGATCGGCGCCGCCCAGGTCGAGGAGCTCATCGACTCGCAGGGAGATCTCGGCTCGTTCCGCAGTTTGCAACGGCAGCCCGAATGGCGCGGCCGGCCGGCCGGGGCACAGCTCCGGCGGTTCCTGGGCAGCGGCGCCAAACGCAAGCTCCGGTACGCGCGCCTGCTCGCCGGAGCTGTGGATCTGAACCGGCTGCCGCATCCGCTCGAAGCAGTCACCCGCGCCTAACTCACCGTGGCAGTGACAGCGCCAGTTACCAGGCGTAGTGCTCCGGGGCTGTCCGGTAGCCGGGGAAGATGCTGTCGAGGCGTTCCAGCACCTTGTCGTCGAGGCTGAGGGTGACCGCGCGCTGTGCGTCGTCGAGCTGCCCGATCGTTCGCGGTCCGATGATCGGTCCGGTTACTCCGTCCTGGTGCAGCAGCCAGGCCAGCGCGACGCTGCCGGGCTGCTCGCCGATCTCCTCGCAGAGGTTCTCGTATGCCTCGATCTGCTCGCGGTTGCGCTCGACGGCCTCCTGCGCCCGGCCCGACAGGCGGCGGCGTCCTTCCCGTTCTTGCTTGAGCACACCGCCGAGCAGTCCGCCTTGCAGCGGGGACCACGGGATCACGCCGATGCCGTAAGAGATCGCGGCGGGCAGGACCTCGAGCTCGATGTGCCTCGTCATCAAGTTGTAAATGGACTGCTCGCTGACCAGGCCAACGAAGTTGCGCGCCACCGCGGTGTCGTTGGCCTGCGCAAGATGCCAGCCCGCGAAGTTGGAAGAACCGACGTAGAGGATCTTGCCCTGCGCGACCAGAACCTCCATGGCCTGCCAGATCTCATCCCACGGCGTGGCCCTGTCGACGTGGTGCATTTGGTACACGTCGATGTAATCGGTCTTAAGCCGACGGAGCGATGCGTCGCACGAGCGCCGGATGTTCAGTGCCGACAGCTTGTCCTCATTAGGCCAGTCGCCCATCGCGCCGTACAGCTTCGTGGCCAGAACGGTGCGCTCTCGCCTACCGCCACCGGAGGCGAACCAGTCGCCGATGATCTCCTCTGTCCAGCCCGGATGCGACTGATCATTGTTCGCAACCTGACCGGGCGGGCTGAACGCGCCGCCGTACCGGTTGGCAGTGTCAAAGAAGTTGATGCCGAGCTCATGCGCTCGGTCCATGATCGCGTGAGCGTCCGCAGGCGCGGTCAGTGGCCCGAAGTTCATCGTGCCCAGGCACAGGCGGCTGACACGGAGGCCGGAACGGCCGAGATGAATGTAGTCCATACCTAACCTTACCTAACCTTTTCGTACCCGCGAGGCGAGCACGCAGGATTGGTGGCGCGCGCCGGGAGCGTGCCAGGCGTGGACCACGGGATTATGCGTGGACCAGCGGGCGCCGGTCCGCCCAGGGCGCAGCCTGCTCAAGCTGCGCGGCGATCCTGATCAGCAGGTCCTCTCGGCCAACGGCGGCGACGAGCTGCACGCCGACCGGCAAGCTGTCCGGTGTCCAGTGCAGCGGCAGGCTGACAGCAGGCTGGCCGGTCATGTTGAACTGCGCCGTGTAGGGGATGAAGCTGACGACCCGCTGACCCTCCAGCTCTGCTCCGCCGTCGGTAAACCAGCCGAGTTCTGGCGGCGGCGCGCCGACGGTGGGGGTGACGAGCAGGTCGTAGTCGGTCCACCAGTCCGCCATCTTCCTTGCCCAGGTGCCAAGCCACGCGCGGCTCTGCAGGTAGGTGACGACCTCCAGCGTCCGGCCTATCGCCCGGTAGACCGCGTTGCGCGGCTCGATCTCGTCATCGCCGATCGGCCGGCCGAGCGCGGTCTCGTACGCGCGCATCGATGTTTCGGTGTCGGCGGCAATGATGAGAGTGAAGTGGTGGATGAACTCCGGGTCGAACATCGCTGCCGGGCCCGACTCCTCGACATCATGGCCGAGCGACTCAAGCAGCCGTCCGGCGCCTGCTACCGCGGCACGGCACTCCGGGTGGTCGAGGAAGTCCTCGCCGTCAGGCCGGTCCACCAGCCCGATGCGCAGCCGGCCAGGGTTCGCTCCGGCCTCCCGTGCGAGCGGGCCAGGCCACGGCGGCGCGTAGTAAGGTTCGCCGCCAAGCCGGCCACTGATCGCGTCCAGTACGGCAGCGGCGTCCCTGACCGAGCGAGTCACCGCGCCATCGATCGTCGCGCCTGCCCAGCCCTCTGCTACCAGCGGCCCCTGACTCACCCTGCCACGTGTTGGCTTGAGGCCGACGAGCCCGCATTCGCTTGCCGGGATCCGGATGGATCCGCCGCCATCGTTGGC
>Ga0335074_10012575_pt1 | contig 11869 bp, 7 predicted proteins | sample Lox_Sample_23_FD_206715 | JGI IMG/M metagenome (GOLD analysis project Ga0335074, IMG submission 206715) | Soil microbial communities from Loxahatchee National Wildlife Refuge, Florida, United States - Lox_Sample_2.3 | ecosystem: Environmental > Terrestrial > Soil > Wetlands | place: USA: Florida...
GGCCGGCGACGGAAATCGCGATTCAATTCAAGAAAGCGCCGCACATGGTGTTTCAGGGCTCGCACGTGCAGCCGAACTCGCTGGTGATGAATATCCAGCCGGACGAAGGGATTTCGCTTTCGTTCGGCGCGAAATCGCCGGGATCGCAGATGCAGATCAGCCCGGTGAAGATGGATTTTCAGTACAAGCAGGCGTTCACTTCGGGCTCGCGCGAGGCGTACGCCACGCTGATCAACGACTGCATACGGGGCGACGCGACGCTGTTCGACCGCGCCGACAGCGTCGAGGCGGCGTGGGGCTTGGTCGACCCGATCCTTGACGCGTTCCAGAACACGAAGCCTGCGTTCCCGAATTACGCATCGGGCAGCGCAGGGCCGGACGCCGCAAACAATCTCGTGGCGGCGGAGGGCCGCGTCTGGCGGCCGCTCTGACCGGCGCGCCGGCGAGGGCCCTGCAATCGGTTGGCGCGCGGCCTTGCCCTTCCAAAATCGGTTGTGAGACAGTGCTTGACTGATGGGCGCAAGGCGCTCACGTGCCGCAGCCCTGTGCGGCGGAGGATCGGATGATACTGGCCGGCGACATCGGCGGGACGAAGACCAATCTCGGGCTCTTTGATGTCCCCGGCGGCACGCTGACGAAGCTGAAGGACAAGCGCTATTCGAGCCGCGACCACGCGGGCCTCGAAGAGATCGTGAAGGATTTCCTGGCGGTGACCGGCGCGAAGGTGAGCGCGGCTTCATTCGGGATCGCGGGGCCGGTGGTCGACTACCAGGTGCGCGCCGGGAACCTGCCGTGGGTGGTCGAAGGCGCGAACATGGCGAAGCTGATCGGGCTCGATCGCGTCCGCCTGCTGAACGATCTAGAAGCGACCGCCCACGGAATCGCGGTGATGCGGCCGCAGGACCTGGAAATGCTGTACGAGGGCGTCCCCGACCCGCGCACGCATCGCGCCGTGATCGCGGCGGGCACGGGACTCGGCGAAGCGCTCCTCTTCTGGGACGGCTCGAAGCACCTTCCGATGGCTACCGAGGCCGGGCACGCGGACTTTGCCCCGCAAACGGTCCAGCACACCGAGCTCTGGAAATTCGTGAAATCGCGCGGCGAGTTTGCGAGCGCCGAACTCATCCTTTCCGGGCGGGGATTCAAGACCGTGCACGAGTTTCTCGATCCCTCGCTGAAACATCCGGGATGGGACGATCCGAGCGTCGACCAAGCTCCCGTCATCACCCAGAAGGGTCTTTCAGGCGAGTGTCCCGTCTGCGCGGCAACACTCGATCTGTGGGTCGAGATTTATGGCTCGGAGGCGGGGAACCTGGCGGTGCGGTCCGTTGCGCGGGGCGGCATTTATGTGGCGGGCGGGATCGCCGTGAAGATTCTGCCGAAGATGAAGACGGGCCGGTTCGTCGCTGCAGCGCAATACAAGGAAAAGATGCAGGACTTCCTGAAGAAAGTGCCGATCCACATCGTGCTCGACGAAGAATGCCCGCTGAAAGGCGCGGCGTACGCAGGCTGGAAAGGGCTCTAGGATCGCTCTAGGATTTTGGTACCGATCCGCGCAAACGTTCGTCCTGTGCCGTCTATTACGCGTCCAGAAATTTCGACCTAATCATTTTCCACGCTGTCTAGATTCTTACCCACATTGCGCGCGCCGCGCCTCCGACGGCCAATCGAGGCGCCCGTCTAATTCCTTGAATCTAAACCGAATAGCTCAGCCCTCTCAGGCCATCGATGTGGCATACCGATTGCCGAAATCACTGCGATTCTCGAAAGGTCTCCGCAGGAAGGGTTGGGATCGATGAAAAGGTTCTTGGGTCTGACGGTGTTGATTTTCGGGCTGTCCGTGCCTGCGCATGCGCAAGCGAAAGCGGTCGGCGGGATGACGGGCGGCGCCGGTGGCGGGATGTTCCAAGGCGGAGGCGGCGCCATGGGCGGGGTCGAGTCCACGCCGACATTTCGCACGCTCCCGGTGGTTCCGGCTGCGAGCCTGCCTTCGTCCTATGTGAGCGGCACGAATTTCGATTTCGAGCCGTCGACGTTTCTGCCGTACAGCCAGGCGATCGCCGTGGGGCAGGCGATCCTGGACGAGACGCACAAGTCGGTGGCCGAGGTCGCCGCGGAGAACAGCCGCGAGCACCGGATGAGAGCAAAGACGGCAATCATCGAGAACGCGGCGGGCGACGTGGTCATCACGCAAGAGTAAGAGTTTCTTCCCTCTCAGCGAACTGGCGGCCAGGCCCAGCGGCCGCCAGTTTATTTCTCGCCTCCGTCATCAAACACGCTCGTCACCTTCCAGATTTGAACGCTCTCGCGGCGGTCAATCGTCCCTATCGGGACTGGGGACTCTCGGGATAAGCACCCGGCATTCCGCTTCGCCTGCCTCACCGGCAGGCGAGCTCCATGCCGGGCTCGGTACAATCGCGCTTCCAGCGCTTTAAGGGCGACACGCTCGTGCCGAGCAAGTCGTGGTGAAGCAGATCCCTGCCTGTCCGGCAGGCGGACCTCACCCCGCCGCGGGCGGGGATTCGGGATGACAGCGCGCGTGGTTTGGCGCGACCCGCGAAGAATCGATCTTTGCTGCACAGACTCTGAAGCTTCGACCCGCTAAAGAAAAAGGCCAACCGGCGGGGGTGGAGGACGCCGGTTGGCCGATGCGGCTGATTTCGAACTGCGCCGAGGCTCCCTCGCACGGGAGCCTCAGTGCAGGTTGTGGTTACTTCAGGTTCGCGCTGCTGAACGAGTAGACGAAGCTGAGGTACGCCGTGTTCTGTTCCTTGACGAAGCCGTCGGTGCTCTTCGCAAAGATCGGCTCGCTGGCGAAGTCATACCGGTATTCCGCACGAATCAGCAAAGCGCTCGTGAGGTTGTAGGAATAAGTGCCGGTGACTTCCTGGGCGTGGCCGGGATCTCCGAAGAGGAGGCCCGTGTAGCCATCCGTGTCGTTGTAGAACTCATAACGGACGGCGAAATTGGTCTTGGGGCTGAGCGTGTACTTTACGTAGCCGGCGACGCCCCACCAGTTGACGGCATTCGAAGCGGCGCAGCCATCCGGCAGAGATTGAGCCCGGACGACGCTGTCGTCATCGCAACCGATGAAGCGAGGACCGAAGCCGTAGTCGCCGTTCACTTCAAACGCCCACTTCGCGTTCGGGGTGTAGGTGACGACCGTGTCGCTGAGCTGTCTCCAATCGGTGACCGGCACGCCATTGAAGTAGTTGTCCCCGCTATCGACGACAGGGCCGGCGAAGTAGTTTTCGAGCACCGACCACTTGGCGTTCGGCGTGTAGGCCAGGCTGGCGCCGTACGTCAGGCCGGAGCTGGTGCCTTGACCCGAATCGTGATCGATGACGGTGTTGTTCCAGCCGTTGACGACATACGCCGTAAGCGCCCACTTGGGGTTGAACGCATACTTTGCGCTCGCACCGAAGTGGAAGAAGGGGATCGCGTAGTAGAAGAGCAAGCTGCGAGTGTAGTTCCAGTTCGCGTTGCTCTCAATCACTTCGGCGCCGGCCGGCGTGACGAACTTGCCGACCGTGATCGTCAAGCCCTTGCCGATGGGGGCCAAGTAATCGAAGTACGCTTCCTTGACGAAGAAGTTGCTGCCGTCGCCGAAGTTATCCGACCCGTTTACGACACGCGCGGCTTGGCCGTAGCCCACCGACACGTGGTATCCAAGCCTGCTTTCCGCAGACGTCGCGTCGGCCGGCTTGTCCAAAATCAACTCGGCCATGTTGAACGCGAAGCCGTTGGTGGGAGCCTCGAAGAAACGGAAACCACTCTGGTTGTTTTCGGGGTGGTTGTAGTCGTACCCGTAGTATGCGTCGCCGAAGCCGCTGATGGTGACCGGTCCGAGGAGGCTCGCGATGCTGATTTTCTGCGGCGCATCGTCCGCGGGCGCCGAGACCGGAGCGGGCGCCGCGGCTGGTTCCACGTAAGCGGCGGTCCGCATGCTCGGCGTATCGCTGTCCTTCAACGACGTAATCTCTGCTTGCAGGGCCGATACTTCCTTTTCCAGATCCGCCAGCCGCTGCTGCGTTTCGGACGCAGACGAACTTGCTGCGGGCTGCGCAGAGGCCGAAGATGCTGCTGCCGGCTGTGCCGGAGCCGGCGAGGCTGCAGCGGGTTGCGCTGCGGCCGATGAGGGCGCAGCTGGTGGATCGTCCGCGGCCCTCGAAGCCGGCGCCCAGGCGACGAAGCTGACAGCCAACATGGCCGTGGCGACGCTCGAAGCACACTTGTACACACGTTTCATAGGCTAACCTTCCCTCCCTACCGCGCTATCTCGGTTTTTTGGAATCGCGACGGTGCCATGCAAGGTACAGACCCTCGAATGAATGGTCAAACTCATTAAATCTATTGAAGACATAACGAAATAAAGTGCGTGGCACTTATAGAATATTTATGCCGGCCGGACGCGCTCTCGCGGCGGGCTCACGCGATTAAGTTCATGCGATTGAGGCGGCTAATGCGGGTCAGTGCTTCGCGACGAGCAGGAGGAGTCCGAAAATGACGACGGGGATGAGCGCCAGCATGATGTAGAAGAGCACTCTTCGTATCCACGGCGTCCGGCGGACTTTCCAGTCGTGCAATTCGGGGCGTTCGGACACTCCGACCTGATCCAGATGCTCGAGGTCGGAGGCCATTTCGCGCGCGTTGGGGTAACGATTCTTCGGGTCGCGCTCGATCGCCCGGTAAATCACCTCCTGCAACTGGGGCGAAATCGCGGGATCGACCTCGCGCGGCGGGACGGGATTGTTCAGGAGCCGGTCGTTCATGATGGCGAAGGGATTCGGCCCCTCGAACGCCGGCTTGCCGGTGAGCATTTCGTAGAGCATTACACCGAGGGCGTAGATGTCGCTGCGGCCGTCGCCGCGCTTGCCCTTCACCTGCTCGGGCGAAATGTACTCCGGCGTGCCCATCACCTGGGAGAGCTTGGCGAAGGTGAGGCGGCGCGAGCCTTCCTTGCCGGCGATGCCGAAGTCGATCAGTTTGATGTTGTCGTCCTTATCCACCATGATGTTTTCGGGTTTGAGATCGCGGTGGACGACGCCGTGGCTGTGGATGTAGTCCAGCGCGTGGGCGACTTTGATCACGATGCGAATGGCGCGTTCGGCGGGGAGCTTCTTGGCCTCGAACATGATCTGGCGGAGCAGGCGGCCGTCCACCCACTCCATGGCCATGTATAGGCCGCGATGGTCCTCGTTGGCGTAGACCTTCATCACGCCCGGGTGATCGAGGCTGGTGCCGATGTCCTGTTCGCGCTTGAAGCGGTCGTAGAGGACCGGATCGGCTTCCATCTCGGGATGCGGAATCTTGAGCGCCACCTGTTTGCCTGTGCGGAGATCGGTGGCACGGTAAATGGAAGCCATGCCGCTGCGAGCGACGAGGCTTTCGATTCGGTAGTGATCGAGTTGTTCGCCGGGGTGGACGGGAGTCCTCGCGGGCAGGCGTCAGGCGAAGGCCCAGGGCGTGGCGGAGTTATGGGAGGCGATAAGGCCGTCCCCGATACATTCCGACACGTTCGACGCCTCGGACGCGGATTATTTGCAGGGAGATATTATCACCGCCGTCCCGCTGGTTGGCAAGATCGACCAGGCGTTGCGCCGCTTTCGGCAAGTCGCCGCCGTTGCCGGCGATGGCGGCCATTTCGGAGCCGGGCACCGATCCGTGCAGGCCGTCGGAGCAAAGCAGCAGAACGTCGCCGACAAGCACCTGGTGCTCGCTGACGTCGACGCTAACCGAGAGGGCGGAGCCCAGGGAGCGGCTGAGCAGGTGGCGCGTTTCCGCGGTGCTGGCGTCGGATGCGGAGATGATGCCGAGACGCACGTGCTCGTTGGCGAGCGTGTGGTCGCGAGTAAGAAGCGTGGCCTGGCCGCGGCGGATCAGGTAGCAGCGCGAATCGCCGACGTGAGCGATCGTGGCGCGGTCATGACGCAGGGCGCACGCGACGATCGTGGTCGCCATGCGCGAGCCCGCCGGGTTGGCCGAGTGGCCGGCGTCGATCACACGCGAATTGGCGGTGCGCACCAAGCTCGTGAGCAGGGCCGGATGGAGTTCGCCGGCGGCGGCCTTGCGAAAGCCTTCGAGCACGCTTTCGACGGCCGTTTTCGAGGCGACTTCTCCGAGGTCGTGGCCGCCCACGCCGTCGGCGAGAACGAAAAGCCAGCCGTGGCTCCGCGCTCTCTCGGGCGTGTCGGCGGTGGCGCGGCCGAGGTAATCCTCATTGCCCTGGCGCACTCGCCCCAAATCGGAGAGTTGCGCGAACTCAACATCCATCATATCGCCTGGTTTGGTGGCGTACCGCGCCATCGCTGCGGCTGCAGCGGCGCCGGAGGACGCGACCTGAAGACCTCTATACATTAGAACTCATCCCTCGTTGAAGAATAAAGGGTCCTGAAAAAACAAAGGGGCGGGCTTGCGCCCGCCCCTTGGGTGAATTGTTGGAGCAGGTCACGTGCGAGCTGTGACCAGCGTGGTCTTGCCTTGCCGCTTGCTGTTCATCATGAAGTAGATGCCGCCGTAAATCGCCCATACCGCGGCGATTGCCAGGGCCAGATACGGTTCCATCTTCGTGCCGTATCCCATGAACGGGCCGATCAGGTAGAACGACATGCAGACCAGGTTGGCAACCACGCCAAACACCGGGATCAGCCAGTGCTTGATGAAGCTGAAATTCGGGTGCTTGTGGTAAGCGACCATGCAAACCACGCAGCTCAAGCCATAGAGCAGGAACGTCCCGAAGTTCGAAGCCAGCGTGACTGTGGTAAACGTGTTAGGCAACGCGGCCATCTTGTCGTGAGTGAGGTAGCCGAAGCTGGACCAGAACCCGTGTGGCAGGGCTGCAATCGCGGCGTCCGTCGGCGCGCCGGCGTCTCCGAACACCATCAGCAATCCGATGATGCCGAAGATGATGGAAACGATCGCCAGCGTCCAGATGGCCTTGTGCGGGCTGAGGTTCTTTTCGTGGAGGATGCCGAAGTGCTCGGGCACTTCGTCGTCCTTGCCCATTGCGTAGGTGACGCGCGCTCCGGTGTTGATGCAGGAGAGTGTGGTGCCGATGAGCGCGAGGAACACGGTGACGGCTTCGATCAGCATGAAGATCCGGCCGTGGCCTGGGCCGAAGATCGAGTCGCCGATCATGACCATCATGTCGGCGATCGGCGCCGCCGACCCGGAAGCGCTCTGCATGGTGTAGCCGCTACTTAAAGCATAGTTCGTCGCGAAATACTCGAACAGGTAGCAGAAAGCCCCTTGTACGAGCAGCGACGTGATGACCGCGATGGGGATATCCCGTTTGGCGTTCTTGGCCTCGCCGCCCAGCGACGTACACGATTCGAATCCGACGAGAATCAGAATCGCGACCGTGGCTTGCACGAACATCCAGCCGAATTTGTGAATCCCGACCACGGACTTCGCGCTCGGATGCGTGAGGAAGTTGCCCATCGAGTCGTTCCACGGGTAGCTGATGTGGTAGGGAACGATCGCGCCGGAAGCGTCCTTCTTGCACAAGGGCGCCATGCTCGCATCGCGAACGATGTTGTTCTGCGCGTCCGTCTGGAACTCGCAGTTGTAGGCGTCGCCCGACGTGGCGTCCCACTGCCAGGCAACGCTGCCCGGCGCGTGGTTCATCCGGTAGCCGATGGCCATCACCGAGAAGACCAGCAACGCTGAGATTTGGATCACGTTGATGGCGACGCTGACCGCCGTCGATCCCGTCACTCCGCGATGCGCGATGTACGAAACGAGGAGAGTGAAAATCACCGCAACCAGGATCATGAACGCCGGGCCGGGGTTGGAAGCGCTCATGAAGTTGGGCCACAGGGTGCCGGCGACGTAACCCACGAAAAGGCCAGTCGCCGCCACCATGACGCCAGGGTAAATCCAGTAGTACAGATGCGAGCCCCAGCCGACGATAAACTTCATCAGACGGGCGTATTTCCATGCTTTGTCGTGGTTCAGAAACGCCTGTTCCGCGAAGTAATACGAACTGCCGGTGCCCGGATACAGCTTTGCCAACTCCGCGTACGACACGGCGGTCGCAAGACAAAGCAACAGGGCGAACAGGATCCCGATCCACATCGAAGGAGATGTGGAACCCTCCGTCGCCTGCGCGTAGAAGGTGAGCCATAGGAAGGCGCCGGGCGCGATCAACGCCATCGCGTTCATCGTTAGCCCGGTTAATCCCAGGGTCTGTTGCATCTCACCCGTGGTTTTTTCGGCCATTTAAACTCTCCTTTGAAGAGTGGGGACAGCGGAAATCTTGAGGGCCGGAGAGTATACGGAAGTATGAGATTCGTAAAATGCAACGTTTCGATGGAGGGGATAGATGTTTCAAATGGTGAAACAAGAAATCGCGCGAATTCCGGTTTGGAACAGCGTTTGCTTGCCGGAGAAAGAGAGTGGCTAGTGGTTAGTGGCGAGTGGCTAGAAAAAGCCGAGCCCGGGGGCTTGGCGATTTCTGGGCGCGACTGCCTACCGCGAACCTTCGCCTGCGACTACCTGCGCTGGCGTGCGCTTGCATCGTCATGCGCGCCTGTTAGTATTCTTGGATGACTTTTTCGCTGGGGCAGCCTGCTAGAAATGACTGAGAAGCGACAATTTAGGGCCATTAAGGGGACGCGCGACATCCTGCCGCCGGATTCGGCGTTGTGGAACTGGTTCGAGCGCACGGCGCGCGAGGTGTTCGAAACCTACGGCTTCGGCGAAATCCGCCTGCCCGTCTTCGAGAAACTAGAACTGTTTGTACGATCCGTGGGGGCTGATACGGACATCGTGTCCAAGGAAATGTATACCCTGGACCTCACGGCCTTTCCAGAAGTTCAGGGACCATTACGATATCTGATCGAATCCACTGACGATCCGCTTCGCTTCACCGGTTGGCTCTATGAGTTGCTCCGTGGTTTGACCCTGGCCGGGGAATCGGACCGCTTGGAAAAAGCGGCGGACTGGACTAAAGAGGCCATCACAAAGCTGACCGAGATCCACCGGCAGCTTCACCAAGCGATAGCCGACGATAGGCTCCTGATGGAATCTCAACGGGAGCCATCAAAGCACCCCGAAATACACGGCCTGATCCGGGATGCTGCTTTGATTGCCACGAGTATCCGCGTCACCCCGGAAATGGCTGGGCTGCGGCCGGAGGCGACCGCCGGTGTCGCGCGTGCCTATATCGAGCACGGCATGCACACGCTGCCGGGCAATGTAAAACTGTACTACGTGGGGCCGATGTTTCGGCGCGAGCGCCCGCAGAAGGGGCGGTACCGGCAGTTCTATCAGGTAGGGGCCGAAGTGCTGGGGCAGTCGGACGCGCCGGCGATCGACGCGGAAGTGCTGGAGATGCTGCTAGTGCTCTTTGGCCGCGTCGGGCTGACGAACATCAAGCTGTACGTCAATTCGATCGGCTGCAAGGAGTGCCGGCCGAAGTATGTCGAATTGCTGCGTGGCGAGCTGCAAAAAGTGAAAGACAAGCTCGGGGCGGACAGCCACCGCCGGATCGACACGAACCCGCTGCGCGTGCTCGATTCGAAATTGCCCGAGGAGCAAGCGATCATCGAGACGCTGCCGCGGATCTCGGATCACTTGTGCGCGGATTGCCTCGCGCACTTCGCCAAGCTGAAAGAAGAATTGAAGCTGCGGGGGATCGACTACGAAGAAAACTGGCGGCTGGTGCGCGGGCTCGACTATTACACGCGGACGACATTCGAGGTGACGGCGGCCGGGCTCGGCTCGCAGAACGCGGTCTGCGGCGGCGGGCGCTACGACGGCCTCGTCGAACTGCTCGGCGGCCAGCAGACGAAGGGAATCGGCTTCGCGATCGGCACCGACCGCGCGATCCTCTCGATTCAGGAAGGTGCGACCGCGCCGAAACTGCCGGGGCTGGGCGTGTACGTCGCCTGGATGGGCGCGAAGTCGTATCCTACCGCGGTAGCGATCGCGCGCAAGCTCCGCGAATGCGGAATCGGGGTCGAATTGCCGCCCGAGGAGATGAAATTCAAGAAATCGCTAGGCCTCGCCGACAAGCTTGGCGCGCGCTATGCGCTCATCATAGGCGAAGACGAAGTTGCGTCGGGAGTGTATACGCTGAAGCGGTTGGCCGACGGGGACCAGCGGAAATTGAACGAGAACGATCTGTTGGAGTATTTGGAGTCGGAGCGGCGAAGCTAGAATCGAGGATAACGAACGTGCTCGATAGTCTCGGGAATCTCAAACGCACACACTACTGCGGGGCGCTGCGCGCGTCGGATGCGGACAAGGACGTTGTGCTCATGGGCTGGGTGCATCGGAGGCGCGACCTGGGGCAGCTGATCTTCATCGACCTGCGTGATCGCGCGGGGATCGCGCAGATCGTGTTCAACAAGGAGCTGCACGCTGAGGCGCACGCGAAAGCCGAGACTCTGCGCTCAGAATTTGTGGTGGCGGTCGAAGGGCGAGTGCTGCGGCGGCAGAAGTCGAATCCGGAAATTGCAACTGGCGAGGTCGAAGTCGTCGCGACGCGGCTGCACCTTCTGAACAACGCGAAAACGCCGCCTTTCGCGATCGAAGACGAAGTGACCGCGAGCGAAGAGACGCGGCTGCGCTACCGTTACCTCGATCTCCGGCGGCCGAAGCTGCATTCGAACATCGAGCTGCGCCACCGCATCGTGCTCGAAATCCGCAAGTCGCTCGACGAGCAAGGCTTTTTCGAGATCGAAACGCCGATGCTCACCCGCTCGACGCCGGAAGGCGCGCGCGACTACCTCGTCCCGAGCCGCGTTCATCACGGGCAATTTTACGCGCTGCCGCAATCGCCGCAAATCTTCAAGCAGATCCTGATGATCTCGGGGATGGATCGCTACTACCAGATCGTCCGCTGCTTCCGCGATGAGGATCTGCGCGCCGACCGCCAGCCGGAATTCACGCAGCTCGATTTGGAGATGTCGTTTCCGCGGCAGCAGGACGTCTTCGACGCCATCGAAAAAGTGATGGAGCGAGCGTGCGCGGTGGTCGGCGTGACTGCGAAAGGGCCCTTCCGCCACCTCGATTACAAGGACGCGATGCGGCGCTACGGCTCGGACAAGCCCGACCTGCGATTCGGCATGGAGTTGCACAACGTGACGCAGCACTTCGAGCCGGCGCGCGCAATGCTGCACATTGAAGGCAATGTGCAGGCGGTGGTCGCGCCGGGCGCGGCGGCATGGTCGCGCAAGCAACTCGACGAGCTTGCGGAATTCGCGAAGGGCGCCGGGGCGCGCGGCGTCTACACGGTGAAAGTTACGGCGGAGGGAATTACGTCGCCGCTCGAGAAGAATCTTGGCGCCGAAGGCCTGAAGAAGCTCGTGGGCGAATTGGGCGCGAAGCCCGGCGACTTGGTCGTCGCGGTGGCCGCAAAAGAACAAGTGGAGCACAGCGACACTTCGCTCGGCGTCGCCGGTCAACTCCGCCTCTACCTCGGCGACAAGCTGAACCTGATCGACCGCAGCAAGTGGGAATTTTTGTGGATCACCGGCTTCGCGCTTTTTGAATGGAGCGACACGGACAAGCGCTGGGTGAGCGCGCAGCATCCGTTCACCGGGATCATCGAAGAGGACATCGACAAGCTCGAGACCGCGCCGTGGGAGTGCCGGTCGAAGGGCTACGATCTTGTGTTAAACGGCAACGAGCTCGGCTCGGGCAGTATTCGAATTCACCGGCAGGATGTGCAGGCGCGTCTTTTCAAGGCGCTCGGGCTAACGGACGAGCAGGCGAAGCACCGCTTCGGATTTTTCCTCGACGCGCTCACTTATGGAACGCCGCCGCACGGCGGGATCGCGCTCGGCATCGACCGCGTGGTGATGCTGCTCGCGCAGGAGAAGTCGCTGCGCGAGGTAATCGCGTTCCCGAAAACCGCGAAAGC
>Ga0335074_10012576_pt1 | contig 11868 bp, 7 predicted proteins | sample Lox_Sample_23_FD_206715 | JGI IMG/M metagenome (GOLD analysis project Ga0335074, IMG submission 206715) | Soil microbial communities from Loxahatchee National Wildlife Refuge, Florida, United States - Lox_Sample_2.3 | ecosystem: Environmental > Terrestrial > Soil > Wetlands | place: USA: Florida...
GCTGCCCACCCAGGGCAACGTGCACCAGGTCGCGCAGGGCATTAACCCGACTGCCCGGGTGGTGTACGTCGACAACGACCCGATGGTGCTGGCCTACTCTCGCGCGCTGAAGACCGGCGGGAACACGGTGGTGATCGAGGCGGACCTGCGGGAGCCGCGGGCGATCCTGGATCACCCCGGCACTCGCAAGCTTATCGATTTTAGCCGGCCGCTGGCTGTGCTGCTGGTGGCCGTATTGCACTTCATCAGCGACGATGATGACCCGTCCGCTGTCGTCGGCACCATTCGTGACGCTCTTCCGCTGGGCAGCTACCTGGTGTTGTCGCACGTGACCGGCGATATCCGCCGCGAGTCCGCAGCCAAGGCGGCCGTGCACTACAAGAAGGTGACGTCCGGCGCGACGTTGCGCGTCGGGAAGAGATCCTCCGGTTCTTCGCTGGGCTGGAGCTGATCGACCCCGGGCTGGTCCAGGTCCCCTACTGGCGGCCCGGCGGGCCCGAGCCTACTGATGCCAGCAAGGTGTGGATTCTCGGCGCTGTTGGCCGCAAGCCAGGCCCGTCCTCGGCCGAGCGCCTGTGATGCGAGTGGAAGGTGGGCTGCCTTTGCTCCAGCGGGAGGACGGCATGGACCATGCATTAGTGGCTGACGTGGCTGGGAGCGGACGAGCAGAGCCAGCTCACGCCAGCACCTGCGCACCATCCAGCTCCTGGGCAGCAGGTCAGTTAGATGCCATGCCGGGGATAGCCGCGAACTTCCCGCAGTGCGGTATCGCCACCAGGAACCTCGCGGATACTTGCGGTATGTGGCGTTCTCGTCACGATCCGCGCTAGATGTCGGGAACGGCGAGGAGAGCAGAACATGAGCGCACGCAGCATCACCAGGACAGGCCAGGCGTCATCGTGCTACTTCCGGACCACGGCCGACGGTGGTACCAGGAAAGCGCTGGTGCAGATCGACGAACGATGCAACCTGCACTGCGCGCACTGTTTCGTGTCGGCTACAAGGGTCGGCCAGTCGATGCCGTACGACGACATCACCGGCCTGCTGATCCCCAGGCTGAAGGCCTGCCGGGTGGAACGGGTCACGCTGACCGGCGGCGAGCCCACCATCCACCCCCGCTTCACTGAAATCGTCCGGGCTTTGCGTGGCGCGGGGATGCAGGTCGGTTTCTGCACCAACGCGACCACGCTGACCGATGCTCAGCTCAGCGAGCTGGCAGGCATCGGCGGGGTGCACGCGAACGTCTCGCTGGACGGGTTCCGGCCCGAGTCGCACGGCCGGTTCCGCGGCGACCGCGGCAGCTTCGCCGTCACGGTCGGCACCGTGCGCAAGTTGGCGGCTGCCGGGCTGCTGCAGGGGCTGCTGTGCACGCCCAACTCCTTGGCAGAAGATGAGGAGTACCGCGAGCTGTGCGACTTCGCGACCAGGAACGGCGCGTCCTACGTGCTGATGAACCCGCTGTCGTCCATGGGCCGTGGCGTTAAGTCCCGCAGCAGGCTGTCCAGCAGCGAGGAGCACATGCGCCGGATCCGAACGCTGACCGCCCCGCTCGACAGCCCGGATCTGGAGATCGTGCACATCCGGTTCCCCAGCACGGACGGCCAGCCGCTGGCGGGCTGCGAGGCCGGAACGATCATCTACGTGTTCACCGCCGGCGAGGTGACCGTGTGCCCGTACCTGGTGTTCGCGGCGCGCACGCCGCAGTCTCGGCACGACCCCGGCGAGTTCATCGTCGGTAACATCTTCACCGACTCGGACCTCGCAGTGCGGCTCGACGCCTACCGGTTCGCCGAACGGTACGAGATGGGCGCTAACCCCACCTGCTGGTCCTGCCGTATCGCCGAGCAGTGCGGCAAGGGCTGCCCCGCCGCGGTCATCGCCGCCGGCGAGCGGATCGGCGCGGTAGACGCCGAAGTGTGCCCCGTCACCTCGGCGGGTCGGCGGCTGCTGCCGCTAATGACCGCATGATCGGCCGGCGGGGGCTGTTCATCAGCATCGACGGCCCCGGCGGGTCCGGCAAATCCACCGTCGCCGCTCTCGTCGCCACCCGCCTGGCCCGCCACGGGCTTGCGGTCCACCAGACTCGCGAGCCCTCGCCGACGCCGCTGGGCCAGCTCATCCGCGCGAGCACGGACGAGTACGCGGGCATGGCTCTGGCCTGTCTGGTCGCCGGCGACCGTCACCACCACCTGGCCACCGAGGTCCGGCCCGGCCTGGCCGCCGGGCAGATCATCATCTGCGACCGCTACCTTCCCGCCAGCCTGGTTCTGCAACGCATGGACGGCATCAGCTGGGACGTCATCCTCCAGCTCAACCAGGGCGCCGACCAGCCCGCCCTGGCCGTCATCCTCAACGGCAGCCCCGCAGTGATCGCAGCCCGGCTGGCCGCCCGGGGCAGGCACAGCCGCTTCGAGCGCCAGCCCGGCTCCTCCCAGGTCGAGTCGAACCTCTACACCGACACCGCCGCCCGGCTGGCCCAGGCAGGCTGGCCGGTGTGCACCATCGACATCACCACCCGCAGCGCGGACCAGGCCGCCATTATAGTGACCGACCGTATCCTCGCCTTGGGTGCCGACGCGAACCCGGAGCTGCCATGAACCCGCTGGGCCTGTCCCTGCTGACGTTCAACATCGGCAACCCCTCACCCGAGCGCGCCCAGCGGCAGCTGGCCTGGCTCGCCAGCCGCGATGAGCACGTCCTGGTCCTCACGGAGACCAAGGCCAGCGCCGGATGCCAGCTGCTCGCGGGCGCGTTCACCGCCGCCGGGTACCACATCACCTACCCCGAACCCGGTCCCGGCGAGTACGGCACCATGATCATCAGCAGAGTTGCAGCGGCACCGGACGGGTTCGGCGACCAGATCGGCTACCTGCCTTCCCGGGCCGCAGCCGTGATCCTGCCCGCCCCCGGCGGGCCGCTGCGGGTCATCGGCCTGTACGTACCCTCGCGCGATGCCAGCGCCGAGAAGACCGAGCGCAAGCGGAAGTGGCTGGCCGCCTGCGACGCCGCGCTCGCCTCAGCCACCGCCGTGCCGGCCATCGTCGCCGGGGACCTGAACATCCTGGAGCCCGGCCACAAGCCCCGCTACCCGTTCTTCGCCCCGTTCGAGTACGACTTCTACCAGTCCCTGACTGGTACGCACGGCCTGACCGATGCGTTCCGGCACCTGCACCCGCACGACGCCGAGTACAGCTGGGTTGGCCGGACCGGCGATGGCTACCGGTACGACCATGCCCTCTGCTCCCGCCCTCTCCGCGACCTGATTACCGACTGTCTTTACCTGCATCAGCCCCGCCAAGACAAACTCTCGGACCACTCCGCGCTCACGATCCGTTTCAGCTTGACCCCGCCCCAGGCGCTGCCCGTATCCGACCCGGTCGCCGCATCCGAACCGGCAACGCTCTTCTAACCGGCCGCAGCCGCGGACACTACGGCCGCGACGGTCATCCTTGCGAGCACCCACACGACGGCAAACCAAATCCTGGTGAATGCGCCGAGCGCGCCCGCCCGTGGTGACAGGCACTTTGGCAGGGCCCGGCGTGTCTGCCGCGTCCCCGGGGTTGCCGGTATGCCGGAGCCAGACGGCCAGAGACCAATCGCCTGAAGCTGATTGCCGTAACAAAGTCCTGTCGGTCGGCGGGTTGCGTTGCCTGATGGTCTCCAGCTCTGGAAGGGTTGCGAGCCAGCGATCATGGAGGCATCGAGTGCGCGAGATCGAGCTCAAGTACCAGGTCGAAGACCTGGAGGCACTGCTGCTCGCGCTGAAGGCCCTGGGCATTGAGCTGAGCGAACCGGTTTTCCAGGATGACCAGGCGTATGCGCCTGCTGGGTGGCAGTTCGGTGACAGCAAGCTCGGCGTCTCTTTCCTCCGCCTGCGCACGGTGCAGGGCCGTCACTACTTCACGCTGAAGCAGCCCGCGGGCAACGCGCAGGACTGCCTGGAATACGAGACGCAGGTCACTGATCGCCAGGCCATGCACGAGGCGGCCTTGCGCATGGGCTACCGCCCGACCGTCCGGATCGTGAAAACCCGCCGCATGGCGACACTGGATGACTGCTCGCTGTGCATCGACGAGGTTGAGGGTGTCGGCGGATTCCTCGAACTTGAGCGCATGGCCCCCGATCATGCCGATGCGCAGGCCATCCAGGCCGACCTTGCCGTTTTCGTCAGCTCGCTGGGCATCGCGGCCATCCGGACCGACCAGACGTACGACTCGCTAGTCCACGCCGCTCAAGGATAGGCCGATCAGCTCACGCCTGAGTTGCCGAATTAATCCTGGGTCAGCAGTACATGCGTTCCCTTCCTTGGCGAGCTACTCGCAGAGGCCATGCGATATCGCTATGGTTGACGATCTGAGGGAAGAAGAGCAGGGGCGGGCATGGCGGCTGATCTTAGCAATCCGATCATCAACTCACCGTATGACCCACCCGAAGCGCACTTCGAAATAGGACCAAACGGGCCAACCGGGCAGCTCCTGCCCGGGCGTCGACCAAGCGAGTCTTACATCCCTGTGCCGGTGAGCAAGAAGGGCCGCCAGGCGGCGCAGCTGACACTCGATTTCGACATCACGGGGGAGCGACGGGAGCAGAATTCCCTGATCAATGACATCCGCCGCGAAGTCGAGCGGTGGCGCGCGAACAACTGGAACGGCGTCACTCCCTACACGCGTAAGCTCTTGGCGCACTGGGCAGCTCAGCCGCCGGATCGTGACGAGCCGGTACTGTTCTGCCAGCGGGAGGCCGCCGAGACTGCGATCTTCCTCACCGAAGTCGCTGGCCGCCATGGGACTGCCGACTACCGTCGGCGTCTCGAACCCGAAAACAAGCTGCACAACGATGGGCTGCCGCGAGTGGCGCTGAAGATGGCTACCGGCACCGGCAAGACCGTGGTGATGGCGATGATCATCGCGTGGCAGACCATCAACAAGGTCATGACCCCTAATGACGCCCGCTTCGCCAAGCGGTTCTTGGTGGTCACCCCCGGTATCACGATCCGGGACCGGCTGGGGGTGCTGCACCCGGAGCGGGACGACAACTATTACCGCGAACGCAACCTGGTGCCTGCGGACCTGTGGGACGCGCTGCTTCAGGCGCAGGTGGAGATCATTAACTATCACGCTTTCCTTCCCCGGGATTCCAAGGAGATCCAGGGCGTTGCTGCCAACACTCGTAAGATGCTGCGTGCAGGCAGGCCGGAGGAAGCGGACGCTTTTCGGGAGACGCCGGAGATGGTAGCCGCCCGGATCATGCGCTTGTTCGGCGCTGGCAGGGGCGAGATCGTGGTGCTCAACGATGAGGCGCACCACTGCTATCAGGACAAGCTTCTTGAATCGGACAGCGAGGCGGATAGTGAGGATCTGGCCCGCAACCGTGACGCGCGAGTCTGGTTCCGCGGCCTGTGTGACCTCCGGCGCCGGGCGGGGATCAAGGTGGTCTATGACCTGTCGGCCACCCCGTATTACCTGAAGGGGTCGGGATATAACGAGGGATTCATCTTCCCGTGGGTGGTCAGCGATTTCTCGCTGATGGATGCCATCGAGTCCGGCATCGTGAAGATCCCTCGCATCCCCGTCGATGACGACGCGGCGGGCCAGGAAGTGGTCTACCTGCGGCTGTGGGACAACATCCAGCCGCCGCTGCCCAAGCGGCGCTCGCTGCGGCCAAGGGACGTGGGCACGGGGCCGCAGGGGTGGGTGATGCCAGAGGTGCTCGAAGGAGCGCTTCGCAGCCTGTACCGCAGCTACCAGCAGAACTACACCCGCTACACAGACATCCTGGCAGCGCGCGGCGAGCCGCCGCCCGTGCTGATAGTGGTGTGCCCGAACACGATCGTCTCCAAGCTGGTCTTCGACTGGATCGCGGGCCGGGACGCCGAATTTCCCGATGGGACCAGCCATCTTGTTCCTGGTAACCTCCCGCTGCTGAGCAATGTCGAGGAGGGTACGTGGAGCGCACCCCAGCGGACCATCCTCATCGATTCGGAGCAGCTGGAGTCCGGGGAACCGCTCGGGGCGGATTTCCGGAAAGCAGCAGCGAGAGAGATCGAGGCTTTCAAGCAGTCCTACCGTCTGCGTGACCCGGGTGCCGACGTGGACAAGATCACCGACGCTGACCTGCTGCGCGAGGCGATGAATACCATCGGCAAGAAGGGTAAGCTCGGCGAGCACATCCGCTGCGTGGTCTCGGTCGCCATGCTCACCGAAGGCTGGGACGCCAACACCGTCACTCACATCCTCGGTGTCCGCCCGTTCCGCAGCCAGCTGCTGTGCGAGCAGGTCGTCGGCCGGGGCCTGCGGCGGCGCAACTACGCCGTCAATCCGGACACCGGCCGGTTCGAGGCCGAGTACGCCGAGGTGTACGGCGTGCCGTTCGCGTTCATCCCCAGCGACCGCCAGATCCCCAAGCCCCGTGACCCCCGCCCTGCAGTAGAAGTGCGGGCACTGCCCGAACGGTGGGATCTGGCCATCCACTTCCCCAAGCTGGACGGCTACCGCGTTGAACTGCCCGACGAAACCCTCCACGCCGACTTTGACGAAGACTCGCGCATGCACCTCGACCACGCCACGGTGGCCCTGTGGGTAAAGAACCAAGGAGTGATCGGCACCGCAGACGAGGTAGATCTCGACGACATCCGCAGCGCACGCACGCAGCGCATAGCGTTCGCGATCGCCAAGACCCTGATCGAGCGAGAGGAGTTCTTCGCCGCACTCGGCGGCGCGCAGCGACCCTGGCTGTTCCCGCAGCTCGTCGACATCACCCGGCAATGGCTTGACCAGTGCGTCACAACAGAAGCCGGCGTCACGAAGGGGCATCTTCTCCTCACCCAGGACGGAGCGAGAGCCGCCGAGAAGGTGTTCTCCTCGATCATCCGGTATCCCGGAAGCAGGCAGCCGGTACTGATGCCGATCATCCGGCGCTTCGACTCCTCCGGCTCTACCGAGGACGTGCACTTTGTCACCCGCAAGGTCGTCATGGACCCCCCGCCCGTCAAATCGCACCTCAACCACGTCGTGCTCGACGGCCTACGCGGAAACTCCTGGGAAGAAGCAATCGCCCAGGCCCTGGAGGCCAACCCACGTGTCAGGTCGTATGTGAAAAACGAGCGGCTCGGGTTCACGATCCCGTATGTGCACGAAGGGCGAACCCACGAGTACGTGCCCGACTTCTTGGTCCGCCTCGTCACCGAACCAGGCGACGTCGAGCGCACCCTGATCATCGAGGTCTCGGGAAGCCGCAAGTCCCCCGGCCCCACCGCAGCCAAAGCCGACACGGCCCGCAATCAGTGGTGCGCGGCTGTCAACAACTGGGGAGAGTTCGGTCGCTGGGGCTATGTCGAAGTCCACCACCCTGCCGATGCCGGCCCCCTGCTCCGCGACGCCATCGACAACCTGTACGCCGACCGGCCCATCATCGGACTGCCCGCCTGATACGAGGAACGCCGCATGCCAGCACGGAAAAACAAAACGAACGCACCGACAACCGTCGACGCGATCACCCACGCCGACAAGCGAGCAAACCTCCCCACCACTGACTCCCACGCACAGGACTTCGTCACCCCGGAGATGGAACAACCCAGATCTGTTCCGTATGAGCGCGACGCGACGCTCGACCCGCAACTGGTATGGAAAGGCAAGGACATCCTTGACAGCGAAAATCTAGTTGTCAACGCACCGCTTGTCTATATACAGGAGAAAATCGACCCGCGCGTAATCATCGAGAATCTCCGCCGCACAACTGACCGCCCCGAGGACGAGCCCGAACTCACCCTGTTCGACACCTTCGACGGCTTGGGGGAACTGGAACTCGTTGACTTTTACCGTCACCAGGCCAACTGGTCGAACCGCATGATTCTCGGCGACTCCCTGAACGTGATGGCTAGCCTGGCCGAGCGTGAAGGGCTGCGGGGACAAGTCCAGATGATCTACCTGGACCCGCCCTATGGCATCAAGTTCGGCAGCAATTGGCAGGTGTCTACTCGTCGACGGGATGTCAGAGACGGCAGAATCGAGGACGCAACACGCGAGGTGGAGCAGATCCGAGCGTTCCGGGACACCTGGGAGTATGGCATCCACTCTTACCTGACGTACCTGCGGGATCGCTTGACTGTCGCTAGGGATCTACTAACGGAAAGCGGCTCCATCTTCGTCCAGATCGGTGACGAGAATGTTCATCTAGTCCGATCGCTTTTGGACGAGGTGTTCGGAAGCGAGAACTACTGTCGGCTTGTAGCTTTCCGCAAGACTACTATGCAAGCCGGCGACCTGCTTCCCGATACTAACGACTACCTGCTCTGGTACGCACGAGATCGCGCTCGTGTCAAGTTCCGCGAACTCTTCCAGCCTCGGGAAGGTATTGACTGGGTAAATTACGATTTCGTACGAACTGCTGACGGGATATATCGTAAGCTGAGCGCAGCAGAAAGACAGAATCCGTCAATTCTCCCGTCAGGCGCAATGGTTTATCGTCGCTCGCCGCTAACAAGTAATCGGCCGCCTGGGAGCTTCCCCGTTAAGTTTGGAAATCGGACCTACACCCCGGGCCGCGGTTACTGGAAGACGGGCGAACTGGGAATGTCCAGGTTGAAGATGGCGGACAGATTGGAGAGCTATGGTAGCACGCTGTCTTATCGGCGTTATATAACTGACTTTCCGTTCTTTCCAATATCTAACTCCTGGTCCGATACTGCGAGTGGCGGCTACGGTGATGACAAGATCTACGTAGTCCAGACGAACCGCAAGGTCATCGAGCGTTGTCTGGTCATGACAACGGACCCAGGAGATCTCGTGCTAGATCCTACTTGTGGTTCCGGCACGACTGCATACGTTGCTGAGCAATGGGGTCGGCGGTGGATCACGATCGACACCTCACGGGTCGCATTGACACTGACACGGCAGCGTCTTATCCTCAATCCACCGGTCAATATCGGGTAACGGACGGCGCGCCAATGCGAAAGGTGCTCCTTGACCAGGAACGATGGGAGTTGTCGAAGCTTCCAGCGCCTGGTTTGAAGGAGCACCTGTCAGATGCGATTGTTGCATGTCCTGGCGAGGACGCACGGATCGTTAGGCAGCGGAGAAGACTACGTGACCTCGGAGGAGGGGTTTGCGAACGTTGCGGCCGAACGCCAACTCGGCCGCGTGCCGGTGCTGCTGGTTCGGATGAACGCCGACCTGGTGATGGGAGAGGACCTGAAGAAAACCAGTGCCGGCAACCTGTTCACGGTGTTCGGCCAGCCGGATATCGAGATCAAGGATGAGAATGGCGAGCTGCGCGTTGTCCTGCATGGCGTCGATGTCTACGATCCGAACACCGGCCAGATCCGCAGCAACGACACTGATCAGATCGCCTTGTGGATGATCGATACCGCGTACAACGAAGAGTCGTTCTTCGTCCGGCACTGCTACTTCACTGGCGGCCAGGATCCGTATGCGCGCTTGAAGCGTGCGCTGCAGGCCGACATCGATGAGGATGCCTGGGAGAGCTTGTACCGCACCGAGTCGCGGCCGTTCCCTCGGCCGGAGACCGGCAAGATCGCGGTCAAGGTGATCAACGACTACGGCGACGAGGTGATGAAGGTCTTCGACGTCTGACGGGCACTTTTAGCGGCGCGCGTACTTGCAGATGGTCCGGACCTCACAACCACGGCACCTGATCCCAGGATTAGGGCGGTACTCACGGGCACGTATGCGCATGGCCGCTTCAGAGACGGTTGTCTCGGCTCCATCAATCGCTGCGGGCTCTACAGGTACTGACGTGCGTGCCGCTGCCTTCAGGTCATGGACATAGGCTGCCCGGACATCGAGCCCTTCTCGGCGGCCGGCGTCGGCGTAGACCTGGAGCTGAAGGTTGTGGTCGCTGATCTCCCCATGGGTGGCGGTCTTGTAGTCCACGATGGCCAGCGCCGTAGGGACCCCGCCTTCCTCGTCGAGGATGACGTCGGCCCGGCCGGTGACGGTCACGCCGTCCAGGTGCAGCTCGAAGGGACGTTCGGTTTCCCAGACCCGGTATAGGTCGGCCTCGTAGTCGCGGGTGTAGGTGGTCACGAGCCGCCTGGCTGCGGCCTTGAGCAGCTGGTGGGCGGGCTTGGGAGCGCTCGGAAGGAAGAAGCTGCTGTCGAGCAGCTCATCGATCTCCGCACCAGTTGGTACGTGGCCCGAGGCCTTGGTGGCTTCCGCGACAGCGCGCATGACGTGGTGGACGGCCTTGCCGTAACCGAGTTCGGGGGCGAGCCGAGGCTGGAAGCCCATCAGGTTGCGGAACCGGAACGCCAGGCCGCAGTCGATAAAGGCGGCCAGCTCGCTGAAGGTTATCGAGATCGGGTCCCCGTCGCTGTCGTCGCGTGCCTCGATGGCAGGCGGGACGATATCGTCTGGCCTCACCTCCAGGTGCGCAAGCTCCCTGTAGTACCGGCTAGGCGCCGTGCCCCGGCTTGTGACCTTGGCGTGCCGGGATACTGAAAGCCAGTCGCGGGCGCGCGTAAGAGCGACATAGAACAGGCGCCGTTCGTCGCCGTCGCTGCCCTCATACCGGGCGGCGTCGAACTGGTCACGCGGAACGAGCCAGGCTTGCGGCTTTCCAGCCCGCGTGTTCGGGAATCTGCTGGCCGTCACGGATGGGACGAAGACCGCGGGCCACTCCAGGCCCTTGGCCCTGTGGACCGTGGTGAGGTCGACCGCATTCAGCACGAAATCGGCTTCGCCGTCGAATCCCTCGTAAGCGCCCTGGGCGTAGTTGATGATGTGGATGGCCAGGTTGCGGTAGTACCACAGGCCCCGGTCTTGCCCGCCGAGCTGTTCGCCGGGAGCGTCAGGGTCGGGCCGGGCTCGTCGCCGCACCGTCTCGTAGTCGACCAGCAGGGAGGAGAACCTGGCGAGGGTACCGAGCCGGTTCACCGTTAGCGGGTCAGAGTGCTCCCAGGAGCGGACGTTCAGCTCGTCGAGCAGCTCGTAGAACTCGGCGATGAGGTTGGCCGGACGGTCCGTTTTCGGCACGGCCGCCTTCCACTGGGCCAGGAACCGCGCCAACCGGTTCCGGGCCGGGCCGGGCAGACTGAAGAGCCGCTGGTACTCATCGAGCAGCGCCTTCTCGGTTATCTGCCGTCCTGGCCCGAAGCGGTCCCGCCATTCGATATCGCCCAGCCAGGCGAACGTATGGCCGAGAAGGACGGCCTCGGGCTGGTCGAACAGGCCCGAGCGCCCACCGGGCTGGACCGGGATGCCGAAGGTGGCGAACTGCTCCACCAGCCGCGGGTATGCGGCGCGGCTCCGCACCAGGACCGCGATGTCGCGGAACCTGGCGCCCTTGTCGGCAAGGTCGAGGACCATGTTGGCGATCCAGCCAGCCTCCTCGACCTCGGTCGGGGCATTCCAGACCACGACCTCTGGGCCAGCGCCTGCGCCCGGCGGCCGGTACGGCGTCATGGTCTTATCGATCCGCTCTGGTATGGTTCGGGCAAACTGATTGGCGATCTCGATGATCTGCGGGCGGCTCCGCCGGTTGATCGTGATCTCGAATGCCTCCACAGGCTGATACCGCTCGGGGAACCGGACGATGTTGGAGACATCCGAGCCGCGCCACTGGTAGATGGCCTGCTGGTCGTCACCGACGACGCACAGGTCCACCTGCGGGCCGGTCAGCAGCTCGATCAGCCGCTCCTGCGCTGGGTTGACGTCCTGATACTCGTCCACGATCAGGTGCCGCACCCGGGCGTGGACCTCGGCGGCCAGTTCCGGCCGCTCCAGTTCCCGTACCGCCCGTACGACTTGCTGGCCGTAGGTAAGCAGCCGGTACCGATCGAGGGTCTCGTAGTAGGCGCGCAGCACCGACCCGAACGGATCGGGCATGGCCGCCGGGTCGAGCAGCTCGTTC
>Ga0335074_10012577_pt1 | contig 11867 bp, 9 predicted proteins | sample Lox_Sample_23_FD_206715 | JGI IMG/M metagenome (GOLD analysis project Ga0335074, IMG submission 206715) | Soil microbial communities from Loxahatchee National Wildlife Refuge, Florida, United States - Lox_Sample_2.3 | ecosystem: Environmental > Terrestrial > Soil > Wetlands | place: USA: Florida...
TGGAAGCTCCAATGGCGATCACCGGCTCACCACTGATTCGGAACCGAACGTAGTTGGGCGGAGGCGGATCCATCGAGAAAATCGGGCATGGCTGCCGTAGAGTCGCGTGTACCTCGGTTTCTGTCTTGGGCAAAGATTTACCGGAACGAATGAAAAAAGGCACGCCTCTCCACCGCCAGGAGTTGATCGCAAGCTTCAGAGCCACGTAGGTCTCGGTTTTTGAGTCCTTCTTGACACCAGGTGTATTCAGATACCCGCTGTATTGCCCGCGAACCACATCCGACTCGTTCAACGCCTGCACACTCTTCAAGACCTTGACACGCTCGTCGCGCAGGCTCTCGATACTGAGCGTTGGCGGAGGCTCCATCGCTATGTTGCTTACGATTTGCAGCAGGTGATTTTGCACCACGTCGCGGACCGTCCCCACCGAGTCGTAGAAGCTTCCCCGGTCTGCTACATCAAATTGCTCCGCCATCGTGATCTGGACACTTTCCACGTACAGGCTGTTCCAGATGGGCTCGAGGAAGGAGTTGGCGAAGCGAAAGAAGATCACATTTTGCACCGTGTTCTTGCCCAAGTAGTGATCGATGCGAAACACGTCTTCTTCCGCAAAAACTTCGTGCACAACCTTGTTCAAAGCGACGGCGGATTCCAGGTTGTTCCCAAAGGGCTTCTCAATCACCACGCGCGCGCCCGCGGAGGATCCCGAAACTTTTAGTTGCTTAAGGACCTCCCCAAATAGGACCGGGGGAATAGCCAAATAGTGAAGAGGATGTTTGGCATTGCCGAGCTCTTGCCGAACGCTGGCAAAGGTTGCCGGCTCGCGGTAATCCCCGTCCACATAGCGCAGCTTGTCGAGCAGGATGGGGAAGCCGGCAGGATCCAGGCCGCCGTGCTTTTCCACGCTATCCTTGGCTCGCGCTTTCAGCTGCTCAAGATTCCACCCAGCCTTAGCCACGCCAATGACCGGGCCCGCCAGCTTGCCGAGTTTGGCCAATCTCTGCAGCGAAGGAAAGATCTGCTTGTAGGCAAGGTCGCCGGTGGCGCCAAAGAATACCACCGCATCCGAATACGGTTGATCTACTGCGATCGGTTCATTCATGCACTTTAATGTACCGCCTCCTCGTTAAAAGATGCTCTGAATGAGAGAAAGAGGCTATGCGGAACAAAAGAATAGGGGCAATGCCCGCAAGCGGACCTGCCCCTTCCGAATTTCATTGCGGCTCGGCTACTACAAATCACCGGCACCACAACCCTGTGGTCTTTGCTCCACGCTGGCTATCATCCCATGTTCGCTACGGCGTCTCACGGGCGGATGCAAGCGTCCGATCTACTGGAAATCCTCAGATAACCCTCAGCAGCAGCAGGATAATGACAATCAGCAGGATCAGACTGATTCCGCCGCCACCGTAATAACCGATGCCAGGACCAAGCCGGTAACCGCCAAAACCAAACACCAGCAACAAAATCACCAAAATGAGGATTAGCATTCTTTCTCCTTCGCGGCGAGGTTACTCCGCATCAACCCCTCGTGAACAAGCATTTTCGTCACGGCTGAGCGCCCCGGAAACCAGGATCGGCTAGCAACGCAGCCCATGTTCTGTCACCAACCTTTAAACAAGATTCAATCTCTCCCGGTTTGGATGGCTCAGTGGTCTAAAATACGGGCTGACTTACGCGCGCATGCCTTGCTGCGGATGCAAACTGGTGGTACATAAGGCGGACAACTGCATTGAAATCAATTTTTCCGGCGTTCTTAGGCCTTAGCCTGCTCCTAGCGGCTCATTCCGCTGTGGCAGCCCAGACCGCATCGGGTGGCTGTTCCTCTGCTATGCAGACCACCTATCCAAAAGCCTCTATCTCCAATGGTTCGGTGCAGGCCGTGCTGTATCTGCCCGATCCAACAAATGGTTATTACCGCGCCTCCCGATTCGACTGGTCCGGTGTCATTCCCTGCCTCGCTTATAAAGACCATACTTACTTTGGGATCTGGTTTTCTCATTACGACCCCATGATCGCCGACGCAATCGCCGGCCCCGTGGAGGAGTTCCGTTCTGAGGACGGCGCTCTCGACTATGGCCAGGCAAAGCCCGGCGGCCTGTTCGTCAAGATAGGCGTGGGCGTGCTACGCAAGGGCGACGATTCCCCGTACAAGTTCATGCGCACTTATCCACTGGTCGACGGAGGCAAGTGGACCATACATACCAGTCACCGCCAGGTGTCTTTTCGTCAACAACTCCACTCGCCGATCGGCATTGCCTACGACTATGAGAAAACGGTGATCCTCGATCCGCATCAACCGATTCTTACCCTGCGCCACAGTCTGAAAAATACCGGGACCCAGACCATCGACACCCAGGTTTACGATCACGATTTCTTTATGCTGGACGGTGCTCCCAGCGGGCCGGACATGACCATCCGTTTCCGCTTTGCGCCCCAGGCGGAGAAGTCTATGGAGCCCCTCGCCGGCATTGAGGGCAAGCAAATTGTTTACCGACAGGAATTGCAACCGGGACAATATGTCGAGAGCTATCTCACCGGCTATTCCAACAGCCCAAGCGATAACGATATTGTGGTCGAAAATACGAAAACCGGCGTGGGAGTCGAGCAAACTGGGGACAATCCACTTTCGCTTTTCAACTTCTGGTCGCCGCGCACCACGATCTGTCCCGAAGCTTACCTTCACCTGGTGATTGCGCCGGGTCAAACAGCCCATTGGGACATTCACTATCGCTTCTACGCAAAATAAAACTCCCAGTGGAGGAATTGAGTGAGCAAGGGTTATGGGAAAGTAGCGATCATCACAGGTGCGGGCAGTGGAATTGGCCGAGGCGTTGCCCTGGCATTGCAGGGCGCCGGCTATGCGGTTGCGCTGGCCGGCCGGCGCGCGGCGGAACTGGAACAAACCGCAGGCCTGGCAACTCCCGATGGAGGTCCGATGCTTCCCATCTCCACCGACGTTCGCCAGCCCGAGTCCATCCGAGCATTGTTTGACCGCACCGAGGATAGATTTGGCCGGCTGGATATCCTTTTCAATAACGCGGGAGTGAATGCTCCCTCCATTCCGATGGAAGATCTGAGCTACGAGCAATGGTCCGAAGTTGTAAGCGTGAATCTCACCGGCGCCTTCCTCTGTGCCCAGGAGGCCATCCGCCGCATGAAAGCACAGGAGCCGCAGGGTGGCCGAATTATTAACAACGGGTCGATTTCTGCTCACGTTCCCCGGCCCTTTTCCGCACCCTATACTGCTACGAAGCATGCGATCACAGGTCTTACGCGGTCGATCTCACTCGACGGCCGCCGGCACAACATCGCCTGCAGCCAGATCGACATTGGTAACGCCGGCGATATGGGGGGAAAATCTCCAGCCCCGTCTCTGCAGCCGAACGGCGAGAAGATCCTGGAACCCAGGATGGAAGTCAAGCACGTGGCCGAGGCCGTCCTTTTCATGGCCAACCTTCCCCTGGAGGCGAATGTCCAGTTCATCACCGTGATGGCCACAAACATGCCGTTTATCGGCCGCGGATAACCGCAAAGGAGGCGCATGTTCAGGTTCGCGCTCTGGGCCGCAGTCATTCTCTTACTCAGGCCACTTGGTTATTCACAGGCGATTGCTGCGCCGCTCCGGGTCTCTCCCAACCCGCACTATTTTGAGGACGGCAAAGGCCATCCTCTCATCCTCGCCGGATCGCAAACCTGGAATACTCTGCAGGATTGGGGCGCCAATGGCTCACCGCAAGCTCTCGATTTCCCGGCTTTCATTCGCTTCATGAAGGCGCATGGGCAAAATTTCACCCTTCTATGGCGGGTCGAAATGCCGAAGTTCTGCTCGCTCCCCTCGACACAGTCCTCGCCGCCTGACTTTTGGGTGAACCCGCAGCCCTGGCAGCGAACCGGCCCGGGCAAGGCTACCGATGGTGGATTGAAGTTTGACTTGACTAAGTTCAATCAGGGTTATTTCGATCGCCTGCGGGCAAGGACCAAAGCCCTCAACGACGCCGGTATTTACGCGGGCGTCTATCTGTTTACCGGCGAATTCCTTAACATTTTCCGCTGCCCCAGCGACGGATACCCATTTACGGGGGCCAATAATGTGAATGGCGTCGATGACGGTTACAAAACCGGCCCGAAAGGGACCGCTTCCATGACCATGACCGCGCCCAACGAGATCACCCGCCTCCAGGATGCCTACGTCGCCAAGGTCATCGATACCCTGAACGATTTACCCAACGTGCTCTGGATCGTCTCCGAGGAGGCTCCGGATAACACGAAATGGTGGAATGCATATCAGATCGCCCAGATCCGGAAGTACGAGTCCCGCAAGCCGCACCAACACCCGATCGGTTGGGCGGCTCTGATACCTTCCACTCCCGCCAACGATCTTGTTCTCTACAACTCCAACGCCGACTGGGTCGCACCCGGCAGCACCATCTCTCCCACTTCTTCCTGTGGAAGCGGCACGCCGGCCTGTAAAGTCAACATTAACGACAGCGATCATTCCTATTACGGCGCCGCGTGGCAGGAAACGCCCCAGCAGAACCGCAACTACGTGTGGAAGAACTTCGCCAACGGCAGCCAGGTGTTGTTCATGGATCCTTACCTGTTGTTCTATCCGCGACAGGGCAGGAATATGTGCGCCCATCCGGTAAACGGCATCTGCAATGCCCCCGACGCTCGGTACGACAACCTACGAGACAATCTCGGGTATACGATTAAGTATTCCCGCAAGCTAAACCTGGTCAAAGTAACACCACGCGCGGCGCTGAGTTCTACCGGTTATTGCCTGGCGCAGACGCCACCCGCCGGTGCGGAATACCTCGTGTATGCACCCCCAGGCGGCTCTTTTACCGTGGATCTTTCCGCGATGCCCGCATCCAGAAGGTTGGCTGTGGAGTGGTTCAATCCAGCGACAGGAAAGGCGATGATGGAAAAGCCAATACCGGCCGGTTCCTCCACCCAACACTTTACCGCGCCATTCAACGGCGACGCGGTGCTCTACCTGGTAGACACCGCAGGACACGCACTCTAACGAGCGGAGCAAAGACTTGCAGAAATCGGAAATACCCACTCCGGCGCTTCTGGTCGATATGGACGCCATGGAAGCCAACATCAAGCACATGGCTGACTTTTTTGCCGAGGGACCCTGCCGTTTGCGTCCCCATTACAAGAACTACAAGTGCGTGGCTCTATCACGGCGTCAGCTGGCCAATGGCGCCATCGGCATCACTTGCGCCACCCTGGGCGAGGCGGAGGCGTTAGCCAGAAACGGCATCCAAAGCATCCTGTTGGCGAATGAGATTGCAGACCCGGTGCAGATCGAACGTTTCATTCAACTCGCGCGCGTCACCGACATCATGGTCGGCATCGACAACGAACGCGCCATCACTGCGATGTCCAAAGCTTCTGCTGACGCCAACGTCCCTCTCAGTGTGGTTGTCGATGTGGACACGGGGATGGGTCGCTGCGGGGTTCCGCCGGGCGCTCCTGCTCTCGCGCTGGCGCAACTTGCCACAACCCAGGGTCTCCGCGTCCGCGGACTCATCGGTTATGAGGGCCACTGCGTGCGACTACCCCCAGGGCCTGCCAAAGTAGAAGCGATTCATAAAGCGATGGGTCCGTTGGTCGAAACGGCGAAGCTGCTCCGTTCGCATGGTATTGCAGCCGACATTGTGAGCGCCGGTGGAACCGGCACGCACGCTGTCTCGGGCAGATTTCCAGGAATCACCGAGATTCAGGGCGGCTCCTACATGCTGATGGATACCGACTACCAGACCGTCTGTCCCGAGTTCAAGCTGGCGCTGAGCGTACTGGGGACCGTAATCAGCAGAACCGGGAACGAGCGGCTGATCCTCAACATCGGTCTCAAGGAAATCAGTGCCGAGCGCGGGCTGCCCGTGTTGAAAAATGCAGAAGGCGCGCGGCTCCGCAAGCTGAATGCGGAGCATGCCATTGTCGATATCACCGACCCAGGTTTTCCGGCGCAGGTCGGCGATCGTCTTGAAATTTGGGCGCATTACAGCGATGCGACGGTCAATCTTCATCGACGGATGTTTGGGATTCGCGGAGAACGTGTGGAAGAAACTTTTCTTTTCGAGAGCTGAGAGGCGCAATGAGCGTAATGCCCGACTTCCTGGAGAATGCCATTGACCTCCATGTCCACAGCGCGCCGGATGTAGACCACCGCCGCTACAATGACCTGGAACTAGCGCAGGAAGCCGAACGCGCGGGCATGGCTGCGATCCTGATCAAGTCCCATCAGAATTCGACCGTGGAACGGGCCTGGCTGGTCTCCAAAGTCGTCACCGGGATCAAAGTTTTCGGCGGCCTGGTTCTGAACGAAACGGTAGGCGGTCTCAACGTTGCAGCGGTGAAGCTGGCGCTGGCCATGGGCGCGAAGGAAATCTGGATGCCCACGCGGTCTGCTCTCAATCATCGCTTGTATCATGGCGAATCCGGCGGCATAACGGTGCTCGACTCCGATGGTGCGCTTCTGCCTGCAGCGCAAGCAATTGTGGAAGCGGTGGCATCGACAAGTTGTATCCTCAGCACCGGCCACTTGAGTCCGAAGGAAGCTGTGGTCCTGATCCATGAAGCAAAACGACGCGGGGTGCGTAAGGTCCTGATCACGCATCCAGAATGGGCGCCCACCTTCTATCCCTTCGAGCAGCAGAAGGAATTGGCGCAGCTTGGCAACGTGTGGTTCGAGCGCTGCTTCGTATCGACGACTCATCTCTGCGGATCGGTGCCCTTCCCGGTCATCGAGCAGGCGATCATCGAAGCCGGCGTGGGCACAACCGTACTCTCGACGGATCTAGGACAGCCGCAGACTCCTCCGCCGGCCGAAGGCTTGCGGCTTTACGCTGAAAGACTGCGCGGCTCTGGTTTCTCCGCGGACCACATCCATCAAATGATGTGCATCAACCCGGCCCATCTCCTGTCCTGATGGTGTCCCATGCAGTATCTGTCTTTGAGAAAGGCCCCCGTAGGGCCCGCCCTGAGCACAGTCGAAGGGCGATTTCGGCAAGAGGCTACAAAGAAAATTGAAGTTATCCATCGTGAAGTCGTGATCCTGTTCAGCAGTTCTTGATCAGGAAGGAGCGGGCTTTGAAGGTATTTAAGGGAGCACTGATCGGCTGCGGCTTCTTTTCGCAGAATCACCAGGAAGCCTGGCGCCGAATCCTCAACGCCGAAATCGTGGCTGCCAGCGACCTCTCTCTGGAAAGAGCGCAGGCCGCGGCGCCGCGAGCCTATACCTCGGCGAAAGAACTGCTGCAGGCGGAGGTTCTCGATTTCGTCGATATCGCCACCCGTTCCCCAACTCACATGGAACTAGTCTCCCTGGCCGCGGAGAAAGGATTGGCAATCATCTGCCAAAAGCCCATGGCGCCGGATTGGGAAACTGCACGGCGAATGGTTGAAGTGTGTGAGAAGAACAGGGTGCGGGCGATGATTCACGATAACTGGAGATGGCAATCCTGGTATCGGGCAGCGGCTGGGATGATTGCCCAGGGAGACATTGGAACTCCGTTGGGCTACGGATTCCGCTGCCGCGTCAAGGAAGGAACGGGACCGGAGCCCTATCCCAGACAAGCGTACTTTCGCCAGCTGCCACGTTTCATGATCGACGAGGTGCTGGTCCATCACATCGACACCGCGCGCTTCCTCTTCGGAGACATCGCTTCGATCTACGCCGAAGGGGCGAGAAGAAACCCTCACGTCCGAGCCGAAGATCACGTTATCCTCACTCTTCGGCATGTAGGCGGCGCCATGGGGTCCATTGAGGGCAGTAGCTTTCTCAGCCATCTGGACAGCGCACGCACGCTCGACGAGGCGACGTTCGAAGGCGAGTCAGGATCGCTAATGGTCAATGGGCAGGGCGAAATCTGGTCCGGAGAGCAGAAGCTCTGGAGAGACTTCGGGAAGGGTTATCGCGGAGACAGCGTCTTCTCGACGCAATCACATTTCATTGACTGCCTCGAAACCGGACGGCCATTTGAAACCGGCTTTCGCGATTACCTGGAGCATACGTTCGCCGCAGTGGAAGCGGCCTACATGAGCCTGGAGTCCCACTGTTCGGTGGAAATTGCAAAAGTGCTTGGAGCGGCGCCTTAGCAGAGGCGAAATCGTCAGAGTAAACTTGCTTGAAAAGCTATTGGATGCTGCATTTCAGCCCTGAACTTTCCTTCCGTTGGGGTCTGCCCGGGCTGCGAATGTTGCAGAAAAGTGCATACTAAGCATACTAAGCCCCCCCGGTTCGCGACCGAAGCAACGGTGAAAACAGCCAGTTCTTTCGTTCGATCGATAAATCTGCGTAATGCAGCAATTGGTTACCTCCGGTTACCGTGGCCCGCAGTCAGAGTCCTGACTGAACATTAGATCCCAATTGCGCTCATTTAGAGCCATCGGATGGTGAGTTTTTTGTCCTCTGTGAGCTGAAGACCATGCTGTCCCGCAATCGAGAGCGGCCTTGATCCAAACTGCAGGGGGGAGGGATGCTGCAGCGTTGCTCGTGAGGCTATTTCCCATCTCTTTGCAACGGGTTGGCGCAGGCAAACATCTGTACGTTATGTCCCCGGGCACCAGCACCACCGTCTACGAACCGGCGGTCACTTCCGAAATGGGCCTTCGACCTTACAGCGAGGTGTTCGCACCCTTCCTGTGCGGCATGTTCGCATTCATCGACCTATATTGCACGCAGCCGCTTCTGCCGCTGCTTTCTCGGGTCTTCCACGCATCCGAAGCCAGCGTCAGCCTGACCATCAGCAGCTCGACAATGGGTGTGGCCGTTTCCGCGCTGTTGCTTGCAGTGTTCGCCGAGAGAGTCGACCGCAAGCGAATGATCATCGTTTGCATGGCCTTGCTTGCGGTGTGCACACTGCTGACTGCCAGCGCGACGAACCTTCGCATGCTGGCCTTTTGGCGGCTTCTGCAAGGTCTGGTCACGCCGGGAATTTTTATCATCACAATTACCTACATCACCGAGGAATGGCCCGCCCTCCAGGTGCCGCAGGTGATGAGCGTGTATGTATCCGGAACTGTTTTTGGGGGATTTCTGGGCCGGATATTGGGCGGTGTCATCGCCCAGCATTACGGGTGGCGTCCCGTCTTCCTGATGCTCGGCGCTTTCGGCCTGGTGGGCACTGCTCTCACGCAGCGGCTGCTGCGGCCTTCACGAGCTCGTGCGTCAGCAGTCAGACCAGCATCCAGAATTGCGCCCATGCTCGCGAACCTGCGTAATCCACGCCTGATGGCGACATTCGCCATCGGGTTCTGCATGCTTTTTTCCTTGGTCGCCGTTTTCAGCTACATCACGTTTTATCTCGCCGGCGAACCTTTTCGATTGTCGACGCAACAATTGAGCTATCTCTTCACCGTCTATCTTTGCGGTCTCGGAACCACGTTGGCCGCGGGCACAGTGCTGGCACGCATTGGGCTTCGTATCGGCATGATGTCGGCGATCGTAATGTGCATGACGGGGGTGATGTTGACGCTGTTTTCTTCGCTGGCAATCGTTGCGTTCGGATTGGCCGTTGCAGCTTCCGGAGTATTTGTATCGCAAACCTGCGCCAACAGCTTCCTGCGCGATGCGGCCCCCGCCGGGACCCGCGTCTCGGCCGCCGGGATGTACATCTCCTGTTACTACATCGGTGGCACCGTCGGTGGCATCCTCCCGGGCCTCCTGTGGAAGTACGGCGGGTGGCACGCTTGCGCCGTGTTGGTCATCGGTATCCTTATGCTGGCCGGCCTGGCAGCCGTCTTTGGATGGGGCGTGCGGCCGCCCGCTCCCGACCCAATTCCGCTCTGATAGTCTCAGCGTGCCGGTTTGAGGATCAGTTTCTGCACCCTCCAGTTCAGGAGTTCGGCTACGTAGAGTTCGTTTTCCGATGGGCAGGCAATCTCGTGGATCCAGCCGAATTGCTTGAGTTGCTTCCCTGACTCGCCGAGGTAGCCAAGCACCTTGCCGTCGAGGCTCAGCTTGTAGATCCGGCCGGGATAGGCATCGGAGCTGTAGAGCACCTGATTCGGTCCGGGCGTAATGCAGATAGCCCACGGCGATCCAGCCTGCATGGTTCCATTGGCAGCAGGCGACTGCGGGGGCCTGGGGCCAATTGCCGGACGAGCATTGTTATCAAAGGGCACATCAATCGTGATCTGGCGCAGGAAATTACCTTCGCCATCGAATACCTGGATGCGGCGGTTGCCGCGATCGGCAACGTAGACATTTCCTTTGGCGTCCACGGCAATGCTGTGGGGCACGCTGAATTGACCAGGCTTATTCCCGGGCTCGCCCCAGGACTTCAGCCAGTTCCCATCCTTATCCACCTTGGCCACGCGCGAATTTATGTAACCGTCGCTGATATAAGTGTTCCCTTCCTTGTCCCATGCCATGTCGGTCACCTGGCGGAACATGCCATCCACAGGAGGCAGCGGGGGTTTGGGATGCTTCAACGGGCCGGTGTCCTCGTCGGAAGCTTCCTGTTTGCGGCCGAACACCATCACGACCCGCCCCTGCGGATCGAACTTGATCACCATGTCCGAGCCCTTGTCTGCCACCCAGATGTTGTCTTGGGGGTCGACCTTGACCGCATGTGCATAGGACCATGCGTAGAGATTGTGACCAATCTCGCGGATGTACTTGCCGTCGGGGCCAAACTCGAGCAGCTGGGATGCGGCCGCCGCATAAGCAGGACCGGTGGTGTTGCCGCGCGACAGGACAAAGATGTGTCCCTTGGTATTGACCGCCACTCCCGCCACCTCTCCGAAGTAGAGATCTGGAGGAAGCTTGAAGAAGTTGGGGACGGAACTGTATCCAATGACGGGCACTGACGCCTGCTGAGCGAAGACGGACAGGTTAAGCAGAAGAAAGGGCAGGAGAAGTAAGCGCTTCAAATTTGGCCTCCCAGCACCGTCTCACTGTAGTCGAGCAACGGGCTGGTGTAAACCGAGCTGTGGACGTAAAAGAGCGAAACGCCAGAGGCCATTACAGCAGCCGTCCAGGAAACCAGGGTTCCGCCTGCGCCGTTGGCCCAGGCCTGGAGAGCCGGATACCAGGCCTGGTTCCCACTTTTTTGGGCGGCGCCTACGTGAGCAAAGCGCCCTTAGTACGACAGCCTCAGAGACAGCTGTATCAGGCGCGCGTTGTTCACCGTGGACTGGACATAGCCGAATCCAGGCGAGCTCACATCGTTCACCGGCGAACCAAACTGCGGGTGATTGAAGAGGTTGAAGAAATCCGCACGGAAATCCAAGCCCATCTCTCTCGGTAGACCAATCTGCTTGTTGACCGAGAAGTCCGTGTTGACGAAATCAGGTCCGGTCGCTGGGACACGCGACGCATTTCCTAACTCGCCGGATGGGGGCGCGACAAAGCAGGTCGAGTTGATCCACTGCAGCTGGCTGTGATTCGCATTGCCGGCGTTACAACCGGCGACACGGTTAGGACGGTTCCAGTTATTGTCATTGCCGCCGTTGGAGAAAGTGTTACCGGCATTATTAATGCTGTCGATCAGGGGGTCGGGGAATCCGGAAAGGACTTTTTGGATGAGCGTCACCCGGAAATTGCCGATTATGGCGTTGGTCACCGGATTCACATCGCCCGCGAAACGCTTTCCGCGTCCGAAAGGCAAGTCGTAGATCACGCTGCCGGTGAAGCTGTTATCGAGATTAATCTGCGATAGGGCCCAGTCCAGGTTTTGCCAATTAGGAAGCGGGAAATAGGGTGCGCTCAACACGGAGCCGAGCCCATCGGTTAGCCCGTTGTCATAGGTACGGGAATAGGTGTAAGCAAACAATGCGTAGAGACCGTGCGCCGTCTTGGTCTCTGCTTTGATCTGCAGCGAGTTGTAGCTTGTCGCGCCTACATCACC
>Ga0335074_10012578_pt1 | contig 11867 bp, 8 predicted proteins | sample Lox_Sample_23_FD_206715 | JGI IMG/M metagenome (GOLD analysis project Ga0335074, IMG submission 206715) | Soil microbial communities from Loxahatchee National Wildlife Refuge, Florida, United States - Lox_Sample_2.3 | ecosystem: Environmental > Terrestrial > Soil > Wetlands | place: USA: Florida...
TTCGCGCCTCGTGGCAATGGCGCCGTCCCCGGTTGAGACCGCCCGCTTTAGCGCGGTCCTCGCCGCGAGCGAATCACCGTCGGTCATCACTCCCTCCACATGCGTCCAACCGGAGTTTTCACACTGCCCGCAGGCTCGGTCGATCTCGGCGAAAGCCAGAGAGAACCGTGCGATACTCGGATGCTGTCCTCGGCTCATTCAAAAGACGATCAGCTGGCAACAGACGATCATGCGGGACCCGGCGATCCTGCCGCCTGCAGCGGAACCCGCGCGAGACCCGCCGGCAAACGCATGGCGATCGGGAGCCGCATATCGCGGCCGGCCTTGACCAAACAAAGGATTATCGTCGAACGCAGGGCCGGCAGCGATGTCCTCTCGCACGATCGCCAATATGCGGGGCTCCGGTCAGCCCGACGGGTCCAGGCCATTTTTGCCCCTGCTTTCGGGTCGCTAGCCGCAGCGGAACCGGTGTGCTGCCAGTCTTGTTGAAATCTCTGCCGGGCTCGGAGGGTTTGGCGGATAGAGGCAAGCTGACGCCTTGGCGAACCGGCTTTATTGTCCGACCAGCTCTTAGCGACCCATCATGAACCCGCAGCAACAAATTCTTCCCAGAGCCTCGACCGGCATTTCCGGTCTTGACGACGTGCTCGGCGGTGGTTTCGCCCGCAATCGCCTGCATCTTCTCGAAGGTAGCCCCGGTACCGGCAAAACCACGATTGCGCTGCAGTTCCTGCTGGCGGGCGCGGCGGAAGGCGAAACCGGCATGTATGTCAGCCTCGCCGAGACCGCGGACGAATTGCGCGACGGCGCTCGCTCCCACGGCTGGACAGTCGGCGGCAATATCGAGATCTTCGAGCTGATGGCGCCCGAGAGCATGCTCGAGCCCGATCACCACCAAAGCCTGCTTTATTCCTCCGATCTCGAACTCGGTGAAACCACCCAGCGGATTTTCGAGGCGATCGCTCGGCTCAAGCCGCAGCGCGTCATCATCGACAGCCTGTCGGAGATCCGGTTGCTGGCCCAGAGCTCGTTGCGCTACCGCCGCCAGATCCTCGGATTGAAGCATTATTTCGCGCAGAACCAATCGACCGTGATCCTGCTCGACGATCTGACCTCGGAGATCGCGGACCACGCCGTCCACAGCATCGCCCACAGTGTCACTCATCTCGACCAGCTTTCGCCGGTCTATGGCGGCGAACGGCGGCGGCTGCAGATCACGAAATGCCGCGGTCAGAGCTTTCGCGGCGGCTATCACGATTTTACGATCGTCGGCGGCGGCGTGCAGGTGTTCCCGCGCCTTGTCGCTGCCGATCACCGCCATCCGTTTGTCAGCCAAAACCTGCGCAGCGGGATCGACGAGCTCGATGCGCTTCTCGGCGGCGGCCTGACGCAAGGCTCGAGCACGCTCGTGATCGGCCCGGCCGGCACCGGCAAAACGCTGATGCTGCTGCACTATATCGCCGCCGCCGTGGCCCGCGGCGAGCGCGCCGCGTTCTTTGCCTTTGACGAAGAACTGGGGCTCCTGCTGTCGCGCGCCAAGAAGCTCGGCTTCGACCTGGAGGCGATGTGCGATGCCGGCAAATTGTTCATCCAGCAAATGGATGCCGCCGAATTGTCGCCCGGCGAGTTTAGTCACCGCGTGCGCAGCTGTGTCGATCGCGAGGCGATCCACACCGTCGCGATCGACAGCCTCAACGGGTATCAGGCGGCAATGCCCGAGGAGCAATACCTGATCTTGCATCTGCATGAGTTGCTACGGTATCTGAACCGGCAGGGTGCCTCGACATTTCTTACCGTGGCGCAGCACGGAATGATCGGCGACATGAAGCAGCCGATCGATGTCACCTATCTCGCCGATAGCGTCATCCTGCTGCGCTATTTCGAGGCGTCGGGTTACGTGCGGCGCGCGATGTCGGTCATCAAAAAGCGCACGGGCAGTCACGAGAGCACAATCCGCGAATTCAGCATCAGCGAGCGGGGGATGACGATCGGACCGCCGCTCGAACAATTCGAAGGCGTTCTGCGCGGGGTGCCGACCTATATCGGGCCCGGCGAACCCAAAGGTGCGGCCGCGCCTCTGCTGCGAGAGATGTGATGAGCGAACGCGCGGCCCCCGCCGCAGAACCACGCGAACGCACCCTGATCCTCGCGCCGCGTGGCCGCGATGCGGTCATCGCCAGGAGCATCCTGGGTGACGCCGACCTGCAATCCGCGATCTGCGCCGATTTGGCCGAACTCGTCGCAGCGCTCGAGCGCGGCGCCGATGCGGCGATCATCACCGAAGAAGCGACCCGCAACCGTCACCTGCGCACCCTTGCCGATTGGGTCGCGGCGCAGCCGCCATGGTCGGATTTTCCGTTTATCGTCCTGACCGTGCATGGCGGCGGTCTCGAGCGCAATCCGAGCGCCGCGGAATTGACCAAAACCCTCGGCAACGTGTCCTTTCTCGAACGCCCCTTTCACCCGACCACGCTCGTCAGCGTCGTGCAAACGAGCTTGCGCAGCCGCCGCCGCCAATACGAATGCCGGCGGCTCAACGACGAACTCGAATCGCATGTGGCCGAGCGCACCCACGAACTCGCCGCGGCCAACTGCGAGCTGTTGGGTCAGATCGAGGAACGCGAGCGGGTCGAAGCGACATTGCGCCAGATGCAGCGGCTCGAAGCGGTCGGTCAACTGACCGCGGGAGTGGCCCACGACTTCAACAACCTGCTGACCGTTGTGCTCGGCAATATCGCGCTGATCGAGGAGGCGATCGCCGCTGCACCGATCGACGGCAAGCTCGCCCAGCGGCTGTCTTACATGCGCGCCGCTGCCGAGCGCGGCGCCAAGCTCACCGACCAGCTGCTGTCGTTTTCGCGCCGCCAGCGGCTGCAACCAGTCGCCCTCGACCTCAACGAGGCCCTGACCGACATGCGCGATCTGATGCAGAGCACGATCGGCGGCAGCATTGCGATCGAGACGCGGCTTCATGCCGGGCTGTGGCCGGCGCTGGCCGATCCGGCACAGCTCGAACTGGCGGTATTGAACCTCGCGATCAACGCGCGCGACGCGATGGAGGTCGGCGGCCGGCTGACGGTGCGGACGGCTAACGTCACCCTCGGCACGCCGCTCTTCCCGGAGGAGCCGGCGGCCGGCGAATATGTCGATGTCTGCGTGCGCGACACCGGCACCGGCATGAGCGAGGAGGTGCGGCGCAAAGCCTTTGAGCCGTTTTTTACGACCAAGGAGATTGGCCGGGGCTCCGGCTTGGGGTTGAGCCAGGTGCTCGGCTTTGCGCAGCAATCAAAGGGCGGCGTGCGCATCGAATCACGCCCCGGCAAAGGCACCGCCGTCCATATCTATTTGCCGCGTGCCGATGCCGATGCCGAACGACCGGCGCGGGCAATATCGCGCAAAGCGGCCGGATACAGCACCGGTGGCGCCCGGTTGCTGCTGGTCGATGACGACGACGCGGTGCGCGAGGTGACCGCCGCAATGCTGAGTGCGCTCGGCTACTCTGTCGTCGAGGCTGGCAGCGGTGGTGCGGCCCTGGACCGGGCCAAACGCGATTGCACGATCGACCTCGCGATCGTCGACTTTGCGATGCCCGGCATGAGCGGCATCGAACTGGCGCGTCGCTTCAAGCAGACGCGGCCGGCTTTGCCGATCCTGTTCATCACCGGGTTTGTCGATCATGCTGTCCTGGCCGGCATCGGCGAGGCCGAGATCATCGGCAAACCCTTCACGTCAGCCGATCTCGCCGACAAGGTGGGGTTGGCACTCGCCGAGCCGGTCCGGGCCAAAATCATCCGGCTGCCGGGCTGAGAAGCCGGGCAACCGCCGCGCCCGATCGAGCCCGGTCCTGACCCGATCGTGCCGATCTGGATCCGATCGCGCTGATCTGGACAAGGCGGCTACGGCTGAGTCACTCTCAGACCATGGACAAGCGAGAGCTGAGCGTGCGCGCGATCCTCGCCGGCGAGGCGCCGCCGGACGCGCCGGTCATGGTTAAAGGCTGGGTCCGCACCCGACGCGACTCAAAAGCAGGCATATCGTTCGTACATCTGTCGGACGGATCGTCGTTTCATCCGGTGCAGGTGGTGGCGCCCACCACCTTGCCCAATTACGCGCAAGAAGTGCTGAAACTCACTGCCGGCTGTGCCGTCGCGGCCACCGGGATGATCGTGCCGTCGCCGGCCAAAGGCCAGCCTTTCGAGATGCAGGCGAGCGCGGTCGACGTGATCGGCTGGGTCGACGACCCCGACACATATCCGATACAGCCCAAGCCGCATACGCTTGAATTTCTGCGCGAGGTCGCGCATCTGCGGCCGCGGACCAATGTGATCGCCGCGGCAACCCGGGTGCGGCACAGCCTGGCCCAGGCGATTCATCGCTTTTTCGACGATAACGGGTTTTTCTGGGTCAATACCCCGATCATCACCGCCTCCGATGCCGAGGGTGCGGGGGCATTGTTCAGGGTGTCGACCCTGGACCTCGCCAACTTGCCGCGCTCAGGCGACGGCAAGGTCGACTTCACCCAGGATTTCTTTGGCCGCGAGGCGTTTTTGACGGTGTCGGGCCAGCTCAACGTCGAGGCGTATTGCCTGGCGCTGACCAAGGTCTACACCTTTGGGCCGACCTTTCGCGCCGAGAACTCAAATACGAGCCGCCACCTCGCCGAGTTCTGGATGATCGAGCCCGAGATCGCATTTGCCGATCTCTCCGACAATGCCAGCCTGGCTGAAGCTTTGCTCAAATCTACCTTTGAACGATTACTAAACGAACGGCACGAGGATCTAGCTTTTTTTGACGAGCGGATCGAGAAAGGCCTGATCGCGAAAATCGAGGGGATCGTCGGCTCGGAATTTGTACGCATGGATTATGGCGAGGCGATCCGAGTGCTCGAACGGGCCAAACAAAAGTTCGAATTTCCGGTCAAGTGGGGCATTGACCTGCAGTCCGAGCACGAGCGCTATCTTGCCGAGCAATACGCGAAAAGGCCGGTCGTCGTGATGAACTATCCAAAGGACATCAAGGCTTTCTACATGCGCCTCAATGATGACGGCCAGACCGTCGCGGCGATGGACGTACTGGCTCCCGGGATCGGCGAGATCATCGGCGGCAGCCAGCGCGAGGAGCGGCTGGAGACCCTCGATGCGCGAATGGCCGAATGCGGCATCGACCACCAGCATTACGCCTGGTACCGCGATCTGCGGCGTTACGGCACCGTGCCGCATGCTGGCTTTGGCCTCGGCTTTGAGCGCACCCTCGCCTACGTCACCGGCCTCGCCAATGTGCGCGACGCGATCCCGTTCCCGCGCACCCCCGGCAACGCCCGCTACTGAACCCATCCCGCGTCGCCGGCAGCGCCTGCACCGATGGCGGAGGGCTCGGCATTTGCCGGCCGTGGGGCAGATACCTCCACTGCTACCGAGCGTATCAGGCGAGTCGCACCGCGTCACGCCGGATTCAACCGACCTGCGGCAAGGTTTTCACCCCGCGGCTCGGAGCCTCGCTAAAGCTTTGCCGCATCTGGGGCGCCGGGCGTATGATCGCGACGGAACTTATCGGAGGGAGGAGATTATGGCGGCAACGCATATATACGCCGGCGCTGCGCGGTCAATGGGCGGGACCCTGGGCGGGGTCTTTCGCCAGAATGTCGGCGATGGCGGCTGGCAGCATCTGACCAACGGCCTGCCCGAGGGTGCCGAGGTCCACGCGATTACGGTTCATCCGGACCATCCGGACACGGTCTATATCGGCACGACCAAAGGCACCTTCCGCAGCACCAATCGCGGCGACAGCTGGCAGCGGCTGAACCTGCCAGGCGACGCCGACATCTGGTCGATCTGCATTCACCCGAAAAACCCGAGCATCATCTATGCGGGCGCCACCCCGCCCGCGGTCTACCGCAGCGACAATGGCGGCGACACCTGGCACAAGACCGCCGATCCGGGATTGCCGGACCGCGTGATCATGGGGTTCGCGTGCCGGGTGATGCGGCTCGATGTCGACCCGAATTCGCCTGACGATGTCTATGCCACGCTCGAAGCCAATGGTGCGATGCGCAGCCGCAATGGCGGCGAAAGCTGGGAGGATTGCACCGCCGACCTGATCCGGTTTTGCGAAGAGCCCAGATATCGCAGCCGGATCGGCAGCCAGACCGAGATCGAGGGGATGCTCGACGGTCATGCGCTCGCCTGCAGTGCCGCGGCCCCGGGTACCGTTTTCCTTGCCAACCGCATGGGGCTGTTCCGCAGCAATGACAAGGGTCAGAGCTGGCAGGATATGGAGATCAGCCGGTTCTCGCCGTTGACCTATGGCCGCGATATCCGCGTCTCACCGCACGATCCCAAAGTGCTCTACGCGTGTCTGAGCCCGGCGGCGCGCAGTGCCGACGGCTCGATCTACCGCAGCGATGATGTCGGTCAGACCTGGAAGCGGTTTGATCACGGCATCAAGGCCGAGGCGACGATGATGGGCGTTGCGGTCCATCCCAAGGACCCGAACCAGGTCTACGGCGTATCGCGCTTTGGCCAGGTGTTTGGCACCCAGGACGGCGGCAAGAGCTGGAACGAAACCCGGCTGCCCGAAGGGGTGCGCGACGTTTACGCTGTCGCCTGCGGATAAAAACGGCTGGCGGCAGGTCGCCGGCCCTGATCTCCCGCCCACTCCCTCCCCTGAAGCTAGGGAGGGCGTGGTGTGGGGCCGGGTCCTCCCGCGCAGGAGCGGCGCCAAGTGCGGTGGGGCGGGTGACGGACAGCGGAGAGTGCGATGGGCGAAGATAGGCAGAATGTGATGAAGCACAGGCTCGCCGCCGGCGATCTGGTGCTGTGCTTGAATTTGCGCCTTGCGCGCAGCGTCGATATCGCGATGGTCGCCAAAGCCGGCGGCTATGACGCGCTCTACGTCGACATGCAGCACGCCCCTTATTCGATCGATACCACGGCGACGATTTGCGCCGCCGCCCTCGGCATCGGCATCGCACCGCTGGTTCGGGTCCCGAGCCATGACGGGCACTGGATGAGCCGGGTGCTCGACGGCGGGGCGCAGGGCGTGATTGTTCCGGATGTCGAAAACCGCGCGCAGGCCGAGGCGGTCGTACGCCATTGCCGGTTCCCGCCGCAGGGTCGGCGTTCGGTCATGGGGCTCGGCCCGGCACTCGGCTATCGCGCCATGCCGTTGGGCGAGCTCAGCGAGCGGCTCAACGCTGACACCGCGTTGATCGTGATGCTGGAGACCGCTCAAGGGATCGACAATGCCGAGGCGATTGCTGCGGTCCCCGGCATCGACGTCTTGCTGATCGGCTCGGGCGACCTGACGACCGATTACGGCATCCCCGGCCAGGTCGATCATCCGCGGCTGCGCGAGGCTTACGAGCGGGTGGCGCGGGCCTGTCGGATCCACGGCAAGGTGCTGGGCGTCGGCGGCATCCGCCACAATGTAGCGCTGCAGGGCGAGTTGATCCGGCTCGGCGCCCGTTTTGTGATCGCCGGCACCGATGTCAACTATGTGCTCGCCGGGGCGCGGCAGGACACGACGGCGCTGCGGGCGATCCCGCTCAACTGACGATGGGCCGAGCGGTGGCCCTCACCGATCTTTCGGCCGCCGCCGGCTCGGTTGGCTCGACCGAGGCGCTCGCCGAAGGTGCTGTGGTGCTGCGCGGTTTTGTCCGCGGCGAGGTTCCGCTTCTGGTCGCGGCGATAGACGGGATCGCGACCGTCTCTCCGTTCCGGCACATGATGACGCCGGGTGGGTTTCGCATGTCGGTGGCGATGACGAGTTGCGGCGAGGTCGGCTGGGTCACCGATCGCAGCGGCTATCGCTATTCGCGCCAGGACCCGGCGACCGGAGACCCGGCGACCGGACGAGCCTGGCCGCCGATGCCGGCGGTGTTTCGGTCGCTGGCAGCAGGTGCGGCGGCAGTCGCCGGTTTTGCCGGGTTTGCTCCTGATTCCTGCCTGATCAATCGCTATGAGCCCGAGACCAGACTGTCATTGCATCGCGATGAGGATGAGCGCGATCTTGGCGCGCCCGTTGTCTCGGTGTCGCTCGGGTTGCCGGCCACCTTTTTGTGGGGCGGTGTCAATCGCCGCGACCGGCCCGGCCGCGTTCGGCTCGAGAGCGGCGATGTCGTCGTATGGGGCGGGCCGGCACGCCTCACCTATCACGGTATCGCCCCGCTCGCCGATGGCGACCACCCGCTGACCGGCCGGGTGCGGTTCAATCTTACGTTTCGCAAGGCACTTTAGCCCCGCAAGCGCGTGGGAGGCCGTTGCCGTTACCGGCCGGTCGGTCGACGCCCGCGACAAACCAGACAATCATCATGCAGCCGCTGCATGATGATTGCGTCCTGGCGCTTGTCGCTGGACGGATCGCTGCCGCGGGTGGTGACGACCTTACAGCTTCAGCAGCCGTCGGGCGTTGCCGTTTAATAACTTCTCCTTGTCTTCGTTGGAGATCGGCAGAGTCTCGGTCCACTTGGCGCCCGGGGGATTGTCGACAAACGGATAGTCGACCGAGAACATGATCCGATCGATGCCCAGTTCCATCATGCAGCACAGCAGCGCCGGGTCGGAAAAAAAGCCGCTGGTGGTAACGTAAAAATGTTCGCAGAACACATCGCGAAAGCTTTTGCCGCCCTTGGCATCACGTTCGAACCCCATGCTGATGCGCCACAGATAGAACGGCAGCCCTTCGCCCAAATGGCCGATGATGATCTTGAGGTTGGGGTAGGCGTCGAATACTCCGCTCAACACGAGGCGCACCCCTTGGGTTGCGGTCTCGACGGTAAACCCCCAGGCGGCGCGCAGCAGCGACGGGTATTGTTCGATGTAATCCTTGTAGTAGGCCTCGACCACCGCCGGATGCGGGATTGCCGGGTGCAGGTAGAGCGGCACATCGAGTGCCGCGGCGCGCTCGAAGATCGGCCAGAAGCGTTTGTCATCCAGGAAGACGCCATTGGTCAGGCCGTTGACGAGCGCACCCTTAAAGCCGAGCCTGGTTACGGTACGCTCGAGTTCGTCGGCCGCCGCTTTGGGATCGGGTGTCGGGATCGCGGCAAACGCGGCAAAACGATCGGGATGGGCGCGGACCGTCTCATGGAGCCGGTCATTGGCGCCGCGGGCGAGTCGCACCGCTGTCTCCGCATCCATCTTCTGCAGCCCGGGATTGGCATGAGAAAGGACTTGCAGATCGATCCCGGCGGCATCCATTTCGGCGATGCGGCCTTGACCGACATCGTCGAGACGTTCGGCGAGCCGCGGCGCCTGATGCGCATCGATGCCGGTGTAATGCCGCTTTACCTCGGGGTCGAGGTAATGCTCCTCGAGCGCGATGATGTAAGGCTTTCCCACCATTGCCGATCCTCCCTTAATTCTGTAATCGGACGGCGGTTTCTAGCAGCCCCGCCCCGACCTGTCACCGCCGCACGCCGGTTCCTATTTGAGCGGGCAACGCGCAATGCGATCGGCGCGAAAGGTGCCGACAAACGATCAATCCACGGTTGCCGACCGGATCGCGGGGCGCTGCAGCCCGCGCCGGGCTGATGCCGCCGATCGAGCGATTCCAATGAAAGCCGAGCAGAGAGCGGAACTTGCTTTGATCCGGTTTTTCCTCTCCTGCCCGTTTGGCGATCGTTTTACCTGCGCCGAACGATTCCAGCGAACGATACAGCGGATCGCCGGCCGGTTCACGGCTCTACGACAAGCCGTGCCCCGGATTGACGACATCCGGTCCGGCGCATAGGGTCGCGGCGTCGGCTACAACCGCTGGCGTTGCGAGCGTCACCGAATCGATCCCGCCCGCGGCCGGCCCGCTCTCTCTTGCCGCGCGAGCAACGCCCGCCACGCTCAATGCCTTGCGCCGATGCATTTGATTATCGATCTGGGTCTGAGCATCATCACCACCAATGACGAGGAGGAACGTCATGCCCGAGACGTCACGGATGGATCGCAATTTGGCGTTGGAAGCCGTGCGGGTCACCGAGGCGGCGGCACTCTCCGCCTCGCGGCTGATGGGCCGCGGCGATGAAAAGGCCGCCGATCAGGCCGCGGTCGACGCGATGCGCGAGGCTCTCAACAGTCTCGCGATCGCTGGCACCGTGGTGATTGGTGAAGGCGAGCGCGACGAGGCGCCGATGCTTTTTATTGGTGAAAAGGTCGGCACCGGCAACGGGCCGCCGCTCGACATCGCGCTTGACCCGCTCGAAGGGACGACGATCACCGCAAAAGGCGGGGCCAACGCGCTCGCGGTGATTGCGATGGCCGACGCCGGCGGCTTTCTGAATGCGCCCGATGTCTATATGGATAAGATCGCGGTCGGCGGCGGGCTGCCCGAGGATCTCGTCGATCTCGACGAACCGCCCGCGGTCAATCTGAAGAATCTGGCGCGAGCAAAAAGCTCCGAAATCTCGGATCTCGTGGTGTGCATTCTCGATCGCCCGCGCCATGCCGAGTTGATCGCTAAGGTGCGCGAGGCGGGCGCGCGCATCGCGCTGATCTCGGATGGCGATGTCAGCGGCGTTATCGCCACATCGAGCCCGGAAACCGGCATCGACATGTATGTCGGCTCGGGCGGCGCTCCCGAAGGCGTATTGGCGGCGGCGGCGTTGCGCTGCATCGGCGGCCAGATGCAGGGCCGCCTCTTGTTTCGCAACGATGACGAACGGGGTCGTGCGGCGCGCATTGGCATCACCGATTTCGACCGCAAATACAGATTGCTGGACCTTGCTTCAGGCGATGTGATGTTCGCCGCGACCGGGGTCACCAATGGCACGATGCTGCGCGGGGTGCGCCGTTTCGCCGGTGGCGCCTTTACGCATTCGGTCGTCATGCGGTCAAAGACCGGCACCGTGCGCTATGTCGAAGCCCGTCACGATTTCACTCGCAAGCAGAGCTTTGCCGCGCTCGCGCGCTAGAGCAGGATCGCATGCGAGGGAAACAGCGCTTCCATTTCATGCGTAAAGCCGGCTCGCGATTACATGGTCCATAGCAGGGAACCGGAATGAACGCAGGCCGATCACGGAATTCGCGGAATTCGATCGCGGTGGGCGCTGTTTGTGACAGCCTTCGCGCTCGCCAATTCCAGCGCTAAGCCCGGAGGATGGAGGATTCGGGGGGTGCTGCTCCGTTCACCACGGTTTTGGGGGTCCGGCGATCGGCTAACGGGCGGCGCTGGCGGCAGCGGTGCACGGAGCGAGCGGACGGGCTGACCATCGGCGAACGCCTCGGCCTGCCGGAGATCGTCGCCCGGCTCCTCGCGCAGCGCGGGGTCGATCTCGATCACGCGCCGCTGTTTCTTGCGCCGCGGCTGCGCGACCAACTGCCCGACCCATCGCATCTGCGCGATATGGATACCGCGGCGGCCCGCCTCGTCCACGCGGTGCGCCGGCAGGAAAGCATCGCCGTATTTGGCGATTACGATGTCGACGGGGCAACATCGGCAGCACTGCTGGTGCGGTTTTTCGCTGCGATCGGAGTCGGTGTGCGCCTTTACGTGCCCGATCGCTTGCGCGAGGGCTACGGACCAAACACCCCGGCGCTGCTCCGCCTGCGCGCCGAGGGGGTGAGCGTCATCATCACCGTCGATTGCGGCACCACCGCCAACCAGCCGCTTGCCGAGGCGGCGCAATGCGGGCTCGACGTGATTGTGATCGACCATCACGTTGCCGAGCCGCTGCTGCCGCCCGCGCTCGCCGTGGTCAATCCGAACCGCCTCGACGAGGCGAGCGCGCACGGCTCGCTCGCCGCGGTCGGCGTGGCGTTTCTGCTCGTCATCGCGGTCAACCGGGTGCTGCGCGCCGCGGGCTGGTACAGTGCCGCGCGGCCCGAGCCCGATCTGATCGGATGGCTCGACCTCGTCGCCCTGGGCACGGTGTGCGATGT
>Ga0335074_10012579_pt1 | contig 11867 bp, 13 predicted proteins | sample Lox_Sample_23_FD_206715 | JGI IMG/M metagenome (GOLD analysis project Ga0335074, IMG submission 206715) | Soil microbial communities from Loxahatchee National Wildlife Refuge, Florida, United States - Lox_Sample_2.3 | ecosystem: Environmental > Terrestrial > Soil > Wetlands | place: USA...
GCATAGCGCCCGGCGGAAGCCGAGAACATCGGGCGCCGCCAGCAGCAGCCGCGGAATGTCCGGCGCTTCCAGCGAACCCGCCAATCCGGCCAGCAGCCCGCGACTGTGCGCCTTGTCGGTAAACTGATCGATTGCCGCAATGTCCATATGATCGAACAGGCGCCGACGGCCCTTTTGGAACGTATCGATCATGACTCCGCAAAAGCCGTTGTCCGCCATGACAGCAATGAGAGAATGGTCGGACTCCCGGTCGGCAAACATGACGCCGATCAGTCGCGCCCGGTCGGCCAACGAGGACAGGGTGCGTATGCAGTCGCGGCGCTTTGGACCGGGATATAGGCCAATCTTGATATAGCTGGCGCCGGCGTCGGCGATTGCGCGGGCGGCATGCAGCACGGCTTCGGGCTCCATGTCCTGGCCGCCGGTCACGGCGCTGACGGGCCGCCGTCGAGATACCGCCTCGACCGTGACAGAAACCAGGTCAGGATCCGCCGCGCCAAATCCACTGCGGACGTCTTTTACGTCGATGATATCGGCGCCGTGGGCGAGGGCGATTTCCGCCTCATGCGCATCGGTGACGCTGGCGAGCAGGAGCGTCATTTGAAGACTCCGCCAGGCGCCAAGAGGTCATAGCGCACCAGCCAGTCGACGGCGCGCGACCACGTATCGTCGGTGTTGCCGCGCATGTCCACGCTCTTGACCGCAACGATGCGGCCGCTCTTGGTGTCCCGCACCGCGACGTTCATGTTGAGGATCAGATTCGAAACTTTCTGCACCCAGCCAATGATCGAATAATCGGCTCCCAGCTCGCGCGCGAACTTGGCATCGCAGCCGTCGCAGGTCCGCAAATCGGCGGTGTCAGCCCGAGCCGCGACTGCGCCGATATCGACCACCTCGACGCGCCCCGATTTTGCCAAACGGTCGCGCAATTGATCTGCGGCGCGTGCAAGACGCTGCTGTTGGTCGGGCCGCACGCCGTATGTCGCCCCTTCGAGGCTTGTATCGACGAGTTCGAAGTCGAAAATCGCGACTTTCGGCTCCGCCGCGTGAGCACCGGCGATGAGCGCGGCGAGCGGCAGAGCGGTTGCGATTTTCCAACGGCTACGCATGATGCTGTTGTCCGCCGCGTGTTTGGCGAGCCGTTCAGCCGGCTTGCAAAGAGTACCCGAAAACAACGATAATTCAAAGTATATTAAAGGGTTAGCAGGGGGCGAGCGAACCGGAGGAGTGAAGGGCGTGCTGCGTGGATTCTGTGTCGTCGCCGTGCTGCTGGCGGCAATAACGCCTGCGTCGGCGGCCAACGGGCTCAATGTCAAGATCGGCTATCTTGGCACCGCCGACAAGACGGAAACAATCTCGCTCATCGAGATGCCGGCGGCCAACGACGGCATTGCCGGCGCAGAACTCGCCATCGACGACAACAATACGACGGGCAAGTTCCTTAATCAGTCGTTCTCTCTGAAAGAGGTTCTGCTGAAGGATGAGGACGATCCGGCCCTCGCCGTGCAGAAACTCGCCGACGGCGGCATCTCGCTGATCGTGACCGACCTGCCGGCCGCCATGCTGCTCAAGGCTGCCGATGCCGGTCGCCAACGCGGAGTTTTCTTCTTCAATGCCGGAGCGACCGACGACCGGCTGCGCCAGGAGGATTGCCGCGCCAATGTGATCCACACTGCGCCAAGCCGCGCCATGCTGGCCGACGGATTGGCGCAGTACCTCGTGTGGAAACATTGGTCACGCTGGCTGCTCGTGGTCGGCTCGCACGCGCCGGACAAGCTGTTTGCCGATGCGTTGCGGCGCTCGGCAACACGTTTCGGCGCCCAGATCGTGCAGGAACGGGAATTCAAGGACACCGGCGGCGCGCGGCGCACCGACAGCGGCTTGGTCCAGATCCAAAGTCAGATTCCGCTCTTTACGCAATCGGCGCCGGACTACGACGTGCTGGTCGCGGCCGACGAGAGCCAGGTTTTCGCGGATTACATGCCGTACCGCACCAGCCAGCCGCGGCCGGTTGCCGGATCTGCCGGCCTCGAACCGACCACCTGGGACGCCTCATTCGACCAGTGGGGTGCGATCCAACTGCAAAGCCGCTTCGAGAAGAAGTTTTCACGCTGGATGACGGCGCTGGACATGCAAGCTTGGACGGCGATGCGGATGGTCGGCGAAGCGGTTTCGCACATAAATTCCGACGACCCCAAGGCCATCCTCAAGTACATAGAGGGTCCGAACTTCGCTTTGGCGGCGTTCAAGGGGCGCAAGCTTACGGTTCGCAATTGGGACCTTCAGCTGCGCCAGCCCATCCTTCTTGCCGACGGCCGCACCGTCGTATCGGTATCGCCGCAGCAAGGCTTTTTGCACCAGTATTCGGAACTCGACACGCTGGGCATTGATCGTCCGGAAACCAAGTGCAAGCTCAAATAGTCGGGAGAACAAACTGATGTGGCTCCGGTTCATTCTCGGCATCGCGCTTTCAGTGCTGCTGGCCGGCCCGGCCAGCGCCTATCGCGCCTATGTGTCCAACGAGCGGAGCAACACGGTTTCTCTGATCGATACGAATACCTGGAAGGTCGCGAAAACGATCAAGGTCGGGCAACGGCCGCGCGGCATCGCTTACACCAAGGATCAAAAGTACGTTCTGGTCGCCTGCGGCGACGATGACACGATCCAGATGATCGACACCGGCACCAACACGGTCTCGGGCGAGCTGCCCTCCGGCCCGGATCCGGAGTTTTTCGCCGCGAGCCCTGACGGCAAGTTTCTCTACGTCGCCAACGAGAACGACAACACGGTCACGATCATCGACATTGCGCTGCGAACGCAAGTCGGCGCGGTGCCGGTCGGCGTTGAACCAGAGGGCATGGCCGTAAGCCCTGACGGCAAAATTGTCATCGACACGTCGGAAACCACCGACATGGCGCACTTCATCGACCCGGTGAAGCGCCAAGTGGTGGCCAGCGTCCTGGTCGACCAGCGGCCGCGATTCGCAGCGTTCACTCCGGACGGATCGGAATTGTGGGTGTCGTCGGAGGTCGGCGGGACCGTCAGCGTCATCGATCCGGCTAAGCGAGCCATCAAGCAGAAGATCGAATTCGCAATCCCCGGCATGCGCCCGGACCCGATCCAGCCGGTCGGCATCAACATCACGAGCGACGGCAAATTGGCGTTCATCGCGCTGGGGCCGGCTAATCACGTGGCCGTGGTCGACGTGAAGACACACAAAGTCATCAAATATCTGCTGGTCGGCGAGCGGGTTTGGCACATGGCGTTCACGCCGGACGGCAAGTATCTGCTGACGGCCAACGGAGTATCGAATGACGTCTCGGTGATCGACGTCGCCGCACTCAAGGTAGTCAACACGGTCCAGGTCGGCGAGTTGCCCTGGGGCATTGCGATGTCTGATCATTGAGGCGGCGGTATAAGGGCCAGGGGACAGCATTAAGCGGAGGACACGGATGAAGCGCGCGGGATCTTTCGTCATCCTTTTTGCGATCGTCAGCACCCTGCCCTCGACCGGTCTAACCGCGGACCCGCGCTATCCGGACTGGCCGTGCGTTCAGCCCAAAGTCCCGGAATTGTCGGCGGCGTCCATGTGGGACGGTCCGTCAATCGCCGACGTAGGCGGTAGCTGGCAGGACGATCCTCAGGTCAAGGATCTGGTCGATCTGGTGGCAGCGCGGCGCACGCCCTTGGAATCGGCGCAAAAGGCGATCGCCCAGTTCATCACCGGGACCCCTGCTGAGAAGCAGAAGAAAGCCAAAGAAGTCTTTGCCGGCGTTTTCGATACGCTAAGCACGCAGCGCAGCGAAGTCACGGATGGGCTTGAGCGGGTGGCGCGCAAGGAGCTGGATTTGGCCGCCAAGATCGAAGGCGACGTCAACAATTTGCATGCGCTCGAGGACAATCCGAACTCAGATCAAGCCAAGATCAAGACGCTCGCCAGTGAAGTCGAGTGGAGCACGCGAATCTTCGAAGACCGCCGCAAGACGATCCGCTACGTTTGCGACGTTCCGACCACGATCGAGCGGCGCATCTTCGCGCTCGCACGCGCCATTCAACAGACGCTCAACTGAGCGGCGGCTACTTCGCGTCCGCCGGAGCGGGCTTGGCGTCCTGGAGCGGAAGATGGGCTGCCTGCCAGCCCTCCGCACCGTCCGGGTACCAGGCAACGTTCTTATACCCGAGGCTCAATGCGCGTTTGGCCGCATTCCACGACATCCAGCAGTCCTTCTGGCAGTAAAACACCAGCCAGCGGGTTCGATCGCGCCCGGTGATGCTGGCAAGACCATTGCGCAAATATTTTTCAGTCACCGGGGCAAGCGCCCCATAGCCGGTATCGGGCAGCCAGATGCTGCCGGGGATGTCCAGCCTCGGCTTGTCGCGCCAGATCGTGCCCGGCGGCAGATTGGCCGGGCGCGGCGCGTGCGGCAGCACGTCGATGAACGCGGCCCCTGCCTTCCACAGCCTGGCAGCCTCCGTGGTGGTGACGACGCGCGCGCCGGCGAGCGTCGCCGGCGTCGGCGCGCGATAGTCGTTCATGCGATAGCCCGCCGGTTCCGGCGGTGTTTGCTGACCCCACGCGGCCGCTCCGGCGAAGATAAACAGACCCAACGTCGCCAGGACGGCGCTTCTCATGGCTGCTTCAAGGGTTTTGCGTCAGAGCATCGGCAGTGATGCGCTGATTCTGCTCGTTGAGGAGCGGCACGCCGTAATCAAGCAGCAGCTTGTTGATAGCGGGCTGATTGGCGGCAATGAGCTGGTTCAGCTGCCGCCGCCAGTTCGAATCGGAAGGGCGAACGCCCATGACGATTCGGTAGATCAGGCGCGGTCCGCCCTTCTCCTTCAGAAGCAGCGTCGCGCGCATCGGCGGATTGGCTCGGGAGGCGTAATATCCGGCGATCGGCCCCCATAAGATGCCGGCGTCGATCACCCCTGACTTGATGTCATTCATCATTGCCAGCGGCGAGGAATCGTAACGCGTGTCGACGACGAGCGGGTACGATTTGGCCTTTTGCATGAGCCCATCAGTGACGAAATAAGTTGCTGGAGGTGTGCCGGCCACGATACCGAGCCGTTTGTCCTTCAACCGTGCATCGCTGAGCGTATCCACCTCCGCGAGGGGGCTGTCGCCCTTGGCGACCAGCGCATATCCGGTCCGATAATAGGGGTTCGTGCTTTGCACGAGGTCATCCCCTTGGGGAAAGCCCATGATGACGTCGCAACGGTACGATCCGAGCGTCATGCGCACGAAGCCGGTTGCTTGAGGATAGAAGGTATAAGAAAGCTTCTTGCCGAGCTTTGCGGCGAACAATTCGGCGAGTTTATTTTCGAAGCCTTGACCCTTGTCGTTGGAGGACGGCAGGTTATTTGGATCGGCGCAGACCCGCAAAACCTTGGGATCGACCAGCTCAAGCCCACCCTGCAGAACACTGTTGCCTTGCGCGAAAGACGGCGCCGGAATGCCCATGGCAAGCGATGCACAGGACAGCGCTGCATAGGTTAGCCAAGAGAGTGCGGCTTTGTTCGCCATAGCTACGCCTTTCGCGCGGGCAGGCCGTCCGACTCGGCGGGCGTTTTAATTTGGACCGAAACAGGTGTCCTGCCATTTCCTGGCGGCCGCCGGTATTGCCTGGTGCTTGTCAGGGCGGCCACGCCCGAGTGCCCCGTTGGCGCGTGCGCGCAAATAGACGTAGATATCGTCAATCACGCACATCACGTTCTTGTCGGTGCCGAACGAAGGCATCACAAGATCCTGTGCGGTATTTACGGCTTTTTTGCCGCCGGCCACCACGCCTAGGAAATCGGCGTAACTCAAAGTCTTCAGAGAATCCACCAGTGACGGCGCATAGGATGAACCAAGGCCGTCGGGCCCGTGGCAGCGCAAACACTCGGAACTATAACGGATGAAGCCCGAATACGTGTACCAGTCCACGGTGCCGTCCGGCTTGATGCTGTAAGTCGGATTGCCTTGCTTGTCGTAGTATTTGCCGTCCTGGTTCTTGACGGCGGCGGGGTCACCAGACCCGTCTGCCAGCACCACACCGGTCCACGATAAAATAAGAGTAAGGACGCAGGCGGCCGTTGCGCCAGCACGTAGTTTCACGACAGAGCCCTCACGAAGGCAGCGGAGACTAAGAAAAAACCTTCTCCGGCGCGTCTTGAGAGGCGCGCCGGAGGGATTGCAGGTCTACTTCGCGGCGTTTCAAGGCAGCGCGAAGACCGTGAGCTGTCCGCCGAGCGCGGTGTAATTGCTTAGCGCGGCGTAGCCGCCGACTGCACCCAACCCGGCATGCGGGTCGGTCAGGCCGGCTGCGAGGCCGATGCCGGCCCAACCACCGACGCCAGAGAGTACCGCTACGTACTGCTTGCCACTGTGCTCGTAGGTCATGACGTTGCCGATGATGCCTGACGGGGTCTTGAACCTATAAAGTTCTTTGCCCGTCTTGGCGTCGACCGCCTTCAGATATCCTTCCAGCGTTCCGTAGAACACCACGCCGCCGGCAGTCGCCAGCGCGCCGGACCACACCGAGAACAGCTCTGGGTCGGACCAGACGATCTTTCCCGTCTTGCCGTCCCAAGCGATGAAGTTGCCCATGTTCGAGTCGCCGGGAGGCGGATACATGGACAGGGTCGCCCCGACGTAGGGCTGGCCCGCCGTGTAGCTGACCCGGAACGGCTCGTAGTCCATGCAGACGTGGTTCGTCGGCACGTAGAACAGCTGGGTTTCCGGCGAATAGGCTGCCGGCTGCTCGTCCTTGGATCCCAGCGCCGCCGGGCAGATGCCCGTCGTGTTGTGATCCTCGCCGCCGGCCTGTGTCGAGTATTTCTGAACAACGGCCGGCCGGCCGTAGTTCGGCGAGTTCTTGTTCATGTCGACGCCGGTGGTCCAATTGACCTTCGGATCGTACTTCTGCGCAACCAGCAGCTCGCCGGTGACGCGGTCGAGCGTGTAGCCGAGACCGTTGCGATCAAAGTGGGTCAGGAGCTTGCGCTCACGACCGTTGATGCGCTGATCGGTCAGGATCATTTCGTTGACGCCATCGTAGTCCCACTCGTCGTGCGGCGTCATCTGATAGACCCACTTGGCCATGCCGGTATCCGGATTTCGCGCCCAAATGGTCATCGACCACTTGTTGTCGCCCGGGCGCTGGGTCGGATTCCAGGTCGAGGGATTGCCGCTCCCGTAATAAACGAGGTTCAGCTCCGGATCGTAGGAGATCCAGCCCCACGTACAGCCACCGCCGATCTTCCACTGATCGCCCTGCCAAGTTTTCAGGCTCGAATCTTTCCCGATCGGCTTGCCGAGTGCCGTCGTCTTTTCGGGATCGACCAGGATCTCATTATCCGGCCCCTCCGAATAAGCGCGCCATAGCAGCTTGCCGGAATTGACGTCATAGGCCGCGACCGAACATTGCACGCCGAATTCGCCGCCGGAGGTGCCGACCAGGACCTTGTCCTTAACGACGAGCGGCGCCGACGTGCCGGTCTGGCCCTTCTTCGGATCGCCGTTAACGGCGGTCCAGACTTCCTTGCCGGTCTTGGCGTCGATCGCGACCAGCTTGTCGTCGGCCTGGTGAAGGAAAACCTTGCCGTCAGCGTAAGCAACGCCGCGATTGACCGTATCGCAGCACATCACCGGGATGACGCTCGGATCCTGTTTCGGCTCGTATTTCCAGAGAATCTTGCCGTCGTGATTGAGATCGAGCGCATAGACGATGTTCGGGAACGGCGTATGAACGTACATCACGTCGCCCACAACAAGCGGCGCGCCTTCATGACCACGAAGCACGCCGGTGGAGAAGGTCCAGGCAACCTGCAGTTTGCCGACGTTGGCGGTATTGATCTGCTTCAGTGTCGAATAGCGAGTGTTAGCGTAGTTCTTTGCCGGCATTACCCATTCATTGGGGTTCTGCGACATCTTGGCGAGATTGTCCTGGGCGTAGCTCGCGCCGCCGATGACCACGGCAGACGCGCCCAGCAACGTGCCTATTGTGAGAGACAGACAACGCATCGTGCGTCCTCCCTGCGTTTTTCACGGGGGCGCGCACCGACGTGAACAAGCCCAAAGCAAGCTTGGCCTCGCGGCGCAAACCCGTGCCTCGGGAAGCATCTCCGGCAGCGTGTCACGGCATCAGCTCGGCGCGAACTTTATTTCTCTCGCGACCTGCGAACACCTTCGAAGAAACGCCAACCCTCCCTGAACAGCGGGCGTCCTTGAAGCCGGAAACTCCTACGATACTATGCCCGCATCGGTTACCGTGCAACAGAAATTCGCGCCGTCGGCCACGTCCCAACTTTCGGACTGGAAATTTTGCAGGGCGAAATGTGTTGGGCAGAACTGCGCTGCACGGCAAACATGAATTGGTACGCATGAGAACAGCTCGGCGCGGATTTGTCAGATCGACCGCGTTTTTTATCTCGATAGTTGCTGCCTTCGTCTGCAGGTCAGCAATGCTGTCCTATTCGCAGGAACAGCTTGCACCGCTGGGAGTGGACGAGGTGGCGCCCGGCGTTTACGTCCATACTGGCTTAATCGCGCTGATGACGGCTGCAAATGAAGGCGCGATCGCTAACGTCGGATTCGTTATTGGTGGCAAGGGCGTCGCGGTCATCGATACCGGAGGCAGCGTTATCGAGGGCCGCCGGCTGCTCGCCGCAATTCGAAAAATCACCGACAAGCCGATCCGCTACGTCATCAATACGCACGAGCACCCCGATCACGTGTTCGGCAATGCGGCATTCGGGCCGCCGGCCATCTTCGTCGGTCACCATAATCTGCCGCATTCATTGGCCGAGCGCGGGGCGTATTATCTCAAATCGTTTCGGCCCAGCATGGGCGCGCTGCTCGATGGCGTGAAGATTGTCCCACCGACGCTGACCGTCGCCGATCGGCTGAACCTCGACCTCGGCCATCGCGCGCTGACGCTGCAGGCGTGGCCGCCGTCGCACAGCGACAGCGATCTCACGGTGCTGGATGACGCCACGGGCACGCTGTTCGCCGGCGATCTGGTCTTCGTGCGCCATATACCCGTCATCGATGGCAGCATCCTCGGCTGGCTCAAAACGATCACTGCCCTAGGCAAAATCCCTGCGCAGAGGGTTATTCCAGGTCACGGCCCGGCACCGTCGCCGTGGCCCGGTGCGCTCGACGCCGAAAGAGCCTATCTGCAGCGGCTGGTGAGCGATTGCCGCGACCTGATCAAGCGCGGGGTACCGCTCGCGACCGCGGCGCAGATGGCCGGGTCTTCCGAAAAATCGCGCTGGGAGCTGTTCGACGACTATAATGCGCGCAACGCGACGGCGGCGTATTCCGAACTCGAATGGGAATGAACGCACATCCCGCAAATGCGAGGCACGATCCATGACCGGCAAAAGATTGCAGTACTTGGGACTGGCGATGCTTGCGGCTTTGATGGCGTTGGGCGCGATGCAAATGGCGCCGGCGGCAGCCGACGACGATCCATGGCCGCAGATTGCGGCAGCCGCTTTTCACGGACGGCCGCTGGTCGACGGCGCCGGCCTCCTTGCCGTCGAAATGCCGGCGCGCGCCGAGGACGCCGCGATCGTTCCGGTGACCATGCGCACGACGCTGCCGGCGGGCGACACACGCACGCTTCGATCGTTCACGCTTGTCATCGACGACAATCCGTCCCCGGTTGCCGCCACATTCAAGGTCGGCGCCGGCGTGACGGCGATTTCGACGCGGGTACGCGTGAATTCCTACACTAACGTCCATGCTGTGGCCGAGTTGAGCGATGGCAAGCTTTATGCGGTGACGACCTACGTGAAGGCCTCAGGAGGCTGCTCGGCGCCGATGACAAGCAGCGCCGACAACAAGACGACACTCGGACAGATGCGCTTTCGGCAATTCGTTAGGACGCCGGAAGGTCTCGCGACGCCGCACGAAGCCCAGATCATGATTCGCCACCCCAACAATTCCGGGCTGCAACGCGACCAGGTTTCGTTGCTCTACATTCCCTTGTTCATTGTCAGGACACTGCGCGTCTGGCAGGGCGATCAGCTTCTTCTGGAGATGGACGGCGGCATATCGATCTCGGAGAATCCCAGCGTCCGGTTTTCCTACGTTCCGAACGGCGCGAGCACGTTTCGCGCCGAGGCGGAGGACACCGAGGGTCACGTCTTCAAACGAGAATGGCCGGTGGAGGCGATGTAAACGGCCGTTAGAAGCAGCGGACTTCCGCCTCAGCCTGCGCGCGGCGCAAATCCTCGACGGCCGAGTGGGCAATCTCCGTCGAGCGAAATTCGCCGCCGAGATTTCCAGGCACCTGAGCCATGCTCAGCACCGTCTCCGCGGCGACATAACGATCATACGGCAGCAGCGACGCAATCACGTCGATCGAACACGAGCACTTCTGCAGCGAAACCTGCGATTCCCCGTTGGCTTTCATGCAGCCGAAGACATAGTCGACACGCGCCGACGTCGGATAATCGTTGAGTTCGACTGCGTGCCCACTCGAATTTACGCCGCAAGCGAACAGCAGCACGGCGCCGAGCGCGGCCGATATGATAGCGCGAGTCATGACCAGCTTCCTTGTGGTGGAGCGACCTGCCGCCCTCGGCGGTCGAGTTTAAAATAACTTGTTTGCAATACTCCATGGCCACGGCGTCACATTTTCGCGCGCGTCGGAGTTACCAGTTGGAACTAACCACGCCTGTCATATCCGCCAGATTGGCGGTGCATCGGACCCTTGCAGATCGTGTCTAACACCTTGAAGGCGCTGACATGCTCGGCGACGTCATGGACTCTGAAGATCGACGCGCCGTGCATCGCGGCGGCGAGATTGGCTGCGACTGTGCCGATGAGTTGGCCCTCGATCCCGCCCTCCATCAGTGAGCCCAGAAAGGCCTTGCGCGAAAGCCCGACCATGATCGGACGGCCAAAATCGGTAAGCTCCCGGAGGCGGGCGATCACTTCGACATTCTGGCGAGCGGTCTTGCCGAAGGCGATCCCGGGATCGAGGATGATGCGTGAGCGTGGAATTCCAGCGATCTCCGCAAGCTTCAGCGAACGCGCAAAAAATTCTCTGATCTCGGCAAGAATGTCGAGTGCGGCGTCCTTCTCCGCGCGATTGTGCATGATCACGACTGCGGCTTCGCCGGCGGCGACCACGCCGGCCATGGCCGGTTCTTTCTGCAAGCCCCAAACGTCATTCACCAGGACGGCGCCTGCTTCGATGGCGCGCGCGGCGACGCTGGCCTTATAGGTATCGATGGACAGCGGGATTTCGAGCCTCGCCGCCAGTTCGGCCATTATCGCTTCGACGCGCGAGAGCTCTTCTGCCTCGCTGACCGGCATAGCTCCGGGCCGGGTGGATTCGCCGCCAACATCGATGATGTCGCAGCCGGCGCCCGCCATTGCAGCCGCATGCGCCAACGCGACTTCCGGGGCAACGAAACGTCCGCCGTCGGAAAACGAATCCGGCGTCAGATTGAGAATTCCCATAACCAGCGGACGGGTCCCAATCCTTTGGAGAAACGCGTCACGCCGGGCGCGCTGATCCGCGCGCATCGGCTCGATCTCTCTTCCGGGGAAATTCGCAGTGATATCGTTTGATGGTCCAATTCGGGTGCTCGCCGATCCACTTCGCGAGATAAGGCTGCGCGCCCTGCACGCACGCACGCAGCGAACCGTGCCAGAAATACTCGATCCGCTGCTCCTCGCATTGATTGGGGTGCGTCAACGAGCAAACGGTGAATACGATTGCGACAATATCCATGGCGCGGCTCCGCCGCTCGGATTTCAAATGTTACTCGATCTCATACATCTATCAAACTGAATCCTAAATTGTCTCGTATCCGACAAATATCTCGCCTTTGCCCAGCACCGCCATGTCGCCGGCAAGGCGCCG
>Ga0335074_10012581_pt1 | contig 11866 bp, 10 predicted proteins | sample Lox_Sample_23_FD_206715 | JGI IMG/M metagenome (GOLD analysis project Ga0335074, IMG submission 206715) | Soil microbial communities from Loxahatchee National Wildlife Refuge, Florida, United States - Lox_Sample_2.3 | ecosystem: Environmental > Terrestrial > Soil > Wetlands | place: USA...
GGAAATATTTGACCCGGTGCGGCGCACCCATGATGTAGGGGTGAACCGAGAGCGCCATGATGCGCGCCGAATTGGCGGCATCGGCATAGATCTGCTCGAACTGATCGAGCGCGCGTTCGCAATATTCCGACGCCTTGTGATGCTGGATCAACATCATGGCGACGTCGTTGCATTCCTGCGTATAGGGCACGTTGATGATCGGCTTGCCGCGCGTTTTCAGCCAGACCGGCTGATCGTCGAGCACCCAGTCGGCGACGTAATCATATCCTTCCTCTGCCAAAAGATCGGGCGTCTCCCACGTCTCGGTAAGCCCGGGGCCGAGCCAGCCGCGCGGCGGCTTGCCCGTCGCCCTGGCGATGACCTCGCGCACCTTGCGGATGTCGGCGCGCTCATTCGGCACCTTCTGCATGTTGCGCTGGGTGAAACCGTGCCCGACGAACTCCCAGTCGCGCTCGACCGCCGCGCGCACGATTTGCGGATAAGCTTCGAGCGCCGAACCATTGATGCAAATCACGCCGGGTATGGCGAACTCATCGAACACTTGGACGAAGCGCCAGAAGCCGACGCGGTTGCCGTATTCATGCCAGGCCCAGTTCGGCACGTCGGGCATCGGCGAGCCGCCGGCCGGCGGCGTCAGCACGGTGCGCGGCATCGGCTGCGTCGCATCCCACTCCTCGACGTTGACGATGACCCAGACCGCCATGCGGGCGCCGTTCGGCAACTTCAGCGGCGGCCGTTCGTTGATCGGCGAATAGGCGAGGCGGTCGTGCGGCAACATCGGTCTCTTCGGCGCCTTGCTTCGTCGCGCTGGTTTTTTCGGTCGCGTGGTCATCCGAATTATCCCCGTCAGCTAACTGCACTATTCACGAACACGACGGCCTCCCTTGCGACTGAGCGCGCGCAATCCGCGTCATTCAGTCGACCGCTTTCTCGTGCTGCGGCCGATGCCGCGTAATCACCGCGCCGAATACCGTAAGCCCGACCGCGCACAAGCACAGCGGCAGAAAAGTCGTCCATGGCCTGCCGGTCAGGTCCCACAACGCCCCACTGACGGTCGGAATGATGATGGCGCAGCTATAGCTGACGGTAAACATACCGGCAGAGGTTCGCGCCACGTCGCCCGGCGCGCTGAAAATCGCCGGCAACGCCAGCAGCGGCGCGAAGGTCATCGCGGTGGTCAGGCCCACCAGGGCCGCCGAAATAATGATGGCCAAACGGGAGGGGGCAAGCATCAGCGTCAGAAAGGATGCGAGTAGAATCGGGCCGCACGTTAGAAACGGCCAAGCGCGGCGCTCGAAGCGGTTCGCCATCAAAAGAAGGATGAATGGCGCCACCATCTGCAACCCGTTGAGCCAGGCAAACGCCGAGGCGAGCAGATCCCTCCTGCCCAGGCTGGTGAGATAGTCGCCGAGGAAGGCATTGGTCGAGAAAAACGCACTGTTGTTACACCCCAGCGTGAAGCCGAGCAGCCATGTCAGCGGGTTGCTCCAATCCGGCCACCAGCGGCCGCCGATCGCGCGTTCCCCTTGTCGGCTGTCGGAGCGTTTGGGAGCGAACAGATAAAAAATCGGGACAATAAGGATCGCAGGCACGGCCCAGAACACGAGATCGCGGCGCCAGGAGCCGCCGAGGAGCGGCAGCACGACGGGAATGGTCAAGGATGACGACACGGTCGATCCAATCAGCATGCCGGCCGTATAGGCGATGGTGCCCAGCCCGACGCGACCCGGCAGCCATTCGCGCACCAAGGTGGGCATTCCCGGCTGCATAAGGGCGACGCCAAAGCCGGTTGCAACCGTCGCCGCATACAGCGTCCGCACATCGATCGCGGCGCCACGGGCGCCGCTCGCGAGCCCCGCAATCGTCATGCCGATGATGAGCGCCGGATTCGTGCCGATGCGGGCGATCAGCAGCGACCCTGGTATGGCGGCGACCGCGAACAGCGCGAGCGGCAGCCCGACCAAGAGGCCGACCTGCGTCTCCGACATATGCAACTCGTCATGCACCAGTGGAATCACCGGGGGCATGGCAAGAATCGTCATGCGCAGCGCAACGCCCGCGAGAAAAAGGAGGAACAGAAGCCTGAGCAGACGGCCGAGCGGCTGGCCGGCTGCGGAATTCCCGGCAGGGAGCATGGAGAGGAGCGATCCTTGAGCGGTCAAACTGCATCAGCACGCGACCCGGCGCAAGAACGCCGGGCGACCCGAGCCCAGGCCGCGCCTCGCCGCGCATTCGCAACAGGTATTTTCCCGCCCTTTTCCTCAGGTTGCGCCGCAATTCGCACTATGTTAGCAACGCGGCGATTTTTGCGGGGCGCGGGGGCACTCCCCGGTGCTCCCGTTGTTCAAGTCTCGCTTGAATCCCAAGGACATGCGCCGACATTGGCTTCGGTCGCGGGTCTTTAAGGAAAGCTCCAAAAGAATTCACACCAGGCACGCGAGAAATCGCGAGCGTAGAGAGCACACTTGGCAGGCGAAGAACCGATCATAGCCGTGACCGCGGGCCAGTTTGCGACCGCGCAATTCAATGCATCCGGCATGGCCGGCCGTTATGCGACCGCATTGTTCGAGCTGGCGCGTGAATCGAACGCGATCGATGCCGCGAAGGCGGATCTTGACCGCTTCGATGCCCTGGTCGCCGAAAGCCCTGACCTGATGCGGCTCGTGAGGAGCCCGGTATTTTCGGCCGACGAGCAATTACAGGCCCTCACGGCAGTGCTGGATCGGGCCGGGATCGGCGGGCTGGCGACGAACTTTCTCCTGCTGGTGACATCGAATCGCCGCCTGTTCGCCGTGCGTGACATGATCAAGGCGTTCCGCGAGCTGGTCGCCGATTACAGGGGCGAGGCCGCCGCTGAAGTCACCGTCGCCGAACAGCTTAAGGACGAGCATGCTGCCGCGCTGAAAAGCGCTCTGCACGCGGTCAGCGGCAAGGACGTCGATCTTCACATCAAAGTCGATCCCGCCATCATTGGCGGGCTCGTAGTCAAGCTCGGCAGCCGCATGGTCGACAGCTCGTTGCGTACCAAGCTCAACGCCATCAGGCACGCGATGAAAGAGGCCCGCTAATGGATATCCGCGCGGCGGAAATCTCCGCCATTCTCAAAGAGCAGATCAAGAATTTCGGCCAGGAGGCGGAAGTCTCCGAAGTCGGCCAGGTGCTCTCGGTCGGCGACGGCATCGCCCACGTCTACGGGCTCGACAACGTGCAGTCCGGCGAGATGGTCGAATTCGAGAGCGGCGTGCGCGGCATGGCGCTCAATCTCGAGAGCGACAACGTCGGCATCGTCATTTTCGGTCCCGACCGCGAGATCAAGGAGGGCCAGACCGTCAAGCGCACGCGCGCCATCGTCGAAGTTCCGGTCGGCAAGGGTTTGCTGGGCCGCGTCGTCGATGCGCTCGGCGATCCCATCGACGGCAAGGGGCCGATCCAGACCGACCGGCGCGCGCGCGTGGACGTGAAGGCGCCGGGCATCATTCCGCGCAAGTCGGTGCACGAGCCGATGGCAACGGGGTTGAAGGCGATCGATGCGCTGATCCCGATCGGCCGCGGCCAACGCGAGCTGATCATCGGCGACCGGCAGACCGGCAAAACCGCAATCGCGCTCGACACCATTCTCAACCAGAAACCGCTCAACGCCTCGGGCGACGAGAAGATCAAGCTTTACTGCGTCTACGTGGCGGTCGGGCAAAAGCGCTCCACGGTGGCGCAGTTCGTCAAGGTTTTGGAGGAAAACGGCGCGCTCGATTATTCGATCGTGGTGGCGGCCACCGCCTCCGATCCGGCGCCGATGCAGTTTCTGGCGCCGTTCGCCGGCTGCGCCATGGGCGAATACTTCCGCGACAACGGCATGCACGCGGTGATCATCTACGACGACCTGTCCAAGCAGGCGGTCGCCTATCGGCAGATGTCGCTCCTGCTGCGCCGGCCGCCGGGGCGCGAGGCCTACCCGGGCGACGTCTTTTACCTGCACTCGCGGCTGCTCGAGCGCGCGGCCAAAATGAATGACGACCACAAGGCCGGGTCGCTCACCGCACTGCCGGTGATCGAGACGCAAGCTAACGACGTGTCGGCCTATATCCCGACCAACGTCATCTCCATCACCGACGGCCAGATCTTTCTCGAGACGGATTTGTTCTACCAGGGCATCCGTCCGGCGGTGAACGTCGGCCTGTCGGTGTCGCGCGTCGGTTCGGCGGCGCAAACCAAGGCGATGAAGAAAGTCGCCGGCCGCATCAAGGGTGAGTTGGCGCAATACCGCGAGATGGCCGCGTTCGCCCAATTCGGTTCCGATCTCGACGCTACGACGCAGCGGCTGCTCAACCGCGGCTCCCGCCTCACCGAGTTGCTCAAGCAGCCGCAATTCTCGCCGCTGAAGATGGAGGAGCAGGTCTGCGTCATCTATGCCGGCGTCAACGGCTATCTCGATCCGCTGCCGGTCGGCCGCGTGCGCGCCTTCGAGGAAGGGCTGCTCGGCACATTGCGCGGCCAGCATACCGATATCCTCAACGCCATCCGCGACTCGCGCGACCTCGATGATGCGACCGCGGGCAAGCTCAAGGGCGTGGTCGATAGCTACGCAAAGACGTTCGCGTAACCGCCGTCGTGGCCGGGCTTGTCCCGGCCATCCACGTCTTCGGACGTGGCGCGCGGCAAAGACGTGGATGCCCGGCACAAGGCCAGGCATGACGATGAAGAGAAGTGACTGAAGCGAAATGCCGTCACTAAAAGACCTCCGCAACCGCATCGCCGCCACCAAGGCGACGCAGAAAATCACCAAGGCCATGCAGATGGTCGCGGCGTCGAAATTGCGCCGTGCCCAGGCCGCGGCCGAGGCGGCGCGGCCTTACGCCAGCCAGATGGACAAGGTGCTCGGCAACATCGCCGCGTCGGTGGGCGGTCTCGATAGCGTGCCGCGGCTGTTGCGCGGCAGCGGCAGCGATGGCGTGCATTTGCTGCTCGTCTGCACCGCCGAACGCGGACTGTGCGGGCCGTTCAATACCACTATCGTGCGGCTGGCGCGCGAACGCGCCGCCGCTCTCGCGGCCGAGGGCAAGGAGGTCAAGTTCTTCTGCGTCGGCCGCAAGGGCTACGAGCAGCTGCGCCGGCTCTATGCGCCGCAGATCGTAGAAATGGTCGACCTGCGCGCCGCACGCACTCTGCAATTCTCTCATGCCGAGACGATCGCCGAAAAAGTCATCGCTCGCTTCAACAACTACGAATTTGACATCTGCACATTGTTCTTTTCCCGCTTCCGCTCGGTGATCGCCCAAATCCCGACCGCGCAGCAGATCATTCCGCCGGTGTTCGATGCCGATACCGCGGATGCGCTGGGCGGCGCCGCGTACGAGTTCGAACCGGAGCCCGAGGACATTCTCCACGAACTGTTGCCGCGCAACGTCGCGGTGCAGATTTTTCGCGCGTTGCTGGAAAATGCCGCGTCGTTCTATGGCGCGCAGATGTCGGCGATGGACAATGCCACGCGCAATGCCGGCGACATGATCCGCCGCCAGACGCTCACCTATAACCGCACGCGTCAGGCGATGATCACCAAGGAACTGATCGAAATTATCTCCGGAGCCGAGGCGCTTTGACGGGCGCCCTAAAGGTAAGGATCACAATGGCAAAAGCAGTCGGACATATCACGCAGGTCATCGGCCCGGTGGTCGACGTACACTTCGAGGACAACCTGCCGCCCATCCTCAACGCGTTGGAAACCGAAAATCAGGGTCGCCGCCTGGTGCTCGAAGTTGCGCAGCAGCTCGGCGAAAACACGGTGCGCACCGTCGCCATGGATACCAGCGAGGGGCTCATTCGCGGCCAGGAGGTGGTCGACACTGGCACGCCGATATCGGTCCCGGTCGGCGACGGCACCCTGGGCCGCATCATGAACGTGGTCGGCGAGCCGGTCGACGAGGCCGGACAAATCCCCCACCAGCAAACCCGCGCCATCCATCAGGAAGCGCCCGCCTACACCGATCAATCGACCGAGGCCGCGGTCCTGATCACCGGCATCAAGGTGGTCGACCTGCTTGCACCGTATTCGAAGGGCGGCAAGGTCGGCCTGTTCGGCGGCGCCGGCGTCGGCAAGACCGTGATCATCATGGAGTTGATCAACAACATCGCCAAGGCGCACGGTGGCTATTCGGTGTTCGCCGGCGTCGGCGAGCGCACGCGCGAGGGTAACGACCTCTACCACGAGATGATCGAATCGAAGGTCAACAAGGACCCGAAGGAAGGTTCGGTCGAAGGCTCCAAATGTGCGCTGGTGTACGGTCAGATGAACGAACCGCCGGGCGCTCGCGCCCGTGTCGGTCTCACCGGACTGACCGTCGCCGAATATTTCCGCGACCAGGGCCAGGACGTGCTGTTCTTCGTCGACAACATTTTCCGCTTCACCCAGGCCGGTTCGGAAGTCTCGGCGCTGCTTGGCCGCATTCCCTCGGCGGTGGGCTATCAGCCGACGCTCGCCACCGACATGGGCGCCTTGCAAGAGCGCATCACCACGACTACCAAGGGCTCGGTGACCTCGGTGCAGGCGATCTACGTGCCGGCTGACGATCTCACCGACCCGGCGCCGGCCACGTCCTTTGCGCATCTCGACGCCACCACCGTGCTATCGCGCTCGATCGCCGAGAAGGGCATTTATCCGGCCGTCGATCCGCTCGACTCCACCTCGCGCATGCTTTCCCCGCTGGTGGTGGGCGAGGAGCACTATGCGGTGGCGCGGCAGGTGCAGCAGATATTGCAGCGCTACAAGTCGCTGCAGGACATCATCGCCATTCTCGGCATGGACGAACTATCCGAAGAGGACAAGCTCACCGTGGCACGCGCGCGCAAGATCGAGCGCTTCCTGTCGCAACCGTTCCACGTCGCCGAAGTCTTCACCGGCTCGCCCGGCGTGTTCGTGCAGCTCGAGGACACCATCCGCGGCTTCAAGGGTCTGTGCGAGGGCAAATACGATCATCTGCCCGAGGCCGCCTTCTACATGGTCGGCACCATCGAGCAGGCCGTGGAGAAGGGCAAGAAACTGGCGGCCGAGGCGGCGTAATCGGCCATGACCGCGCTTCACTTCGAATTCGTCTCGCCCGAACGTGTGCTGTTTTCCGGCGACGTCGATCAGGTGGATCTGCCGGGCGCCGAGGGCGACATGGGCATTCTCGCCGGACACGCGCCGCTGGTGACCGCGCTGCGGCCGGGCGTGGTGACGATCTACAACGGTGGAACCCGCGAGGCGGTCGTCGTGGTCGGCGGCTTCGCCGAGGTCAGCCCTGCCGGACTGACCGTATTGGCCGACCGGGCGGTGGCGCGGGATAATTTCGATGCGGCAACGCTTGCCGGCGAAATCAAGGATGCCGAGGAGGATGTCGCCGACGCCACGGATGATGGCGAGCGCGACAAGCTCGCCCGCCGGCTCGACCAACTCAAGAGTTTACAGGCCGCCCTCGGCGCATAGATCGCCGGCCCATACTCTGAAAACCACGATAGTACGGGCCGATCCAAGCCCGAGGCTCAGGGTCATTTGAATTAATTGCCTGCGCCCCATTTTGCTGTGGCGCACCGCGTCCCATTATGCTACTAGAGGTTGATCGCCAGCCCCTTTTTAAGTAGAATTTCTTCCCACTATCGCATTGAAGCTGTGGCGGGGTTGCGATTGCGGCGCTTCGAAAACGCGCGATTACAAGCGGGAGGCGAACATGGCTGCAGGGTCGCTTGAAAGTCGAGTCGGCAATCTTGAAGAATTGATTATCATCATCATCATCGTGCTCGGTGGCGGCGGAATCACGGGACCGCATAAAGGCGATCCCTTCGCTTCCGACACGACGCGGATGGAGGCGCTTGCGCGGTTGATGCGCCGGCCTCCGCCCGATCCCTATGCCTCGGACGTTACGCGGATGTCGGCGGAGGCGGTCGAGAGCAGACTCCTGGAAGTGAACGCTGAGCTGACTCGCTTGCGCTCGCTCGAAGGCGAGTTGAACACGCGGCTGAAGGAATTGCGGTCCAAGCCGACGTAAAGTGACGGCCAATGGCAGCCTGCGCGGCGACGACGTTTGTTGCTCCGTTCAGGGAATGGCTCCCATGACGGAACGACGGGCGTGCTCGGTTCTGCTCATCGGCTTCCAGGATCAAGATAATTTGGGCCTGCGCTATTTGTTGTCGTCGGTGCAGCATGCGGGTTTCGCGGGCCGCATCGAGACCTATAGCTCCGACCCCGGGCCGATCATCGAACTGGCCGGCCGGTTACGCCCGGACGTGATCGGCTTCTCCTTGATCTTTCAATACATGGCTCCCGATTTCGCGCGCGTCATTCAAAGTCTGCGGGCGCGAGGATGCCGATCGCACATCACCTTGGGCGGCCACTACCCGAGCTTCGACTGCGCCGAGGTGCTGACGCGAATCCCCGGCGCCGACTCCGTGGTTCGCTTTGAGGGCGAAGGAACCCTGGTCGAGCTGATGACCTCACTGAGCCGGAGCGAAGACTGGCGCCGCATAAAGGGCATCGCCTATCGGCGCGACGACGAAATCGTCGCCAATCCGTTGCGGCCGGCGATCGAGGACCTCGATCTCCTGCCGTTCCCGGAGCGATCCGATATCGATTATCGCGGCCAAAACCTGCCGATGGCTTCGATACTAGGCAGCCGCGGCTGTCCCTGGGATTGCAGCTTCTGCAGCATCCGACCCTTCTACGAGGCGCAGGGCGGCAAGCTCCGTCGCTTGCGGTCGCCGGAATCGGTGGTCGAGGAAATGCGCCAGCTTCATTGCGAGCGAGGCGTGGAGATTTTCCTGTTCCAGGATGATGATTTTCTCGCGACCGGTCGGCGCGCCCGCGACTGGGCGGAGCGGATCGCTGCGCACATCATCGCGGCGGGATTGAAGAATCGCATCGCTTACAAGATCAGCTGTCGTTCGGATGAAGTCCGCTACGATACGATGGCGCGCCTCGCCGAGTCGGGCCTCACGCACGTCTATATGGGCGTCGAAAACGGCGACGAGCAGGGCCTCGTCAACATGAACAAGATGATGAAGCCGCACCATCATCTCGAAGCGGGCGAGATTCTGCGTTCGCTCGATATGTCTTTCGACTTCGGCTTCATGCTGCTGGAGCCCTACAGCACGGTGACGACCGTGCGCAGCAACATTGCGTTCCTCGACCGCTATGTCGGTGACGGGTGGACGGTCGCCGGATTCTGCCGGACCCTGCCCTACGCCGGCACGCCGTTGAAACGCCGGCTTGAGGCGGAAGGGCGGTTGTTGGGAACGCCGTTCGAGCCGGACTACAATTTTCTCGATCCCAAGCTCGATCGGTTTTACGACTGGATGCTGCTGACCTTCCGGCAGCGCAATTTTACCAATGACGGGCTGTGTTCGCTCCTGCGTTCGCTCTTGTTCGACGCCCATCTCAAGCTGCCAAATTACCTCAACTTCAAAGCGGGCGAGCGGGCGCGGCTGCATTGCATCACCGCCGAGTGCAACGGCCATGCCCTTTATTGCCTGACCTCCGCGCTCGATTACATCGAGGCGACGCCGCTCGAGGAAATCGATATCAGGCAGGGATACCTGGCCAAGCTGACCGCGCACGAATTGGCCCAAGAAAGGCGATTGACGGCCGAGGTGTCGAACCTGTTTTGGTCAGCGCGGGCCCGGCAAGGATATCGAGCGGCGGAAGCCGAAAAGTTCGTTGGGCTTGGCGCCTTCGAGAATTCCTGGACCGTAGCGCCGCAGCATCTGCGGGTCGCGGGCTAACGCGGTTGTCACGACGCGCAGGCGAAACTCGCGAACTCGCGGACCACCCGATCGTAAGTCTGACGCTTGAACGGCACGACGAGTTCCGGGACATTGCGCAGCGGCTCCCACTTCCAAGCCGAGAATTCCGCGTGCACCCCGCCGGCCGGGTGCGCGATGTCGATTTCGCTGTCCGGGCCGGTAAAGCGTACGGCGAACCATTTCTGCGTCTGTCCGCGATACTGGCCTTTCCACGCCTGCCCGACCAGATCGCGCGGGATGTCGTAGTTCAGCCACTCGGCGATCTCGCCGAGGCGTTCGATCGAGCGAATGTTGGTTTCCTCGCGCAGTTCGCGCAGCGCGGCCGGCCATGGCTCTTCGCCGGGATCGATCCCGCCTTGCGGCATCTGCCAGGCGTGCGTGCGATCGACATGCTCGGGACCATCGATGCGGCGGCCGACGAAGGCTAGACCGGCGCGATTGAGCACCAAGATGCCGACGCAAGCGCGATACGGAAGGGATTCGAAGGACATTGCTTGAATTCAAAAATCGGAAGTCGGAATTCCGAAGCAGATAATCTCAGATCGCCGGCTCACTGTCTTCTGATTTCCGACTTCTGACTTTCGACCAGCGCGTCAGCTCTGCTTGTCCTTCAACGCGACCGCCGTGATCGGAACCAGAAGCACGCCGCGGCTTTCGGCGGCCTTCGCCCATTTGGCGATCTGCTCGATCGAGACCGGCAGCGCCGAGGCGATACCGACCGCGACGCGGTGCTCGCGGGCTGCCGCCTCCAATTGTCCCAGAGCCTGATCGATTTGATCCGACGTGGGGACGGCATCGATCACAATGTCGGCTTTGGCGAACGGCAGGTTACCGGCGCCGGCAATGCGGCCGGCGACACTGCGCGGATTGGCGCCGTCATCCACGAAGATCAACCCGCGCTTGGCGATTTCGTGCAGGACCGGGGCAAAGGCCGCTTCGGAAGCGGTAAAACGCGCCCCCATCATATCGACAAGCCCCACATAGCCCTGAACGCGGCTCATCACCCAATGCAGCCGGTCCATGTTCTGCTGCGGGGCGAGCGAAGTCAGCAGCGTCTCGGGCCCCGGATCGTTGTTGGGATAATCAAAGGGCTCCATCGGCACCTGCAGCAAGACTTCGTGGCCGGCGCCCCGCGCGCGCGCCACCCAGTCGGCATTGTTGCCGTAGGGCACGAAGGCGAGCGTCACGGGCCCTGGCAGGTTGGCGACGGCATCGCCGGTCAATTTTGCACTGACGCCGAGACCGCTGACGATGAGCGCGATGCGCGGCGCGTCGGGTTTACCGGGAATCGGCTTCACTGGCTGGGCGAAGGCGTCCGCCGGCCGCACGCCATCGGCGGCGATTTTCGGCAACGGACCTTGCGGCGTGATTTCCACGAATTTCGGATCGACTGCGGCGCCAGACGAAGGTGCACTGTTGTTCCCACCGGCCGGAATCGTCACCTCCTGACGGGCACCGGTCATGCCGTTGATAATGTTGACAGTTGTCGTCCCCGGGGCGGCTGCATCTTTCCCCTTCGCCGCGGACGCTTGTTGCTGCGCCGGACCGTCATACCGTTCGGAAGTCGCTGACGCAGCGGCTGCCTGATGAAAGTCCTTCGCCGCGCTATTCTCCGCCGACGGGCCATGAATCGGAACCACGGCCACTGGCTCGCCGCCGAATGGATCGTCTCCGATGACCGCCCACAGCACAAATGTCCCAAGAAACAGCGCCAGCACCCCGGCGATGGCTGGTCCAACCGGGATGCGCACCTTCCTCGAGCCCTTGCGCTGCTGGCCAAGCGGGGTGTTCAGATCATCGGTCGACATCGCCCCTCGCCGCGAATCGTTTGATCGCGAATCATGGCCTGCACTCTATCACGGCGGCTGACGGCCGGCTCGAACGCGGCACTCGGGGGGTTAGGCGTGCTCTGGTGCGAATTAGATGCGCATCCACTGGCCGCTGGCGGCGACGGGCTTACAGGCTGGCAAAAAGAACGGGGCGGCTCGCCGCCGCCCCGGACGTTATCGCGATGGCTTTTCGCTCAGTTGGGTACCGGCGCCTTCGGGTTGGGCGGGAAGGCCGCATTGGTGGCAGTGCCACGCAGGAGATTGATGGCCTC
>Ga0335074_10012582_pt1 | contig 11866 bp, 17 predicted proteins | sample Lox_Sample_23_FD_206715 | JGI IMG/M metagenome (GOLD analysis project Ga0335074, IMG submission 206715) | Soil microbial communities from Loxahatchee National Wildlife Refuge, Florida, United States - Lox_Sample_2.3 | ecosystem: Environmental > Terrestrial > Soil > Wetlands | place: USA...
GAACTTCAACCAGGCGGTCCGCATCGCCGACCGCGGCTATGTGATCGTCCACGGTCAGATCGCCTTCGAAGGCCACAATGCCGAGGAACTCAACAACAACGAGCTGGTGCGGAAATTCTATCTCGGGCTTTAATCGACAATTATCCGATTTTCACTGCGCCTGCCACGCAAATCTCATTGCAATCTGCAAAAGGGATAACGTCGTTTATTCATTTTAACCTTACCTGGCCGCGGAAATCCTTATCTTTGTCTTTTTACCTCCCTTGGCATGTCGCTTGAGAAACGACCCGCACGGCAGCTTTGCCAAACCGGCTTTCTCAGGAGACGACAATGCGGCTCATCAACAAAATGCTCTTCGGTGCCGCGGCGGTGGTTGCGGCCACGGCGGCGAGCTATCCCCATGGTCTCAGCGACATCTATCTGGGCGGCGCCTACCCGCACGACCTGCGCAAGCAGGAAGCGCTCAAGCTCTGCCAGGAGGAAAGCATGTCCTTCGTGAGCTTCCTGGCGAGCGACCGCGACCAGTGCTACCGCCAGATGCGCAGCCTCGGAATCGCCGCGACCTTCAGCGGCGTGTGGAGCAAGCCCGATCGCGAGCGCATGAAGGTCGCGACCGCCGACTAAAATTCCGAGGCGTATCCCCCGTCGACCGGGATCGCCGCCCCGGTCACAAAATCGGAGGCGGCGCTGGCGAGGAACACCGCGATTCCCGACAGATCATCGGGCACGCCCCAGCGCCCCGCCGGGGTGCGCGCCAACACCCGCTCGTTGAGCCCTTTGACTTGGGCGCGCGCGTCGCGAGTCAGTTCGGTGTCGATCCAGCCGGGCAGCACGGAATTGACCTGAATGTTGTCCTTGGCCCACGCGGTGCCGAGCGATTTCGACAACTGCACGATGCCGCCCTTGCTGGTCGAATAGGGCGCGGCATAGGCGCCGCCGAAGATCGACATCATCGATCCGATATTGATGATCTTGCCGCCGCCCTGGCGCTTGAACGGCGCGTGGGCCGCCTGGCACAGCACAAAGACACTGTTGAGATTGGTGTCGATGACCTTGAGCCATTCGCCGAGTTCGTAGGCCTCGGGCGGCTTGCGGATCGACATGCCGGCATTGTTGACGAGAATGTCGAGCCTGCCGTAGCGCTCTACGACCTCGGCCACCACCGCGCGGCACGAGTCGGGATCGGCGACATCCAGCGGCACAAAGGCGCTTTTCGCGCCGAGCCCCTGGATTTCGGCGACCGCGGCCGCGGATTTCTCCGCGTTGCGCGCGGCGACGACCACCGCGGCGCCGGCCTGCGCCAGACCGCGAGCCATGCCGAGCCCAATCCCGCCATTGCCGCCGGTAACGATGGCGACTTTGCCGGTGAGGTCGAAAAGCTTCATCCCATCATCCTTTGCGCCGCTGCCCTGGCACGATAGCGGTGGCACCGGGGCCGCGCCAGTTTGGCACGGACGCTTCTGCTCGACGTTGACGTTATGCATCGGTAAACATAGCGAACCAGCGATTGGAGAAGCGCGATGAAGCTCAGCGCTCGCAACCAGATCAACGGCACCATCGCCGAAGTGCGGAAGGGCCGGACGACGGCGCATGTGCGGATCGATATCGGCAACGGCGTCATCATCACCTCGTCGATCACCAACGAGGCGGTCGACGAATTGGGCCTCAAGGCCGGCGACAAGGCGATCGCGGTGATCAAGGCGTCGGACGTGATGGTCGCCACGCCGTGATGCTTCGTCGCTTCGCGATCCTCTCTGTTGTCTTGCTGTTGCCGTTGGCGACCGCGCGCGCGACCGACGCCCCCGCCAGCGAGCTATCGCTGACCGGCAAGATTGCCCATCCGCAACAATTCAGTCTCGCCAAGCTGAAGGCGCTGGCGAGCCAGCAAGTGCAGGTGTCGTTTCTGAGCGAGCGCGGCGAGCAGAAGATGAGCTATACCGGCGTGCCGCTTTGGGCGCTCATCGGCCAGGCGGGCGGGCTCGCCGACACGGAAAAAGCGGCGCCGCTGCACCACACGATCAAGATCACCGCGACGGATGGCTACTGGGTGGTGATCTCGACCGGGGAGATCGCGCCCGATTTCGGCGGCAAACCCGCAATGGTCGCCTATCAACGCAATGACGAGGCGCCGGGCGCCCACGGCTTCTGGCTGGTGATGCCGGGCGACAAGCGCGGCGGGCGCTATGTCCACGACGTGGTCACGATCGATGTCGAGTAGCGAGTAGTCGCGAATAGCAGGGGAGGAACAGCATGCTTCGGCGAGGATTTCTGGTTGCGACGGCGGCAGTTTTCGCGGCTCTCGTTTGCACCGCGGCGCCGCAAGCGGCACGTGCCGACGATGTCGTGGTGTTCGCCGCGGCAAGCCTCAAGGACGCGCTCGACGCGATCAACAGTGACTGGCAGAAGGCGGCCGGCAAGCACGCGACGATCTCCTATGCCGCAAGCTCGGCGCTCGCCAAGCAGATCGAAGCGGATGCGCCGGCCGATGTCTTCATCTCGGCCGATCTCGACTGGATGGATTACCTTGCGAAGAAAAACCTGATCGTGGCGAGCAGCCGGCACAACCTCTTGGGCAATGTGCTGGTGCTGATCGCGCCGGCCGACAGCAAGGCGGGCGATGTCGACATCGAGCAAGGGTTCCCGCTCGACAAGCTGCTGAACCGCGGCAAGCTGGCGATGGCCGATCCCAACGCCGTGCCGGCCGGCAGATACGGCAAGGCGGCGCTGACCAAGCTCGGCGTGTGGGATTCGGTCTCGGGCTCGGTGGCGGCCGCCGAGAACGTGCGCGCCTGCCTGCTGCTGGTCGCGCGCGGCGAGGCGCCCTACGGCATCGTCTACAAGACCGACGCGGCGATCGAACCGAAGGTCAAGATCGTCGGCACCTTCCCCGCCGACGCGGTGCCACCGATCATCTACCCGATCGCACGGACCGCATCGTCGAAGAACCCCGACGCCGCCGGCTTCATCTCGTATCTTAGCGGTGCCGATGCGACGAAGCAGTTCGAGCACTATGGGTTCTCGGTCCTACACTGACCGCGCTTTTCTCGTCTTCCCCGCGAAGGCGGGAATCCAGGCCTATCTTTCTGCCGCTTGCCCTGGGTCCCCGCCTTCGCGGGGAAGACGAATAAAGGGTCGCGAGTGAACTTTACCTTTTCGCCCGAGGAACTGACCGCGATCGAATTGTCGCTCAGGGTCGGGTTCTGGGCGATGGTGACGAGCCTGCCGGTCGCGCTGGCTGTCGCTATGCTGTTGTCGCGCGTCGAGTTCTGGGGCCGCTCGGTGCTCGACGCGGTTGTCTACCTGCCGCTGGTGATGCCGCCGGTGGTGACCGGCTACATCCTATTGATCCTGTTCGGGCGGCGCGGCGCGCTGGGGGAGCCGCTTGCCGACTATCTCGGCATCGTCTTCGCGTTCCGCTGGACCGGCGCGGCGCTCGCTTCGGCGGTGATGGGGTTCCCGCTGATGGTGCGTTCGATGCGGCTGTCGATCGACGCGGTCGACCGCCGGCTCGAGGATGCCGCGGCGACGCTCGGCGCCAACCGCGTCTGGGTATGGCTGACTGTGACGCTGCCGCTGATCCTGCCCGGGATCGCTGCCGGGATGATCCTCTCCTTCGCACGCGCGCTCGGCGAGTTCGGCGCGACGATCACCTTTGTCTCGAACATTCCCGGCGAGACCGAAACGCTGCCGATCGCGATCTACACCTTTCTTCAAGTACCGGGCGGCGAACTGGGCGCCCTTCGCCTGACCCTCGTTTCGGTCGCGATCTCGGTCGCGGCGCTGTTCGCGTCGGAGGCCATCGCCCGACGCGCCACCCGCCGCGCCGCAGGGCTTTAATGCTGAGCGTCAGCATCACCCATCGGCTCGGCGCGTTCACGCTTGACGCCGAGTTCGAGAGCGAGGGCGGGCTCACGGCCCTGTTCGGCCGCTCAGGCGCCGGCAAGACATCCCTGGTCAACGCGATCGCCGGGCTGATCCGGCCGGATCGCGGCCGGATCGCGATCGACGGCGAGGTGCTGACCGACACCGAAGCGCGGCGCTTCGTGCCGGCGCATCGGCGCCGTGTCGGCTATGTGTTCCAAGAAGGCCGTCTATTCCCACATCTCAATGTGCGGCAGAACCTCGGCTACGGGCGCTGGTTCGCGCCGAAATCGCCGCTGACGCCCAAATCAAAACCCTTGGGCGGCAGCGAGTTCGACCACGTCGTCGGGCTGCTCGGCATCGACCATCTGCTGGCGCGGCGGCCGGCCAATCTGTCAGGCGGCGAGAAGCAGCGGGTCGCGATCGGCCGCGCATTACTGGCGCGGCCGCGGGTGCTGGTCATGGACGAGCCGCTCGCCTCGCTCGACGACAGCCGACGGCACGAGATCTTTCCCTATATCGAGCGGCTGCGCGACGAGATGCGCGTGCCGATCATCTATGTCAGCCATTCGATCCCCGAGGTCGCGCGGCTGGCGACGACGCTGGTAGTGCTATCGGAGGGCCAGGTCGCGGCGATCGGCCCGACCGCCGAGATCATGGGCCGGCTCGATCTGTTCCCGCTGACGGGCCGCGCCGAGGCCGGAGCGATCCTGGCGACCCGCGTTTCCGGACACGACCAGCATTTCGGGCTGACGACTCTGCGCGCCGCGGCCGGCGACTTGCGCGTGCCCTATCTCGATCTGCCGGTCGGCGCGGCGCTGCGCGTGCGCATCCGGGCACGCGATGTGATGATCGCGCTTCATCCGCCCCAAGGTTTGAGCGCGCTCAACGTGCTGCCGGGCACCGTGGCGGAAGTCGCCCAAGGCGACGGGCCGATCGTGCAGATGCGGCTTGATTGCGCGGGCGAAGCGTTGATCGCGCGGCTCACCCGCCGCTCGGTCGAGACCATGGGCCTCATCCCCGGGCTCAAGGTGCATGCGGTGATCAAAAGCATCGCCTTCGACCACCACGCCTTCGCCGGCGTCGCGCCGGGCGCGGTGAGCTCGGACGCCGAAGTCGCGGACGGCTAAGGCTCGGCCAGCGACGCGGTCAGCGCGCCGACATGATCGGCGCCAGCGGCCGCGGCCGCCCGCTCGATGGCGCGGTAATGCTCGACGACGCCACGGCCGAAAGGGGTCAGTGCGGCGCCGCCGCCCTTGACGCCGCCAACTTGCGCCGCCACCAGCGGCTCGCGGAAGCAGCGGTTGAGATTATCGACGAGCAGCCAGGCACGCCGGTACGACATGCCCATCTTGCGGCCGGCCGCCGAAATCGAGCCGGCCGAATCGATCAGCTCCAACAGCTTGATCTTACCAGGGCCGATCTGCCGTTCGGCGTCGAAATCGATGCGCAGCGTCAGCCTTGCCATGACGCAGCTTAAATCAAATTCCCCCTGTCCGGAAACGGCAGTAGGCCCAGACTGCATTCCGCGCATGCAGAATTAACTAGAAACGCGCATTTGCCGGCTCCAGCCATCGTCGGTATGATTCGTTTTGTCACACCGTCGGTTTGTCGCACCTTCGCGCCGGCGGTCAAGAAGGGGACAAAGAGGAGAGCGGGATGGAAAAGCTGCTGAATTCGCTAACCGGGACGATCATCGCCGGCTTCGTGCTGGTGATCGTCATGATACTGGTGATCCACGCTATCCACTAACTCGTCGACAGGGGGAAAACCGCCATGGAATTTGTAGCCTATGACTGGTGGACCCAGTTTGTGCGCTGGGGCCATATCATCAGCGGCATCATGTGGATCGGCCATCTCTGGTACTTCAACTTCACCCAGACACCGACCATGCCGAAAATTCCAACCGAGTTGCGCCCGGCGGTGGTGCGTTTCATCTTGCCCGAGGCGCTGTTCTGGTTCCGCTGGGGCGCGATGTTCACCTTGGGCTTCGGGCTGGTCCTCGCCTACATGAACGGCTACTTAGTCGACGCCATCAAGATCGGCATCGGCGACAACAACCACAAATTCACCGCGATCGGCATCGGCATGTGGCTCGGCACGATCATGTGGTTCAACGTGTGGTTCATCATCATGCCCAACCAGAACAAGGTAATGGGCGTGACCCCGGCAACGCCGGACGAGATCAACGCCGCGCGCCGCACCGCCGGCCTCGCCTCGCGAGTCAACACGATGCTGTCGATCCCGATGCTTTACGGCATGGTGTTCGCGGCGCATTTCTACTAGGCCGTCGTTTACATTCGCCGCCCCCGGGCCTGACCCGGGGGCGCACGTCTTCCTACGGGGTATTGGTCTACGGGGTATTGGTCAAGAAGACGTGGATGCCAGGATCAAGTCCGGCCACGGCGAAAGGAGCTAGAACCGTCTTCTCAGCATCGCGAAGGCAAGCCGCCAGCTTTGCAGCGGGTCGCTTTCGCCGGTGCCGGAGAACGGGTCGAAACCGGCGCGTTCGAGGCGTCTTAGGGCATGTGCGGCGATCCGGGCCGACAACAGCGCAGGGAGCGCCGCGTTCGGGATGTCGCGCCGCATCGCCCGCGCCGCATCAAGATGCCGCGAAGCTGACCCTGCGACCGCCTCGACCGCGCGGCGCAACGCAAGGGTCGCGCGTAAAGCGGTATAATCGGCGGTGTCGAAGCCCGTCTCCACCGCGACATCGTCGGGGATCATCGTTCGCCCGGCGCGCGCATGCAGCGGAAGCGCACGGATCAGCCCAGTCAGCGCATAGGCGATGCCGATCTCGGTCGCCGCGGCGAGGGATTGCGGCGTTGCCGCGCCAAGCGCCTCGAGCGCCAGCCGGATCAGCGGCGCCGACGTCCCCTCCGCATAATCCTCAAGCGCGGCAAGGGTCGCCGGCGGCGCCTCGTCGAGGTCGCGTTCGCGCGCCTCGATCAGCCGCGCGAAATGCTTGCGACCGAGGCCGTGCGCGCGGATCGCGGCGGTGAGCGGCTCAGCCACCTCGTGCCGGCGCGGTGGCGCGCCGCCATAAGCGGCGTCGATCGCCTCGCGCCACCATTGCAGACGGATCTGACCGAGCATCGGCTCGCGCACGCTCTCGCGCACGCGAGCAATCTCGTAGTTAAACGCATAGAGCGCAAACAGCGCTTCCCGCGCCTCGGCGGGCGCGAACAGAGCGATCTGGAACCGGTCGCGGTCATGGACGCGGACAATTAACGCAACAGGCGAAAGTGACGCAGCGACACTGGAACGCCGGGCGGACGGGGCCGTTTTTCCAGTAGACCGATCCTGCATCGGCATTCCCCGAAGCGCTTCCGTAAACCCTGGCAGTAGGACGTATCCCATGGCTTTCGAATTGCCGCCGCTACCTTATCCGAACAATGCCCTTGAGCCGTACGTCTCGGCGAAGACGCTCGATTTCCATCACGGGAAGCACCACAAGGCTTATGTCGACGCGCTCAACAAGCTCATCGAAGGCAAGCCGGAAGAGAAGCAATCGCTTGAGGAGATCATCGTCGCCACGCATCACGACGATGCCAAGGCCACCCTCTTCAACAACGCCGCGCAGGTATGGAACCATACCTTTTTCTGGCACTGCATGACGAAGGGCGGCGGCGGCGATCCTCAGGGTGAGGTCAAGCGGGCAATCGATCACGATTTCGGCGGCTACGAAAAGTTCGCCAAGGAATTCAAGGACGCGGCGACCACGCAATTCGGCAGCGGCTGGGCCTGGCTGGTGTTCGACGCCGGCAAGCTCAAGGTGATCAAGACCGCGAACGCGGTCAATCCCGTCGCCGGCGGCGAAACGGCGCTCGTGACTTGCGATGTCTGGGAGCATGCCTATTACCTGGACTACCAGAACCGCCGGCCCGATTTCGTCCAGGCGTTCCTGGATCACCTGATCAACTGGGAATTCGTCGCCCGCAACCTGGAGAAGGCGCGCGAGCGGCACGGTTAAAGCCGACCCGTCGGTCCGCTCCGTCATTCCGGCGAAGGCCGGAATCCCACCGTCCGCCGACCAAACGGCGGAGCCCTGTGGGCCCCGGCCTGCGCCGGGGCGACCGGCGTGCAGTTATGAATGCTCGCCGGTATCGAGCAGATGGGCCGTGTATTCGCGATAGGTCATGCCGAGCGCCTCCGCCCGCGCCAGGCGACGCAGCGCGATTTCGCGCGGCGGCGTCTTCCAGGCCCTGGCGTGTGCCTTCTTCCAACAGAAATGCGTCCAGCTCATCCCGAGCTCGAACGGCGGTCCCTGGTTGTGGCCGATCCCGAATGCGGGGGCGATGGTCGATCCGTCCGGCATCAGCCGCCTCCGGTCTGCATCGCGATAGCGAGCAAAGTGCGTGCCGCGGCGGCCTAAATCGGCAGCAGCAAGGCCGCCGCGACGCGACGGTCCTCGGCCAAGAGCACGCTGTAGGTGCGGCAGGCGGCGCCGGTATCCATCGCCTCGACCGCGATGCCATGCGCCTTGAGCGCGGCTCGCAATGCCGGTGTGGCCGGCGCGCCATGCTTGCCCAATCCCAGCAAGACGAGTTCGACGCCCCCCTCGGCGATGACCGGCGCTAGCCCGCCAAGTGTCGGCGCGGGATTTACCCAAAGAATTGTGCGCTCGGGAAAGACGAGCACCGGCCCCGCGAAGATCACGCCGCTGACGCGAAACCCGCCCGCGCCGTAGCGCTCGATCAGCTGCCGCCCGCCAACAGGGTTGGAACCAGCCTGCGGCGTCAGCTCCATCGCCTAGCTTTTTGCGCTGCGCGGGCGGCGTTCCTGACGGCTCGTCGAGCGGCCGCCCTCGCCCTCCGCGGTCGTCGGCTCACGAGCGATTGCTCGGCGATTGGGCTGGATGTAGTAGATGATCGGCGCGGCGATAAAGAGCGATGAATAGGTGCCGATGACGATGCCCCACAGCATCGCGATGCTGAACCCCTTGAGCACCTCGCCGCCGAAGACCAGCAGCGACAGCACCATGAGAGCGACCGTGCTGACGGTCAGAATGGTGCGCGACAGCGTCTCGTTGAGTGCGAGATTGATGAGCTCGCGGAACGGCATCGTTCGGTATTTGCGCATCGCCTCGCGCACCCGGTCGTAGATCACCACGGTGTCGTTGATCGAATAGCCGGCGATGGTGAGGATCGCCGCCAGGGTCGTCAGGTTGAACTCGAGGCGGAAAATCGCGAAGAGACCGATCGTGGTGATCGTGTCGTGGAGCGTCGCGATCGTCGCGCCGACCCCGAACGGCCACTCGAAACGGAACCAGACATAGACAAGGATCGCCGCCAGTGCGAGGACGGTCGCCAGCACGCCGGCACGGATAAGTTCGGCGCCGACGCTAGGGCCCACGACCTCGGTGCGGCGATAATCTATGCCGGGTCCCAGCGCTTGCTTGGCCAGCTCTACCGCCTTCATCTGCCCGGCATCGCCGCCCGGCTGTTCGGGCAGGCGGATCAGCACCTCGTCGGGCGCGCCGAAGCCCTGAAGGGAAGCATCGCCGATATGCAGATCGTCGAGCTTGGCGCGCATCGCCGCCAGGTCAGCGGGTCCTTGCGTCTTGGCCTCGAGCAGCGTGCCGCCCTTAAAGTCGATCCCATAATTGAGCCCGATCGCCGCAAACAGCCCAATCGACACCGCGCCCAAGAGGATAGAGAACGCAAAGCCGAACAGATGCCAGCGCATGAAATCGATCTGCGGCACCCGGCGGATGACGATAAGCGGCCTAATCACAGCGGAATTTCCCTTGGCTTCCAGCGCCGCAGCCAGCTGACGATCTGGAGCCGGGTCACCAGGATGGCGGAGAACAACGAGGTCAACACGCCGATCGACAAGGTCACGGCAAATCCCTTCACCGGCCCGGAGCCGAGCCAGTAAAGCAGGATACCAGCGACAAGCGTCGTCACATGGCTGTCGAGAATGGTGCCGAAGGCGCGGGTGAAACCCGCTTCGAGCGACGACAGCATCGTGCGACCGCTGCGCATCTCCTCGCGAATGCGCTCATAGATCAGCACGTTGGCATCGACAGCCATTCCCAGCGTCAGCGCGATGCCGGCGATCCCCGGCAGAGTCAAGGTCGCACCCAAGAGCGACAACGTCCCCAGCATCAGGCACAGATTGAAGAACAGCGCGACATCGGCGAAGAGGCCGAAGAGGCCGTAGAACAGGAACATGAACACGACGACCAGGATCACACCGACGATGCACGAGACCGCGCCGTCATGAATCGAATCGGCGCCGAGATCGGGTCCGACCGAACGTTCCTCGAGGATCGTGATCGGCGCCGGCAGCGCGCCCGCGCGCAGCAGCAGCGCCAGATCGCTAGCCGATTGCACCGTGAAGCTACCCGAGATGATGCCGCTGCCGCCGAGGATCGCCTCCTTGATCACCGGCGCACTGATGACTTTGTTGTCGAGCACAATCGCGAACGGCTTGCCGACATTGTCGCGCGTCGCGTCGCCGAAGCGCCGAGCGCCGGCGGTGTCGAAGCGGAAGCTCACCACCGGCTCGTTGTTCTGGAACGTCGCCTGGGCATCGACTAAGGTGTCGCCGCCGACCATCACCCGGCGCTTGACCAGATATTGGGTCGGCTGGCCCGGCCGGTCGGTTTGCGCCGGCAGCACCTCGTCGCCGAGCGGCATGCGGCCGCGCTTCGCTTCATCCGGGCTCATCGACTGATCGACCAGCTGAAAGGTCAGCTTGGCGGTCTTGCCGAGCAACTGCTTGACATGTTCGGGGTCGCCGACACCGGGCAGCTCGACGAGGATACGGTCGGCACCCTGGCGCTGGATGGTCGGCTCTTTGGTGCCGGTCTCGTCGAGGCGGCGGCGGATGATCTCGATCGATTGGTCGACCGCCTGCTGGCGGCGCTGCTCGGTCGCCACGGAGCTGAACTGCATCTTACCGGCGCCATCGGACCCGATATCAACCGTCAGCGCCGGATCGATCTTGGCGAGCGCGTTCTTTGCGTCGTCGATCCGGTCCTGGTCGCGGATGGTGAAGACGATTGCGTTGTTTTGCACGTTGAGCCCGGTATATCCGATCTTGGCGTCGAGCAGCGCATTGCGGACATTCTCGATGACCGAGTTGAGCTGCTCGGTCTGCGCTGCCGCGACATCGACCTCGAGCAGCAGATACGACCCGCCGCGCAGATCGAGGCCAAGGTTGACTTGTTTGTGCGGAATTTGGCTCGGCAGCCAGGCGAGTTGCGCCGGAGTGAACAGATTGGGCAGGCTGAACAGCAGGCCCAGCGCACACACCGCGCAGATCAGCAATATCTTCCAGTTGGCGAAGTAAAGCATCGCGGGCGGTTATGCCTTTTCGTCTTCCTTGGCCTCGTCGTTGGCGGGCTCGGGCACCTTGGCCGCTTCCTTGGAGCGGCGCCGGCCCGAGGAACGCTCGCTCGCCGCTTCGCGTGCGGCAGCCGGATCGGGCTTGGCCAGCACGTTCGAGATCGTGCTGCGCAGGATCCGCACGCGGACGCCCTGGGCAATATCGACTTCGACCTCCTCCGCGCCGGTCACCCTGTTGACCGTGCCGATGATACCGCCGCCCGTCACCACCCGATCGCCGCGGCGCAGCGAATCGAGCATGCTGCGGTGCGTCTTCTGCTTCTGCTGTTGCGGCCGGATCAAGAGGAAATAGAACACGACGAAGATCAGCACCAATGGCAGGAACTGGATCATCGCGTTCGAGCTATCGAAAAGCCCGCCCGCTGCCTGGGCGTAGGCCGGAGAAATCAGCATGGGCGTCGACCTCGAAATGCGGCGGCAAAGCGGAGGCGAATTGGTACGCGATGCCCGGTAAAAGGGCAATGCAAAGAGGCGCGGCGGTTTGCCAAGTGCGACGCCTCCCACGCGGCGCCTTCGACCCTGCGCGCAAAAGCGCGCGAGACTTCATCCACCTGGGCTCGAACCGCTTTTCGCCGGAACAAATTCTGATCTAAGTTCGCCGCCCTTTAGACTGGCAAGAACACGACATGCCGAAGATCGACCTTTTGCCG
>Ga0335074_10012583_pt1 | contig 11866 bp, 10 predicted proteins | sample Lox_Sample_23_FD_206715 | JGI IMG/M metagenome (GOLD analysis project Ga0335074, IMG submission 206715) | Soil microbial communities from Loxahatchee National Wildlife Refuge, Florida, United States - Lox_Sample_2.3 | ecosystem: Environmental > Terrestrial > Soil > Wetlands | place: USA...
GGCCGGCGCCTGATAACACCGCCGTTCGCACAGTGCACAACCCGAACTGGCGCACTGGCATGGGCTCGTCGCTGGCTGCCGGGCTTGCCGCCATCCCTGAGCGGTGCTCGGCGGCCGTCGTTGCCCTGGCCGACCAGCCGCTCGTCGGCGCAGCCGCGGTGGGCCGGCTGATCGCCGCGCACGCGGCCGGTGCCGGCGTCGCGGTGAGCTGTTACGACGGACGGCCGCGCAATCCGGTGCTGATCAGCCGTGAGCACTGGGCTGAGGTGATCGCCCTCGCGGCCGGGGACGTCGGCGCGCGGCCGTTCCTACGGGCACACCCCGAGCTCGTGACGCAGGTCGAGTGCGGCGATACCGGACGGCCAGACGACGTCGACACTCTCGACGACCTCAGCCGGGTCGAGCGGCTGCTGGCTGAGGCGGCCACGTTCCCGTAACGGGGTTTAGCTTGTCGCCGTAATGCCCCACTGGTGCGTCACGCTGGCGCCCGGGTCGATGGTCAGCAGGTCCGTGCCGGTCACGAACGCGTTGGGCGGGCAGGTCATCGGCTCGATCGCGACGGCGCGGCGGCGGGCCTCGGGACCGAGCGGGTCAGCTGTGAAGACCTGCAGCCAGCGGTAGCCCGGACCGGCCCAGAGCACCAGACTCGACGCCGGGCCAGTCAGGCGAACTCGGACGCGGCCGTCGCCGCCGGTCACCAGGTCAGTGAAGGCCGTGTCGAGGATCGTGTCGCCGATAGCTCGGGCGGCGCGGAAGTCGTAGGGCGTGCCGGCCACGTCCTTCGGCTCGCCGTCCGGGATGCCACGATCGCTGGCGGGCTGCCACTGGCCGGCGGGCAGCTCAAGCTCCCAGGCGTCGACGAGGCCGGCCCCGGCGCGGAGGTAGGGGTGCGAGCCAGTGCCATACGGGGCCGTGTGGCGGCCGGGATTGCGCGCGGTCACGATCGTCTCGAGCCCGGCGTCGGCGGTCAGCCGGTACCGAGCGCGCAACCGCAGGAAGAACGGGTAGCCAGGATGCCCCAGCAGGTCCAGGCCAAGCTCGACCTCGCCGTCGGCGCGTTCGATCAGCTCCCAGGCAGCCCAGCGGGTCAGGCCGTGGATAGCGGTATCGCGGGACGGCTCGCTCAGGTCGAGCTGGTAACTACTGCCGCCGAACGAGTACCGGCCGTGGTCGATCCGGTTCGGCCAGGGGAGCAGCAGCTCGCCGGCGCCGGCCGGCGGCACCTCGTCCGCGTCGTAGCCGGAAATTACCGGTTCGCCCCGGTAGCTCAGCCACCGCAATCCGGCGCCGAGCTGGGTGATGGTGGCCTGATAGTCGCCGGCCGCGAGCTCAAACTGCGCGCCGGTCAGGGGGAGGGTCTGCGCCGTCGGGTCATTTGACATGAGGTCAATACTGCCCGGCCCGGTGCCTCATGCAGTCGGCGGTGCGCAGTGCGCTGTCGGCCGGCGGGGCTGCTTGGGGAGCGGGGGACCTTCAGCCCCGCCGGCTCTATGCACACTAGCGCCGCCGTTGGAGGCCGGCCCGCAGTTCACGCATTCTCGCAGGTAGTTCGCCTGCCAGGCGCTCTAGCCGAGCCGCGCGACCGGGTGACGGGTGAGCGTGCCGTTCCGCACCGCCTCGGCTGCAAGGACGCCGAACAGGTAAAAGCAGGCCGCCTCCTCGGTCGGGAAGACCTGCAGTTCGTGCCTGGATCCGCCAGCCGAGTGGAAGACCTCGAACCCGTCGGCAGTCTGGATCAGGCAGAGAGCGCCCTCAATCTCTTCGCCGACCGAGTAGCTGCCTGCCGGGATGCCGGCCAGGTTGGCGAGATCGGCGAACAGCGCCTCAGTCGCCATCCGGCGGCGGGCAGCCCGGTGCTGCCGGGACGGCACCGGAGCCGGCCCGCTGCCAGCCGGGTCGAGTACAGCCGGGCCGAGTACAGCGGGGTCGAGCACCGGAGCGGGCCGCAGCGCCGCCTGGGCCAGGGGAGCCTGGGCCGGGGGCGCCTGGGCCGGGGGCGCCTGGGCCGGGGGCGCCTGGGTCGCGGACGGCTGGGGCCGCGCGCGGCGCGCGGCTGACGCTGCCCGCAGGGCTTCGGCCTCGAGCGGCAGCGGGGGCTCGACGGCCAGCGGCAGCGCCACCCCGGTCATGCTGTCGGGCACCGGCAGGTAGGAGGGACTCGACAGGCCAGGGCCGCCGGCGGCGTCACCCCAGCCAGCGGCCGGGGTCTGATACTGGCCGGATACCGTCTCTGGCTGCCACCCGCCGGCTGCGGCCGGCCGCTGGGTCACCTCCGGACGAGGCGGCTCGGCCGGGCCCGGGTACTCGGTCCGCTCCTCGAGGATGTCGCTGACCTCGGTCCTCGGCGCGACGAGCTCGAACACGCCGCGGTCCACCTGCCAGTAGCCCAGCTGCTCGGCCTGGTAGCCGTCGTGGCCGAGGTAGCCAATGTGGAGCCGGTCACCGAGGTCGTCTAGCACGATGCACCGTTCACCCCGGAATGTGCCCACCGGCCTGGACTGCCAGACGGCCTCCACGTCCCTGAACCTAAGCTGCTTGCGCCAGTGTCCGGTAGCCGGCTCGAAGCCCAGCTCCTCTGGTGGCGGGCAGGCCGCGAACAGCACGATGTCATCGTCGGTCGGTCCGATGCCCGCCTCGAACGGAGCGCCTTGATAGGTCGCCATCAGTCGGTATCGCATAGTTCGGACCCTTCTGCTGGGCGGAGCCACACCTGGCCGTCGTAGCGGGCGATGAAGTCGGTCCGGTCTATCCCGATCCGGTGGATCTCGGCACCGACCGGCACCGGAATGGGGTTCGTGTAATACTCCGCGACCTGCTGACCCGAGCTTGCGGTGTAGCCGGTCCCGGTGAACGGCGGCTTCATGGCCCAGTCACCCCCGTACTCGGCCGAGTACGGCACCCGGTACGTCTCGATGCCCACCGCCCGCCAGCGAAGCAGGTAGATCTCGCCGGACTCCGGGCTGAAGTCGGAACCCTCGTAGCCGAGACCGAAGATCCGGTACAGCTCACGTGGCGAGGAAACGTGGGCATCAGCCACGCGGTACACGAAACCGGAGATGATCGACCGCCGGCCGGTCAGGTACGGCTCGACCATGCGCGGCGGGATCGCCTTGTGCAGCAGCGTCCCTGGCCGTACCGGCCCGGGGCCCTCGCTGACCCGGCTCATGCTGTCCCCTGACTGCGCACCTCGGTCTTCCTGGCCCGGACCTGCAGCCGTCAGGCCAGCTACGCCCGCACTCACCTGCAACCCCCCACGAGACTCTCACATCGCGAAATGCGCCCGGGTCGGCGCCGTCGCCGCGGCCGGTGTAGCGGACAGGGTACCGCCGGCGGTGCAATCGTGAGTGGGAAGATGGCTGGCATTACAGTCAGCACAATGGCGGAGCTGATAGCGGGTGACGAGCGCTACCGAGACGACCACGGGGCTGTGGATCCGGCGGTGGCGGCCGCACTGGCTGCGTACGCGGCCGGGACCGGCGGAGAGCATGCTGCGCTGACCGCACTCGCCGACGCGAGGCTGCTGGTGCCGGTGGTGGCTGTACCCGTCGATCAGGCTGTACCTGTTGATCAGGCTGTACCCGTCGCCGAGGCTGTACCTGCTGGCACGGGGCCTGCTGGCAGGGGGCCTGCTGGCACGGGGCCCGGTCCGAGTGACCGCGCCGGGCCGCTCATCGGCGAGAAGGCCAGCGAGATGTCGCTGCCCGCACTCGTCGGCGCTGACGGCCGGTCGGCATTGCCGGCTTTCACCTGCGTCGACACGGTCCGCCGCTGGAAACCGCTGGCGCGGCCAGTCCCGGTGCCGGCGGCCGCCGTGTGGCAGTCCGCTGTCCAGGAAGCATCGGCAGTTGTCATCGACATCGCCGGACCGGTCCCGCTTGTGATCGAAGGCGCGCGGCTGGCGGCGCTCGCCGCGACCGGCACCGCACTCGGCATGCATGAGGACCCGGATGTGTGGCAGCAGGTGGCAGCGGCGGCGGGGCAGGTCGCCCCGGGCGTCCGGGTCAAGCTCAGCCCGCCCAACGGCGATATCGACTTCACTTTGGAGCTGGCGCCGCCGGAGGGCGCGGCCGGACCGGTGCCGGGCGAGGTGGCTGACCGCGTCGGGGATGCGGTACTTGCGTCGCTCCGCGAGCGGGCCCGCGCCGGCATTGCTGTCCTGGTCCGGTCGGCTTCCTCAGCCGACAGCAGCCAGTCGTGATCGCCAGGTCAGGCCAGACAGTATTACGATCATGATCTGTGCAGCCGGTTTCCGTTGCCGACGCGGCAGCTGAGCTCTACGGGCTGAGCCCGGCGGAGTTCACCGCCGCGCGCGACGAGCGAGCCAAGCAGGCCCGCGCGGCCGGCCAGCGCGACGACGCTGCCGCAATCAAGAAGCTCGCCAAGCCAACCGCCAGTGCGTGGCTGATCAATCAGCTCGCCCGCAACGCACCCGAGCAGATCGCCCGGCTGACTGAGGTGGGCGATGCGCTCCAGGAGGCGCAGCGGGCGCTGGATGGTGACCGGTTGCGCGAACTGTCGGCCGAGCGCCGGCGGGTCGTCAACGATCTGCTGCCGGAAGTGAGGCGGCTAGCCCGGCAGGCGGGCCAGCCAGCCAGCGCCGGGGTCCTGGACGAGGTCCGCGCCACGCTTGAGGCAGCCCTGGCTGATGCGGGCGCCAGAGACGCCGTGCGCTCCGGGCGGCTGACCAGGGCACTGACCTATGCGGGGCTCGGCGAGGTTGACCTCACCGCGGCGATCGCCGTGCCGGCCAGCCAGGCGCCCGCGAGCAAGGCGCCGACCAGCGAGGCGCCGGTCAGCGAGGCGCCGGTCAGCGAGGCGCCGGCCGGCAAGGCGCCGGCGAGCAAGGCGCCAGCCGGCCGAGCGGCTGCCGGGCCGCGAGGCCGTGGGCGGGCTGAGGCTGCCAGTCCCGATGCGACGGCCGCGGCTGGCGGTGCGCACGGGCGGCCAGCTCGCACTGCCAGGGCCGGGGCCGGGGTCGCCGCCGAGCGGGCCGCGCGGCCGAAACAGGCGCCCGCCGAACGGGCGGCTGTCGCGGCCCTTGCCGCCGCGGAGGCCGAGGCGGACACGGCCGCGAATGCGCTGGCTGACGCTGACCAGAGGCTCGCCGGAGTCACCGAGCAGCGGCAGTTCCTGCGCCGCCGGATCCAGGGCCTGCGCGAGCAGCTCGACCAGGCCACGGCCGACGACGCTCAGCTGACCCGTGACGTCCGGCAGGCCCAGCGAGATCGCGACGCCGCGGCCCGTGCAGTGGCAGGAGCGAACCTGCGGCTCGACCGGGCGAGGCAGGGGGCGCGGCGGCGTTAGCTGGCTCCTGGGTCGCTAGGCGCGCAGCGCGTCGAGCTGGCGCTGCGCCTCGCCGAGCACGACGGTGACGTCCCGCCCGAACCGCACATCACAAGGATGGCTGACCTCGCCTGACCGGGCGTTTGCAGCCAGTTCGGTGAGGGCGACGCGCAGCGCAGTGACCGGGTCATCGGCCAGCTCAGGTACCGCCGCCGTGCCCTGCTCGCCCCACACCTGCAAACCGAAGCCGTCGGCCGCGGGCGGAGCGTCGAGCGTCACGGTTACCGTGCTGGTCACGCCGCTGCGGTGGTGCAAGACCAGGTGCGTCACATCACCGAGGCCGGCGTCGGCGGTGACCCGCTCCACCGGGCCGAGGACTGGCCAGAGGACCGAAAGGGCGTGTGGTGCGAGATCCCACAAGCCGCCTTTCTCGTGTCGCCAGGGCGTGTTGAACGGGCTCTCCTCAGCGAAGACCGATCCGATCCAGCTGGCATGACCGCCGGTCCAGCCGCCCGCCGCGCAGAGTCCGTCCAGCCAGGTCCTGGCATCAGGCTGGAACCGCACAGTGAAGAAGACGACCGAGGCGACGCGCGCCGCGTCGACCGCCGCGACGAGTTCGTTGGCAGCGCCGCCGGATAGTGCGACCGGCTTCTCCAGCAGCAGGTGCTTGCCCGCCCGGGCGGCGCGGGTGGCAAGGTCACTCTGCACGTTCGGCGGCACGGAGAAGGCGACGCCGTCGAGGTCGGCCAGAAACGCGTCGAAATCCTCGAACGCCTCCGCGCCGAACTCGGCGGCCAGCGCCCCGGCGGCTTCCTGGTTACGTCCCCAGACCGCGGCGAGAGTCGTCGCCGATGTGGACGCCAGCGCACGGGCATGCGCGAACCGCGCCCAGTAGCCGGTGCCGACCAGCCCGAACCGCAGCGGCTGCGCAGATGTCGTCAAGTCCTCAGTCACGGAAGTCACCCTGCCAGATGTGGCCGGATCGCAGAAAGGCGCGGCTGTCGCGGAAGCCGGGCTGAGGCCGCTGGCTAGACTTACGGCCCAGCGAAGACTTAGGGCCATATGTGAAGCCCAAGTCTTCGCTGTGAGGGGGACCGATGACCCAGGCGGCAGTTCCCGACGAGACGGCTGCTGACGAGGCTGTGCGAGCAGCCGGAGAGGCCGCTCGCAGCGGTGCCGCCGCCCTCCGCGCCGCCCGGGCCGCCACGCTGGACGAAGCGCTGCGTGCCATCGCGGACCGGCTGGCCAACCGCGCCGCCGCAGTGCTTGCCGCCAATGCCGACGATGTTCGCGCGGCGAGGGCTGACGGGCTGGCGGCTGCGTTCGTGGATCGGCTGACTCTGGACGAGGGCCGCGTCAAGGGCATGGCCGATCAACTGCTCGCGCTGGCCGAGATACCGGCAGGGCCGACCCGCGCGACCGTCAGGGACCTGCCCGGCGGGCTTGAGCTCCAGGAGTGGCGGCGTCCGGTCGGAGTGATCGGAGCGAACTTCGAGGCGCGTCCGAACGTCGTCGTCGATATTGCCTCCCAGCTGATCAAGTCGCGGAACGCCGGCGTGCTGCGTACCGGCTCCAGCGCCATCAGGTCGGCCGCGGTGCTAGTCGACGAGGTCGTCGGGCCGGCCATGACGGCCGCTGGGCTTGATGCGGCTGCGATCCAGTTGCTGCGCGTTCCCGGTCGGGAGGTTGCCTTTGCCCTTGTCCGCCAGCCCAGGCTCATCCCGCTGGCAATCCTCCGCGGCAGTGGCGACAGCACTCGGGCGCTGGCCAGGGAGGCCGCTCTGCACGGCGTCCGCACCCTCGCCCACGCGGATGGCGGCGCGGTCGTCTATCTCGACCAGGCCGCGGATCAGCAGCTTGCGCTGCGGCTCATCGAGCAGAGCCTGGACCGCCTTGGCGTGTGCAACCGGCTCAACCTGCTGCTGATCCACCGGGCGATCTGGGACGAGACGGTACCGGCGGTCGGCGCGCTGGCGGACCGGCTCGGCATCGCGGTATCCATGCCGCCGCACCGCCACCCGCTCGGCCACGAGTGGGCGCTCGACGCGGGCGCGGAGGCGACGATCACCCTTGCCCCGGCCGACAGCGCCGTCGACGCTGCGCAGCTCGCCAACCGCGAGACATCAGGGCTGGCCGCCTCGATCGTGACAACGGATGCAGCGGCCGCGAGCCGGTTCCTGGAGACCTACGCGGGGACCGGGGCGTTCTGGAACGCGACCACCCGCCTGCTCGACGGCTTCAAGCTGCTGTCCGTGCCGGAAACCGGGATCAACATCGACGTCGTGCCGGGGCCGCGCGGTCCGGTGACGTTCCGCGACCTGTTCCTGCGGCAGTACGTCGTGCTTCAGAAGGGCGCCGCCTAGCCCGCGGACCGGCTACGCCGGATAAATCACCAGCGACTCGCGGTGCACCGCGTGGATGCCACGGACAACCCGCCGTGCTGTCGCGTCCGTCGGCACCTGACCGTGCAGGAATCCCCTGTTGAGCAGGAACGTGGTGCATAGCTGGGGCTGCGCCAGCAGGAGCGAGTCGGCCAGGTCGGCAACCCGGTCTGGGGAGAAGGCAGCAAGCTGCGCGTAGGCCTCCTGGCTGGCGCGCGACGTGCCCTGAGTGAGTTCCTGGCAGTCCTTGTACGCGTCCGAGTCGAGAAGCGAGCCCGTCTGCGTGCTAACTCGGGGGGACGACCCCCCGGAACCCCCCGGCTCAGTGTTGCCTCGGGGGGACGACCCCCCGGAACCCCCCGCGGCGCCAGCGGCGTAGCGCAGCCGGAGGAGGATCGAGAGGACACAGGTGACCTCTTGCGGGGAGAGGGCGCGAAGCAGCCGCAGGATCGCCGACGGCAGCGCTACTGAACCGCGGCCGAGCAGCCGCTCGGGATGCCGGACGTCCAGCAGCTCGACGACAGACCCGGCGGCAAACTCGCCGTCCACCCGCTTGACCCCGGACAAGAACAGGGTGCTGCCAGCGCGCAGGCTCTCCTCCGCCTCGCGGTTCAGGTAGATCGAGCCCGCCGAGTAGGCCATCCCGCCGATCCACCGCTTGCCCGGATCCAGCTGCACATCGGCGGCCCGGATGACTGTGCCCATCCTGGCCCTCGGGTTCAGGCTGCGGCTCACCACAGCTGGCTCGCGCGCCGAGCCGACAACGCATTCGACCCCGCAGCAGGCCGCCCGCGCGGCCGCACTCAGCTTGGCGCCCATCCCGCCCCGGCCGGTGCCACCCGTGCCGACGCGTACCGCACGTGCCTCCGCCGGGCTCAGCCTGGTGATCCGCTCGCTCAGCGAGGAGTCCCGGTAGGCCGCTTGCACGTCGGTCAGGAACAGCAGTCTCGACGCCTCGGCCGCAACCGCGATCGCGACGGCGACCTGGTCGTTGTCCAGCTTCGACAGCGGGTCGGTCGCGTCGTTGCCGTTCACGATCGGCAGCAGGCCACGGCCGGTCGCCGCACGCAGGAGTTGTCCGAGGTCGCCCATCGCCCGCGCGGATGCGAGGTCGCTGCGGGAGACGAGGATCTGGCAGACCTCGACGCCGACTGCGGCCGCGAGCTGCCGGTACAGCGCCATCAGCGCGGGCTGTCCGACCGCGGACGGCAGGGCCGTGTCCACCGCGAGCGCTCCGGGCTCCGGCATGTCGTAGCGACGGAGCGCCGCTTCAAGCGACTCGACAAGCCGCCGGGAGCCGTTCTGGCCCGCGCTCTCGCCGGCCGCCGCGATGGAGGACCGCACCGAGTCGACGAGCGCGCGCAGAGCCGGTGCCGCTCCGGCTGCCGGGCCCTCGAACGCGAGCAGCCGCCGCCCCAGACTCGCCGAACCCGATGTGACCAGGATGATCTCGTGCCCGGCTCGCTGGGCGGCGGCGATCTGAGCGACGAGACCTGCGATGACGTCGAGTGCGAGTCCGTCGCGGCTGGCAATGGAGCTGGAACCGAGCTTGATTACCTGTCTGGTCACGAACGACTCACGCCTTTAACGGACTGTTCTCGCGCGGCGGCGCTGCCAGCTGCGACGTCGCGGGACAATGGAATCCCGCGCAGATGATCATCTCTGACGCTATCACGGCCGATAGCGGCGGCGCGGACGCTGCGGTTAGTACTGGCGGAGGTGCACACGCAATGCCGCGGATCGGCTCGGTCATCAGGGACGTCTACCGCCGGCCCGGCGCCGAGGCCGTCCCCGCTCACCTCGAGTCCCGCTATGGCATCGAGGTGGCCAGGACGACGAGGCTGGATGCAGGCGTCTTCCGGGTGGATCGCCGGGACGGGCCGCCGTGGGTCGCGCGGGTATTCATCACTGCGAGGCCGCGTTCGCGCGTCGAGGACGATGCCGAGGTGCTGCGGTTCCTGGCAGCGCAGGACTTCCCTGCGGAGCGCTGCGCGCACCCGGAGCCGGTGTCCGAGATGGACGGCCGTGCGGTACTGGTCACCGAGTTCATACCAGGCAAACACTGGCCGACCACGACGCCGGCCGCCTGGGAACAGCTGGGCGCCCTGGCCGGGCGGGTGCATGGGCTGACCGCGCCAGAAGGCCCGGCCCGGCGCCCGGCGGGTTCGCTGCATCACCTGCCTGACTACGAGGGTGGCCCGGAGCGGGACCTTGCCGCGGCTGCCGCGATGCTGGCGGACCTTGACGGCCGCGTCCCGGAGGAGCACAAGGCCAGCTACGAGTCGCTGCTGGAATTGCTGCCCAGGGGCGATGACTGCAGCGGGCTGCCGGAGTCGTTCGTACACCCTGACCTTGCTGAGCCCAATACGATCGCCGCCCCGGAGGGCCCGGTGCTCGTCGACTGGACCGGCGCAGGCTGCGGGCCGCGACTGGCCTCGCTGGCGATGCTGCTGCGTAGCGCCGGACCGCAGAACGCCGCCAGCGTGATGCGCGGCTATGCCGAGCATCGGCAGCTCACGGCGGAGGAGCTGGACCGGCTCGAGGGGGTCCTGTGGATCCGCCCGCTCTGGTTCTCCGCCTGGCGGTGCTTCCTCGCCGTCGTGTCACCGAAGGTGAGGAACGCGTTCGTGCCGGATCCCAGCAGGATCTCAGCCCTTGCCGACGCGGTGCGCGCCAGCCTCAGATAGCAGTCGTGCCGTCGAGGCGGTTATTCGATGGCGGGCGCCGGGGCAGCCCTGGCACAGTGTGGCCGTGCCTGCGGATTACTTTGACGAGCCAGTGGCTGCTCGCTACGACGATGACGAGTCCGGGATGTTCGCCGCCGAGGCTGTCGAGCCAGCCGTGGACTTCCTGGCCGGCCTGGCCGGCGATGGCGCGGCGCTAGAGTTCGCCATCGGGACCGGCCGGATCGCGCTGCCGCTGAGCAGGCGCGGAGTCTCCGTGCGCGGCATCGACCTGTCGGCTGCGATGGTCGCGCGCCTGACTGCCAAGCCGGGCGGCGAGAAGATCGGAGCCACGATCGGCGATATCGCCAGCACCAGGGTGGCGGGCGAGTACCGGCTCGTGTACCTGGTCTTCAACACCATCGGCAACCTCACGACGCAGGACGCGCAGGTCGGCTGCTTCCGCAACGCCGCCGCGCACCTGGCGCCAGGCGGCTGCTTCGTGATCGAGAACGGAGTCCCCAGCCTCCAGCGGCTGCCACCGGGGGAGACGGTCGTTCCGTTCAGCCTCACCCCGTCGCACCTCGGCTTCGACGAGTACGACGTGGTCAGCCAGGGCATGGTGTCGCATCACTACTACTTCGCCGACGGTCGCGCTGAGGTTAACTCGACCCCGTTCCGTTACGTGTGGCCAGCGGAGCTTGACCTGATGGCGCGGATCGCCGGGATGCGGCTGACGGAGCGCTGGGGCAACTGGCACCGGGATCCGTTCACGGCGCTGTCCACCAGTCACGTCTCGGTCTGGGAGAAGGTCGCCTGACGCTGGCGCCGCTAGAACTGCTGGCGGGCCTGGCGACGGCGGATCGCGATGCCGCCCGCTACCGCGCCGACGCCGATAAGGGCCAGCCCGCCGACCGTGAGCGCGGCATTCGTCGCGTTCGAGCTGGCGCCGGAACCTGCCGCCGGGCCTACGGCGGCAGCCAGCTCTGAAACCCTGAGCACGGCGCGCGCCGAGGTGCCGTCAGCGCAGGTGAGCCGTGGGTGGTAGGTACCCGGCCGGATACTGCCTGGCAGCGCGACCCGGATGCTGAACTGGCCGGCCCTCGCGTCGGCGTCCATCTGGATCTGCGCCGGCAGGCCGAGCGACTGGCCGGACAGAGTGGCTGATGCAGCGGTGGCGCTGGCGCAGGTCACCGTGAACGTGACGGTGGCTCCCGGCGTCACCCCGGCCGGAGCTACCGAAGCCACGGTTCCCGCCGCCGATGCGATCGCTACGCCTTCACTCGCCAGCCCGCCAAGGACCAGCCAGCCGCCGGTCAGGCTGCCCGCGATCAGGCTGGCCGCGATCAGGCTGGCCGCGATGCGCCATACTCCGGTTCGGCTAGCCGCGATGCGGCCTACCGTGGCCAGGCTGGCCGCAGCCGCGGCTCGACTGATCCGCCCCATGACCGTGCCCCCCGAAGCCCGCGCACCAACCGAGACATAACGAGCCCGCCGTCCCAGGGACGGCGGGTCGCGGTCTGGCTTCTCCCACTCGCC
>Ga0335074_10012585_pt1 | contig 11863 bp, 9 predicted proteins | sample Lox_Sample_23_FD_206715 | JGI IMG/M metagenome (GOLD analysis project Ga0335074, IMG submission 206715) | Soil microbial communities from Loxahatchee National Wildlife Refuge, Florida, United States - Lox_Sample_2.3 | ecosystem: Environmental > Terrestrial > Soil > Wetlands | place: USA: Florida...
CTCAGAAACCTCGACAAAGTGCTCGAATGCGGACCTCAGGCGGGCGCGGACCTCATCGGCGGTGTCTGGCCCGAAGGAGAAGGCGAAGACCTCGAAGCGACTGCGATCGTGGTGCTCGAACATCCCAGCGGTGAGTGTCGCCACCGGATGCGTACGCAGGTCCGCCGAGAAGTAGCCGATGCGGATCCGCCTGCCGGCGAATGCTTGCACTTGCGGTGGAGTCGGAGTGCCCACCTGCGAGGCCGCCTTGGGCGCCCAGAGCGCCGCGGCGCGCCGCTGCAGCGCAGGTGAATCGAGCAGGGAGAGAGCTGTGAGTGGCGTCGTCGCCTGCTGCCCGGCGGCAACTTCGGCGGCGAGGCGGCGAACCTCCTCGTCGAGACCCGTCCACTCGCAGAGGTAGAGCCGCGCGTTGAGCCAGTTTCCCCGCAGCCATGGCAAGCGCGGCTCGAGCCGCATCGCCTGCTCGAAGCTCACGAGCGCCTCAGCCGGACGGCGCCGCTGCATCTGGAGCTGACCGCGGGCAAGATGCGCGCGCGCGAAGTCGGGCCGGCAGGCGAGGGCGCGCCCGTAGCCGGCGAGGGCTTCCTCATCCCTTCCCAGTCGCGCGAGGTCCGCCGCCAGGTTGTACCAGGCGTCGGCGTAGGCCGGATTGAGCTCGAGCGCCCGGGTCAATTCCTTGACGGCATCCGCTGTGCGCCCCATCTCTCCAAGGGCCAGCCCGAGGTTGTTATAGACCTCGGGCCGGCGCAGCCCGCAGGCGATTGCCCTGCGGTAGTCCGCCTCCGCCGGCGCGAACCGGTTCTGTATGGCGTGCGCGTTGGCGCGGTTGTACAACGCCTCGGCGTACTCGGGACGGAATGCCAGCGCCGCCGAGAAGCTCGCGAGCGCTTCATCGTGGCGACCGAGAGCCTGCAGCGCGAGCCCCCGGTCGTTGTAGGCCTCGACATAGTTGCCGCACAGGCGCAGGGCCGCCTCGTAGCTCGGCAGCGCCTCGAGCGGCCTTCCCAAGCCATAGAGCACTCGTCCGAGAGCATGATGCAGGCGCGCATCGCCCGGGCGAGGCTGCAGCGCCCGCCTCAGGCGCGCGAGCTCGTGTTCGAGTGACGGTGTTGCCACGGCAGCAGTGTCGGGACCGCGCGTCCGACCGCGCTAATAGTCGGAGTCCGCTTGCCGATAGAGTGCAGCCGCGGTTGCCACGGAGCTCTGATCGAGCGTTACCCAGGATGCCTGACCGTTCTTGACGACGGTCAGGCTCGCATTGCCCGACTGAATGGCATCGATCAGGTCGGGCGCGTTGCGAGCACCCACCGGGATGCCGTTGATCTGTGTGATGACGTCGCCGCCCACGAGCCCCAGGGAATCAAGAAGCTTCTTGTTGAGGCCAGTGCCACTGATCCGCATGCCCTGCTCTCCTCCAACGCTCGTCTGCGCCAGTTGGAAAGCGCTCACCACCACCCCGCCATCGGGAGTCGGCGGCTTCTGCAGCGGCACGGGCAGCGCAAATGCCTGCTCCGAATCGGATCCTTCATCGTCCACTGCGGCCGCGCGTGGCAAATCCGCGAGCTGCTGGTGCACGTAGGTCGCGCCGCCCGCGGCCGTCAAGCTCTTGCGTTGCAGCCGGAGCGTCAGCCGCTCGTCTCCCCTTTGCAGGAGCACCCAGAGGGGATGAACCTCCACGAGCACCGTTCCGGGCGCGGCCGCCGAGCCCACGTAGATGGTGTGCGTGTGGGTGGCGCCGGTGCCGATGATCGCAAAACCATCGTGCGGATCGTTGGTGGCAATGATTCCGGTCAGCACGAGCGGCGAGCGGTTCACGACTCTCGCGTTGGCGACGGTCGCCGCTTGCGGGACGACCCCGAAGAGGTGGGCCGAGATGATATCGCTCATCGCCAACCCGGACCTCGCGTCCACCGGCGCGCTCGCCCGCATGTCACTGAGAGCGTTGGCCCCCGCGGTCATTTCCCCTGAAAGCGTCACCATCACGTCAACGGCCTGCGCCGCGATGACAAGCCCGAGCACGACGCTCGCGATCATGGGCGCGCGGGCGATGAGCGCGGAAAGATGCAACATTGCGCGCACTCGCCGACCAACTCCGTCTGCAAGCGCCGCGCGCAGGGTCCGCCTGTAAATGCCCATGGGGAAGAAGATTAAACCGCCTCTTCCCGCCCGCACAGGGGGTGTGATTGCGTGGCGACGAGCGACGTCTGTCATACATTTGTCCTTCGGGCGGCGCCGTCGGGCCATCACATTCCTGCAACGTTCGGCTGGTACGGTTGCCTGCTGCGGCCTGCCGGGCTGCGGGGACGTTCGGCTCATGACTGAGAATCTCGACAAGCTCGCCGGATGCCTCGCACACCTCGTCTCCGCGAGCGGGGAGCGCTCGTCTTGAGCCTGCCCGCCGTGCAGGACGAGGTTGTGGAGCTCTGCCAGTTGGGCCACGCGCTTGCGGTCCGGGGACGACTGCACGAGGCCGTGCACGAGTACGAGCGCGCGCTCACGCTGGATCCTGACTGTCGTCCCGCGCTCTTCAACCGCGGCGGCCTGCTGCTGCGGCTGAATCGCCCGGCCGAGGCCCTCGAATGCATCGACCGCATGCTGGCGCTCGATGATTCGCCCGCTCCGGCTTACGGCCACCTTGCGCGCGGCAATGCGCTCGCCGCGCTCGGTCGACACGACGCCGCGCTCGCGGCATTCGAGGAAGCGGTGCGTCTGGATCCCCGTAATCCCCTCGGCCACAGCAACTGCGGCAATGCCCTGCTCGCACTCGGGCGGCCCGAGGAGGCGCTCGCGAGTCTCGATCGGGCGCTCGCCATCGATCCCGGCCACGCGCTGGCAAACTACAACCGCGGGAACGTGCTGTTCGCCGCCGGGCGCTTCGCCGAGGCGCTCGCGAGCTTCGAGCGGACGGTGCGATCCAATCCGCGCTTCGCGCTCGCCTGGTACAATCGTGGCAGCGCACTGCTCGAGCTGCATCGTTATGCCGATGCCGGCGTGAGCTTCGATCGGGCGCTCGCGCTCGATGAGCGCCTGCCACAGGCGCACAACAACAGGGGCGTGGCGCTTCTCGCCCTCAAGCGCGCCGCGGAGGCTGAGCGCTCTTTCGAGCGGGCAGTCGAGCTGCGCCCGGACTACCTCCGGGCGCTCGAGAATGTCGGTAACGCCCGCCTCGAGCAGCGGCACTTCGCGGCGGCGGCCCGCGCTTTTGCCAGCGTGCTCGCCGCGGCGCCTGATCATCCCTACGCAGCCGGTAATCTCTTGTACGCGCGGCTGCGCTCCTGCGACTGGGGTGATGGATTTCGCGCCTTGCGCGCTCATGTGCAGCAGTCGGTGGAGAGGGGACTGCCGGCTCAGGCGCCCTTCGCGTTCCTCAGCACATCGGACTCGCCTGCGGCGCAGCTGCGCTGCGCGCGCACCTGTTGCACCGACAAGTTCCCCGCCGCACGCGAGCCGCTCTGGCGAGGGCGTAGTCAGGCGCACGAGCGCATCCGCGTCGCCTACGTGTCCGCGGATTTCCACGAGCATGCGACGGCGTTCCTGATGGCGGAGCTGTTCGAGCGGCATGACCGGCAGCGCTTCGAGTGGACCGCGGTCTCGCTCGGTGCCGACGACGGCACTGCGATGCGCCGCCGCCTGGAGCGGGCCTTCGACCACTTTCTCGATGCTCGCAGCGTCGATGACCGCGAGGTCGCGCTGCTCCTCGCTGAGCGGCAGATCGATATCGCGGTGGATCTGAAGGGCTATACCGCCGATGCCCGCATGGGCATATTCGCCCACCGGCCGGCCCCCCTGCAGGTGAGCTATCTCGGGTACCCAGGCACGACGGCGGCGCCCTACATCGACTATGTGATCGCCGACCGGCACGTGATCCCGCCCGAGTACTTCCGGCACTACACCGAGAAAGTGGCGTATCTGCCCGGGTGCTACCAGCCTAATGGCTCCGGCAGGCCCGCTCCGCCGGCGAGCCCCGCACGCGCCGAGCTCTCGCTGCCGCAGGACGCCTTTGTCTATTGCTGCTTCAACGCCTGTAACAAGGTCACTCCCGAGCTCTTTACGCTGTGGATGCGCGTGCTCGGCGCCGTGCCCGGGAGCGTGCTCTGGCTCTTCGATGACAACGAAGAGGCGACGTCCAATCTGCGCAGTGAGGCCTTCCGGTGCGGCATCGAACCGTCGCGCCTCGTTTTCGCCCGACGCGCGCCCCTGAGTGAGCATCTCGCGCGCTATGCGGTCGCGGATCTCTTCCTCGACACCGTGCCTTACAACGCGCACACGACTGCGAGCGATGCCCTCTGGGCGGGGTTGCCGCTGCTCTCCTGTCAGGGGGCCGCATTTGCCGGCCGTGTCGGCGCCAGCCTGCTGCATGCCGTCGGCCTGCCCGAACTGATCACGGCCAGCCTCGAGGAGTACGAGCAACTTGCGATCGGCCTCTCCCGCGATCGTTCGCGGCTTCACGCCTTGCGGGCGAAGCTCGCCGCGAGCCGCGACGCCTCGGCGCTATTTGACTCCGAGCGTCATGCGCGCGCGCTCGAGGCCGCGTACGCGCTCATGTCACAGCGGGCGCGCAACGGGCTCGCCCCCGAGCATTTCGCCGTGCCCGATCCGGCCGGCGGCGAGAGATAACACGAAATTGTCACATTCCGAGGTTAGGGTTGCCGGCTCGGCCTCGATTGCCAGGAGAGATCCCGTGAAATGCCTCGCCCAGTTCCCCTCGCTCGCGCTCGCAGCCTGCGCGCTGCTCATCGGGTCCGCGCATGCGGCGGATGCCGTCGAGAGCAGTCTGATGAAGACCGTGCAGGCGCGCTTTCCGACCATCAAGATCGAGACCGTGGAGCCCTCGCCGATACCCGGTATCTATCAGGTGATTGCCGGAAGCCAGGTCGTCTACGTGGACGCGAGCGGGGATCACATGATCGTCGGCAGCATGATGGATACGCGCACGAAGCAGAACCTGTCCGATCAGGCGATCGACACCTTTTACTCCATTGATTTCAAGTCGTTGCCCTTCAACGAGGCGATCAAGATCGTCAAGGGCAACGGCGCCCGCAAGATCGCGCTCTTCGCCGACCCTGATTGCCCGTACTGCGAGCGGTTCGAGCGCGAGGACATGCGCTCGATGACCGACGTTACGGTTTACCTGTTCCTCTTCCCGCTCGAGCAGCTGCATCCGAATGCGATGGCGGATGCCACGAAAATCTGGTGCTCGCCCGATCGCGCCTCGGCCTGGACGAACTGGATGGATAGCAACACGCCGATACCGGGCGGCGGCTCGTGTGCGAATGACCCCATTGCGAAGATCGCAGCGCTGGCACGCTCGCTGCACATCAATGCAACCCCGACCATATTCCTGCAGAGCGGGCGGCGAATCGGCGGCTTCCTGCCTCTGCCGCAGTTCGAGAAGCTCCTCGCGCAGGCATCGTCGCCGGCGGCCCACGCGGAGCTCGCCGCGTCGAAATCTCTCCCGAACTGACGGCAGGGGGTCGGGGGATGCACATGAAAAAAATAATCGCACCGGCGGCGGCTTGCGCCCTGCTCGCCGCGCTCGGCACGGCTCCGGCGCACGCCGCCTCGGATCAGCAGCGGCAGTCGGTCGAGGTGTTGCAGGACACCGTGATCAACCTTCTGCAGGCACTCGTGCAGCGCGGCGTGATCACGCAGCAGCAGGCCGAGCAGATGGTCAAGCAGGCCCAGGACAAGGCGAACGCCGACCTGGCTGCTGCGCGCGTGAAGGAGCGCGCGCAGCGCGAGCAGGAGGAGAAGGAGGGCGCGATCGCGGTACCTTACGTGCCGCAGATCGTCCAGCAGAAGATCGCCAAGCAGGTCGCGGCGCAGGTGCAGCCCGCCGTGACTTCGGACGTACTCAAGGAGGCGAAAAAGGAAGGCTGGGGCGTGCCCGGGGGCTTGCCCGACTGGATCCGCGACGTGCGCCTCACGGGCGATCTCACGCTCCGCGGCCAGGATAATCTTTACGGCTCGGGCAACGGCGCGGCCTGTCCCAGCGGCATTCCGTACGGTAACTGCACCATTCTCAACTACGCCGCGATCAACGCCGCCGGCGGCATCGAGCAGGCGGGTGTCAACGCGTTCCTCAACGTCAACCAGGATTATGCAGCCATGGAAGGTCGGGCGCGCCTCGGCGTCGATGTCACCCTGAGCCCGTCGTGGGACGCCGGCATCCGCATCGCCACCGGAGCGCTCAACCCGAACTCCGAGACCCAGACCTTCAGCGACGAGTTCGGCCGCTACGCCGTCGGCTTCGACCAGATCTACATCAGGTGGCGGGGCGTCACTGCGCGCGATTTCAACTATCTCACGGCCATCGGCGGCAAGTTCGCCGATCCCTTCTTTACGCCGACGACGCTCATCTATAGCAACTACGTCAATTTCGACGGCGTGGCGTTGAACGGCAAGCTCGGTATCGGCGATGGCAGCGCGCAGCAATCCTTTCTCTTCATGAATCTCGGCGGCTTCCCGATCCAGGAGGTGCCGCTGGTCTTCCAGAACTCCAAATGGCTGGTGGGAGGACAGCTCGGCGTCGCGCTGCGCTTCGGGGGCGAGCAGCTCACGGTGGCGAGCGCGTACTACGACTTCGATCACGTGCAGGGCAGGATGAATTCCCTCGATAGTGTCCTCAACGATTACACCGAGCCGCTTTACGCGACGTATGGCAACTCGTATTGCGACATCGAGAACGATACGAGCGGCGGGGCATACCCGGTGTTCGCGCTCTGCGCGCAGTTTCGCATCGCCGATCTCGCGGTCGGCTACGTGCTGCCGATCGGCCCGTACGCGCTCGCGATGAATGCGGAGGCAGTCCGCAACGTCGGCTTCAACCAGAAGGACATCTACGACCTTTTCGGTGAGACGGTCCAAGCGCGCAGGAACGGCTACCAGGCCGAGATGGCCTTTGGCAATCCGGAGGTATTCGAGCGCTGGGCTTGGCGCGGCATACTCGGCTATCGCTACGTGCAGGGCGATGCGGTGCTGGATGCGCTCACGGATTCGGACTTCCATGAGGGTGGCACCAACGCGCAGGGCTACTACCTGCGCGCCGATCTAGGTCTGGCGCACAACGTCTGGACGCGGTTCAGCTACTACGCCGGCAATCAGATCGACGGCCCGCACTATCAGGTGGATGTCCTGCAGCTCGATCTCAATGCCCGCTTCTGAGACAGCGGCCCGCGGCTGTCCGGGAGCGGCCTCATCCGACTGCAACGTAGCCGTCACTTCTGGTGAACATAATTACGGGCTCGATCGGGCCCAGCATGAGGATCGGGGATGACCTTGACGCGGCGCGCAGGTGCGCTTTTGGCTCTGAGCTTTTGCTTCCTGGGCACCGCTTGGGGGCAAGGCAGTGCCTGGTGGAATAAGGACTGGCCCTATCGCAAGCAGATCACGGTCGATACGAGCGCCGCCGGCGCGAACATCGCGAGCTCGCCGGAGAACGTGCCCATCCTCGTGCGACTGAGCCTGGCCAATTTCCAGTATTTCAATAACTTGAAGCCGGACGGATCGGATCTGCGCGCCATTGCCGGCGACGACTCCACACCCCTCGAGTTCCACATCGAGCGCTTCGACCCCCAGGCGCAGATCGCCCTCATCTGGGTGCTGCTGCCGAAGCTCAATGGGGGCGGCAAGACGAGCTTCTACCTCTACTACGGCAACGCAAATGCGAGCAGCGCCTCCGATCCCGCCGGCACCTATGACGGTCAGCAGGTCCTGGTCTATCACTTCGGACCGCCCGCAGGCTCGCCTCAGGACTCGACCCACTACAAATCCGAACCGACAGCTTTCAACGCGACGGTCAACCCCGCCTCGCTGATCGGCGCCGGGGCGAGCTTCTCTGGCTCGCAGACGATCACCGTGCCGGCAACCGGCGCGCTCCATCTGGCGGCGGCACAGGGGTTCACGGTTTCCGCCTGGGTACGTTTCAGTGCAGCGCAATCGTCCGCGGATGTGGCGCAGCTCTCCGGTTCGGGTAGGGAGCTCGTTCTCGGAATTTCCGGCACCCGGGCGTTCGCGCGCTACGCGGACGGTTCTGGCAAGACCGTCGCCGTGCAGCAGAGCGGTGAGCTCACGATCGGTGACTGGCATCACCTGGCTCTGACCCTGGGCGGCGGGCAGCTCACATTGTATGTCGACGGCGCGCAGGCGGGGCAGGCGGCGGCGCAGCCCGTCGACATCGCCGGCACGCTGACGGTCGGCGGCGCCGCCAGCGGAGGCAGCTTTTTCACCGGCGACATGGATGAGCTCGAGGCGTCCAACGTCGCGCGCAGCGCCGATTGGATCAAGGCGGCCGCCACCAGTCAGGGGATGGTGGCGCCACTCGTCGTCTATGGCACCGACGAGCAGAAGAATAGCGGCGGCAGCCCCTCTTACTTCGCGACCACGCTGCGCAACGTCACCACCGACGGCTGGGTGATCATTACGATCCTGGGAGCGCTGTTCCTCGCCTCGGTCGGCATCATGAGCAGCAAGGCGTTTTTCCTCGGCCAAGTGGCGCGCGGCAATGCGAAGTTCCTCGCGGAGTATCGCAAGATGACCGACGACCCGGCGGCGCTCGAGAAGCGCATGGGGGCCAAAGACGGGGAAGCCGCCGAGGAAGAATCCGCCTTCGAGGAAGGCACGCAATCGCAGCTCATGGCGGCGTTCGAAGGCGATGGCACCGGGTTCGGCATCTCGACTCTCTGGCGGCTTTACCACCACGGTATTCGCGAGACCATGAAACGCCTCGCGGGGCAGCCGGCGGGCGCCGATCGGGTGCGGACGCTCTCGCCGCAGTCGATCGAGGCCATCCGGGCGACGCTCGACGCCTCCCTCACCCGGATGACGCAGCAGTTGAACAGCCAGATGGTCTGGTTGACGGTAGCAATTGCCGGCGGCCCCTTTCTCGGCCTGCTCGGGACCGTGATCGGTGTGATGATCACCTTTGCAGCCATCGCCGCCTCCGGCGACGTCAACGTCAACGCCATCGCTCCAGGGACTGCGGCGGCCCTGGTGGCCACCGTCGCCGGCCTCGGTGTCGCAATTCCCTGCCTCTTCGGCTACAACTATCTCAATACTCGGGTGAAGGAAATCGTGGCGGACATGCGCGTGTTCGTAGACGAGCTCGTGAGCCGCATTGCCGAGACTTATTCCTAGCGGAGACATCACATGAGCGCACAGGTTGGAGGCGAGAAAGACGCATACGACGAGATCAACGTCACGCCGATGCTCGATCTCGCCTATGTACTGCTCATCATCTTCATCATCCTGACGACGGCGACGGTGCAGGGCATCAAGGTGAACCTGCCCAAGGCTAGTGCCCAGCCGAGCCTCGCGCAGAACAAGACCAAGGCCATCACCATCACCGCCGACGGCACGATTTATCTGGATACCTTCCCGGTCACCATGCCGCAGCTCGAGAGTCTCTTGCGTCAGTACAAAGCGCAGACGCCGGACCTGCCGGTGATCATCAAGGCGGCCTCCACCATCCAGTATCAGAAGGTGGTGGACGTGTTGGATCTGCTGGGTCGGCTCGACATCACGCATCTCGGCCTCGTCACTCAGAGGATCGTGAAGTAGCGGGCAGCCCGCTGCGGCGAGTGCATTCCGCCCGGGTCAGCCGGCATGAAGCGCAAATCCTGGCTCCATCGTCATCTTCCCATCATCGTCCTGGGGCTCGCGGTGACCCTGGTGGGGACGGGCGCTTTCGCGCTGCTGCGCACCTTCCTGCGCGCCGGATCGCCTCATCCGCAGCAGGTGGTACAGCAGATCCAGCTCATCCAGCCCCCGCCCCCGCCGCCCAACCTGCCGCCGCCGCCGCCGCCCCCGCCCGAGGAGAAGGTTCACATTCCGACTCCCGAGAAGCAGCCGCAGCCCACTGACCGCCCGCCTCCCAGTCAGCAGTTGGGACTCGATGCCAAGGGGGGCGCGGGGAGTGATGCCTTCGGCCTGGTCGGCAGGCCAGGCGGGCAGGACATCATCGGTGAGGGCGGCAGCGCTTTCGTCTGGTACGCCGGTCTCCTCAAGGACCAGATCCTCAATCAACTGGGCGCGCAGCCCATGGCGCGGTCGGCTTCGTACACTGTGGTCGTCAGTGTCTGGGTCGGCGGTGACGGCACCATTCAACGGGTCGAGATCGCGCAGTCGAGCGGCGATCCGGAGCGTGACCGATCGATCGAAGAGACTCTGTCGCGCATGGGGCGCCTGTCACAGCCGCCACCCGCCGACATGCCGGAGCCGATCACCCTGCGCGTCGTCTCGCACACCTGAGGCCTCATGAGAAACCCGACTCCGACGCTAGTGGTGCTCGCGACTGTCATCCTGACCGCCGCTGGTTCGCTGACAGGCGGCGGCGGGCATGCGCAGGAGGCGCGTGGGGGCGGCGGGGCCGTCAGCGCGCAGATGGTGGCGCAGCTGCAGCAGTTGAGCGCCGAGAGCAGTGCCCTCAAGGCTGAGAACGCGCAATTGAAGCAACAGCTCGCAGCGCTGCAGAAAGAGCGGGATGCCCTGAAGAGGGGTACGCAGGCCACGGACGTTCGCATGCGGGCGAGCCAGGCGGCCTTAGCTCGTAGCACTGCCGCGGACACGAGCGACCAGCAAAGGATCGCCCAGATGCAGGCGGCCATGCAGCAGCTCATCGCCAAGTTCCGCGAGCTGGTCGCAACCTTGCGCAAGACCGAGATCGAGGAGGCCACTAGCCGGCGGACCCTTGCGATGCGCGAGCAGGACCTTACGGTCTGCGCGCAGCGCAACCAAGAACTATTCAAGCTCGACGACGACGTGCTGACGCACTTCGAGAGGCAGGGCTTCTGGACGCGTCTCGCCTCGGATGAGCCGTTTACGCAGATTGAGCGCGTCCGCCTCGAGAACTACGCCGACGAGAGCCGTGGCAAGGCGCAGGAGCAGCGCTACGTCCCACCGTCAGGCGCACCCGCCGCCCCGTGACGCCGCGTGGAGGGTAACCCGACAGCAGAATCCGGTATCGTAGTCTGGCTCGCCTCGTACCCGAGAAGCGGCAACACGTTCCTGCGCACGATTCTCTGGCACTGCTTCGGACTGCGTTCCGCCAGCGTCTATCCGAAGGATCTGGGCGGCAACCGCGCGCTCGAGGAGTACGTGGGCCACATCGAGCACGGGCCGCAAATTAGAAGTCAACTGCGGCAGAATGGCATTCCGCTGATCAAGACCCACGAGCGCCCGATGGACGCTAACCCGGCCATTTACACCGTCAGAGACGGTCGGGCCGCGTCCGTCAGCCTCTGGAGGTTTTTCGACAAGACGATCGCGCTCGAAGCGGTGATCGAAGGGCGGCACCACTTCGGCACTTGGGCGGACCATGTGCGGGCGTGGCGCCCGCAGCATCGCCCGAACACATTGCTGCTGCGGTACGAGGACCTGCGGGATGACTTGCCACATTGCCTGGATAGGATCGGTCGCTTCTTGAACAAGCCGGCAATCAGTGAGCGGATTCCGGACCGGAATGAGATCGCCGCGAGCGACGGCCGCTGGGTGCGCAGAGAGTCGAGCTGGCGAACGGAGCTCGAGGGTGCGACCTTGGCTCGTTTCAATGAGATGAGCAAGGACGTTCTCGAGGCATTCGGCTATCGCTGACGATCATGGCCTGGTTCTTCGACAAGCCGCGACGGTATGCCCACACGGCGATCCGCGAGTGGTAGGCGCCGAAGTGGCCCTCGCGCGCGCGATCGTACAAATAGGTAATGTCCGGATGGAATGCCGCAAACCAGATGTGAGGTGCCTTGATCAGCTCGACCTTCGCGCCGCGCCGCAGCCCCGTTGCCGCATCGAGCAGGTGATAGGCTCCGGTAGAACCCCGTCACCACGGGACGCGACCGAATTTGGCCTGTAGGCGCGCCAGCTCGTCCTC
>Ga0335074_10012586_pt1 | contig 11863 bp, 14 predicted proteins | sample Lox_Sample_23_FD_206715 | JGI IMG/M metagenome (GOLD analysis project Ga0335074, IMG submission 206715) | Soil microbial communities from Loxahatchee National Wildlife Refuge, Florida, United States - Lox_Sample_2.3 | ecosystem: Environmental > Terrestrial > Soil > Wetlands | place: USA...
ACGGCAAGTTTAACGGTACGCAAGCAATGTGGACATTCTCAAGTCTCTGACTCGGTATCTTGGAAGCGGCGCGGCTGTACACATGAGATAGTAATGCGGGTATGTCGGGCCGATTTGAAGCCACTGGTATTCTCAGGATGATGCCGGGTAAGAGGACTGTTCCCTGAGCTAATGGTATCACTGGTATGGTGACAGCTTTCACGGAAGCCATCGTTAGAGCTTCTCAATAAACAAATTCTTTAAAGAAATACGAGAGAAGTGAGTTTTGAAACCGTGAAACTTCTGACGTTTGTAGGGTGGAGCGATTACAAGGAGAAATGGTGTTTTTCCAATCGTCATGATATAGAACCGCTGTAGAATCATTTAACCTTAGCCGAGGCAATGCGGCCGTTATCATATCACATCAGAAGTAAGCACGTGATGTTTCCAATGCAGGGACCTATATTTTGCCATTACTACTTGCTTGCGTTCCATATATAGACTTAGGATAAAATGATATAAAAGTACTCGGGTATATGGTTTGAAACTACCGAATTAATTGGAATACACCCCCAGGCCGGATGATGGCCCCATTTGCTTTATAACCCCAGGTCCAAATGCTGGAATGAGCATCCCATGGTATATAACCCCATGGGGGTACAAGTTTTGGGTGGGAGAAATGATCTAATTGTGTTGCCCCTTTTTATTTTAGACCCCCATCGTTTTGTATACCCCCAGGTCCAAATTCGGGATTGGGTACTCTACGGATTATACCCCCTGGGGGTGTATTCCAATTAATGCGGTACCCCTAGGAAATCCATCATACGCCGTTATGATGTAGATCTCCTGTACACCCAATTTCTATGCTATAACAGTACAATCCACTTCAATTTCTCTGAGAGTTGGTGGATAAGAATAGCACGCAAACCCCAACAATTGAAATTGCAATTATTGTGAACACCTACTTACACGTTTAGTATCCCTTGATTCTAGCGCAAAAAATACATGAAGGGATGGGAGTGAAATGGGCCTTACTATTTGGGTCTTCCACCCCGTTTGCACTAGGGCCATCCTTCTGGAGTATTTTGTCACAGTCTTGATATAGTTCCCAAACCCAGCAGCTAAACATGCAACTCCAAGAGCCCAGAAGATTACGCCTAGAGGTAGTGCCATACGTAGCTCCAGTTGGGTCGGTTGGTTCTTGAGATGGAAAGAGATGATAATAGCGATGGAGACAATAGACATATATACTGAAAGGCGGAGATACGAGAGGAACGCTATCAATAGTCAGGCGGGTTCTTGCATATTCAGGACAGCATAACTCAAGACGTGCAAAAGAAATAGAAGTTAATTCGAGGATGCTGGATTGCTATACTTCTCTCATTGGCACAATGGTCTCGAGCATCGCTATCTGTATTGTTGAAAAGGAGAGGGCCAAAGAAAGGTTGTAGGCAAAACACCTCCTCTCCATGATGTCTATTAGAGAAGTTAGTTTTTGAACGAAGCGTAAATCTAGATGGGCGACTCACTCGCTCACTTCGACAGGTCTGGAATGCAAAAGATTATATAGTGGTCTATACGTATTACGAAGCTCGCCCTCCCCGTCGTCCGCTGGTTGAGGCATACTAAAGGGAGCAATACTAGTTAGGGTTGGTCTTCTCGATTCTCTGCTTTTCATGGGATTACGCTTTTTTGGCTCCTGCGGGGTCATCTGGATACAGCTGCTGCATCGGGATTAATGTAACTGCGAACCCTTGCCGATTAGCGGGAGCTTTTCCAACTGAGTCAGTCTCGTGCAGTACCTTGCTCTCCTTTTGTCTTTTACAACCCATCCTGCTATAACTTTGGTTTTGCGGGAGTTTCAGAGCTTCCAACTATGTTCTACTATCAATGACCATCTTTAAGGCTAACTGAGGCCTGTGACGTCCAACGTTGCCTCAAAACTTACCAAACGTCGGCCTACCCCGCATTTCCTCAACCCAAGCAAACTATGCTCATTGCCAGCGATCAATTGCGTCTTTGACTACGGAATACGACTGTGTACTTATGCTTTTGTGGACTACTGGAGGCAAAGTGTAGCGGTCATTGGGTTCATTATCGAAGTACTACCATTGGCGCGGTGTAATTGAAATCCTATTCGACATACTCAGTGGTTGAAAGATCATGCCGACTCCGCCACAACCAATTGAGGGAAGTTCACCTACCCGTCCACGGCCCTCATTTGGAAGGTCGCCGTTCAGCTCGTCCTTTCTCTCTGCCTCTCCGTTGGCCCAAGAATCAATTGAACGAGATATCAGAGAGTGGGATGACGCTGGAGTAATTGAAGATGACGACGACGATGAAGCATCGAGCTCGGACGAGGAGTCCGAGGCGTCAACTATTAAGCCCGATGTACAAACACATTCAATGGCAAGCTCATATCGAAGACCGAGTTTTGTCGCATTCGGTCAAACCCGACCCACTGTTACCCCATACCCCGATAAGACCTATGTGACTAAGAAGGAAAAGTCAATGGCTAGGAAGGAGGAACGCAGTCTTTTGAGAGATAACCACCTGGCTCCACCCAAGCATCCAGAACGAGCCAGACGATCTGTCTTCTCTCGAGTGTATAGGCAGCTGTTCAGCACTAAACGACGCAAGGTAGCGGGCGACGGGGAGGTAGCTCATTCCATTTTCACGGCTGGATCGTCAGAGACTTCTGCTTTACTACACGATGGCCGATCTGAGACAGCTCGAGATGGGCATGAACGACGTAATCGACAGTGGGAAGCTGCTGTTGCTGCTGGGAAAATTAAAACCACGTGGCAGCGAGAAGCCAAGACACTATTTAGATATTCGAGTCCATTAGTTGTGACTTTCATACTCCAATACTCTCTGACTGTGGCTAGTATTTTCACTGTTGGTCATCTTGGCAAAGTGGAGCTCGGTGCTGTTAGGTATGTCTGAAACATGACACGAAAAATTGCTCCTCTTTAAGAAGTAAGCTGACATTTTAAAGTCTTGCGTCAATGACTGCTAATATCACCGGATATGCTATATACCAAGGGCTTGCAACCAGTTTAGACACGTTGTGTGCTCAGGCGTACGGCTCTGGACGGAAGCATCTCGTTGGCCTGCAACTGCAGCGGATGGTGTACTTCCTGTGGGTCTTGACTATTCCGATTGGAATCGTCTGGATCAGTGCAGAGAAGATTCTGGAAAACATAGTACCAGAAAAGGACTCTGCTAAGTTCGCAGGTCTATATTTGCGAGTCCTGCTCGCTGGAGCTCCAGGCTATGCATTGTTCGAAAGCGGAAAACGATTTGTTCAAGCCCAGGGGCTCTTTTCTGCCACCACTTATGTGCTCCTGGTTGCGGCACCTTTAAACGCATTCATGAATTGGTTATTTGTTTGGCATTTCGGTTGGGGCTTCATCGGAGCCCCAATAGCGGTGGCAGTAACTGATAACTTACTGCCACTGTTCTTATTTCTCTACGTCTTTTTCGTAGATGGCCAGCAGTGCTGGAATGGATTCACAAGAAGAGCGTTCCATAACTGGGGCCCTATGATTAAGCTGGCTCTGCCTGGGCTTTTGATGGTTGAGGCTGAATTTCTGGCCTTCGAAATACTCACCTTGGCCTCATCTTACTTCTCGACCACTCATCTAGCAGCACAAAGTATACTCGGTACTCTTACTGCGCTAACCTTCCAGATTCCATTCCCAATTTCGATTGCTGCATCAACTCGCGTTGCCAACCTGATTGGTGCTACCCTTTCGGATGCTGCTAAAACTTCGGCGAAGGTATGTCGCAAGGCTGTCACTGGCCTACAGCTTCTTCTGTACCTGCCATGCATAATGAACTAATCGCACCAGGTTGCATTTATCGCCGCCTCTCTGGTTGGCATCTTCAACGTAATCCTGTTATCAGCTCTCCGGAACTATATACCTCAACTCTTCACCAACGATCCTGGCGTCGTCGCCCTCGTCGCCGAAGCCCTTCCCATTTGTGCCGCCTTCCAGCTCTTTGATGCCCTAGCCGCAAATTGTAATGGACTACTGAGAGGCCTTGGCAAGCAAGAGATCGGAGGCTGGGTGAACTTATTCTGCTACTATGCCGTCGCTATGCCTATCAGTTTTGGCACGGCTTTTGGATTAGACTGGGAACTTGAGGGCCTGTGGACTGGGGTGGCTATTGCGCTTGGCTTGTGAGTATCCCGGCATTACGCAGGCAGATGTCCAGAAAGTCAATAACTAACCACAAACAAGGGTCGCTGCTATCGAAGGCTATTTCTTATATAGGACTGATTGGGAAACTGCGGTGGGAGATGCACAGGCCAGGAATGCTACGGCGTAGAACCAATACTAATATTGGAAATTACACATGTCATATTACAGTATCTAACACCATAAAAAAGCATCTTACATAGAACAATTAGGCTTCAGAGCATGAACACAGAATGTACATTCTGCCCTGAAACATCTCCCTTTCCAAAATCGGCATACTCCATTCTCGTTATGCATCAGCGGCACGTCCTCGAGAATGAACTTAGCCATACCTTATAGAAGCTCTCGCATACTTGAAAAGGGCCAAATCAGAAGGTCCCTCTCCATTTTACGCTTAATCGGCATTATCAAGACAAAACAGGTCGTCAGCGCTGCCTTCAGCCTTAGTCTTATGCTTATCCGAGGTGCTGCACCCCCCAATTTCGCGTCTAAAAACTTGACTGTACTTTGAAGCCGCTTCGTCCAATTCTATTTTGGTTGTAGCATTGCCATCCCAGCTGAGTAGTGGCATGTCAGTGAGTGCTGGTAGTATCCCATCAGTTGGAAGGAGACTCAGCAAAGATTTTGAGGCAAGCGGCTTCTCGGCGTGTTGCAATGAAAGATGATGTGCGGAGTCCGCTGTGAAGTCCGGTGAAGCATGAGGAGCGGAATCGGCTTCATTCATGGAGAACTCTTCCGGGGGCTTATACAGTTCGTTATGAATTGTAGCCAATGCAGCTTGGTCGGCGAGCGTTGAGTAGAGAAAATAGTAGCCACGTGTACGGACAAGTTTAAGGATGTCCTCAAGCCAGGCAGGGTAGGTCGTGCTCACTTCTTTGGAGTTGAGCGTTGTAGGCGTCCCGAGCTTGTGGAGGGATGTGAGAGAGTGGCCGAGGAGACTGTGTAGTTCGGTCCACATGTCACCGAAATAAAGAATTGCATTGCTGTTGGGAGCCTGCCATAGGAATGAGATTGCAGAATCGGAGTCAGAGCTGCTTTTGCTGGTCTTCCTTGGTGGCGAGAAAGCTGTGGTATCGTTCAAATATGTGGACGGCAACTCCAAGCTGATACCCATAAGATGTTTCTCACTCGTCCGTTGAGTGGAGTATTTATACTCTAATATAAAATATTTTAGGTATTGGAAGTAGAGGGGTGAAAGCTCTACCTGAGGCGAAAGAACGAGGAGATGAGATGTAGCCGGTTTTGTGGGCCAAAATGACTCCAGAAATCTTATGGAGTTCTCTTCCGCCGTAAGACCGGGTTCTGGAATTCGATGGTGAAGATTGAGTTGATTGGCATTTCCTTCTAACGTGTGGTCAGAAGGTGGCCACCTAAAATCCTCAAGAAATTTCTTTGTAGGGTCTTCGACCTCGTGAGGAAGTTCAATTGTCAAACATGGAGGAGCGGACTTGGAATAATCGGCTCTGGATAGAGAACCAAGAAGTCGTAACAGGGATCCGGAAGCAGCGGGTTGCGCATGAATGACAATGTTGATACTGACCTTATTCCAAACTGTGCCAAACGGTTAGGATCTTTCATACTATCTAGAAACTATCAACTTACATTTCAAGGAAGAACTATCCAGTCGAGTAATCCACCTTAGGCTCTGCTCAACATCACTAGGAAGCTCTATGAGAGTTTTGCCTAACCACGACGTCCGATCTCTCATAGCTTTCAAGAACCATAAGTCTTCTATCCCAGAATTGTCAATGATGATCGCCTGCGGGTGCATATAGGTTTCAATGTGTCCAAGGGCGGCCGACGAGCTGACTTCCATACGAAAATCGGAACTCTGGAGCAAATAATCAGGACGGCTATCTATGAAATTTATTAGCACTGGAAAAACGTGGACTCCAATCAATAAGTACCATGAAACCAAACATCGCAGCCAGCCTTGACACCATTCACCTCCTTTAACACGTCTAAAGATATATCGTCCCGTCCCATAAACGCAAAATGTACGTAGTTTCTTTTGAATGTGGCCATTTCGCAAGCCAAGGGTAGTAGAATTCCAGCGCTCTTGACATTCGAAGCGGCGAAGAGCACATGTTGAGTTTTCAAACTTCCACCTTTTGTATTCTTTGCTATCGCACCGAGTGAGGAAGCAAGTTCGTAGAATTTAATCGGACCGTTGAACCAATGCTTCGTTTCAGCAGCAACTTCGTCTAGATCCGCCGTCCCTGACGCAGTGCTCCAACTGGCCTGGTCAGGCTTGCCGGTTTGTGGGTTCGACCAGCGATTATTTGCCCCAGCAGCCAATGTATGATCATAATTCGGTCGAGAGGTACGCAGCCCCAAGTCCGTTGGCACGTTTATGAAAAAGTAATATAGCGCAACCAGCAGGACCAATCCCCAAACCATCCTTTTGTAACTCCTTCTCAAGAAAATTCGATGGTGGAACCATGACGCCGCCAGTGAGCGCTTCGATCCTGGCTTATGATCATCGTCGCGTTTGCCAAGTTCTACGTCGCCTGGAAATAACCTTGGAGGAAGTGGCATTGTGCCTTCTCATCTCGCGCTCCTTCGAGCAGTAGGGGCTCTGCTTGCACATGTGGACAGACAAGCACCGACGACACCCCTATTTAGAAAATGATCGCAGTCAGTTTTCCTGATCGCTATCGTATGGAATTGCTCAGCAATGTTTGGGAGCAAATACGTGTTTGCTTTTCTTCAAAGCAACAGTGGCAAGGATAATTGGAGTCAATGCCGAGATATAACGAAGTTGGACCCTTAAAATTGTTGGCCTACCATCCAAGGCAGACAACTGTACGCGGTTCCCATGTCGCGTCTCCCAAAGGCGAGAGGGACAACTTGACTTGAACGCGTCTCCAGCACGACAAACACATAATACCTGGTAGCCATGGGTAAGTCAGAAGTACCGCATTGTTTCAGTTGTTGCTAATAACTTATAGCATATAACTACGGGTACAATGCTGGCGGGTATTCAACCACTTCGTACGGTGCTCAAGGAGGGGCAGATGGAGGGGGCTTTCTTGGTGCTTCACAATCAGGTAGTCAGGATAGTCCAGGCGGCTCGAAGGTAGTTTCTCACGTATGGAGACCTTGTATCAAAAGTAACACGCCTTTAGACATATGGCAAAGATACTCTGCGACCAGTAACCATCAAGCAAATTATCGACGCCCAGCAACCACATCCAGATGCCGAATTCAAACTGGACGGCCACGAAATGACCCAGGTAACTCCTCTCAATTCTTGCTTCCTGAAACCTGACTCATTGCATCTCACAGATCACCTTCGTCGGCCAGATCCGCGCCGTCTCCACCCAAGCCACAAACATTACTTACAAGCTCGACGACGGCACTGGCCTTATCGAAGTAAAGCAATGGATCGACAGCGATGCGCCGGCCGACACTGCCAAACCCCCTTTGCAAGAGAACATCTATGTCCGGGTCTACGGCCGCCTCAAGCCCTTTAACAACAAGCGCCATGTCGGTGCCCACATTGTCCGCCCCATCACCGATTTCAACGAGATCAGCATGCACCTCCTGGAAGCTACGTACGTACACCTATATTTCACGCGCGGCCCGCCGGAAAGCTTGCAGGGAGCTGGTACTGGAGGGGGAAATGCCATGTTTGTTGAGCCAAGCGGCTATGGCGGGGCTGGAAGTGGTAGGAAGCCATTGCCGCACATGTCGGCGACGGCGAGGAGAGTCTTCAATCAGCTGCAGTCAGCACCGCAGAATAATGAGGGTCTGCATTTTCAGAACATTGCAGCGCAATTGGGGCTGCAGACTAATGACGTGTTGAAGGCCGGTGATGAGCTTTTGGGTCTAGGAATTATTTATACTACTGTTGATGATGAGACGTGGGCCGTTTTAGAATTTTAGAAATCTTGATGGCTGGTTCTTGTGTGCATATGTGGCGTTCACTGGCTCTTCTTATGGGACGGTCTGTGTGTGTAGCTTCTCAAGTAGTATATGAAAATCTTGAATGTGCTCTCAAACAAAACAGAATGTCAATTTCGATAAGCTAGACGACAGCAAAAGCAAAACAGCAAAAATCATTTTCATAACAATTTAGGCTTTCAACGATTCCCAAACAAGCTACAAAGCTTGTTCAATGACAGTAACTCCAGCCTTAAGCTTGGAGGATCCAACCATAGCCACGCCTTTGGGCTCCCTGACCATGATTCCCAACTTAATAGGTTTGTCGGCTCTTTTAAGCGTGATTTCCCTTTTAAGCTCGAATCCCATCTTCTGGTAGTAGGCCTCGTTGCATTTGGCACTACTTTCCAGATATGTAGGAATATTCGCGGCGTCAGCCTATTAATCGTTAGCATGTTTCAAAATTCATTGCAGGTCTTCGAGCGCTAAACATGAGAAAATATTTGAAACGAATTCTGTGCTAGAGTTTGATAAATGCTTACCATTGCCAGGCCATGCTCGATCAAGGCCCTCGCATATCCCTTGCCTCTAGCGCCAGGCTTCGTCCCAATGTAGACCAGATACAAGCTCTGCTCATCACGCTCCTGGAGCACCTCCTCCTTGGTCCTGTGAAGCAAAGGCAAAAATTCACTATAGAAACGAGCTTTCCCTTCACGGGAGAGCTTGTAATATAGGCGCCAGAGCCCAGAGCGGAAGATGGTGAACCAGTCGTCCATGTTCTTGCCAGGAGGCATCCTGTGGATCTTAGTGTCGTTTTCTGGGGTGGAGAACTATCACAGGATCAGGGTGGACAAACCAGAGAGCTACGGCGTCGTAGTTGGGGCCAATGGTGGTCACAATTCCATTGTAGCAGTGTGCCGCTACGGCATAGCGCAGGATATCATAGTGTAGCTTCCACTTGTATTCTTCCGAATATGCACTCATATCCTCTGTATCAACGAAGTACCGTGCCACCTCATCGGTTGCAAAAGCCTCAGCCAAACACTGCGCTGCAGCCTTGTATTCCGAGATGGTAAAGGTGCGGACTTCCGAGAGATCACAAGGGGAGGCACTGCGCTTCTTTTCAATGGTGCTGGGATTAGGACTACTACTGATCTGCTCCATGATTTCTTGCTCGAGATATTGCGTTAGGGTTCCTGTCAAGGTTATTAGTACCTGAAAGACAATAAAAGAGGGACCACTACAATTATGATTTTCGGCTTCACGTGTACAGTCTCCTGTATGAGAATTTGATAAACCGGACTTTGACACGCTTTCGTAGCGTGACGGAAAACGCAAGCAATTGAGGCTTTGACGGATATCAACCGACATAAATATTAAGCTTTCGAGTAGCTTGAAAGGAGGTTTCTGAGGAATATGGCTACACAAAGAGGTGGCGAATAAGAGTAGACGGTGAGAGATATAGAAACAGTTGAATTGCGGAAGAGTTCCAAGATTCTTTACTGATTTTCTTGTGGATGGTATTCAATATATGCTTGAGCAAATCGAGAACGAAGCTGGTGTTTATTCGTCAGGATCAGGGTTTACTGCTGGTGGTCAGTTGACTGTAGAGGAAAGTGAACACTGCATTTGCAGAATAGAAAGCAAGGCTCGTTTATGTAGGGCGATCGTATGCTTTGATAGCCATTCAAATTCTCACCCCACTACCTCCTGCCAACCACGGTGAAGGCTAGCAAACCCGGCATTCCGCAGATAACAAGCATCCCTTGTTTTCGGATGCCGGCGAGTTGTCATGGACGACGGGTTTTACCTTGATTAGGTGGCCGGAGGAAATATATTTTCATAAATATATGAAACCCCTCAGATAAAACACCGAGCAATGATGCTTGTCCGCATTAAAGCTCCGGGATTTAGAAGAATTGTTCGTGTGCTAAATCGAAGGAGTTCACGCAATCTTGAAAGCGTGGGGTTTCGCTCGCCAGGACATGCCTATCGCAGTTAGGGGCAAAATGACGGACTTGGTCCGCCCTGCTCGGATGTTCTCACTTCCAAGAGTGATACTTTGCATGAAGACCATGCAAGCGCACGCGGGATATTGTTGGTTCTCGAAGCTCGAGAACTTGAGGTTCAAGAAAAAGAAAGGTCTGATGTTGTATGATTTGAACGATCTGAAGCATTGATGACTTCTTGACCAATGAATCAGCTCAAAGGAAACGTGGTGTCACCCAATAGTCGACCTTCGAAGACTCTGATCGAAATGTAACTCTTCCACTAGAAAGAGTCGATTTTAGAAACATCTGTCTGATCAGCGTATCGCAGGCCGACACGAATGCGTCAGAAAGGTGAAGATAAGAACCTGGCCCCAAGACCACTGTCACTTGTCTCTCTATGCTTGAATTTGGGTATATTTTTGTCCTTGCTCATTTTTAATATTCCACCATGCAATGCTTAAAAGACTGGTTGAATGATCTGCACGGTAATCACCAGCTATCCTATTCTATGTTTAGCCTTCTCACATCCTCCGAATCTCGGTCTCGTTCATGTACTTCTCCAAGCCTTCATCGAGATGCTCCCACCATTCGAAGAGCAAGGAGTGGCAAATAAGCCTGAACCATGGTGTAAACTTCAAGTTGCTATCGTCGAACATGGCCTTCAATTCGTTGGCGGTAACATATCGAGTGCATCGAACCTCGTTCAGGTTTGGCTTGAGGTCAACATCTGCCTTGATGAAGAGAATGTAGTCAACTGCAGATATCACGCCACATCAGTAAGCCATCACATATGCAGGGAAATCCTAACCTACTTTCATGCTCCCCCCATTTACCATCACTGGGTGCCTTATAGTGTATCCGCGTTAAGAATTTGAAATCCGATATTGGAACCTGGGAAGGCTTGATGCCAAGTTCATGGTTGAGCTTGCGCTGGGCAGCCCTCTTGACTCCCTGCACCGCCTCGGCCAATTCGACCCCTGTCTCACCGGGAATGCCCAAAGGATGTGAGCAGCATGTGTTTGTCCACATATCTGGAAAGGTGATTTTTTCTGATGCGCGTTGCTGTAGCAGCAGTCGGTTTTGGGGATCGAAGAGGAAAACAGAGAAAGCACGGTGAAGGAGGCCTCTATCGATATTGTACATGAGATGACCTAGTTTGCATATCAGACTCTGTTTGTTTTGTCCAATCAGTCGATTGATGCATACATATCTTCTTGCTGAAGTTGCCAATTGGTTTGTCATTTTCATCAAGGACAATGCAGACCTCGTCCATCAACCGTATTTGTTCTTCATCATGGCCATCCAGCGCAGCAGAGCTGGTATCGATGTCGGGAAACAGCCTCAGTATGTTCTGAGCCGTGATCGGTTCTGCCTGAGTGACAGTTGTAGTCGTAGACATGGTGCGTGAAGCGTATGGGGGGATTGTGGCATATAAGTGACAAAGCAAATGCCTCACCTGGGTGATAAATAATGCCTCAAGCCGTTTCTTTTCTAGGGACGCCACACTTTCTATTGGTCAGCCCCTGCAGAAGCGGAAGCAGTTCCCGCCCGGCTGATCGCACAAGGCTGTCCAAAATTATTTCACAACTCTTCGCCGCAATGCAACAAAATCTCGACTACACGCTCACACCCTCATACCCAAAGTAATAATGGGCAAGCCAAGGCGCAGAGATCGAACAAAGGACCGTACCAATCCAATCGCGAAGCCGGTCAAACCTCCGACTGATCCAGAGCTCGCGGCAATCCGCGAGAAGCAAATCCTTCCTATAGTTGCCGATTTAACCAGCCCAGAATCGAAGAAGC
>Ga0335074_10012588_pt1 | contig 11861 bp, 10 predicted proteins | sample Lox_Sample_23_FD_206715 | JGI IMG/M metagenome (GOLD analysis project Ga0335074, IMG submission 206715) | Soil microbial communities from Loxahatchee National Wildlife Refuge, Florida, United States - Lox_Sample_2.3 | ecosystem: Environmental > Terrestrial > Soil > Wetlands | place: USA...
CCGGGCTAGGATGAATGCGAGATCGGAACTCGCTGCACGACTGCGGGATTTCCCCCTAACTGCATCGCCTGAGAGGTTACTGTGGCGAAGATTTTTGATCTGGATCGGTTTACGAAGCGGAAGAGAGCGAGATCACCCTCCGGGAAGGCAGCGGCCTTCTCAGATACTGGCCGGACGGGCGGACGCAAGGTCCTGCCGATCAGCATGGCGAAAGGCCAAAGAGGAGGGTCATGGCCGGCGTCGAGTTCGGATACTTCCCTGTACTCCGGAGCGGCGTTTCTGCTGGTGATCGGCGTCTTGTGCGGGATTTATCTGAGCGGGAGCGACAAGAAGCCGGCGACTCCGAAGGCGACGACCACCGCGCAGACTCCGGTGGGCGCGACTGCGGCGCCAGCCGTGCCGGCACGGCCCTTGGCCAAGCCGTCGCCCATTGTCCCGGCGAATAAGGCGGAGCCACAATCCTCGATTGTCGCGAAGCAGGCTGCTCCTGACGCCAGTCCGATCCTGCCGGCAACGCACGCGGCGCGTTTTCTGCCCACCCGATTTGAGGCGACGCATAAGAAGGTGTTTGGCGGCTGCACCGGTCAGCTCGAACTAACGGCGGCCCGGCTGTATTTCAGTTGTCCGAATCAACCCGATCTGAATCTGCCCGTCGATGAAATCGCAAAGGCTCACAAGGACGGTGTTGTTCTTAAATCAGGCGAGAAGTATCACTTCGTGATCGCCAACCGCACGAAGGATCAGGCGGAAGCGATCTTCGAGTCGTGGCTGAGCAGGGTGCAGCAGGGCGCGCAGGGGGGTAGGATGATGGCGTTTTGAAGTACCGACGCCCCATCCCACTCAGTGCCAGTCGTGTCCGCAAAACCGACATTGCCGAGCTTTGGGTGTGCGTGCCAATCCGTTGCATTGAGGACAGTAGTTCAGGAGGATCGCGTCTCGATTTTCGTTCAGAATTCTCTGTCCTGTGCGGAATACAAATGCGTCATATCCGTCGCGTGCCAAGGCCAGGGCCTTAGGATCATCAGTTAACCACCTGCCCAAGTGGCTCGACGAATTCACGGCCTCTTGTTGTGCCTTCTCGTCGCTGCGCCCGTGTGTGGCTTTGAGAGTTCCGACCAAGTGAAGGGATGCCAGTCGCTCGGGTTCGGTCATCAAATGACCGTAGTACGTAAATACGTACCTTGCCTCGATCGACTCGCTTGTTCTGACCTCAAGACTCATGCGGGCAATTGTATGCTTTTTGGGTCGAAGCTTACCGATAGTACCTGGCACTATGGCACACCGCCGGGCGGCACGTGCTCTTCGAGGTAACGGGCGATGAGGCTGTAAATGTGGAACGACGTGTCGGGCCCTTCGCAGATGCAATGGGTGCGGTTGGGGTAATCCATGAAGTCGAAGGGCTTGCCCAGCTCGACCAGTCTGTTAATGAGCAGCTCGGTTCCCTGAAAATGCACGTTGTCGTCGCCTGAACCGTGGACGATGAGCAGGTGTCCGGTTAGGTTCTGCGCAAAGTTGATGGGCGAGCCGTCGTGGTAGCCCTTGGCGTTGTCCTGCGGCAGGCCCATGTAGCGCTCCTGGTAAATGGTGTCGTAGTGGCTCTCGTCGGCGACGGGCGCAACGGCGATGCCTGCCTTGAAGAGACCGGGCGAGCGGAACATGAGGTTGAGGGTGTTAGATCCGCCGCCGCTCCAACCCCAGATGGCCATGCGCGAGGTGTCGATGTAGCTGCGCTCTTTGGCGAGATTGCGGATGGCGTCGGCCTGCTGCGCGGCGGAGAGAACGCCGACGCTGCCGTAGACCACCTTTCGCCATTCCCTGCCCTTGGGCGCGGGCGTTCCCTGATTGTCAAAGCTGACGACGATGTATCCCTCGCGTGCGATGAGCGCGTGATAGAGACGGCCGTTGCCTCCCCATGAATCGCGCACCAGAGTGGCGGCAGGCTCGCCGTACACATTAACGAGGACAGGATATTTCCTCGATGGATCGAAGTTAGGCGGCCGGATCATATAGCCGTCGAGGGTGATTCCGTTGGACACGGGGACTTTGAAGAACTCGGTGGGTAGCGAGAGCAGGTCTTTGACCCTGGCGATGAGCTGGTCGTTGGTCTGGAGTGCGCGGACAGTTTTGTGGTCGGGCAGGTGGACAAGCTCGGTGACCGGCGGGGTCGTAAAGCTTGAATGAATGTGGAAGGCCCACTGTCCATCGGGGGAGAGATCATAGAAGTGGGTGCCGGTCAGATGGGAAGGCGTAACGCGCTCGGGCGTTCCGGTGCCGTCGAGGCGCGAACGATAGAGGAAGGCCTGCGTAGCGTTGTCGGGCGAGGCTTCGAAGTAGAACCAGCCGTTCTTGTCGTCGACGGCGACTTCGCGCATGACGTCGGCGGCAAAGTTGGTGATGAGCAGCGGCTTCCCAGTCGCGCGCGGGACGACGTAGGCGTGACGCCAGCCGTCGCGCTCGCTGAGCCAGACGAGGGACTTGCTGTTGTCGACCCAGTCGAAGGTGTCGACGACATCAACCCATGCTTTGTCGGTGTCTTCAAAGAAGGGCTGCGCTTCTCCGGTCTTTGCATTGGCGATGTAGACGGTGTTCGTGTTCTGCAGGCGGTTCAGGTACTGGAGGATGACGTCGTTTGAGTTCGGAATCCAGTCGAGGCGCGCGATGTAGTGCTGGCGCGGATCGCCCGGAAGCTTGACCCAGGTGACGGGTCCGCCCTGAGCGGAGACGACGCCGGCACGCACGGCGGAGTTGGTGGTGCCGGGCTGCGGATAGAGATAGGTCCGAGTCTCGGGATATTCCTGCGCCGTGTCGTTGATCAGCGTGTAGTCGCCCACGCCCGAGGTGTCGAATTGCCAGAAGGCGATGGACTGGCTGTCGGGGCTCCAGCGAAAGCCGTCGCGAATCTTCAGCTCTTCTTCGTTGACCCAGTCGGAGGTTCCGTTGATGAGGGTGGTCGAGCCGTCGGTGGTGAGCGCACGCACTGCGTAGGTGGAGAGATCCTGCACGTAGATGTTGTTGGCGCGGACGAAGGCAACGCTGTGCGAGTCGGGCGAGAACTTGGCGAACATGAGAGTAGACTCAGGCGCGTCGGCGCCGAGCTTGGTCAGCTTGCCGGATGCGAGGTCGAGCACCCAGTAGTCGCCGCGCGTGTTCAGACGCCAGACTTTTTTCGAGTTGGTGTAGATCAGAAGAAGGTGGTTGTCCGACGACCAGGCGTAGTCCTCGATACGGAGGGGCTTAGCACCGGCGGCGGGAATCAATTTTGTTGCAGAGACCAGGACGGTGCGCTTGCCGGAGGCAGTGTCGTACTGGACGATGTCCTGGCTTCCCTTAGGGCCGTCGGCGGATGGCTCGACCGTAGTGTATTCGGATCCGCCGTGCAACCAGCGCGCGGGCCCGAAGAAGGCTCCGGCGTACTCATGCTTGTTGAACATGGCGTCGAGCGTTGCAGAGAACTGCGGGGATTGCGCGGGAGCGGCAGCGGCAGTGAAAAGCGAAGACAAGATGAGCGGCAGGATTGCAGTCAGGCGAGATGTTTTCACTAGTGTGTGCTGATCCTTTCTTATTGCGTTAGGCTGCCGGTGCGGCCTTATCGACCGCCGCTGAGCACCGAGCCGATGATGCCGCCGACAATGCCTCCCTCGGTTCTTTCCTGCGCCGGGGACGGCAGGTAAGGGACGAGAGCGTGGGCAAGCCGGGAGATGGGCAGCGTCTGCAGCCAAACTTTACCGGGACCGGTAAGCTGGGCGAGGAAAATTCCGTCTCCCCCGAAGATCATGTTGCGTATGCCGGGGACGGTGGTGATCTGGAAGGAGACGGTGCCTTCGAAGGCTCCCACGTGGCCGGGATGGACGCGGATGACCTCGCCGGGGCGGAGCTCTTTGAGGACCACCTCGCCGGAGAGCTCGATCCACGCGATTCCGACGCCGCCAACGCGCTGGAGGATGAAGCCGTCTCCGCCGAAGATGCCGGCGCCGAGCGATTGTTGAAAGCCGACACCGAGCGTGATCTGCGGCGTGGCGCAGAGAAAGCCGTGGCGATGGATCATCAGCTCGCGGCCTGCGCTGATCTCGACCGGAAGGATGTGGCCGGGGACGCGCGTGGCGAAGGCGACTTCACCGGGGCCTCCATAGGGGCGGTACTCGGTCATGAAGAGGCTGCCGCCGCCGGCGACGCGGCGGATGGCGCCGAAGAATCCTCCGCCGCCACCCATCTGCGTGTGGGTGGTCATCTGGACATTGCCGGACATCCAGGAGAGCTCTCCGGCTTCGGATATGATGGCGTCATTCGGCTCGAGCACGAATTCGAGAACCGGCATGGTGGTGCCGACGATGCGACTTTGCATGAGGAGCTCCTGGGCTGTAAATGTGGCGGGGGCTTACGTAGGGAATTTTATCGGAACGCGACGTGAAAAGCAGGTCCTTCGACTTCGCACGCCATGGGCGTGCTTCGCTCAGGATGACAACCTTTTGTTGTGATCCTGGGAGTCAGTTCGCGGCGCCGAGAGGACTTGCAGACATCAGCCAGGCCTCCATCTGCTGGTGGCCGACGACTCCGGCTTGCTGATTTACAAGCTTGCCGCCAGCGAAGACGATGAAGTTGGGGATGCCACGGATGTTGTAGCGGGCGGATAGCTCCGGGTATTTCTCGGTGTCGACCTTGAGGACGATGGCGCGCCCGGCCATTTCGGCGGCGGTGCGGGCGACGGCAGGGGCGGCCATGTGGCAGGGTCCGCACCAGTCGGCCCAGAAGTCGACGAGGACGGGGACGCGGGCGTTCTGGATGATGTCGTCGAAGAGGGCGGTGTCGGCCTGGATGGGCTCGTCGACGGGAGGGAGGTCGGTTTTGCATGAACCGCAGCGGCCGGTGTCAGAGAGGTGCGAGGAGGGGATACGGTTTTTGGCGCCGCAGTTCTTGCAGGCTCGGATGAGAGGCATAAACGTCCTCCGAGATTTGATTCTAAAGCCTGAACGTGAGATTTGTTTGACTCGAGGCCATCCAGCCATCTCATAAATGACTCTGGTCGCGGAAGCCTTGGCAGAATTACGTCCGAGTTGGCGACCACTCGTCCAGAACGCTGGCTCGGGCTGTATTCTTCTGTGCGAGAAGTCCCAGAGGTGCTTTGACGCAAATGTTAGTTGATGAATTCAGACTCGACCTTAACCTTCACCACCGTTCTGTGATCCGCATGAGATCACTGAAGAGCTTTCGCTTACACCTTGGTTTGCTGTAAAGTGTGGCACCAACATCGGAGACGTGCTCCACAAGAAAACAACGTGGCTCTGCTATTTCCGGGGCGGTAATACTAATCCAGAATTCACAAAAGCTTTGGAGAATACCGCCTCGCTGCTCTCCGACCACGAAGCCTTCATCTCTAGATTCATCGAGCAAGGAGGCGAAGTTGAACTTGTGCTCAATTCGGCAACCGATTCAACCTTTATCTCTGGCGATAAGCTGTTGGAACTGAGGCTGCATCCTTGGTTTCTGAGTCGCCTCGCAGAGAACGACATTCACTTGCGGCTGCAAGTCTGGGTTGCGGACTCTGGTGACAAGTAGCGCAACGGTTCAATGTCCGTATTACCGTCTACTCGGAAGCTAACGCTACAGTTAGTTCGATCCACGTCTCACAAGCGAGACGTGGGGCGCCCGGATCGTTCAGATCAGGCGTAGCTGCGGACCCACTCGACGATGCTGCGGAGGGCGACACCGGTGGGACCTTTGGCGAGCCAGGGCTTCTCGGCGTCCTGCCAGGCGAGACCGGCGATGTCGAGGTGCAGCCAGGGAGTATCGCCGACGAATTCCTTGAGGAACATCGCGGCATTGGTGGCTCCGCCGTAGCGGGTGAGGCCGGTGTTCTGGATGTCGGCGATGGAGGAGCGGATCTGGTCGCGGTATTCGTCCTCAACGGGAAGGCGCCAGAATTTTTCGCCGGAGATTTCGAGGGCTTTGGTGAAGTGCTGGTAGGCATCCTCGTCGTTGGCGAAGACGCCGGCGTTGACCTGGCCGAGGGCGATGGCGACCGCTCCGGTGAGGGTGGCGGCATTGATGAGCCGGGTGGCCCCGAGCTCGCGGGCGTAGTGGAGGCCGTCGGCGAGCACCATGCGGCCTTCGGCGTCGGTGTTGATGACCTCGATGGACTTGCCGGATGATGCGAAGACGATGTCTCCGGGCTTGACGGCTTTGCCTGAGGGCATGTTTTCGGCGGCGCAGACGACGGCGATAACCTTGATAGCTGGCTTCAGCCGGGCAATGGCGCGCATCGCTCCGATCATGGCGGCTCCGCCGGCCATGTCGTACTTCATCTTCTCCATGTTGTCGGCGGGTTTGATGGAGATGCCTCCGGTGTCGAAGGTGATTCCCTTGCCGACGAGGCCCATCACTGGGGTGTCGGGCTTTACCGATTCGGGCTCGAACTGGATGACGATGAGCGCGGGTGGTTCGTCGGAGCCCTGGGCGACGGCGAGGAAGGCTCCCATCTTGAATTCGCGTAGCTTGTCAGTGCTGTAGACCTCGCACTTGAGGCCGTTCTCGGCGGCCATCTCGGCTGCGCGCTGCCCGAGGATGGTCGGGGTCATGCGGTTGCCGGGCTCGTTGATGAGGGTGCGGGCGAAGTTCTGCGATTCGGCGATGATGACGCCTTCGTGATGGCCGTTCTCGGCGGCGGATTTGTCGAGGCCTGCGGGAACCAATATGGAGAGCGATTCGATGCTGCGGTCCTTGCGGTCGGTGCGGTAGGTGTCGGAGTCGAAGTCGGCCAGGATGGCACCTTCGGCGATGGCGCGCGTGGACTGCGCGGGGTCGAGATTGCCTTCGGGTACGAGGATAGACAACGAGCGGATGCCGCGTGGTTTGGCAAAGCGGACGGCGGTTCCGGCGGCACGGCGGACGGCGTGCGGGTCAGCTTTAGAGCCTTTGCCGAGTCCGACGATTAGCAGGCGCGCGGCGGCGAGTCCCTCGGGGGCGTGCAGGAGCAGGGTTTCGTTCGGCTCGGCTTTGAATTCTCCGGTGGCAAGGACGAAGCTTGCGGCTTTTCTCACGGCCTCGTCCGAAGTCACGAGGGTGACTTCAAGCTTCGCATCCTTATCTTTGCTGGTTGAATTGTCGGCGGCGAAGACGGCGAGGAGTTCAGCCTGGGCGGTAGCGGCGGGCGTGAAAAAAAGTTTGGCTTTCATTCTTTGCTTCTAGTATCTCTTGGATTTCGGGCCGGTAGAGCCTACTTCGCGTACTTCCCCTTGCTGTGGGCAATCGCGGCGCGGGCTTCGCGATCGGCTTCGCGGCGGCGTTCGGTTTCGCGCTTGTCCCAATCCTGTTTGCCCTTGGCGACGGCCAGTTCGCACTTGACGCGGCCCTTCCGAAAATAGAGTCGCGTGGGTATGAGCGTATGACCCTTTAGCTGCGTCTGTCCGATTAGTTTGCGGATTTCCTCGTGGTGCAGAAGGAGTTTTCGCGTCCGGAGCGAATTGTGGTTGCTGATGTTGCCGTGGGAATATGGCCCAATATGGGCATTCAGCAGGAAGGCCTCGCCATCTTTAATGATTCCGTAGGCGTCCTTCAGGTTAGCCTTACCTTCGCGGATGGACTTCACTTCAGTGCCACGCAGGGCAACGCCGCATTCGAAGCGGTCGAGGAGGAAGTAGTTGTGACTGGCGGCGCGGTTCACGGCGGCATCGCGTTCTCCGGCGGCGAGCGGATCGCGGGGCGTCTTTTTGACGGGGGCCTGGGTAAGAGAATGTGTGGATTGCCGAGGCATGGATGGGAGTCTGAATTTCTATGCTAGCACGCAAGCGGGAGGCTTCCGCGCGGCCAGATGGCGCGGGGCGCGATGCTATACTCGACCAGCGCTCGGCGATGGGAAGACAGCGGTTAGATTTCGCGCCTTTATGGTGGAGGCGAGTCGCCAGAGACTGCAAGGCAATCCCGGAAGCAAGCTGTTGGAGTTTGATGAATCATCGCATTGTTAGATGGGGAACGCTTGCCATTCTGGCCGTGTCCATAGGCCTCGGACTGGGCGTATTCACTTCCCGCGTACACGCTGAGTCGGAAGAAAAACTGGCCAAGGAGTCAGCCTCGAAGCTGTACAAACAGGGGCAGGCAGCCGAAACCGCAGGCAACGTTGAACTGGCATTTCAACTCTACGCCAGGGCGTTCCAGAAAAGTCCCAAAGACCTGCGGTACAAGACCAGCTATGAACGCACGCGGTTCTCAGCGGCCAGCATTCACGTCAAGCAAGGCGAGAAACTGCGCGACCAGGGTGACGCGACGGGCGCCCTGACTGAATTCATGCGGGCGCTGGAGATCGACCCCAGCAATGAGCTGGCGCAGCAGGAAATCAAGGCCATGCGGGAGAAGGCCGCCGCCCAGCCCAATCAGGAAACGTCGATGACTCCTGAAGAAAGCCAGCTGAATTCGATCGGTTCTCCGATTCAGCTGAAGCCGCTCTCAAACGAGCCGCTGACGCTGCACTCGGTCGAAGACAGCAAGGTTATTTACCAGACGGTGGGAAGGCTGGCGGGAATCAATGTCCTCTTTGATCCCGACTACACGTCCAAGCGCATCCAGGTAGATCTGACCAACGTAGACTTGTACGACGCGCTGCGGATCATCGGGACCATTTCCGGAACGTTCTGGCATCCGATCACGGCAAATACGATTTTTGTGGCGCAGAATACGCGCGCCAAGCGGACCGAGCTCGAAGAAGAGGCGGTCCAGACCTTTTACCTGACAAACGTGGCGCAGCAGAACGACTTTACCGATCTGCAGACGGCGCTGCGCAACATGTTTCAGACGGCAAAGATCTACGGCGTGGCCAGCCAGAACGCGATCATTATGCGCGGCACGCCGGATGAACTGCTTCTGGCCCAGAAGCTCATTTCCGACCTGGACAAGGCGAAGCCGGAGGTTGTGGTTGACGTTGCCGTTCTCGAGGTGAGCCGCAACTACGAACGCACTATCGGCATTCAGTTGCCGCAGACTGCTACGGTCAACTTTCAGGCCTCGAACTACAACAACACAACCACTTCTACATCGTCGTCGTCTTCTTCTACTACAACTGGTACAAGCACTACGACCGATCAAAGCAATGGCCTGACGCTCAACAGCCTGGCCCATCTGAATGGAACCAATTTTGCGGTTACCATCGGCCAGGCCACGGCGAACCTGCTGCTGACGGACAGTTCCACGCGAATTCTGCAGAATCCGCGAATCCGCGCCTCGGACGGCCAGGAAGCGACGCTGAAAATCGGTGAGAAGCTGCCCGTGGCCACCGGCTCTTACCAGACTGGCGCGGCGACAGCGATCGTCAGTTCGCTTGTCAACACACAGTTCCAGTACCTGGACATCGGCGTGAACATCACGGTGAAGCCGACGGTTCACTACGACCGCGATGTGACGCTGAAGCTCAAGATCGAGGTTTCGTCGCAGAACGGAACATCGAATCTGGGCGGAATATCCGAGCCGATCATCACGCAGCGCACCGTCGACCAGACGATCCGCCTCAAGGAAGGCGAAGCGAATATCCTGGGTGGCATTCTGCAGCGCCAGACTTCGAATTCATTGAGCGGAACGCCGGGCCTGGCATCGGTGCCGATCCTCAAGTACATCTTCAGCAGCAATGACAAGACGACCATGGACGACGAGATCGTCTTCCTGCTGATTCCGCATGTGGTGCGGGCGGAGATGCTCAATCCTCTGAACCTCCGTGAACTGGATACCGGCACCGGCAACACGATCGAGCTGAGGCACATCAACCAGGACACTGCTCGCCCGATGACTCCGAAACCCGGGACCTTCACCGTGCCTCCGCCGGTGGGCGCTCAGGCGGTACCGGTTGCTCCGCCGACTGCGGCTCAAGCGGCGGCATCCGCGGTGAATAGCATGCAGCAGGAGGCCAGTGGACAGGTGAAGCTGCAGCTGACTCCTGAGATCAGCCAGCAGAAGGTGGGCTCGACATTCCAGGTTGCGGTGAATCTTTCCGGCGGCACGGACGTCTTCTCGGTGCCGATGCAGGTGCAATACGACCAGACGAAGCTGAGCCTGATCAACGTAGACCTGGGAGACACTCCGGGCAAGGGCGTGAACTTCCTCGGGCAGGATGGGCAGGCAGTGGCCCTGGTACATCGCGATGACGGCAGCGGCAATATTGCTATATCGGCTTCGCGTCCGCCGGGAACGCATGGCGTGACCGGAACCGGAACCGTGTGCGTGTTGACCTTCCAGGCGAAGTCACCGGGCGACGCCGCGGTGGTGATCACGCGGCCGATGGCGCGCAACAGCAGTCAGCAATCGTTGCCGGCAACCGGGTCGCGGGCGATTGTCCAGATCAAGCCCTGAAGACAGCAGGCGCGGTGGTGGATGTGAATATGCGGCGGAATTTGAGATCGCCGGGCAGACGACGCGAGGCCGGCCTGACCCTCGTGGAGCTGATTGTGACGGTAGCCATTCTCGCCCTGGTGGCGGGAGCGGCAGTGCCGATCGCGCGGTTCCAGGTAAAGCGCGAGAAGGAGCGTGAGCTGCGGTATGACTTGTGGCAGATGCGCGACGCGATCGACCATTATAAGGACGCTGCCGATAAGAACGCGTTTATCACGAAGGTTGACTCTCAGGGGTATCCTCCCGACCTGCAAACGCTGGTAGACGGCGTGGATGTTCAGGGAAAGAAGGTGAGATTCCTGAGGCGCATTCCCGTGGATCCGATGACCGGCAAAGCGGATTGGGGGATGCGGTCGATGCAGGACGACCCGACGAGCGATTCCTTTGGCGGGCAGAGTGTCTTCGATGTGTATTCAAAGTCGGATGGCACGGCGCTCGATGGAACGAAGTACAAGGACTGGTAGACGTGCGACGGCTGGAGCACAATTCGACACGTGAGAGCGGCTTTACGCTGGTGGAGCTGATGGTCGTGATGCTGATCATCGGCGTGCTTGCGGCCATCGCTATTCCCAGTTACGTTGCTTCGATCAAGAACGCAAAGGAAGCGGTCCTGAAGGAAGACCTGCACGTGATGCGCAATGCGATCGACTCCTACACGATGGATAAGGAGAAGGCGCCCCAGTCGCTGGACGACCTGGTGCAGTCGGGCTATCTCCGCGAGATTCCCAAGGATCCGATGACGCATTCGAGCGAGACCTGGGTGACAACGACCGACGATACGCTTGAGAGCATCGACCAGACCGAGCCGGGCATTAACGATATTCACAGCGGGTCGCAGGAAGTAGGCACGGACGGACAGGCTTACTCGACCTGGTAGGGCGTTCGCGGGCGCGATGCTCTAGAGTGAGGGCATGAGTTCGGCACTCCTTCGGTCGCAGGAATTCCCTGATATTACAGATGTGTATGAGCGGTTTACCTCGCTGACGGCGGCCTCGCCGGAGTTGGGCGGCGGTTCTCTGCTTCTCTATCTGGGGCTGGACCGGCGTGGCGTTTCGCTGGCGATTGCGGCCAATATCGCAAGCGGAGCTTCGTTGGGCGTTGACCCTGATCTCTCGCGCGCGAAGGCGTCGATTCGCAGCGGAGCCTGCGACTTTCTGGTGAACACTCTTGATGAATCCTTGCGAATTCTTAAGAACGAGATACGCAAGAAGAAGGCGGTGTCGGTGGTGTTGGTGGGGAGTGCCCCGGGGGTGGTGGCGGAGATGGTGGAGCGCGGGGTGCAGCCGGAGATCCTGGTGGGTGCGGCTCCCGGGATGGAGACGCTGGTCGAGCGGGGGGCGCGGCGGCTGGGTGCGGCTTGGGCGAACGGAGTGGCTGTCACATGGGGGGTTGCGCGGGAGCCGCTGCGGTGGCTGCCGGTGGTGGATCGGCTGGCGGCACTGGCTCTGGATCCGGCTGGGGCGGCTACCTCGGCACGGAAGCGGTGGCTGGAAGCT
>Ga0335074_10012590_pt1 | contig 11860 bp, 10 predicted proteins | sample Lox_Sample_23_FD_206715 | JGI IMG/M metagenome (GOLD analysis project Ga0335074, IMG submission 206715) | Soil microbial communities from Loxahatchee National Wildlife Refuge, Florida, United States - Lox_Sample_2.3 | ecosystem: Environmental > Terrestrial > Soil > Wetlands | place: USA...
AGCACTTCTGTCCGTTCTGCTGAAAAATCTTTGAGCTTTTCAGCGGCGGCGTCATGCAGCTGAGGATCGAAGCGGAGCTCAAGCACCTCCGGTGAGCAGTACCGGGCGATCAGGTCGCGCGGCGAGCCTTCGGCGGCGAACCTGCCGTGATCCATCACGACCAGCCGGTCGCACAACTGCTCGGCCTCGTCCATGTAGTGCGTGGTCAGGATCAGCGTGACGCCACGCTGCTTCAGCCGGAACAGCCGGTCCCACACGACGTGCCTGGCCTGCGGGTCCAGGCCGGTGGTGGGCTCATCCAGGATCAGGATGTCCGGGTCGTTGATCAGCGACCGGGCGATGGTCAGCCGGCGTTTCATGCCACCGGACAGCGGCTCGACCTTGTCCTTCGCCCTGTCCTCCAGCTGGACGAACTCCAGCAGCTGTTCGGTCCGCTCCCTGATCACCTTGCGGGGCATGCCGAAGTACCTGCCGTACACCAGCAGGTTTTCCCGTACGGTCAGCTCGACGTCGAGGGTGTCGTCCTGCGGGACCACGCCCAGCCTGGCCCGGATCGCCGAGCCCTCCTTCACCGGATCGGCACCCAGGATCGTCAGCTCGCCCCCGGACGGCGGCGACACGCAGCCGATCATGCGCATCGTGGAGGACTTGCCAGCGCCGTTCGGCCCCAGGAAGCCGAACGCCTCACCACGGTACAAATCGAAATCAATACCGTCTACCGCCGTAAAGCTCCCGAACCGCTTGATCAGGCCACGCGCGCGGACAAGTACCTCAGCTTGGGCAGATGCAGACACCGTGGCACCATACCTCGGGGGTCTGACATTTTCCGAACCCTTTATGCTGGCCACGGGTGTCAGACCAGGGACGGGGGGTAGTCTCGGATGCGTGATCCGCGACTTCTACGCGCGTTTCAAGGTGATGATTCACGAGGTCACCAAGTTCGGCATCGTGGGCATACTGGCGTTCGTCATCACGATCGCCGTCACGAACGCGCTGCACTCAGGCGCGAAGATGAGCCCGGTGATGTCGACGACAATCGCCACCATCATCGCCACTATCTTCGCGTTCATCGGCAACCGGAACTGGGCGTTCAAGCACCGCCGGGGTGAGAAGCTGGGCCGCGAGGGGCTGCTGTTCCTGATCTTCAACGGGATCGGGCTGCTGATCCAGGTGGGGGTCGTGTTCATCGCGCAGCATGGCTTCGGCCAGCACGGCACGCTGGCGCTGAACGTCGCGCTGATCGTGGGTGTCGGGATCGCCACCCTGTTCCGCCTCTACTGCTACCACCGCTGGGTGTTCAACGCCGCCCCGGCCGGCCCCCCGGCCGCCGAGCAGCTTGAGCCGGAGACGACAGGCTTCTAGCATCCCCTGGTCGCGGACAAGCCCAGTGCGGCCTTGAGGGCGCTGTTCTCCTGCTGCGCGGTGAGGTAGCCAACCGCTTTCATCCTGCCCAGCACGTGTACCAGGCGCGCCCTGGCCTGGGCCGGGTAGGTCAGCGGATCATCGTACGTGGGTGCGTTCACGGCCCCGGCCAGCATCGCGGCCTGGACCAGCGTCAGATCGGCTGCCGGGTGCCCGAAATACCCGCAGCTCGCCTGCTCAAGGCCGTAATATCCGTGCCCGTAGTACGCGACCTCGGAGTACATCCGCAGGATCTGGGCCTTGCTGTAGGTCATGGTCAGCTTGATCGCGAGCGCGACCTGCTCAAGCTCGGTCATTACCCCGGACCGGCCGGGCGTGTACAGCATCTTGGCTAGCTGCTGGGCGATCGTGCTGCCGCCCTGGTCCTGCTTGCCGGTGATCTTGGCCAGCACTACCCGCCCGATCGCCAGCGGGTCGACGCCGGGGTCGGAGTAGAACCGCTTGTCTTCGGTGGCCACCAGCGCTTCGGCGAAATAACGCGGGACTGGCGCTCCCGGGTACGCGATGCCATGCTGTTCCGCCTGGTCCCGTACGAGTGCGGTGGCCTCCCCGGCCGAGGGCGTCAACGCGAACAGCAGGCCGATCGCGGCGGCCAGCACGAGCACGACGACCAGGCCGACCTTGACCACCCTGAGCCAGATCCGCCTCCGGCGCCTAGTCGTCAGCGGCAGGGTCGGGCGCTCGGCGTCACCCTCGCCGGGCTGATCCCGGCGGAGGACATCGACTACTCTCACCCGCCAGTTCCCCTTCATTTTCTCGCAACGCCCGGGCGCGAGCGCCCTGCTCCTCCAGGGTAGCCGCGCGCCCGTACCCGCCCGCCCGTATCACGCCCGCCCGTATCACGCCGCCGGCCCGCCCGCATCGCGCCGCCGGCCTAGCGCGTTCGTTCCGAGCCGGGCTCCAGGTGCGCTAAGCTGAACCTGCTCGTGAAAGCGGGCATCGGGACGTGGCCCAGCTTGGTAGGGCACCTGACTGGGGGTCAGGGGGTCGCCGGTTCAAGTCCGGCCGTCCCGACCATCTATTTTGACCCTGGTGCTGGTGCTCCACGCACCCCGTCTACACCGTGCGGAACTGCCTCTCCCGCACCGTGCGACACGGCCGCGTCGCGATCGCGAACGACGTCCTGTTGTGCATGTTTTCTCGAATGCATGACGTAGTGATGTGTAAAGCTGTGTGACTGGTGGAATCACTGATTCTGTCTCTGATCCTGAAGGGGGAGATCAGTGCCTGAAAAGACTGCGGCCACCAAGACCGTTCACGGAACAACGAGCACGCGCCGCGCAACTACTGTCAAGAGTGCTGCAACGCGGGGCCCGGTCACGAGTACTGCGGGCAAGCGGAGCACTACCGCAATGCCGAGCGCTGCCAAGCCGACCGTCAAACGCACCACCGCGGCCCGCAAGGCCACCACGGCCCGCAAGCCAGCGACGACCACCGCGCGCAAGGCCGGCACGGCCCGGACCAGCACGGCCCGGACGAGCACGGCCCGGACCGGCACGGGCGAGACTGGCACGGGCGGGACCAGTACAGCCCGCCGGACCACGGCGTCGTCGGCGAGGATCACATCCGCCGCGACCAAGGTGAACTCGGCGGCGACCAAGATGACCTCGGCCGCGGCCGCCATGAACATGGCCACCAAGGCGATGGCCACTGCTATGAAGTCGCTGACCAGCGCCGCCAAGTCAATGTCCTCGACGTCCGCCTCCTCGAAGAGCACCGCATCGCGCGGCACGTCCTCGCGCGGCACGTCCTCGCGCGGCACGTCCTCGCGGAGTACGTCCTCGCGGAGTACGTCCTCGCGGAGCACGGCCCGCAAGCCGGCCGCACGCCGCCCGGCCAGCCCGACCACCTCGGGGACGCACGCTGCGGCCAAACGAAGCGGCACGACCCGCAAGACCACCACGATGGCTGGCACGGCGACCACCGCCCCAAAGACCACTACCGCCCGCAAGACGACCACTACTCGCAAGAGCACGGCCACTAAACCGCGGGCCGCCAAGACCAGTGCCGCCAAAGCCACCACGGCGGCCAAGGCGAGCACGGCGGCCAAGGCCCGGACCACCTCGCGGCCGAAGACCACCAGGAAGGCCGCGGCGGCGAAGTCCAATGGCGCGGCCGTCCGGCCGGTGCCGATGCCACACGTTCCCGCTCAGGCTCCGGTCGAGCCGGGTGCGTCGCGGCCCGGTGCCGACTTCGAGCGCGGTCTGCTCTCCGGACTCGTCCGCTAGTGACCCTGTAAGAAGGAGCTGCCGTCCCCGGCATCGGGGGGCGACGGCTCCTGACCGCACACGCCCGGCCATAACTGGCGCCCGGCGGCTGATCTCGGTTAGTGCGTGTACTTGCACCCCTGGGAGGGGGTGAGAGTACACGCGATCATTCGGTTACTGCCTTCTGGCGGCAACGGATGCCGCGGGTCCGCCGCCGGAGGCCGACTCGTGTACCACACGGACCCCGGGCAGCGCACAAGTCACTTCGCTGCACGCGTGCCATCAGCCAGCTGCACGCGTGCCATCAGCCAGGAGCGCGCAGCCCGGCCGGCAGTGCCTCCGTGCACGGCCGACGGCACTACCCCCGCGCCGACCGAGCGGGCACTAGTTCCATTTTGCCCGATGTGCCAGCACCGGCTCTCGCCTGCCACCCGCACGACACGCAGGGGCCGGGCCGGTGTTAACTAGGTGCCATGCCTATCGATGGAGAATACGAGCCAAGCCCCAGTGCCTGGGTCCGTGAGCAGGTGGAACTCTACGAGCGTTCCGGCGGGACCGAGGCAACGGTGCTGGCCGGGACGGATATGCCGGTCGTGGTCGTCACTAACCGGGGTGTCAAATCCGGCAAGGTGCGCAAGACACCGGTCATGCGCGTGGAGCACGACGGCAGTTACGCCATGGTGGCGTCCCAGGGCGGCGCGCCCACCCACCCGCAGTGGTACCACAACATCGTCGCCCATCCGGAGGTCGTGCTCCAGGACGGCCCGGTCACGAAAAAAATGGTCGCCCGCGAGGTGACCGGCGACGAACGCGCGCAGTGGTGGGACCGCGCGGTGGCCGCGTACCCGCCCTACGCCGAATACCAGCAGAAGACCTCGCGCACGATCCCGGTCTTCGTGCTGGAGCCGAAGGGCTAAGGAGCGCCTGAACCTCCGCTTGTCCCGGATGATCACACGGGAGGCGTTCCGCCCGGGGATACCCATCACGCCCCCGCCGGGATGGGTCCCCGAGCCGCACAGGTACAGCCCCGCGACCGGCGTGCGGTAGCCGCACGCGCCGGGGGATGGCCGGAAGGAGAACAGCTGGTCCAGGGACATCTCGCCGTGGAATATGTTGCCGCCGAGCAGGCCGAACCGCTCTTCCAGATCACAAGGCGTCAGCACTTCCTGGTGCGTCACCAGGTCGGCGAACCCCGGCGCGAACAGGCCGATCGTGTCGATCACCGAGCCAGCCAGGGCGGATCTCGCCGCGGCATCCCACGGCCCGGACGCCAGTGAATACGGCACATACTGCACGAAGCAGCTGAGCACGTGCGCCCCGTCTGGCGCCAGCGTGGCATCCTTGGTCGTCGGGATCACGCAGTCGATCATCGGCCGCGCCGACGGCTGCCCGTACTTGGCGGCGTCCCAGGCCCGCTCCAGGTACTCCAGCGTCGGGCTGATGATGAACTCCGGATGCTGTGGTCCCAGCGACGATCCCGGCCGCGCGGTGAACGACGGCAGCCCCGACAGCGCGAGGTTCACCTTGGCCGCCGGCGACCGGGTGCGGAACCGCCGCATGTCCTCCACCAGCGAGGCCGGGAGGTGCTCCGATCCGACCATGGACAGGAACGTGGTCGCCGGATGCACCCCCGATACCACCAGCTTCGCGCTGAACACCCGGCCGTCGGCCAGCGTCACGCCACGCACACGGCCGTCGGCAACATCGATCGACGAGACTTCCGAAGACGTCTCGATCGTCACCCCGGCTTCGCGCGCCGCCGCGGCGATCGCATCCGAGACCGCGCCCATCCCGCCGCGCGCGAAACCCCAGCAGCCGCCGACACCGTCCACCTCCCCCATCCGGTGATGCAGCAGCACATACGCCGAACCGGGACTCATCGGCCCGCCCCACATCCCGATCACGCCGCCGGGTGCCAGCGCGCCGAGTACGCGCTCATCGGTGAAGTACCGGCCGAGGAAGTCCGCGCAGGACATCGTCATAAGATCGACCAGGCCGGCTGCCGATCCGCGGCGGCGCAGCAGGTAGCCCATAAGGCCCGCCGCGGCCGGCAGGTCACGCGCCGAGCGCAGCGCCGGATCCGGCGGGATCTTGTCCAGCAGCGGGCGTAGCAGCCCTGCCAGTTCTGATACATCATGGCAGTAGCGCGGGTACGCGGCCCCGTCAGCCTTGCATATCGCGGAGATCTCCGCCGCGGCCGCGCGGGGATCCTCCCAGACCAGGATCCCGCTCCCGTCGAGGAACGGCGCGAAATATGCCGGATCGAGCGGATACACATGATATCCGTGGCGGCGCAGCGACAGTTCCGTCACGATCCGCTCGGGCAGCAGGCTGACCACGTACGAGGCGGTCGAGACCCGGTACCCAGGCCACGGCTCCTCGGTCACCGCCGCCCCTCCCACCAGGTGCCGCCGCTCCAGCACAACCGTCTTCAGTCCCGCCCGCGCCAGGTATGCCGCGCACACCAGGCCGTTATGTCCGCCACCGACAATCACCACGTCAACCACACATCAATCTTTTCTCATAACTGACGTCGGTGACACCCCCACAAGCTCCGTGGTTCACACTGGTGGGCGTGACGCGGCACAGCGTGAATCAAGACGGGGACCTGCACCAGCGAGCCCTGGCCCGCGGCGTGGCGGTCCGCTACCACGACTGGCGCGGCCGCGAGGTCATGGTTCCGGACCAGACGCTCGCCGCAGTGCTCGATGCCCTCGGGGACGCGGAGGCGGACCCGCCGCCTGCGCCGCCGACGATGGCGGTCGCTCCCTGCCCGGCCCGGCGCGGGTGGGGTTTCACCGTCCAGCTGTACTCCGTGCGGTCCCGTGCCTCCTGGGGGCATGGGGACTTCCGTGACCTCGCCGACCTGGCGACCTGGTCGGCCCGCGACCTGGGCGCGGATTTCGTGCTGGTCAACCCGCTGCACGCGGCCGAACCGATGCCGCCGGTCAGCGCGTCCCCGTACCTGCCGATGAGCAGGCGCTACCTCAGCCCGCTATACCTGCGCGTCGAGGACATTCCCGAATACGCCCTGCTCGGCGACGCCGACCGGGCCAGGATCGACGCGCTCGCCGCCCCGCTGCGCGCGGCGAACACCACGGCGGCGCTCATTGACCGGGACGCGGTCTGGACGGCTAAGCGCGCGGCACTCGAGCTCATCCGTGCCGTCCCGTTGAGCGCCTCGCGCACGGCCGGGTTCGGCGCGTTCCGGGCGCGTGAGGGGAAAGCCCTCGCCGACTGGACGACCTGGTGCGCGCTCGCGGAGGTCCACGGCGCGGACTGGCGGACCTGGCCGGCCCGGCCGCCGGCCGCCGACCCCGGCGTCGCGGAGTTCCATGCCTGGCTGCAGTGGCTGGCGGCGGCGCAGGCCGCCGCGGCGCAGGCCGCCGCCAGGGACGCCGGCATGCGCATCGGCGTGATCGCGGATCTGGCCGTGGGCAGCCACCCAGGCGGTGCGGAGACCTGGGCAGGCCAGGACGTGTTCGTGCGTGAGGTCAGCGTGGGCGCGCCACCAGACGAGTTCAATCAGCGCGGGCAGGACTGGTCGCTGCCGCCCTGGCATCCGGACCGGGCCGCCGGACCGCTCGCCGCGCTCATCGCCGCGACCACCAGGAACGCCGGCGGTCTTCGCGTCGACCATGTGATGAGCCTGTCCCGGCTGTGGTGGATCCCGGCGGGGATGACGCCGGAGCAGGGCACTTATGTCCGCTATGACCATGAGCTCCTAGGCGGCATTCTCGCCGCCAGCGCGGCCGCGGCCGGGTCGGTGGCGATCGGTGAGGACCTGGGCACGGTGGAGCCATGGCTGCGCGGGTTCCTGGCCGAACACCAGGTGCTCGGCACGTCAATGCTGTGGTTCGAGCGCGGCCCAGACGGCCTGCCATTGCCGCCGCAGCAGTGGCGCAGCGGTTGCCTGGCCACGGTCGGCACGCACGACCTGCCCCCGTGCACCGCGTTCCTCACCGGGGAGGAGGTGACGATCCGCGCCGACCTCGGCCTGCTCGCCCGCCCGGTGGCGGAAGAGCGCGCGGCTGCCGCCGCCGACCTGGACAAGTTCCTCGCCATGCTGGTCAGCGAACGCCTGCTGGCCAATGGCACGCCCACGCCCGCGGAGTTCACCGCCGCGTTGTACGCCCACCTGACCAGGACCCCCGCCGTGCTGATCGGCGTCTCGCTGGCGGAGGCGGCCGGCGAGCGGCGCCCGCAGAACATGCCTGGCACCACGGATCAGTACCCGAACTGGCGCGTCCCGCTTGGCGACCAGGCCGGCGAACCAGTCCTGCTGGAGGACCTGCCCGCGCTGGCCGAGGTCCACGCTGTCACGGCCGTGACCAGGAGGGTAGAGTCCACCCCGTGAGTACCCGAGAAGAGCTGGACGCCCTGTCCTCCCGCGAGCTTCATGACATGGCCGTGCACCGGGCGGAGAAGCACGCGGACATCAAGTTCCTGTGGGAGGTGCTGCGCGCTATGCCCGCCGCCGAGGCGGCCGAGGGACACGAAGCCCACGCCGAGATGGACATATCCAGCGTCTCGGGCCTGATCGCCGACGCGCTGACCTCGGGCAAGAGCGACATGTCCGACGCCCTGCGCCCGATGTACATCGACTACCTGCTCAAGCACTAACGCGTCACGGATCGCCCATAGGCGATCCGTGACGCGTTAGTGCCGTGTCTACCCGGCCGTGTTACTCGGCCTTGTCGAGGACGGCCTCGATCTCAAGGGTTATCGTGACCTTCTCGCTGACCGCGACGCCGCCGGGAAGGCCGGGGATCGGGCCGTTGAAGTTGACGCCCCAGTCGGTCCTGTTGATCTCGCCCGTGGCCGAGAAGCCGACCCGGGTGCCGCCGTAAGAGTCCGGGCCGAAGCCGTTGACCTCCAGCTTGAACGTGACCGGCTTGGTGACGCCGCGCAGGCTGAGGTCACCGTCGAGCAGGAAGCCGTCGCCATGCTGGCGGATCCCCGTCGACTGGAACGTCATCATCGGGTGCTGCTCGACGTGGAAGAAGTCCGCGCTGCGGATGTGATTGTCCCGGTCGGTCGTGCCCGTGTTGACCGAGTTGAGGTCTACGCTGGCGGTGACGCTGGACTTCAGCGGGTCGCCGACCGTGACGATCGTGCCCTCGAACGTGTCGAAGCGGCCACGGACCTTGCTCACCATCATGTGCTTCACGACAAAGGACACCTCGGAGTGCACCGGGTCGACGTGCCAGGTCCCCGCGACGTAGCCGGGAATGTCCACGGCCGTCTCGCTCATTTTTTCCTCCCAGACAGCAGTTACTGACCGTATGTAACTTCTTAACAGTAACTGTACACTGATTGAAGGGTCAAGTATTGACTGGCCGCCAGGAACCTGCATGACCTGGGCACCAGGGAGGGTCGATGTCATCGGACCGGGGACAACCCGATCATGCGCCCCAGGCGGGAAGCCACCCCCCGGCCTGCCGCGCGCGCGAGGTGCTGCAGCGGGTCGGGGACAAGTGGTCGGTGCAGGTGATCGACCTGCTCGGCCAGCGTACGATGCGGTTCAGCGAGCTGCACCGGTCCATTGACGGAGTCACGTCCAGGATGCTGACCGTGACCCTGCGCGGCCTGGAGCGTGACGGCATCGTGGCCAGGACCATCCACCCCGTCATCCCCCCTCGGGTCGACTACGAGCTCACCGCGATGGGCCGGACTCTGCTCGACACGATCGGCCAGTTGGTCAGCTGGACCGGCGCACACCTGCCGGAGATCGACGCGGCCAGGGCCGCCTACGATGCCAGGCATCACCGGAAATAGGGTTATTTCTCGTGGAAACCCCTGATCAGACGGCGGACCGGCTGCTGCACGGCTCGTCGTTCGGCGCGGTAGCCGCTGATTACGCTCAGCACCGCCCCAGCTACGCGGACGCCGCGATCCGCTGGTGCCTCGAACCGGTCAGCGGCACCGGGGCACCGCCGCGGGTCGCCGACCTCGGCGCGGGACCGGCATCTTGACCGGGGCGTTGCGTCGGCTCGGCGCCGACGTCATCGCGGTCGAGCCCGATCAGGACATGCTCGCCGAGCTGCGCAGGCATCTGCCCGGAGTCCGAGCCGAGCAGGCAGCGCGGAGGCCATCCCGCTGCCCGATGCCAGCATCGACGCCATCGTGGCGGGGCAGGCCATGCACTGGTTCGACATGGATCGCGCGCTGTTCGGCGCCGCCGAGGTGAGCGAGTTCGGCAACGGTCAGGTCCGCACCGCTGATTCGCTGGTGGCCACGATCGCGACCCACTCGCAGCTGCTCGTCATGCCGCAAGCCTAACGTTCGGCGCTGCTCACCCGGGTCAGCGACTTCCTGCGCCGCCAGCCGCAGACCGCCACCGGTGAGTTCACGCTGCCGATGGTCACCGTCGCCGTCCGGGCGCGGAAGATGTGACCAGTTCGGCTTTACCGGCCCGCCGCCGTGGAACCGCTGGTGCCCGCCGATGCTTCGGCCTGGGCCAGCAGTTCCTCGGCTGGCTTCTCAAGCGCGGCGGCGTAAGACGCCCATGAGACATAGCCGCCGGCCTCGTAACCGCCGATCACGCCGTAGACGGTCCCGGTACCGTTGCCCGCGTCGTAGTCCACGATCCACGGGCCGCCGCTGGTGCCGTACCAGAAGCCACGACAGTAGAACTCCATCTGGTCTGTGCGGAACTTGAAGCTGGTCGTGACGCACATGACCGGCCTCTGGTCGGTGTCGTTGTAACCGATCACGGTGATGCGCTGGGCGTCGGACAGGGCGAAGGCGACGTGCAGCGCCCCGGTCACCTGCTCGATCGGGCCGACGGTGTTCGGCGGCGGCACCACGCTCAAGAACGCGACATCCAGATCGGGGTTCTGCCCCTGGCGCCAGCCCTTCGCGACCGTGATCTGGGTAACCGGCCAGACGCCATACGACTCCGAGCCGCCTTCGTAGCCGGGAATGAACTCAAGGTTCTGCGAATAGCCCTTGCTGGAGTACACGCAGTGCGCGGCGGTGATAATCAGGCTGCCGACCGTGCTATCGATCACGCTAGCGGTGCAAAAGTGATTGCTGTGCCCCTTGGTGTAAAACAGCGCCCCGACCGTGGGCACCCCGTCGAATGGCTCGGAACTCGGCGTACCGCGCGGCGGTTCTCGCTGCGCGGAAGCACCCATCACCGCGTCCTGGCGCTCGGCCGCGGGCGCGGCCCTGCCAGCCACCCGGGTTCTGGCCGCGTCCCCGTCATTCGCGCCTGGACCGGTCGCGCCTGGACCGGTCATGCGTAGGCCGGTCGCGCCTGGACCGGTCATGCGTAGGCCGGTCGCAGCGGCCATCCGGGACGGAGTCCAATATGACTGGGCCGCCGCCTGGGCCGCTGCCCCGATCCTGTACACGGTTCCGATCACGGGCCCGGCCCCGGTCGCGCGCACTGGCCGCTCCCGAGCGCGCTCCGTCCCCGCCCGGCCGGCGACGGTCACGCTGGCGGCCGTCCGCCCTGCTGATTTGGCGAGCGCGACCCCAGTGACCGCGAGGGTCCCGCCGATCGCCAGGGACGCCGCGACCGTGAGCACGACGATCGGACGGGGGGCGGCGCGGCGCGGCGCGGCCGCGTGCCGGGGCCTCATCGGCGCACCGCCGTCCCGGCGATCCCGGCGGTAAGCACTGCGACGGACAGAGCAGCGACAAACCCGCTCAAATGCATGAGAGTCAAAATTTCCGATCCCGGCACCGCTGTCAAGCCGAACGCGGATGCGCCGCTGGCAGCCAGGCATGTGCCGGATACCGTTCCCACCCGCTGCCACGACTTCTCCCGTCCCACGCCGGTCCCAGCGCGCCTAGCCTAGGGCCTAGATCATGGCTGGTACTAGCCGCCCTTGTTCGGTTCCCGGCCTGCCCGCCACGCTGCCGGTCGCGGCGCGGACACAGAAGCTACCTGTGTGTCGCATAGTGTCCGTGTCGCCCGCGAGCCGGTCGGGCGGTCAACGGGATTGCGGTGCCCCGGGCCCGTGCGGGAGGGGGTTCGTGGCGCACGAACCCCCTCGGGAGACCCCGTTGGTCTATTCGGAGGTGCGGAGCCGTCGCGGATGCCCGCCGCCGTGCCGGGCAAAGTCCGGTATAACCGGTATCTGTCCCCTGGCGCGCCCCCTTGCGCGCCCCCCTTGCGCCCCCTTGCGCGCCCCCCTGACGCGGTCTCCCGGCCCCGGACCTCCCTCGGAAACGCTCAAGTCCGCTTTACGAGGGTGCTGCTGGCCGACTGCGTGCTCCTG
>Ga0335074_10012591_pt1 | contig 11860 bp, 11 predicted proteins | sample Lox_Sample_23_FD_206715 | JGI IMG/M metagenome (GOLD analysis project Ga0335074, IMG submission 206715) | Soil microbial communities from Loxahatchee National Wildlife Refuge, Florida, United States - Lox_Sample_2.3 | ecosystem: Environmental > Terrestrial > Soil > Wetlands | place: USA...
GTCCATGGACCTATCGAATCGTCTGTTGTTTTCCAGTTCTTTGTAGAGCCTTTCAAGTCCATCAAGGGCTTTGGTGTTAAACTCTAAGAAAATGTGATAAATGATGTGAAATATATAAATCTTCACCTTTGAGAATCCAAAACCAGATAGCGGCATAGGGTAGCCAAGTTCATTTCGATCGACTCCGTTCCAAGATCCCTGTATTTATATTTTACCTCATTTCTGTGCAACTCAAGCTCCATCAGCCTGTCAGGACTGTTTTGGCTTCCTTTGGGAGCTTTGTTCCACAAGATCATCAACAAACTTTTCTACAACCTCCATTGATCCATAAGCTTGCTCTTTTGGAACCACAAATCGCTGAACTGTTGGTTCTTATACTTGCAGCTGAGAACATTGGTACTACTCTCTTGGCCCGTGAGTTATTAGAGTAGAGCTAAGGTACGTGATTCAATCATGCAGTTCGTGCGACAAGGATTAGAACGTTCTAGATGGAATATCACAAGGCTGTTGAGGAGAAGAGCAATTGCACCTCGTTGCAGATATGCTTTGATAGTGCTTACTCTTTTGAGAAGTAATGGAGAGATCTTGCTCAGTTGGCGCTATCCTGTTAAATTTTCCCTTCTGATTGGCCAATCACATTACCTAAGGCCTTCCGAAGAGACGAGAAGCAGCCTCGTATGACAAGGACAGCCGAAATCCGTCGCACAGCATATGATAATATGATCAGCTTTCAGCGACCTCTAAGTCTGCCCTAAAAGTGTGATTCGACTCTGGCGAAGACTTCTTCATGTCTGCCCCCGAACCTGCACCAACCGGTTTTGCCAGTCTTCCAGCAGAACTCCGCCTCAAGATCTGGCATCGTACCTTCATACCTCGAGTAATTCAGATACATACTAGAGATAGTCAATTCTCGTCGCCTACTATAGACTTCTGCAGTGGGAGGCTCATTAGCAATACCAGATGGGAGCCATATTGTAACAATCCGGTCGCTCTCTCAGTATGTCAAGAGTCACGAAACGAAGCTCTACGTATCTATACCGTCCAGATCGCCCTGCCTGATGCTCCTGGCAGTATCTTCGTTGACCCAATATTAGACACTATTTACTTTCTCTCATTAACATGGTCGAAACATTTGACATCCTTTTTACAGGACTGGTGTGTCCCATCCGTTGGACCCAGATGTATCCAGTCTGTGGCAGTGGACCCGAATTTCTTCCTACACAACCAAAGGGACATTTTTGTAGCTAGGCACATCTTCAAAGGGAGAGATCTCAGGAGCTTGACGTTAGTGATCGAGGAGGATGACAGTGCTCTTGATGAAGGCTTCTACTCATTCTCGCCAGTTGGCCATTCCTTTCCAGACAGTGATGATTATGCTGAAGTAGAGTTTGGACCGCCTGAGACAGAGGCTGAGCTGAGGTGCTGGGAGGTATACAAGGATCGTGCCGAAACAGCGTTTCTCTACCATAAGACACGCCAGCCATCATGGGAGATGCCAAATCTGAAAGTAGTAATGGCTCGAAGAGGGCCAAAGGCACGGGGTTTGGATCCACAATTTTGCAATATGCAGGGACCGGTACGACATGACGCCGGATGGGATGAGATGTAATGATGCCTAAATGGCAAATACCTGGCATACATTGGAGGAAAGGGCTACCGAGGTCACATGGTATTTGAGATTTTATCATCCATCAGTCTGTAATATCATATTGGCTGTACAAGACATTAGCTCCACAGGAGCTGGACCATAAAGGATCGAGATGGGCACTGTGGGAATCCGTGTATGTTGCAATGGATATTGGGACAGGCGAAAACAAACGAAGTAGATGACATGACATATCCACTAGCTAATATTGCAATAAATCCAGCCACAAATGATGCCTTTGCAAACCAAGTGAAACATTACTTGCCTGGATATGATAGGCATCTAAAGCACTCTTTGCAGGCGCTCCCCAACTTCCATCCTATCTAAAGTGGCAAATAGTTCAGACATAAGTCAGACACCTTCAATGTCTCAGCCTGATCCGGAAAGGCTCTAGCATTGGAAGGCTAATGCAATATTGCATTAATGTGCTATTCATATCATGTTCAGGAAGTTCTCTTGCCCCTTGTCCGCCATCCTAATGAAAGGCTGTAGCATCCGCCAGAACAAAGGGCCTTCTAGTCCCGACGTCTAGAAATCTAGATGTCTTATCTACCAACGCTCCGTTAAGAGCTTCTTCCTAGAGGGAAGAAGCTCTTGCAGACTCTACAGACTGCATCGCTGGGTACTCACCATGTCCTTTGTAGGCTCTAAATGATCACAAGGAAGTTGCACAGTGCCAGAGCATGTATTCGGGCAAGAGCTTTGTTTGTAATTTCTTTGAAGCAACTCAGGACAGTCTACCTCCCAGGTTAAGCCAATTTGCCGCCGTCTTTTCGAGACGCCACCCCGCATGCGCCGCGCTAAATAGATCTTTAAAGCAGAAGAACAGAAAAAGCAATATATCATCTCTCAATTGCCTACCTAGTCATTGATATGTTGAAACAGAGCAGATATGCTCTCGCCGTAATGATTCCGTCTAATAGCTTCCGCGAGAAGATGCGAAAGATCAATTATGACGAGTTTCTTTGTGGCTCGAACCTTTTCCGCAGGAATGGGGAAGGAGTTGGTGACCACGATAGTATCAATGCAGTCACAGGCCTGCAACTCTTCAAGGGAATCACCACCAAAGAGGCCATGCGTGGCAATGCAGTAGACTTTCTTTGCACGGCCACGCTTAACCACTGTCTCTGCTGCGGCGATCCAACTTCCAGCTTTGTCAATCATATCGTCAATGATGAAGACAGTCCGATCCTTGACATCGCCAACAAGTGTGATCATTTGTTCTAGGCTTGGGTGTTTGAAGTTTTGCTCTTCTTCGTCTGATGATGCAGCGGCATCCTGGGTCCCACCAAGCGCATGTGGCTCGGGCGTAAAGAATGAGGAAGCCCGCGACATCTCCATTGGGTCATCTTCAGGTTGTTCCAGCAATATTGAGCTCGACATTGCTGACTGTGTAGGCGAAGGATAGTCATCTGGGACAATATGACCCTGTACCAGTCTGCCATATGTGACTTCTCTAGCTCGCTCATCCGTATATTCTGTTTCTTCCTCAATAGGGGTTGATCGTGCAGGAGTGGTCACTGATCGGATCAGAGGCGACCGTTGAACTGGAGAAGTCCCAACGCCACTATGAGTCCGAATATGGGGTGGCGTACGTTGGTTGGCTCGATGCGCTGAAGGGAAGGCATCTTGGCGCGTGGAGTTTGGCCTCGAAATGGAGGCTCCATTCTGGAGTGGTTCTTTATTTTGCTGTAGTTCCTTGGGGGCTGGACCACTAAGAGAAAAGGTGCTATCTAGGGCGAGATCATCCATTCCGTTTGCCATATTTGTAACAGGATTGCGATCCAGCTTGGTCATTATCATGCTTGAGCTCATATTTCCACCTCGTCTCTTATCTGTCGTGACCATCCCGAAATTGAGCTGCAATGCATCAGCAAGCGATGTCACTCTCTTCGTGCCGCCAGCATTCTTAGACACACACACGGCCTCTCTCCATCCCTGTACATTGTGTCTTATCCATCGTGCGATCAATGGTTCCGCATGTAGGTTGTCGACAGGGCATCTGAAAAAGCCTTGCATTTGCGAGGCGTGTAAGTCTACTGTGATGACGTGATTGATGCCTGCGACAGCCAACAAATTGGCCAGCATACGAGCAGTGATAGCTCCACGATGTGCCTTCTTCTTCGACTGTCTACTATATGGGAAGTAGGGTAAGACAGCTTCACAGGGTCAGTATGGGAATGCTCGTAACCTAAAGTGGGGTGATCCACGAACCGGTGATTTTGTTTGCCGACCCTCCTTTGCAAGCAGAGATGAGAATGAGGAGCTCCATTATGCTGTCATTAATATGGGGGCTACCTGACTGCACCACAAAGACATCCTTTTCTCTGATGCTGGTCAGGATTTTGACACTGGTCTCGCCCTATAGCGCGGTCAGTTCTGCTCGCTATAGGCTTGCTGAGAACTCACGTTGGCAAATTGAGACAGCTCGACACCAGCTGGGGCCATCCCTAGATTCGTACATATCTGCGTAGTGAGCTCGGGGATCGAGCTACCAGCGAAGATGAGAGTGTTGCGCATTGAGAAGGTTGTCGAGGGAGTTAGCTGGAAAGGAAAATAAATTTTGGCGAAGAAGCATTGAAGAGGGGAACAAAAGCTCGCGTCACCGGAATTTATCCATCTCCACGTCTCACGACATCTCAAACGTAATGGGAATTCCGCACCTGATCACATATTTACGGCCGTTTGCTATACCTGTCGATCTTGCTGGTCACAGCGTTGTAATTGATGGACCAGGTCTTGCATATCACGTGTGGCATATTTGTCTTTCCTCCAAGGCCCGGAATCCGTTCGAGGCCACGCAGTCGTATAGAGTTCTAGGTGAGATGGTTATCAGATGGCTAGACGAGCTTCAAGTTCATGATGTTTATTTGTATGAGTTTCTGTTCTGTTTTTGATACTATGCTGATATAAAATAGAAAGAAAATATTCTTTGACGGGTCGCTACCATCTTCAAAGCGCCCTGTCAGGATCGGTAGAGTCACGGGATATACAAAGCAACTCATCGACTACAACCAAGCATGGCCACAGATAATCCCAAGTTCCTACATAGATGCTGCTTCTCAGCCGCCTGATGTGAAGTTGTTCAACAGTGGGGCTCTCCCTTCCAGCTTTACAAGGCTTCCTGCTGCACCATTTCTTGTACCCACAATTATTGAGGCCCTTTCCCAGTGCAAACGTTATGCAGATGTCGTCGAAGTGGTGCCCGGCGAGGCAGATTCATATTGTGCCGACTACGTCAGAACCCATGGAGGAGTAGTGCTTACCGGAGATTCTGACCTCTTGATCCACGAACTGGGCGACGGTGCAGTTAGCTTCTTCAAAGATATCGAGCTTACCACATCGGCTAACAAGACCTCTTTAACGTGCATTCAGTATCAGGCAGAAACCATCGTTCAGAGGTTAGGACTTGTAGAGACCCACGGACTGCTCCCTTTGGCTTTTGAGATGACTATGGATGTCCACGCTAGTTTTCGGGAGCTTTTGCGGAAGGCCGTGAAGCTCAATGCCGTTTCGCTGCACGGGCCAGTGTATCAAGAGTTTGCTAATGAGTACAAGGCACCCCAGCGTAGTTTAAATTGTCTGGAGACTTGCAGTAGTGGGAATGTTGTTCATATTCCTTCTCTAAGTTATCAACTCAAGATGCTCGATCCTCGTATTTCTGAATACCTTTTGCAGTTCTCAAAATTTTCCCAAGCTGCGGGACTGCCCAAGTCACCTCGATCTCGTTCTATAGATAATCAAGATCATATTGATATCTTTCTACCCTTTCTGTTGGATTGTCCGCTGCGGACCAGCGCATGGGAGATGAGCACTTCCGTACGCCAGCTTGCGTATGGTTTGGTGAATCTAGTCTTACCGGAGGAAGGGAGTGTTCTTAAAGTCACTGAGTACCGACGTCTGCAAAACGGTTCTCGGGGCAGAGCATTGCATGTTCCTGCAGCTCACGATTTGTCAAAAGCATGTGAAGAGCTCCATGAACTGTTCAAGAAACTTCATATTGGTATGCCGTGGCTACTCGAACAAGACATATGGCGAGCACTTGCAATCTATCAGGACCAAGAGCTCCACTTAGGCACTGGCAGATCCGGACTAAGTACCACCGCAATCGAGCGGTCAAAGAGTGGCAAGATCTTCCCATTTAGGCTGACATGGGATGGCATTCATCTATCTGCCCAGCTCCAAGGCTCCTATTATTCCTTTCGAATTTTGAAACAGATTCTCTCAATTGTGTTACTATTTGATAGCAAAAAGCTATCATTAGCCGTGCATCAGCTTTACGCTGATCTCAAGTCCTTACCTCTGTTAGAAGAACTTCCGCCTGTTTTTGACATTATCCGCAACATTGGTAATCCGAATGATCAGAGAATATTGGAGATGGTTCAAGGACTGCTTGGCATCCTACCTGTGGACGAGGTAATTATGGTTCCAAAAAAGAAGAAAAGGCGCAAAACTGGGGATGCATCAGAGGCATCAGAGAGCGAAGATAAATCAAAGCACCCAGGGCACCCAAAAATCCAAGAGGACCCAAACTCAAAGGAGGATTTCGAATATCAACGAAAGGAAACCAACAATATCTTCGAACTTCTCTCTACCGGCTTAGCTAATAATGGCAATAGCCGTTCGGGACTCTGATATAAACACTTCGTACTCTACCTTTATGAAAAATTCGACAAAACGGGCCGACTGAATTTCTTTAAGAGCTGCTCGTGTCTGAAAGTTTCGACAGATGCACGTTACTATCCAGATTTGGTGTGGATCCCCCGAACAGTTCTCGGCAAGTGAGATCACTACATCAAATAAGACAGCTATTAGCAAGAATTTGAAGCATCAAGCCTGGTTCAATTCTGCATAATATTGGTCTGTATACCAAGCCCACAAGCAGTCTCGACGGTTGACATCTGCACTGGACAAGACAGTATGGACCACGATGTTACAACATCAGAATTGGTAGCTGCCCCAGGCCGGCCCCAAGCCCCACGCCGAAGACTGTTTGCGGTCTTCATTGACACTGTATTGAATAAAACAGTCTAAGAAGAATCCAGAATATGAGAAGTCATGAGCAGCTTCTCTACTATTGGCTGGTTTTCAAAACACTAAACCTCGCCGCCGAGAATTACTTCCCGCGAGACTAGCTAAAGATGGTACTCCATGTTCTTTTGTCATCTGAAGTTCAAACTCAGTCACCATCTGATCGATCATGCTAAGTCAAACTCGCCCAATTCGGCATTTCAAGTATATAGAAGTTTGCGTCGAAGAGTGCCCATCGGCATCAAAGTCAAGCCATTGAAGCAGAGGTCTTCAGCCACTATCCGCTTTGAAAGAACTGATTTCCAAGTCTTTCCGTCGAAACTGTTCTACTCGCCGTACACAACGTTAATTAATCCTTCCTGGTCGGCTCTCGAGCGGTGCTTTCAAACAGCGTCCGCCTTGATTGTCATATTAAGGTACGATCATCCTCATCCTTGTGCATTTTGAAATTATGACAGGATACGTGATATATGGAAACTCGGCTGACACTGTATCCTTAGCCTGCTCACGGAATTCCGGAAACCTTAGCAATGAAGTCGAAATGGGACGTGGCCGTATTCCCCAAATTCACTTTCTTTCCACTTCTTGTGATAGAACTCAGACTGAAGATTTGGGAATTTGCTCTACCTGGACCCCGAATTGTGGATATCTACTACGATGCAGAGACCGATAAGTTTTACGAGAGGCAATTCGCGTCAGGCTTGGCCATGCTTTACGTCAATCATGAGTCACGCGTTGAAGTCTTGAAACTCTACAAACCTTACTTCGGGACCCCTGGCCACCGCGGACGAATCTGGCTCAACCTGACCTTCGACACCGTCTCACTCAATTACAACGTATTTAGGAATCGTAAATTGGGCTTTAGGGAACTCAGCAGCATCGAAAACTTAGAACTACGCGATCCGCTGATGCATGTGGTCGACGTCAGGGTTCTCTTCCGGCACTTAAAATTGTTGCGAAGCCTGAAGACAGTTGTCATGGTGGATCCTCGCTGTCCTTTCATTCCCAGACCTTACCCTACAGTTCCGTGGTTCGGCTCTACATCATGGATTTTCGAACTGGGTCTTAAGGAATTCTACAATGGTCTAGACCTGGAGCGAGAATGTGCAGACGTATGGGATAAGCTTGTGCTGCTCAAAGTGGCGTTGACGGAGCGCAGGGGAGAAGGAGAGGTGAACGTGGGAATGGTTGGGATTCTGAACCCTGGTGAGAGAAGATATAAGATGGTTCCAGGCGGGTTGTAGGTTAAGGTTTAAGTCATTTGATACGCAGTAGAAGTACGGGGGAAATGAGGACCCAGGGAAACACCTGGCCTTAAGGGTATAAATTGGCCTTTATTAAGGCATTGAAGGTATAGGTAATGAATATGTTCTGAAGTTGGCCACTGAAATATAAAATGGATGTTGATGGCAATTGATCTCACTTCAATACCTGATAAGTGGTTATAAGAAAGAAGCTCACAGCTTTGCAACGACGCTGATTGCGATACATAAAAGGGGAGAGTTCTATCATAGACTCGAGTTAGAAGAGCTATGCGCTAAAGAATGAGATAAGGCTCGCTGAGATATGTGAAGACTTGTAATAGTGGCGTGAGTGGTCTAGTGCTAGCTGTCGAACCTATACGTCACACGCGCCGCGACTAGAAACACATCTCCGACAAGGATCAAGTCAATGGCAGCATCCAATTGTATGACAAGAACCTCATGCAGCAATGCAGCTTCAAATAACCATACAGATCCAACGCACAGAGAGTGTTAATCCAGCACAGGGATTAACCACCACGCCTCGCTCAGCTCGAAGAAACGATTGCCCTGGGAGAAGGCAAACTCCCACAGCACGTACCTTCTATCATCTTCAAATCATATATCTCAAGGTATCTAATGTTCTCGAACATCTTGCCCCGAAAAAGTTTCGACAAGCGGAAGCATTGAACGCGATAGACCCCCCAAAAAAAAAAAATATAAAAAAAAATTCGTCATTTAGAATCTCTGATCACAACGCGCTGTGGATTTCAAAAGAACAACTCTTTGTTGCATTTAATGATTCTTCTTATCTTGGCATTGCAACTTTTAGGATGGTAGGAAGGGGGTAGGAAATGAGCTCCTGGAGCATCTAACACACGCAAGGAGGGTTTGTGTTGCACACTCGAGGATGTAATGCTCGCCTGCGACAATTACACTTTAGAGGAAGAGAAAGGACAGCAGCCGTTTAGAAATGGCAGTCTAGAATAACGTAAACAATTGTCACTTTGCTTTTATTTCTTTTCCTTTAGAACCGTACATTTATCCCAAAGAGCCAGTACCGTTCACCCCCCTAGAGTATTATATTACACTACAGATATCGTTTTCCATGACCTCCAGCCACCTATTGTCTTATCTGATAGCCATCTTGTACTTCATACATGTTGTATCGTGATGTGTTCTGTTCACCTTTTTTCTGGTCTCGTGATCTCGGAAAATCTAGTCACGTATTTGAATCGAAGTGAATATGATGTCAAAATTTTTTTTACCGTCAGAGTCCTCAACGTGGGGATCATGCGCGATGAGTTGTCGCGTTTGTGTCACGTTTGCATGGATTCGCTGAGTCTGCCCCCTTTATACGCGGAATTATTCTGTTTGTTGACGGCCGATTGCGAACTTGACCTGTCGTGGACGTTCCGAAAAGTGAGATTCCTCGCAGCATGGCCTAGGTCAGTTCACCAAGAGAATGTCATCTCCTCAATGAGCCCTTCTCGGCCCGGTTCTGGCTTCGCTCTCACAAAACGCAGAACCCCAGTGCGTTCCTTCATGTTAACCTTCGTCTTGATAGCTTTGATCCTTGCCCGTTCGGGTACGAAATGACCCCCTGCCCAATGATCTTCCTCAATCCCCATGCTGATACTCGCAATCCTTGCCATCAGAACACTGTCCCACGTCCCTTCACGCCGCGGCGTAGCTTCAAGCATCGCTATTGCCTTTCGTCGCGTGTTACGATCTCGACAAAATCGCGCTACCATGTAAATGCTCCCGGTAACGAGCCGTTCTAGGCTGATGATGGTCCTATCTGCCGATTCTCGGTCCTTTATATACAACATCAGCCGTTCAGACAGTGACAGAATCTCCTTGAATGTTTTCAGGTGACCATCGTAATACATCTCTCCGCGAAAGCTTCCGGCTATTGCTAGTTGGCATGCCTTATGTTGTAATGAAAGTGATGTCGCTGATGCAAAGTCCTTCAGGTTCCTCTGGGAGTCGATAAATAGGTGCTCGAAGGCGCGAGACCATTGCGCTAAGGCGCCTAGATAATCCTCTTCCCTTTCGTCGCCTCTTTGGCGACTGTCGTGGAAAGAACTTTCCCAAAACTCGCCACTGCGAATTCGTTCTGAATCCTCAAGGCCTAGAATCGAGCTCCAGCCGGTTCCATTGGCGATGTATTGCAGCGTCTGCCTCCACATCAGATCCCAGTACATTCTTGCCTCTTCTACGCTTAGAAATGTTTCAGGCATAAGACGGCAAACTTCCAAGATGCTAGGTCTTGACTTCGAGCATTTTGGCAATGGTTCCTCATTAGAGAATAGCACAAGGTCAAGACGGGTAAAGGCATGAATCAGCTCGTCTTCTATGACGTATGAGGCGGGTGATCTAGGGCCAGGGACGTGATTGGCGTGTAAGGCACCCTGCTTCACGAATTGGGGCAACCAACCATTGACCATCTTGAGTCCGCTTTGAGCCTCATCCAGAGCCAGATGGTTGTTAGCATGGAAGGTTTCAAAGCAAACAAATAACAGACAAGCTATAAGTGTATTCCTCATATCTCGTCGTGGTTCGGAAAGAGTGTCTCGCATCTGCTTGATCGCCTTCGCATATTGCTGTAACGCAAACTGATGATGTGACACGGCATTGCTCCGCCTTTCGTCCATCTGTGGAGACGTTGGTGTTGTGCCATTTTGTGAGATTTCCCCACATTCAAAGGCCATGTCCAATGCTCCAATTGCTATGACAGCGTGCCGTATGCTAGGCTCATTCTCACAAGCCTGGAGGACTAGTCGGTTCCATAATGCTTCGTCTAGGTAACCTGAGAGCCGAGACACAGTTTTCTCATGAAAGAAGCGGAAATAGCGATATTCCAAATCTCCAGCGCCTGAAGAAGGCCAGAGATCATCCCCAAAAGCAGATGTGGGTGACTCGGTCGGGGTTGATGGTACGACCTTTGGTGCGATTGGGGCCAAAGTCTTCGGCATCATCACTCTGGAAGGCGTCCGCGCCGATTCCACTTCGTAACCGTCGCATTCGCCATTGAATCTTAGACATCGTCGGCAGCTTGGTTTCGTTTCGTCGCATTTGACCCGGCGGATCCTGCGTGAGCGAGAGCATTGTCAGTACGCGTTAGGATCCTTGAGACGCTTTCCTCAAGAAGATTACTCTATCGCAGATGGCGCAACTCACTTGCAGGTCCTACATCCCGTCTTGACTTTCGGTTTACTAGTCCTGAGACGTTTGGTTTTTACAGCCAAATTAACTGGGACCCAGACGCGTCCAGCGCCTGAATTGCTCTCCGGTGAAGCTGGACTGTTGGAGCCCAGAGGATGCGAGGAGCTCATTGGAGAGGGGCGCGGCGCCAGGCCAACTTATGTGCTGGACTACTTATGTATGTTGGAGCGCATAAGTTGAAGTATGATGCTCGGGAATGTATTAATAGAGCATTCATCACAAAAGGGTATTCGGGAGTTCCAATATATGGTATTTAGGAGGTCCATGGCACCATAAAAGCTTGGATTACGATACGGGCGATGCAAAGGCGTAGGACGGTACCTCGGGGCGTCAGGACTGACGTGACCGCCGGAAAAAAGATTGTGTCAGTTCATCGGGAAGCATCCAATGATGATGTCTGTAAAGTAATAGTGTCCGAGATGTACGAGGTCTATACGTTGGTCAGGGTTCTAGAGCGCCCTGCATTCGACGGCGAAAAGGAAAGGCGACGAGCGAGCTCGTAAACGGGATCCGGTCAGACAGCTTGTGGTCGTGTGGATTAAGCCTCTTGCAAAGCTGAGCTGAGGAGTGGGTGGGGTGGCTTGACAGGGCTAGCTGGGTATTCCCGCCGCCCTGCCATTCGCTCGTTCGTACATGGGCCTATGGAAAAAGTTAGTTTCAATGGTGGGCATATCGATCGTAGTGGCCATTTGGGGGAATCGCCGGGTGGCCAACC
>Ga0335074_10012593_pt1 | contig 11859 bp, 10 predicted proteins | sample Lox_Sample_23_FD_206715 | JGI IMG/M metagenome (GOLD analysis project Ga0335074, IMG submission 206715) | Soil microbial communities from Loxahatchee National Wildlife Refuge, Florida, United States - Lox_Sample_2.3 | ecosystem: Environmental > Terrestrial > Soil > Wetlands | place: USA...
CGGTGGCTCCGCTGGAACGTGCCGAGTGTTGCCCCGGGTGCGGCGATCTGATGTCCGAGATCCAGATCATCGCATGTGATCCGGTGGTTGCGCTGAACCTGGCCGCTGCCGCGGCAGACCCCGACGTATCGCTGCGGATGAGCGATGCGCTGATCACCGGCGGAAGCTGCGCAGCGTGTGGTCACACGCTCGATGCCGACCTTGCACCGCGGCTGCGCGTTGCACGAGGCCAGGACGAGCGGCTGTCGCACTGCCGTCGATGCGGCAGCGACGTAGCGATCACGGTGCAGGATCAGTTCACCCCGGCCGAGCTCTGCGCGCAGTTCGCCGGGGTGCGCATACCCGCCCGGTTCGCCGTGTTCGACGCCGGCGACACCAGCGTGGTGCTCGACTTTCTGGCCGCTGGAACGGTGTGCCCGATGTGACGAGCACGTCCGATCGGAGGAGCACGTCCGGTGCGACAGGCACGTCCCGTGCGACGGGACGTGCCCGGGTGACGGGCCGGGCTGGCGTGACCGGCTCGCCCGGGTGACCGGCACGGCCAGTGTGACGAGGCGGGGAACCGCGGCAGCGCCGGCGAGCATGGCGGCGCCACGCAGGGTGTCGGCGTGAGCCGCACTGACTGGGGCGGCCGGCCGGTCAATTCCGGGCGCCTGCATCGTCATGAGGGCAGCGGTGCCGATGGCGGGACCGCTCCGAGGCAACCAGCAAGCCCAGCCCCGGCAACCAACCCCTGGAATTGCCCAGGCGAAACCAAGGAGTCTGCGATGAGCGACGTCCAATTCCGTATCCGTACGCCTGACCAGACCCGCGAGGCGGAGGTCACCGCCGATCGGGCCAGCACCGGCCGCGACCTGATCGAGCTCGCGGCATCGAAGTGGCACATGCCGGCCGACACCGAGTACCGGCTGCAGAACACGTCCCGGCACTCGTACATCCCGCCCAGCCAGAAGCTGACCGAGGATGTGGTCGCGCCGAACGACGTGCTGCAGGTAGAACCCGTGCTGGTGGCGGGTTGATGATGAGCCCGCTGCAGCAGCGCCGGATCCTGGACCTTCGCAAGGTCCAGGACCTGGCCCGGAAATCCGGCGGCCGGATCTCGATCACCTGCGTTGACGGCAACCCGATCCATCGGATCGGGCTGTCGATCCGCGCCACTACTGCGGGTTCGCCAGCCTATCCGCGCGCGAAAGTGGAGCAGATCGGCGTGGAGATCGAGCTTCCGGCGCGGTTTCCGTTTCAGGCGCCAGGCGCGCGCGTCACGACCCAGATCTTCCACCCGAATATCTGGAGCCACGGGCAGATCTGCTTCGGCACGAAATGGATCGCGACCGAGGGTCTCGATCTTCTGGTGCGGCGGATCGTGACGATCGTGACGTTCGATCCACTGGTGACCAATCCCGCATCACCGGCCAATGCCGCTGCGTCGGAGTGGTACCAGGCGGCGGTGCGGCGTCATCCGCGCGCGTTCCCGACCGACCGGCTGGCGGAGCAACTGCGATGACCGCGCCGCCCACCGGCGCGGACGGCATTGTTTGGCGCGACCAGCCGGTCGCGTCGGCCGTCCGCCGCCTTGTGGCCGGGGAGATCCCGCTCGGGTTCCCCGACCTCGAGGAACTGCGCCACCTCGAGAACGTGCCCGACCCGGTGGACCTGCAGGATGTCCGGGACCGCTGGGACGGATGGGGCCGCGGGCACCGGCGGGGCCGGCTGCGCAACACGGCCGGCCTGCCTGTACTGCTGCGCAGCCGAGCCTGCCGCGAGGCGATCGAGGCGCACCTCGCGGAAGCACCGATCGAGCTGGGTGGACTGCTGGTCGGTTGTGCGTGGTCGCTGGCTCCGGAGAACCCGGCTGAGCCACCCGTAGTGCTGTGCGTCGAGGCAGCCGTGCCTGCGCTGGACGCCCAGGGCACGGACGTGTCGCTACGCATGGATACCGAATTGTGGGCGCGGGCGCAGCAAGCGGCGGAACGTCGGGGCGGCATCATCATCGGCTGGTACCACAGCCACCCCGATCTCGGCGCCTTCTTCAGCGGCACCGACCGGCGCACCCAGGCCGCAGTGTTCTGCCATGCCTACAGCCTCGGCCTGGTAGCCGATCCGATCCGCGGCGAGGAGCGCTGGTTCCTCGGCCCGCGCTGCCGGGAGATCGGACCCGCACGCGAATTTCCCGGGCGTCAATCGTCATCGGATCAGCAACAGGAAGGAGGTACCGAGGCATGAAAATAACCGAGCTGCTTGGCGCAGGAATGCTGCTGCGCGCCGGGGCAAGGGCGTCGCAGCAGCTCAGCCAGACCATGCTGGCGAGCCTGTCCGCGGCAGCCAACGAGCGCGTGCGCCCGGATGTCGAAACCGCCGAGGCCATCCGTGAAGGCACGCATGTCGGCCAGGCGCTCTGCCGTCTGCCGGTGCATGCGGCGATGGAACTCTTCATGGAGTTCGCCGAGGAGCAGATGACGGAATGGCGGCGGACGGCTGCGCATACACGGCCCGATGGCACCGCTGTCGCTACCTATAGCGGGCGGTTCACCCCCAGGGTCACGTTGCAGGCACGCAGCTACTGGGGCCGCATCGTGCAGAACGAGCACGTCCGCCGCGGCGTGGGCGGATACCGGATCCAGGCAAGGGTGCCGTACCGGTATCGCGCCAGCTTCGAAGTGCAGGCGTCTGGTGCCGGCCAGACGCTGGTGACGTTCCGCACGACCGAGGCGGTCGATCCCGATCTGTCCTGCGGCTACGACCTGGTGCGGCATTTCGAGGCGCCGTCGATGCCAGCCGGCTTCGGGCGCATCGGCGAACGCTTCCTCGCCACGCTGCCGCGGTGAGGCGGCGATGCGCGTGCGCGATATCGTCCGCAACTCGTTCGATCGGCTGATCGAGAGCGGAGCGTTGCCGGCGTACGAGCGGCGTGGCCGCTACACGCCACCGATCGTCCGCCACAATCCGACCTGGCGGCCTGAGCATATGGAGCTGGCGCACTACGGTGCGTCGGCATCCGGGCTCTATGCCGATCCGAATGCGTGGCGCGCGGCGGTGGAGTTTATCCGGGCCTTCACCGCAGCCTCGGCAGGACGCGGCGACCTGCCGTGGCAACTCCCGGGCTGGAGCGGCTCGTTCGGCGAGGTTCCAGCCGAGGACCTGCTGCATCACCTGGTAGCGAGCCTGGGCGCGTTCGGGCTGCGGCCGATGTCGTCGAACACGATCACCCACACGGCCTATCTCGACGCGACCGACACCGTGGGGGTCGCCGCGCTGCCGGAGCCGTACGGGCGATGGCTGCAGGTCCAGGAACGCCGGCCACGCTGGAAGGAAAAGATCGAACTCCGGCTGGTCGCGCGCGCTCAGGCCCGGATCGCGATGCGCAGCGACGGCCGGTTCGACGCCTTCGCCGACATGGCGCTGTCCGGTCCGGCGATCTCGCTGATGCACGGGCTGGCATCGGACCTTGGCAGGCCGCTGCCGCCGCCGGCGTCCGCACGCTGGCTGCCGCGCGCCTAAGCACCACTGACAATCGAACATAGGAGCACCTGATGGAAAATGCGTTTGAACACCTGCGTCTTGCGGTCGCCCGCTGTCTGACCGATCGCGACACGGGAACCACCGCTGCCAATCGATTGCTCGACGGTTTCCGTGTCGAGCGCCCAGCGCAGGAGGACCGTAAGACCTTCCGGCTGCCGTTCCCGCCTGCCCTGCTACTGCGCGGCGCCGACTGGCTGCTGCGCGACCAGCGATTCAATGTCGGCAAAGGGATCGATGCGGAGCGCGGCATGATCCAGGCACGGGTCGAGCGCGACCTCAGCGGCGCGCCCTGGATCGCGGCCCTCGGCAGTCCACGCCGGGACTGGCGCGTCAGCTTCGCCGTGGAGGTCCGCGCCACCGAGGATTCGACCGTGCATATGGCGACCTCTCGCCACCTGCCGGGTTGGATCGCACAATTCCAACAGTTGCTGGAGGCGCATATGCATAAGACCTACCAGCCGCTTCTCGATCACGGACGCGCCGTGCACGAAGCGCTCGCCGCGCCGGTCGAGCCGGTATGGTGCGAGACGATCCTCGGCCCGGGCGAAATGCTGAGCCGGCCATTCCGCGGCACGCTGCGCGATTACTCCGGCTGTGCGACCGAGGCGCAGACCCGCGACCTGCGCGCCGAATGTGGCGGCGTGTTGCCGCTCGGGCGCCAGCACTTCGAGCGCGGCTACGGCAACGCGCAAAAGGGAGCGCCGTTGTTTCTCAGCCCGAACCGCAACACCCGCGCCTTGCGTGAACACCAGGGCACGCTGATCTGCGCCCCGCAGAACTCCGGCAAGACCGAGTTGCTGGTGCGCTGGGCGAAGGCCGCCAACAAGGCGGGCTACAACCTGTTCCTGGTGGACGTGAAGGGTAACCTGCTGCGCCGCCTGATGCGCGATGGCAAGCTGCACGGCGAGGTGTACCACTTCACCACCGACCCGTTGTGCCACCCGGGCGACGCCGCCAACCCATGTCATGCACTGAACTTCCTCGACCGGCTCGACCCGTGGAGTCCGCTCGGCATCCAGCGCATCCGGCAGCTCGCCGAAGCCGTGCTGCCCACCGACGGCCTGGAAAGCGGCGAGGTGAAGTTGTTCCGGGAGAACTGGGTCAACTGGCTGACCACGTTCATCCACCTCGTGTTGCTCGATGAATTCTATACCCCGATCGTCGAGCGCCGTGCCGACCTGAGCGATGTGTGCGAACTGGCGAGCGACGAGGATGCCCTGGTCGCCTGCCTGCGCCGCATCGCCGCCGCCGAGGTGATGAACCTGGCCGAAGGACGCCAGCCGCCATCGCCGCGGCTGAGCGATTTGTTCGGCGAGATCTCCGTGTTGCTGCCGCAGGAGGAGATCGTGCCGGAGTGCGGCGACATGGCCGCACTGTACGGTCGCCGGTCGGAGCATAGCTATCGGTGGTTGACCGAGACGCTCGCCGGTATGCTGCGGTCGTTCCGCTCCTATGGCCTGCTGGGCGACAAGATCAGCGGTGCACATGATCTGCCGCGGTTCAGCCTGGAGTGGGTGGCGGGTCTCGACGATGCATTGCGGCCCAGCGAGCGGCAGGTGACCGTGATCCTGGCCGCACGCCAGCAGGAAGGCGACGAGGCCCGTACCATCCTGACGCTGGCGATCGCCCGCCTGCAGCAGGCGTTGTTGGAGCGCATGCGGCACGCCGGCGACCGTACCATGCGGCCCGTCCTGCTGCTGCTGGATGAAACCCGCCGCATCCGCAACTTCCGCACCAACGAATACGTGTCCTACGCGCGAGAAGCCGAAGCGGGCTGCGTGGTGGTCTATCAGTCACTCGACCAGGTGGGGACTGAAAGCCAGGTAGCCGAGTTGCTGGAGAACATCGGAACGCAGATCTACCTGGGCTCGCTGGTGCGCAACACGGCGCGGCATTTCGTTGCCAGCCTGCCCAAGCGGCACCGGCCCAGCTTTACGCTGAGCAGTGGCGGGACCGACGGGATGGGCGGCGTGCAGATCGGCCAGGAGGTGATCGATTACTTCTCCACTGCCGATCTCTATGTGCTGCCGGCGGGATCCTATCCCGCCCTGGTGCAGCTCAACGACCAGCCGCGCCGCCGCCCGGTCCTGGTCAGTTTGGACTGGGCGCGCGGCGAAACGGGTGCATGATATTGTGGGGCCTCCGCCGGATCACGGCGGAGCGCCTCCGGCTTCTGGGCAGGGGAATGACAATGTCGGACAAGCAATGGCGTTTCGGGGAACTTCTGCGGGAAGTATTCGACGAAATGCAACAACCGGTCGAATTCGCGGCTGGCGAAATCCACGCACACGCGGCGAAGGTGCAGCAATTGCTTGCCCAGGCGCGCCTGGAACTCGACGCGGAAGACCGCGCGGCGGCAGCGCAGGCCGGCGTCACGGACGACGACGTGATAGCGTTCTTTACCGCGGGCACACCGTTCACGCATGCGCAGCAGCGGCTGCTGTTCAGCGACCCAGGCGTGCGCGAGCGGTTCCGCGAACGCCAGCAGCAATACGCAATTACGCTGCCGCAACCAGGCGGCGGCCAGGCGACCGCCCCCAGTCCGCGCATTGCCGAAATGCCCGCGCTGATCGCGGCCGCGACCGACCAGGGTGCGAATTTCCAGCGGCCCTTCGCCGGCGGCATGCTGACAATCAATCCGGTGGGTATCGGCGACCAGGTCTATGTGGTGTTCAGCTTCGAGGATCCCACGATCGTCTCCCGCGTCCTGATCGTGAAGCGCACGCGCGACGAGCGGATCGAACGTCTCCAACTGCCGCCCCCGGATGATGGTGAGATCGTGCTGATCAAGGACCTTGCTGTCCCGGCCGACAAGGATTTGGTAGAGCTGCTACGGGATCCGCACAGTTCGGCCGTGTTTCTGAGGTAGCAGCCATGACAACCCAGGTTCGCGTGTCGATCGCCACAACGGCAGGACCGATCGCCGTCGAGCGGATCGCGCCGATTGGTCTGCGCAAGTCGCGCGTCTATACCTGGGCCGCCAGGGAACCATTGCCGACCATGTCGGCGAGCTACGATGAGTTCGTCCGCAAACGCATTGCGCGCATTCCGGCGTTAGACCGTGGCAGCACGTTCCGCATCGATCTGTCGGGCGAAATTGACACCGGCGAAAGTTGGCAACTGCCGGTGTTTACCGCGCATGCACTGCAGAGCGCGCAACGCCTCGCTGGCAAGGATGAGGAAGACGCCGCCGCCACGTTTCTCTTTGCCACCGGCACCATCGATTTCGAGATGGCGGCCGGCGAGGTTGGCTATGTCGAGGACAAGCTGCGGTTGCTGGTGCAGGACAGCCGTCTGCGGCGAGCCGCCGAAAGCGGCCGGCGTGTCATAGTTGCCGTGCCCGAAGCGAACAGCGCGGACGGACGGGCGGAGCAGGAACAGTTGCGGGCGCTTGGCGCCGAAGTGCTGCAGGTTCGGCAGATCGAGGACCTGCTGCGTCGGCTCGCACTGAACATCCGGCCGCGTGGCGCCGATCCGGACGACGCGTGGGAGGGCTCACCGTTCCGCGGTCTGGAAGTGTTCGACGTTCGCCATCGGAAGATTTTCTGGGGACGTGGCAAGGCGCGTGAGGAAGCGCTGCAGGTGCTGCGCCAGCAGGATTTGTACGGCTGCGCGTTCCTGCTGATCCACGGCAGCAGCGGCGTTGGGAAATCGTCGCTGGCGCGCGCCGGATTGCTTGGCGACCTGGAGCAAATGGCCAGCGCCAACGATCGCTGGCGCAGTGCGATCGTGGTGCCGAGCCGCGGCAAGCGCTCCCCGTTGCCGGCACTCGCCGAGGCACTTGCGGAGGCGGTGCCGGAACTGCAGGTGCAGCCGGCAGAGCTTGCAACTCGGATGCCCCACAGCCCGTCCGACGTTGCCGATGCGATTGCCGCCGCACTGGCAAAGGCAGAGACCGGCGGGCGCGTACGCGTCGCACTGCTGGTGGACCAGTTGGAAGAGTTGTTGCTCTGGGCGCGCGAGGAGCAAACCGGACAGGCGGCCGGCGAGCGCGAGGCGTTTGCCGAAACCTTGTCGCGGCTGGCACGCACGCGGCTGGTCTGGGTGATCGCCACGCTGCGCTCGGACCTGATGTCATTGCTCGAGGACAGCCCGATGCTATCGGACCTCGCGAGGAATGATCGGCTGTATCGTCTGGAGCGGCCGCGTCCGGGCGCCTTGAGCGAGATCATCCGTCGGCCGGCCGAGCTTGCCGGGGTCAGATTTGTCGGCCACGACAAGGACAATCTGCCGCTCGTGGATGTGCTGACCGACGCCGCGAGGGGGCAGCAGGATTGCCTGCCACTGCTGCAGTTCACGTTGAAGCTGTTGTACGACGACAAGCAGGCTCCCACCGGCACGATCAGCTATGCGCAATACCAAGGCGCCGGTGGGCTGGAAAACGCGATCGGCATCTGGGCCGACAAGACGGTGGCTGCACTTGGCGACGGCCCGGAAATCGAGCGCGCAGTCGATGATGTGATCTTCAACCTCGCACGTCGTGGCCGCGAGACGGATGTGGTTGTAGGCGCCGAGTTCTTTCTCGATGACAGCTTCGTCACGCCGGTGCGCGATCAGGTCATCAACGCATTGGACAAGGCCCGGCTGATTGTGTTCGACGCGGATCCGAAAACGCGGCGGCGAACCGTGCGCGTGGCGCACGAGGCGCTGCTGACGCACTGGTGGCGCGCTCGCGCATTGTTCGAAATCCACGGGGCAAAGCTCGCGCTGAAGGAAGATGTGGAGCGCAGCGCAATCCGCTGGCGGGAGCAGAAGCGGCATGGCACCTTCCTTATCCTGGGCGAGGCCCCTCTGGTCGAAGCCGAGCAATTGCTGAATGACGGCCGCGTCGCGCTTTCTGATCTGGCCCGCGAGTACATCAAGGATTCCCTGGCTGCACACCGCGAGCTTGTCGACAGCGTCAAGGCACGCTTCGCGCGCGACGAGCAGAAGATCGCCGACCTTATCAGGGCGGGTGCGTACGGCGAAGCCGACGTCGAGCTCGAGCGGGTGGTGCTCTACCTGTCGGACCAGGCTGACGCGGAGCTGCGCGGCAGGCGCGATACCATCGCGCCACAGCGCGCACGGATTCGTCGGCTGGCGGAGTATGATGGTTTCGCAAAGACGGTATTTCCCAAGGCAGGGCAGGAGGATTTCGAACCAGCAAGAGTGGCTTGCCAGAGTGCGCTGCAGGCATTCGATGTCCTGGAGGATAGCGAGTGGCAGGACAACCTGCCGGTGCAGGATCTGAGTTCAGAGCAAATTGCCGACGTGCGGCAGGATATCTACCGGCTGCTGCTGCTTTACAGCGGCCTACAAATTGTCCCAGGCATTCGCAGTTTGTTCAACGGCCGGCAAGCCGCCCCCTCCCGGCGAGTGCCGATGTGGGCCTTGAAGCTGCTTATCAAAGCGGTGCCGGAATCTCTGCTGGCCAGAGTGCTGCGACGCGGTGGCATTGGCCGTTTCCGTCTGCCGACGCGACAGGACAATGCACCGGCGCGGTTGGCGTTCGATAGCTGCCTGGCTGCGCTGCGCGAGGCGCGCCGGATGGAGCAAGCGACGCAGGACGGCGGCAGCCAGCGTTCGCGGACCAGCATGCTGGTGGAACGGCTCGTCGGCGCGCTGTCGGAACTTGCGGTCGGGCCGAAGGGTCAGCCGATCGACTACAGTCGATTTCTTGCCTCGACGGCTCCGACCGAATTCGCTGAGCCGGTCAACGCGGCGGATTATTTCTTCATGGGGTTATTCAACTACTTCATCGCAAAGCGTAGCAGAGACGGCGCTGTTGCTGCGTTTTTGTCGTTTTTACAGGGGAATTTTCCCGAACTGGACGCGCGTTCGCCGCTGGTTACCGCCGAGCGCCTGCTGCGTACGGCGATTGCACTCGAGCCACGGAACTTCTGGCCACACTGGGTGCTGGGCAGGACTTTGCTGGAAACCAGGGACTATGCGGCGGCGGAACTGGCCTTCAACGCTGCCGTCGCGTTGGAGCCGCGCTATGCCCGCGGCTACGAGCAACGTGCGGTAGCGCTCGCGAAGCAATGGGGGACCACGAGGGACGACCGGTTGCGGGAACGGGCGAAGACCGATTCGCGCCTGGCCGGGCAATTCGCCGCGGGTGACCCCTCGATCTTTTGGCCGCGCGGCGAGCTGTTCGATGTGCTCGGCGAGACGAAGGAGGCGTTGAACGCGTATTCCCTCTGGCTGGAGCTGGAGGAAGATATCATGGGTACTGTCGCGCGCAGCGATGGCCTGGCGCGGCTGCACCGCCGGGCAAACGCAATGCTTGCCGACGCGCGGGCGCAGCCGCTGCACGCAGATGCCCATGCCCTGCTGGCCTTGGTCAATTGGACGTGGAAGGACTACGGGGCCGCGCTAAAGGCCGCCGACGCAGCAATTCAAATTGCCCCGAACCATCGCCATGCGTTGGGCGTCAAGGGCGCGGTGCTGCGCGAGATGGGAAAGCCGCATGAGGCAATTGATAACGGCCTTGCACCGGCGTTGGCCGCCGATCCACAAGACTTCTGGGTCCTGTTGAACAAAGCCAAGGCGCTCGATGAGCTTTCGGAAGCTGATGCGGCACAGAGCGCCTGGCAGGACCTGGTTGCTCGTGCGGCCACACAAACGCAGGACCTATGTCCGCCTTGGATCCTGGGTGTCGCGGAGGCGAGGATCGATCGGCTGCGTCGCGATCTCCCCGTCCAATCGCAAGGTGCCTGATCAAGCACAACAAATTGGGCGCCACAATGAGTGCAAGCAGCATGCGTGAGGGCTCCGCGCGGACGGAGTTCCAGCGCTCGTTGGACATCAGCCGCATCTATCGCAAGGCTCCGCAGACGGCGATGCCACGGACAGAGATGGGACATATGCTGCGGATTCTCTCGTGGAATATCGGGCGCGGCTACGACCCGGAGCGGATCGCTGACACGCTCGGCGTACTGCGGCCGGATGTCGCGTGCCTGCAGGAAGTGGACTGGAACAACGTGCGGACTGGCTCGCGCGACGTGCTGCAGATCCTCGCTGATCGCACGAACATGCTCGGCCTGTTCAGCACCGAGTTCGTGGAATTGCCCTCGCCGGGACGCACGCGTCGGCTGGCAGGTGGCGGCGTGACCGGCAACGCGCTGCTGTGCCGCGTGGGGCCGACCGCCTGTTTTCGGATCGAATTGCCGTCCGCACTGGACTGGGAGCATGACGCCGATAACATGAAGGTACCGGCACGGGTCCGCGGATGGCTGCGTCGCGAGCGGAGGATCGGGTGCCGCTTCGGCCTCGCCGCCGAATTCGAAATCGGGGGCGCCAAGGTCGTCACTGTGTCCGTGCATTTGGAAGACAAGTTTGGCGGCGTGACCAACCGCTTTCACCAGTATCAGGCCGTACTTGCGGCAATCGACGCGTGTGGGCGTAATGCGGCGGCGACCAGCATCGTCGCCGGTGATTTCAACACCTTCGATTCGAGGCTCGCACGATTCAGGAGCGGCGACACGGATGCGACCGCGCTTGGCCGACCAGCGGGCGTTGCCGAGGCGGCATGGTGGAAGCGAGCGCTGCTGCCGGCCACCGGCTTTGCCGATCCGTTCGAGCTTGACGCATGGACGTTCCGCATTCCACTGGTGTTCCGCGCGAAGCTGGACTGGATCTTGCTGAAGAACGGGGGCGTCCGGGACTGCGGCATCGGCAGCTTCTCGTCATCGGATCACCGGCCGATCTGGGCCGATATCGAAGTGGCAAACGCAAGCTGACGATGCTCAAAGCGTGGTCGCCAGCCGCAAGCGGTGGCAGTTGTGTCCGAGGCGTTGGCGACGTGCTCAAGGCTGACGCCGGCAAACGGATCTGCGCGCGCGTGACTATTGTGTATAGCTCAAGGCGACATACGCCGCCCATCGATCCACGGCCTTGAACGGCTGACGGGCCTTATCGAGCCGCCCGAGGGCCCGACGAAGACGCCAAATCGCCCACCAGGTTGGCCAGTGTGAACGGACCCAAAAAGGATAGTCACGCGCCTTCGATTTGAGCCAGGCGCGCAAGTCGGACGTGGTCACCTGGCGTAGCCAAAGCTGGACCCCTCGCAGCGCCGTCTGTACGTCCTGCCCTTCAACCAGGTGACGCCTATAGAACTCGCTCATCAACAAGGTCGATGATGCATCGTTCACCGCCCATAGGCTGCTGACAACGGCCTTGGCACCCGCGATGAGGAAGGCAGCCGGAAGGCCACCATATTGGGGTTGAGTTAAAGTATAGTCTGCTCAGCACAACGTGCACCCCAGCCGGATCAAGGCCTTGCGGGGCGTCTGCCGGGATAGGTTCAAATGGGACAGCGCGTCGCCCTTTACTGCCGGGTCTCGACCGCCGATCAGTCCT
>Ga0335074_10012594_pt1 | contig 11858 bp, 7 predicted proteins | sample Lox_Sample_23_FD_206715 | JGI IMG/M metagenome (GOLD analysis project Ga0335074, IMG submission 206715) | Soil microbial communities from Loxahatchee National Wildlife Refuge, Florida, United States - Lox_Sample_2.3 | ecosystem: Environmental > Terrestrial > Soil > Wetlands | place: USA: Florida...
CATGCCGGCCGACGCCGTTGGCACTCTTGTCGTCGGCACGCATCCGCACACCGGCTTACCTGAGCGCGGCGCGGGCGGTCACGACCGGGACGGCGGGCCCACGACGCGCGCCGGCACCGGTGGGCCGGAGCTTTCGCACCCGGTCCCCGGCTCACCGGGCCAGGTTCGGCGCGCCTTACAAACGCGTTTCACTGTTGGCGCTTCGACCCCCCGCTCGGCGCCGGCCGACCTCACAGCACCTGTCACGCCACCCGCCACAGCACCTGCCAGTTCGCCCGCTACAGCACACGCAAGTGCACCCGCTGCAGTGCCCGGAACGGCGCCCGGAACGGCGCCGGGGCCGGCTCGTGCTACCAGCCGGCGCGGGGGTCCAGGGCCGGGGGAGCGCCCGGCGACTGGGCCGCCTCGCGCCGAAGGGCCCAGGGGTGCGAGCGCTGGGCGCGTTGAAGGCCGACCCGGGCCGAAAACGGTGGCGGCGGGAAACCACACCACCTTGGACGCAGTTGTCCCGATCGGAGGAGCAGCCGCGATAGCGGTGGCAGGAGTTGTCCTGCAGTTGGAGCGCAAAAGGCGCGGGCAAGCGCATGCCCGGCGCACGGGGTTCCTGGTCCCCCGAAACTCCCCGCCCGTCGAGGCGGCCGAACGACGGGCAAGGGTTGTTGCAACGAGCGAAGCCTTGATGTGGGCTGACTTGAGCCTGCGGTACCTCGGGGGCCTGGTCGAGCAAGCCTGCGACGGCTCTTCGGCCGAGGTGCCGTCGCTCGTGCTGATGCGGGTCGGGGACGGCGGTGTGGAGGTCGTGATGTCGCCTGAACCACCTGGTCGTTTCGGGTGGTTCTCGCCCACGGGCCGAGACGGTTCGCTCGCTCTCGACGCCGACATCGGCCTCGAAGACCTAAGAGCGTTAGCCGACGAGCGCTGGCCGGTATGGCCGGCAGTCGTCAGCCTTGGCCAGGACCGGGGCGGGGCGGTGCTGTTCAACCTCGAGCACGCCGGGTCCTTGTCCGTGGAAGGGCCGGCGCGCCAGGTGAGCGGGGCTCTTTCATCGCTTGCCTTGCAACTGGTCAGCCAGCCCTGGTGCGACGAGATGCTCTCGGGCCTCTATTGCCTTGGGCGGTCGCCTCTTGGGACCGTGCCGGGCCTCGAGGGTCTCGAAGGTCCGGGGGTTGTGCAAAGAGTCGAAAAACTCGTCGACATAACGAACGCACGTGAACAAATGCTTGGAGGATTACCGATTTCGGCTCTTCGAGCAGTTGCGTGCGAAGCGTTGCCCCATGTCGTGGTCGCTTTCGAAGACGCGCCCGAGGGTTTGGTGCCGGCACTTGCAAAAGCGGCTGAGCGAGGGCGCGGGTTGGCGGTCGCCTGCGCCGGGCCGTACGCTGGGGCCCGATGGCATTTGGAACTCGGGATGGGCACGGATGCCCTATTGCACGGCGAGCTCGACGGGCAGCCGGTGCACTACGCGTTGGCCATGGATTGGGACCCGGAGGAGACTGCATTGCTGAGCAACGCTTTGGGGGCGGCCGCTGAAACAGACGGAGTGCCCATGGACGGGAGCTCCGGTGCCAGACCTAAAGCCGAGAGCAGGGACCAGGCCGCCGACAACGGTCAGGCACCTGCCAGTGGCGCGTCGCGCTACGACTTCGCCCGGGGGGACGCTGAAATTTCGGTGCTCGGCCCGGTCGACCTTATCGGCGGGGACCCGAGTTCTCTCGAACCGTCGAGGCGCACGCCGGCTCTCGCCGTCATTGCCTATCTAGCGGCTCACCCCCGCGCCGTCAGCGCCGAGGAGCTCGGCTCAAACCTCTGGCCGCTCGGTGCTTCCCGTGACGACCTCGGGGCCCCGCAGCGCAAGACAGTGATGAACGTTGTATCGCGCGCTCGGGCTTTGCTCGGTTACGGGCGCGGAGGGCGCGAGCGGATATTGCACTCGGCGATGGGGTACAGCTTGGCCGACGACGTCACATGCGACTTGGACCGCTTCGAAAAGATGGTCGCGATTGCCAACAGGCAAGGGCAACACGACGCACTGGCCGGGTACCGCAGAGCGCTCGAGCTCGTTCGCGGCCAACCCTTCGGAGGCGTTATTTCGAGCCAGTTTTTCGAATGGGTTGCGAGCGAGCAACTCGACTTCACGGTCCAGGCGAAAGTAGTCGACGTTGCCCAACGGCTTGCAGAGTTGGCCACCGAAGAAGATGACTTCGAAACCGTACGGTGGGCAGTAGAAAAAGGCCTCCTGCTCGAACCGACGCGGGAGGAACTGTTCCGCCTCTGGATGCACGCGTTAGGGCGTGAAGGAAGAGCTGGCATGGTGGACGATGTCTACCGTCGCTTGAAGTTCGTCCTCCGCCAGAAGCTGAGCCCGCTCGCCGAACCTCGGGAGGAGACGCGGGCCGTTTGGCTCCACTACACTTCGCCAGAGGTCACGCGCACTTAGCGCAGGGATAGTGCCGCACAGTGCGAAGCCAGCGTGGAGATCGCACTCTGGGCGCGCCAAAACCCTCTGGTCGCGGCGCGTCACGGTTTTGTAGCACGTACCGCGCCCAACTTGCTCAATCGCGACCAGAGGGTTCCAGCGCACGGCCAAGTTGTTCAGTCGAACTCCCAACCACTCACGGTCCCCACCTCCTTCCCGCAACGGTTCGCGTGGGCGTTCGACGCGCGTGGCGCGTTGGATTTGTGGGCGCGTCAGGCGTGCGGGAGCACTTAGGGGTGGGGCTCAACCGCAGCGCTGGGGCCACGTACGGCCATTGTGCCTGGCATATGCGCTAGGTGGGCGTGACGTGCGCTAATTTCTTCATTGCAGTAGGTGCTTCACTGCAAAAAGTGCTTTATCAAGGTATTCCACGCCCGAAACCGCCGGAGTTTTATGAAGCACAACGGGGCAATCGACGAAAAACCCGAAAACCGCCAGAACCACCTTGGGGCTTGGCCGCTGCGGGCGCGCTCGGTTTGCTTGATCGCGGTGCTGGCGGCAGCAGTGGCCGCCCTCTACCTGACGGAGCTTTCCGGGCTGCGGCCTCCCGGGGGGGACCACCCGGCCGTCTGGCCGCTCGTCGTCCTCGGCACGTGGGCGGCAGCCACCTACAAGGTGCCGGTGAGGGACCGCAGGGCGAGCTTCTCGGTCAGCTTGACCGGCATCCCTCTCCTGTTGGCGGTCCCCTTCCTGGCGCCGTGGGCGGCGCTGCTCGCGTTTTTCTGCGGGAGGCTCGCCGCTCAGCTCCAGGGGCGCAAGGCACTCGACAAAGCCGTAGTCAACTGCCTCGTGTCGGTGACGACGATGGGCATCGGGATCCTCTTTTACGACCATGCGCTCGGCCGCTCGTCCCCGGCGGACTGGCGCGGCTGGCTAGTCGCCTCGGCGACTGTCGCCATCGTCAGCGTCGCCGAGCTCGCGAGCGTCGTTGCAGCAGCGGCGGTCTTCAACTGGAGGTGGAGCCCGCCGCCACTTGGCCCGACCCTCGCTCACGCCGCTCTGGACGTTGTCATCAGCGCGGTCGGTGGTGTCACGGCCATCGTGTTGATGGTCGCCGGGACCTGGGACGTCACTTTGTTCGCCGTGCTCGTGGCCGTGGGCGACGCCGGATGGCGCCGGGCCGCTCGTGCAGCCCAACGCCACGCTGCCCTGCACCGGCTCTATGTCTTCACAGAGCAGCTGGCCATGTCGGAGGGGGGCGAACGGGAGCTCGTGACGGCCGTGCTCGAAGGAGCCCGCTCGTTGCTCTCGGCCAGCCGGGCGGTATTGGCCGTGCCGCTCGAGCAGCCTCTCGACCACCTGATGCTCAGGTGCTCGCTCGAGGGTGAGGGCGCCGCCAGGATCGAAGAGGCGGTCGAGCGCGACGACGTCGCCTCACGGGTCGCGTCCCGTGGCCCGTTCATCCTGAAGAGGACGGCGGCGGCGCGGGACGGCCAGGGTGAGGCTGCGTCGGGTTTTCGCGAAGCGGTCGCGGCGCCCCTGCGCCCGGGCGACCCGAGGACGGGTTACCTCCTGGTCGCCGACCGCCCGTTCACCCACGAGGGCTTCGGGCCGGCGGACATGCAGCTGCTCGGGATGGTCGCCGCCAGCGCCGTCGTGGCGCTCGGCAGGGGGGGACTGGTCGACAAGCTCCGGCACGAGGCGGCTCTCTACGAGTGGGAAGCCCACCACGACCGCCTCACGCGGCTGGCGAACCGCTGGCTTTTCATGGACAACCTCGAACGCGTCACCCGGGCGCAGGACTGGGCTTCGCGGGTCGCCGTCTACATCATCGACCTCGACGGGTTTAAGCAGGTGAACGTCACTTTGGGGCGCGAAAGCGGCGATGCCGTCCTGTGTGAAGTCGCCCGGCGGCTCGGACCGCTCGAAGACGACAGGACACTTGTTGCCCGCGTCGGAGGCGACCAGTTCGCCCTCCTCGTCGAAGACGCAGGCGGCGAGCAGGAGTGCCTTGCCGCCGCCGGAGCGCTGGTGGCCGCGATAGCAGCGCCGATGCAGGTGGAGGGGCTCGAGCTCGTAGTGCATGCGAGCGCCGGGGTTGCCCGCGCTGCCCCGGGTCGGGCAACTGCACCCGAGCTGCTCCGCCAGGCTGAGACGGCGGCGCTCGACGCCAAATCCCACGGGGGTGGCGCCCGCGCCTACGACGCGTCGAGCGAGCTGGCGGGGGCACGGCGCGTGACGCTGGCCGCAGAGCTTCGCAAGGCGGTCGAATCGGGGACCCTCGAGCTGCACTACCAGGCCGTTGCGCGGATGCCAACCGGCGCCGTCAGCGGCTTCGAGGCGCTTGCCCGCTGGACGCACGAAGAGCTCGGGACGGTACCGCCCGAACGGTTCATACCGGTTGCCGAAAAATCGGGCTTGATCGAACCGCTCACGTGGTGGGCGCTGGCAACGGCGCTGCGCGAAGTAAAGGTCTGGAGGCAGCTGGCCCCCGACCTTTCGGTGTCGGTCAACCTTTCCGCCTTCTCGCTCCTGAAGAGAGACCTTGCCAGGCACGTCGGCGAAGCGCTCTCGGTAGCAGGCCTCCCGCCTTCGGCGCTTCGCTTCGAGCTGACCGAGACCTCCATGATGGCGGAGCTGGGCAAGAAGGCGCTCGGCGAACTGCGCGAGCTAGGGGTGCCGCTGTCGATAGACGACTTCGGTACGGGCTATTCCTCTTTCAGCCGGCTGCGGTTGCTGCCCTTCGACGAGGTGAAGATCGACCGCAGCTTCGTGTCTCACATGTGCGAGGTAAGCGAGGACGAAGCGGTGGTGCGCTCCGTGATCGAGCTGGCCAGGGGGCTCGGCAAGGCCGCCATCGCGGAAGGCGTCGAGGACCGTACAACATTTGACCGGCTCGCAAGCCTCGGGTGCCATGCTGTCCAGGGCTATTACCTGGCGAGGCCGTTGCCGGCCGGCGAGTGCGAGGCGCTGCTGCGTTCCGCTCGCTCCTCACACGGTGGCAGGGTCCTTGTTGCGCCGATGGCGCCGATGGCACCGGGGGAGAGCCGTTGGGGGCCGAGGTCCGCCGGCTCAGCCGGCTGAGCCATGGCGGGGCGAGCGCCACGTGCCAAGCGGCCACGGGCCTCCAGGCGGACCGGCCGTGAGTTCGCCTTAGCCGCTCTGGCGGTGCCCATCCTGGCGACACTGCTCGGCGCCCCCGGTCCGGTGGTCCCGGTCCCGATGAGCAGCAAACCGGCAGGCGTCGCCGAAGGGCTTGCCGCCGAAGGGCTCGGGGCCGTCCAAGGGCCGGTGCTCGAGGTGGGCGATTCGCTCGGCGTCGACCTCGGCTGGGGGCTGGCGACGGCACTGGAAGGCACGGGCCACGCCTTCGTGGGCGCTGCGGTCGGGGACACCGGCCTCGCAGAGCCCGAGTACTACAACTGGCCGGCACACCTGGCGAGCGACCTCTCCTCTTACAGGCCCGGCCTCGTGGTCGTCTTCCTTGGAGCGAACGATGTGGAAAATCTCTACTCCGGGGGCCGCTTCGACCCGTTCGGGACGAAGCCCTGGGCGGCTGCATACGGACAGCGAGTCAGCGATGTGCTCCAAGAGGTCCGGCGGGCGGGGGCTAGGACGCTCTGGGTCGGGATGCCACCGATGGGCAACCCGTCGTTCTCTGGTGCAATGGGCGTCCTCAATGCCGTCTACCAGGCCCGGGTGGCACTCGAGCAGCCGGGCGCCACTTACTTCTCGTCCTGGGACGTGCTCGGCAACCAGGGGGTTTACGAGGCCGGCCCACCGGGCTTTGCCGGCAATGGAGTGGTTTGGAGGGCACCCGACGGCGTGCACATCACACAGGCGGGTGCGGACGTCCTCGCCGGGGCGCTCGTGCATTACCTGCGCGTGATCGGCTGGTTCGCCCCCCTCCAAGACGCAGTTAGCAAATAACGCCGATCGGGGATAAAGGAGGCCGCCTGCCAGCGGGCGCCCGAGCACCTGCCGGCAGGCAGCCTGTCCCTGTCCTGGAGCCCAGAGAGAGGGGGGTGGCTCCGGCGCAGCTCCTGGACGGGGCTGAGAAAGTTAGCCCTGCTGGCCCGCAAGCGGCGTGGCCCGAGTGGTCAAGAGGGGTGGCCAAGCCGAAGGGGAGGGTGAGGGGGTTGTACCGGCAGGGTTTCCTTTCTCGCCCTCAACTATTACCTAATGCCCTCAAGGCGGCCTGAGGGTTACCTAAGCTTCTCCTGAGATGGCTGTTGTGGAGGGCCGAGGCGACGGCGGGAGCCGGGCCCATGAGGGATGGGCGTTCCTCATGCGCGCGATGCGTGGCCACTGGCGCTCCCTGTGGACTTCTGTCTTTGCGGCTCTGGTCGCTTCGGCGGCGGTGGCGACCATCCCCCTCCTGCTCGGCGATGCGGTCAACGACGGGCTCCTCGGGCACAGATGGCGGACTTTCGCCATCTTTACCGCCGTCATCGCCGTCCTCGGCGTCGTGCAGGCGCTCGCTTCGGGTGCGAGGAGGTGGTGGAACGGGGTGACCTCGCGCCGGGTCGAGTCCGAGCTGAGGCGCGGGTTCCACGACCACTTGCTCTTCCTCGACGTCGCGTACCACTCGAACGTGAACCGCGGGCAGCTGTTGGCGCGCGTGACGAGCGACCTTTTCCAGATCCAAGCCGTCGTGGCCTCGGCCCCGTTCTGGGTGGGCAACGCGGCCCTCGCCACAGCGGTGGCGGTGATCATGCTGCTGGCGAGCCCCTTGCTCGCTGTCGCTGCCCTGGGCGCCCTGCCCCTGGTTGCCATTACCTCGCAACGCTTTTCCAAAAGGGTGCGCGAGGCGATCGCTGACCTGCAGCGCGAAAGAGGAGCCCTGGCGGGCGTCGTCGAAGAGACGATCAGCGGCATCCGCGCGGTAAAGGGGTTCGGGTCCGAACCGCTCATGGAGCGGCGCCTGGGCGGCTCAGCCGACGCCGTCCTTTCGGAGGCGATGAGAGTCGTGCGTACGCGTGCGCGTTACCTGCCGACCCTCAACACGGTGCCGATGCTCGAGCTGGCGGCAGTCAACTGGCTGGGAGGGTACCTCGTCCTCCAGCACCGCCTGAGCGTCGGCTTGCTGGTCGCCTTCAACGCCTACCTCGCCATCCTGACGGGACCGCTCCAGTCGATAGGCGCCTACATAGTCATGGTCCAGCGGGCGGTCGTATCCAGCTACCGCCTGCTCACGATCATGTCGCGCGCCACCGCCGTGCCCGAGCCGGCCGTCGCGAGCCCTTTGCCAGCCGGCGCGGGGTCGGTCAGCTTTTCCCACGTCGGTTTCGCGTACCCGTCACCGAGGAAGGGGACCGCAGCCCGGCCGCCCGGGGATGCGCCGGCTCCCATGCGGCCCATCCTGGACGACCTCGACCTGTCGGTCGAAGGTGGCGAAGTAGTCGCCCTCGTCGGCGCTACCGGGTCGGGAAAGACGACCGTGCTCGCTCTGCTTGCCCGCCTCTACGACGCCACATCGGGGACGGTGAGCGTAGATGGCGTCGACGTACGCAAGCTCAGCCTCGCCGTGATCCGCCAAGCCGTCGCAGTGGTGTTCGAGGACAGCTTCCTCTTCAACGACACCATCGCGGCCAACCTCCGGGTGGGCCGCCCGGGCGCAACCCAGGCCGAGATGGACCGTGCGGTCGGGCTCGCTCAAGCCGACGAGTTCATCTCGCAACTGCCGCTCGGCTACGCGACGCCCGTCGGCGAACGCGGCCTCGCACTCTCGGGCGGCCAGCGCCAGCGGCTCGCACTAGCGAGGGCGCTGCTGGCAGATCCGCGCGTCCTGGTCCTCGACGACGCCACCTCGGCCGTGGACGCGCCCCGCGAGCTCCAGGTGGTGCGGGCGCTGGCCGAGGCTCGGGCGGGCAAGACGACGATCATCATTTCCCACCGTCCGGCAACGATCGCCGTTGCCGACCGGGTGCTCGTGCTCGACAACGGGCAAATCGTCGCCGAGGGGACTCACGAAGAGCTCGTCGAAAACAGCCCGCTGTACAACAGGATCCTCGGGCTCGACGCCGACGAGGCCTACGCAGGCGGGAACGACGGCCAAGCAGGCCAAGCAGCCGAAGCCTGCGGACCGGGCGCCCCGGGCGCCCCGGGCGAAACCCGCGGAGCAAGCGACGAAAGCGAAACAGGCGGGGCTGACGACGCCGATGCTCTCAGCGGGCGGTCACGACGGTGAGCCGGCGCATCCGCCGGGTGCTGCGGCCTGCCCGGGCCGCCACCAACGCCGAGGGGGGCCCCGGTTTCCTCGGCCCGGTCGTGGCGTCGCTGCGCCCCTTCCGTCGCCGGATAGCCATCGCCGTGGTCGTCCTCGTGGCCGCGCTTGGGACGACTCTCGCCGGCCCCGCATTGGTCGGGTACGCGATAAACAACGGCCTCGTCCACCATCACTCGTACCGTGTCGTAGACATCGCGGGGGCGGCCTATGTCGCCGTCAGCATCGGCTATTTCGTGCTCACCCGGGTTCAAACTCTTCAGGTCTCCGGCATCGGGGAGGCTTACCTCAACGACCTCCGCAAGCGTGTCTTCAGCCACCTGCTGGCGCAACCGCTGTCGTTTTTCGAAACGGAAAGCTCGGGGCAGCTCCTGTCGAGGATGACGGCGGACATCGACGTCCTCGAAAGCCTTGTGCAGAGCGGGCTTTCGAGCTTTGTCACGAGTATCGGCCTTTTCATCGCGGTGATGATCGTCCTCGTGGTCATGTCGCCGCTCATGTGGGTCGTCGTTGTGATCTCGCTCGTGCCGGTCGTAGTTTCGGCGGCGCGCTACCGTGCCCGGTCGAGCAAGGCGTACGGCGCCGTCCGCGAGCAGATCGGCGATGCCCTGGCGGTGCTCGACGAAAGTCTTGCGGGTGTGCGCGTAGTGCAGGCTTTCCAGCTCGAGCAGGACACGATCGAGCGTTTCAGGGCGGTCAACAAGGTCCAGCTGGACGGCGAGCTGGCGACGGTGAGGCTGTCGTCGCGCTTTTTCCCGAAGATCGAATGGGCTGGCGTCACATCGTCGGTGGTCGTGCTGCTCGCCGGGGCGCTCCTCGTTTCGGCGCACTTGACGACGGTGGGGACGGTCGCGGCGTTTGTCTTGTACTTGGCCAATCTTTTCAATGCCATTACGAGCCTCTCGCAGCTGTTCGACCTGTTGCAGTCTTCGGGCGCCGCGCTTGCCACCGTTTACCGTCTCCTGGCGGTCGACCCTGCAATGGTCGACCCCGAGCGGCCGGCGCCGTTGCCCGAAAAGGGCGCGCTCGAGCTCGAGTCGATAGCTTTCGCCTATGCAAACCAGCAGGGCGAGGACGCGGAGTTCGACGAGCGGATGGTGCTCGAAGGCGTCGACCTCCGTATCGAAGCGGGCGAGCGCCTTGCACTTGTCGGGCCAACCGGTGGTGGCAAGTCGACGCTCGCAAAGATCGCCGGCCGGTTGTACGACCCGTTGTCCGGGACAGTCCGTTTCGGCGGCGTAGACCTTCGCAACGCCCTTTTGGCCCACATCCGCGAGCGCATCGTCGTGCTGCCTCAGGAGGGTTTCCTCTTCAGGGGGACGGTGCTCGAAAATGTTGCTCTCGGGAGGCCCGGTGCGACTCTGGAAGAGGCAAGGGCCGCCGTCGCCCAGCTCGGGCTGGACGACTGGGTGGCAGGCCTGCCCGACGGGGAGGCAACAGACGTCGGGGAGAGAGGCTCCCGCCTGTCGGCGGGGGAGCGCCAGCTGGTAAGCCTCGCACGTGCTGCCCTCAGCTCCCCGGCAGTCCTCATTCTCGACGAGGCGACATCGAGCATCGACCCGGGGACCGAGCGCCAGGCCGAAGCAGCTCTCGCAAAGCTCGCCGCCGGCCGCACCGTCATCGTGGTCGCTCACAGGTTGACTGCCGCCGAGCGGGCGGACAGGGTGGCCGTGATGCACGAGGGTTCCTTGGCCGAGCTCGGCAGCCACGAGGAACTTTTGGAGGCCGACGGCCACTACGCCCGTCTGTTCTCGGCGTGGAGCGGCGAAGAACTGGCCAACTGAAGTACTGGCGCGCCGGGCACGGCGCGATGACGCCGTGCCCCGATGAGATCACCGTGGTCGGCTCGTCCACCAGAAGATGGCTCCTCCCCAGCTCTGGGCGCGGGCGACCGTCGCCGGCGGCGATGGGGAGGTCCTCTACAGCTGCGAGTTGTTGGGCGAGGGCGTCCCGGGCGTGGGCGCGCTCGACGAGATCGGCCGTTTGGCCCTGGCAGCCCGGCGTGCGGGCGCGGTCCTCAGGCTGACAGAAGTGGTCCCCCAACTGGTGGAGCTGTTGGAGCTCTCCGCTCTACCCGTCGAGGTGGAGCGGTAGCCCGAAGGCGGGGAAAAGGCGCTCGAGGTCAAGGAGAGCAAGGAAGAAGCTCATCTGGGCGATCTTGCCGCCCGAGATTTCGAGGATCTGCACGGCCCAGGGTTCGAACCCACCGGCAGGGCTCCGCTTGTACTGCCCGAACGCGGGGCAGCCGTTGGCCGAAGTCGGCAGCAGCCGGGAACCGCGGCAGGCGCTCGGTCCCGGTTCGAGCATGAACTTGCCGATGTTGGCTGCTCCTTGTACCCACATTGCGAAAGGCGGCATGGACTGCAACGCGTCGTCGTGGAGCAAAGTGACGAGCCGCTCGATGTCGTAGCTTTCGAAAGCGTCGACGTACCGTCGCAGGAGCGCGGGGTCGGGGTTGTCGAGGCTGGCCGGCGCGGGGGTGGGCGGGAGTTTTGAAAGGGTTGCACGGGCGCGCTGGAGCGAGCTGTTGACTGCCGCCACGGTCGTGCCCAAGAGGTCGGCGACCTCGGACGCTTGCCAGCGGAGGACTTCGCAAAGGATGAGCGCTGCGCGCTGGCGGGCGGGGAGGTGCTGGAGAGCGGTCACGAACGCGAGCCGGACTGTGTCGCGGTAGGCGGCCAGTTCGGCGGGGTCCGACGTGGCCGGCGCAACTCGCTGGTCGGGGACAGGGGTCACCCAGGTGGCCTCGGGAAGGAGCGGCCCGAGGAAGGACTCAGACGGTGGCGACGCCGGCCCCATCTCCATCGGGCGGGCGCGCCTTTGCACCTGGCGGTTCATGTCGATACAGACGTTGGTTGCGATGCGGTAGAGCCAGGAGCGGAGACTCGAGCGCCCCTCGAAGCTCTCCCGGTGGCGCCACGCCCGCAATATCGTCTCCTGTACAGCGTCCTCAGCCTCGAAGCCTGACCCGAGCATCCTGTAGCAGTAGCCAGTGAGCTCCCGGCGGAAAGGCTCCAGGTCCGAAGGTGATATTTGCTGAGCAACCGCCATAGGTCGTGATGCTAGCGAGCCGCGTTCGAGCAGGACCTGTCTCATCACCCGTTATGACGGCGCATCTGCGCCTAGCTCATCGCGGGTTCCCGGAGGAGGCGGAGGCGTCCACGGCGGCGAGGATGGCGTGCGCGAGTTGGCGGGCCGAGGCGGGCTCGAGCTCGA
>Ga0335074_10012595_pt1 | contig 11858 bp, 7 predicted proteins | sample Lox_Sample_23_FD_206715 | JGI IMG/M metagenome (GOLD analysis project Ga0335074, IMG submission 206715) | Soil microbial communities from Loxahatchee National Wildlife Refuge, Florida, United States - Lox_Sample_2.3 | ecosystem: Environmental > Terrestrial > Soil > Wetlands | place: USA: Florida...
TCTTCGGTGCGGGCCAGCAGCAGGGTGTCCTTGCCGTCGAGGTGGTCGGCGAGCCAGCCGCGGTAGGCCTGTTCGGTGGCTTCCTCTGCGGTGCCGCCGCGCAGCCGGCCGCGCTGCTCGTATTCGGTGAGCACGGTGATGTCCCCGGCGCGCAGCCGCAGGGTGGCGTCGCGTTCCCACGGCTGGCTGAACCGCTGGGGTTCGGCAAGCTGGACGTAACCCAAGCGGCGGGCGAGCAGCATCATGCCGCCGCCTCCTTCGACCGCGGACAGCTGCTCGTGGTCGCCAGTGATCACGACCTTGCAATCGTGGGAGCAGGCTATGGCCAGGATCGCGGCTATGTCGGCGAGCGACATCATGCTGGCCTCGTCGAGGACCAGCAGCGAGCCTCGGCTGACCGGCAGCGGTCCGCGGGCTTGGCGGTGTTCGCGGAGGTGGCCAAGGAACCGGGCGGTGTTGTACGCCCGGGTCACGCCCGCCTCGGCCAGCACGTTGCGGGCGGTCTGGGAAGTGGTCAGGCCGATCACCTCACCCATACCGGCCTCCCGCCAGATCCGGGCCATCTCGGCGATGGTGCGGGTCTTACCCGACCCGGCCGGGCCGGCCATCACCTCGGCCCGTCGGGCGGAGGTCAGCACCGCCCAGGCCGCAGCGGCCTGATCCAGGCGCAACCCGGACGCGACCCGTTCAAGGCACAGGACTTCAGTGGGTGTCTGCGCCTGAAGATGCGCCTGATCTGCGCCCATCAGGCGCGCCGCGGCCGCGGGCTGCAGGCGGGGTGCATCGGTCTGTTGCGCCTGCGCGAGCAGTCGCTCTTCCAGAGTGAGCTGCGCGCTAGTGGCGTAGCGGGTCGCGCCGTGCGGGATGTACAGACTCTCGCCGCAGGCGCGGCGCAGGCAGTCCGGCACGCGCGGCCATTCCGGCGCCGACAGCGCGACCGCCTCGCTGGCCAGGGCCCGGCGGGCCAGCGCGGGCAGCAGCGCAGCGGCGGCGGGCGCACTCATCGCGCCGAGGTGAGCGGGGAGGCGCTCGCCGAGGTGGCGGATGAGCTCAGCTTCGGTCCAGGTCGGCTGAGCCGTCTGCACGGCGGCGACCGCTTCCTGGATGAGGCGTTGCGCCTGAGGTTCGCTCAGCGGCGCGGCGTGCGCTTGCGCCTGCCGGTCCTGGTGAGCGGGCTTTCGCGGTTGAGGCCGGGCGCTGGTTCCCATGACGGCGGGCGCGACGGGTTCGAGCGCGCCTGCCTCGCTGGCGCGGGCGTGCGCCGACCACTGGCGCACCAGCGCCGCCAGGTCGAGCGGGCCGGCGTCCTTGCCGCGCCGGGTGGCGTGGTTGGCCCACTGGCGCAGGCTCGCCAGCGCGCGTGCGTCCGGTGCGCGCCCGTTCTGCGCCTCAAACGCCTGCGCCAGGCGCGCGGTGAGCGGGCCGATGCTGCGCCGCCGCGATGAGAACATGTCCATCAGCGCCTGGTCCACGCCGGCGATCTCGCGGCCGTGGCCGTCGGCGCGCGGGATCCACCGGACGCCGAAGCCCCGGGTGAGCGCGTTCTCGGCGGCGAGCGCGGCGATCGCGGATGCGGCGGGGCGGTGCCGGTACAGCGACATCGAGTCCAGCGCCCGCCACTCGCCGTCGCTCTCGCGCTTGACCTTGTGCAGGATCAGGTTGTGCACGTGCAGCTGCGGGTCACCGTCGCGGCTGGTGTGCTGGCGGAACGAGGCGATCACCCACGCGCGGGCATCCTCCCACCGCCCGCCCGGGTGGTAGCCAGCGCGGGTCTGCCCGGCCTCACGCTGCAGGTAGTCCAGGGCAGCCGCGTTGCCTTCCATGATCGCGTCCCAGATACCGGCGGCGACGTCCTCCCACGCCTGGACGGATTCCAGGTCACCGCGCTGGGCCGCGGCGTCCGCGTTCGCCAGGGCGCTCGCATGGAACAACGAGATCGACTTGGACACGCTGAAAGTGGCGTCCCAGTACAGGTCAGGGGTGCGGACCTGGGCTTTGGCCTCGATGAGCAGCTCGGCGCGCCGCTCGGCGGTGGCCTCTGGCTCGGCGGCGAGCATCGCGGCGTGGATGGTCTCGGCTGTCTTGTAGCGGCCGGGTGCACGGCCGAGGCGGGTTTGGCCGGACGGGTCGCGGGGGTCGAGGTGCTGGCCGTACAGGCGCTCGAAGACCTGCCGCTCGACGGTGGCGCCGGGTTGCAGGCCGAGCTCCGCGCCTGCTTTGCCGGTCCAGATGCCGGGCGGCTCACCGCCCTTCTCTGCCGGTGACAGGTAGTAACCAACGCCCTTGCCAGCGTTCTTGGCGGACTTTCCGGGTTCGGCGGCGCCGATCTGCTTCCACGGATACGAGGCGTCGTGGCCTTTCGCGATGGTGATGATCCCGGCCACCGGGCCGCGCTCCTCTCTCCTGCTGCACCCACCATGATCATTAGTAATGCGTAGGTGTGCTGATTTAAATCAGACAGATAAGAGGGTGCGGGCGGGGTAAGCTGGAGGCAAGCGAATATGACGGGAAGCGGGGGCGACAGCAGAGGAGGCGGCGCGGATGACGAGTGATACTCAGATGCCGACGGCGCACGGCACGCCGGCCGCGGAGCCGCGGTCGGCCATGGCCGACAGCCGGCGGCCCGACGACCGCGCCGACATGACGACAGCTGAGCGACGCCTACTGGCAGCCATGCCACTCCACGCGATCACAACCCTGCACGGCGAAGCCGGGCTCCGGGAACGGTTCGCGATCGAGATCGCCAGCCTCTCTGAAGATGACCGACGCCGAGCCACGCGGGCCCTCGAGCTGGCGGCCCGGCTGCACGCGGGCGACCGACGTCAGAGCGAACCGTACGTCAACCACCTACTGCGCGTCGCCATCCGCATCATCACCTACTACGACGTCCGCGACGCCGACGTGATTTGCGCGGCGCTGCTGCACGACGCGGTCGAGGATCACGCCCGGGAGCTGGCCGCTGGCGGGGGCCAGCAAGCTGCAATCGCTGCGCTGGCCGCACAGTTCGGCGATCGTGTGGCCGAGCTTGTGGCGGCTGTCACCAACCCGCCGCACGAACCGGGACATGATCGTCACGAGCAATACCGCGAGCATGTGGCCGCCAGTCTGGAAGACAGCCCGTGGGCCCGGGTCATCAAGGCCTCCGACTTCACCGATAACGGCGTGGGGCTGATCCACACCACCGGGCCCCGCCTGGACCGGCTCGCCGGTAAGTACGCACCGCTCGTGCCGGTGCTCGCCGAGCTCGTCGCACGGGCCGACACTCCGCTTGGTGACGACGCCAAGACGCGCATCCTCAGCCAGCTCGACCACGCCCGGCAGCGGTTCGCAGCGATCAGACCGCCAGCAGATCCCTCTCGCGCGTCCGGCTGACCATGCTGGCGTGCACGCCGGGTACTGAACGGTGCGCGGAGCGGGCTGCCCGGCCAGATACTGACGGGTGTGATTCCGGATGCTTTCGTTCGCGCGCTCGATGGCTTTGAATCCGCGCTCGCCAGGGTCGCACCTGGCCGCTGGGACGATCCGTCTCCGTGCGCGGGCTGGTCTGCTGCCGATGTCGCCGGTCATGTGATCGGCAACCTGCGGGCGACCGAGGCCTTCGCGACCGGGCGCGACGACGGTGACAGGGATGCTCACCCCGTGTCCGCCGTCGGCGCCAATCCGCTGGCTACCTGGCGCGCAGCGCGGGCTGACCTGACGGCGGTGCTGGACGCCCGGGCGCTGGCCCGGACCGTGCCGTCACCGACTGGGCTGGTGCCGCTGGGCGAGTTCTTGAAGTCCGGCGCGATGGAGTTCCTGGTGCACACGTGGGATCTGGCGCAGGCCACGGGTCAGGCCGTCGAGCTGGATGCGGGCCTGGTGCGCGACGCGCTGGGTCCTGCGAGGCTGTTCGCTCCGATGGCCCGCCTGGCTGGCATTATCGGCCCCGAATGCTCGGTGGCCGACGACGCCGACGATCTGACCAGGCTGCTGGCCATCTTCGGTCGGCGCTACCTTCACCCTTAGATTCGCCAGCCTGCGCACAGGGCTCGAGGATCGCGGGTCCTTGACGTCGCGCTCACGTGTTGGCCGCAGCGCCTTCGACTCGATCTCGGCGGTCCCTGTCGGCGGCCGCTGCCCGCCCACCGGCCCGGCAGCGGGCGGCTGCCGCCAGTGACCCAGAAGAGCCGACCGAGCATGGGCGAGACGAGGGGTGGGTGCCGACCAAGCACCGACTGCACACCGCCGGTCGCACGGCCAACAGGGCGAAGCGGAGCGGCATCTGACCTGTCGCCCAGCGGTATTCTCGCTTGCTCGCAGACATCTAGTTTAAATAAGATTATCTAGAGTTGTAGTCCTGCCGCCCTGGAGCGATATGCCTTCACCGACCCGAAAGGAACGGCACGCCCACCGGCCACGATGGCGCCCAGTTCCCAAGCAGCCGAACCATCCGCCGCCGAATAGCAGAACGGCCCTAGCACCTAGCCGCCAAGCCCAGCGCCAGGGCCGCGCACTCCCACCAGCCAGCAAGCCCGACAGGAGCAGCACCATCATGGCCCGCGCGACACCAGTCGACGCCATCGCTCCCGACATCGACCCGAACGAGAAACTGACCGTCGGCGAGCTATGCGCCGAGCTCAAGGTCTCCCGCTCAACCTTCTATGACTGGCGCCAGAAGCGCCGCGGCCCGCGCTGCATCCGCCTGCCTAATGGCGGCCTGCGCGTCCGCCGGTGTGATCTGGACGACTGGCTCACCGGTCACGAAGTCCGGTGAACGGCCGTAACGCGTCCGCCTTCGGCGAGTCCAAGCGCCAGCTGTCTTATGACGTGCGCATCTGGAAGATCCGGCTCGTCAACGGCGCCAAAGGCCGCAGGTACCAGGTGCGCTGGACAGTCGCGGGCGAGATTCACTACTCGACATTCGCGACCAAGGCACTCGCCGACAGTCACCAAGCCAAGCTGAAGACCGCTGCTCGTGAAGGCGAAGCGTTCGACGTCGACACAGGGCTCCCGCTGTCCATCGTCGGCCAGGACCATGAGAACCAGGACCACGACGTGAGCTGGTACGAATTCGCCTGCGCGTACGTGGACATGAAGTGGCCGGAGGTATCGCCGAACTCACGCCGGTCGATCGCCGACTCCCTCGCCACAGCCACCGCCGCATTGCTATCCAGCCAACGCGGAGCTCCCAAGCCCGACCAGCTCCGGAAGGCGCTCTACGGATGGGCCTTCAACGTCAAGCAGCGCGAGCTCGGCCCATCCGCCACTCTCACAAAGACGATCACGTGGGTCGAGCGCAATACTGTCCCACTGGCCGACCTGGCCGAACCTGACACCTTGCGCCGCGTCCTCAACCGGCTCGCCCGCAAGCAAGACGGCAGGCCCGCCGCCGCGACCGTCGTAGCCCGCAAACGCGCCGTCCTGTTCAACCTGCTCAGCTACGCCGTCGACAAGCAGCACTTCCCCATGAACCCGCTGGCCTCGTTGAGCTGGAAATCACCCAAAGTCGCCGAAGCCATCGACCGGCGCCGCGTCGTCAACCCACGCCAAGCCCAAGCCTTGCTGGACGCCGTCGCCGCCCAGGGCCCCATGGGCCAACACCTGGAGGCATTCTTCGGCTGCATGTACCACGCGGCATTGCGCCCGGCCGAAACCGTCATGCTCACACGCGACGAACTCGAGCTACCCGACGATGGGTCCAAATGGGGCTGGTTCCACCTCGGCACCTCCGCGCCGTCCACCGGCGGAGCGTGGAACGAGAGCGGTGACCGGCGAGAACGACGCCACCTCAAGCACCGCGCCGCCAGCGAAGTTCGCCAAGTTCCGATCTCCCCAGCCCTCGGCAGCCTGCTCAGCAAGCACCTCGCCGAGCACGGCACCGCCCCCGACGGACGCCTGTTCCGCGGCGAAGGTGGTGGCCTGCTCTCCGATACCGTCTACGGCCGCACCTGGGAAAAAGCCCGCCAGGCCGCACTCACACCGGCTGAGGAAGCCTCACCCCTGGCCGAACGCTCCTATGATCTCCGCCACGCCCGGCTATCCACTTGGCTCAACGCAGGCGTCGCTCCCGCCCAGGTCGCCGAATGGGCCGGCAACAGCGTCCCGGTCCTCCTCCGCGTCTACGCAAAATGCCTCACCGACTCAGAACAAACCGCCCTCCGCCGCCTCGAACAAGCAGAGGCCGAGCCCGAAGGCCGGCAAGCCGAATAATCTTGCTTACCTGCGCATCAGCCGGGACGTAGCGACACGGCCTTGCCCTACGGGCGATGGCGTGGCTGCAGCCTCGACCACACCTGCCCGAAGCGTTCTTCGTCGCACTCGACGGCAAGCGGGTACGCGGCTACCGGTACCTGGAGCAGAACGGTGACGTAGATGACCGTGTCCATGTCGACGACGAGGTCGTCCTGCGTGATCACCGGGTGCGGCTGGAAGGAGACGACCTGCTGGCGCAGGCCCCCCATCTCCACTCCGAGATCGTCGTCTGCGGCACCTCCAGGCGACGCGCGATCTCGACCTGCGTCATTTCGCATCGAGATCGCCTCCCGGTCGGTATGGCGGATCGCTCAGGTCGTAGACTACGCCACCAAGACCGTGCTCGCCGTGCCCGCGTCGGGCCCGCACCTCCGCACGGGATGCCCTCACCGCCCTGACCGCAGCGATCAACAAAGCCGAAACGCTGCTGGGCCGGTCGCCGCTCGAGGACTGCGTCGATCCCGACATCGGCGAGCTGCAGAATGCCCTGGCGGCGAGGGGTCCGGTAGACGCTGCTCTGCGAGGCGTGCACGCCGTCGGCACCCATCATCACCCAGATCTACTGTGGCCCCATGCTGACTACCGGTGCGCCTGGGCGGCGGCGGGCTCGGCGATCGCTTCGACGGCCGGGGCTCGCCAGCGCTTGCGGAGTCGGCCGACGAGATGCGCGGCTCGTCAGTCGTACCAAGTCGACGGCGGGATCCCGAGCCGTCGACAGAACCGCCGAAACGGGACCTTCTCCTCGAAGTCGGATTCCTCGTCGCCGGATAGAGCCCTCCTTCTTGCGCTACAAGCGCAACTCGACGCAAGCCTCGCTGAGAGCGGCGGTGAGCTCCTTGACCTTGGCTTCCAGCTCGGCCTCTCGTCGCGACGTCGGCGCCCGCGGGTTGTCACCCCGAGCGAGGCCTTCGAATCCAGCCTCGGTGAACATCACCGCGGAAAGCTTCTCGTCCGTGCTACGAATCGGCTTGCGCCCCCCCGCTTCCTCCTTGGCACCGCCTTATGACTTCAAGGTGTCCAAGAAGAGTCTGAAGCGCGACAGTCACAGCGGGCGTAGCGACTGAGCTCCACCTTTAGGTCCCTTGAGTACGAACGGCTCTACCGGCACGAGATCGGCGCCGACCAAGCCCTCGTCGAACAGATCGAACACTTCCGCGTCGAGTTCGACACCGTCCGACCCCACGAAGCCTCGACTGGGCCCGACCGACCACTACCTCACCGAGCCGTCCAGCTATGCGCTATCCGAGCCCGCAGCTGTCCGGGAAGGTTGACACGGGACACTCACGCTCGCAACGATGCCCTGTGGTGGGAGCTACCCGCTGTCGATCATCGACAAGCATCGGCATGCAACGCGTGTGTCGTTCCACGACAACGATGGCGCCCTCCACCTGGTCCGAGGTCGGGAGACAGACCGAATCCATCTGAGGTAACCGTATGTGTTTGCCTGAAATGTACTGCCGAGTCCGACGTAAAGGTCCCCGTTCGTTGCAGCATGACCTACGGGGTGTACTTCAACGACCGACCGCTGTCTTGAATCCACTGACAAGCGACTCTTCCCCTGTCCGCCCGGGGAGCCGATGACTCACATGCCCCAAAGCGACGAACGTGGTTTGGTGGACGACGGCTATTACGTTTCGACATATCTGACCGAGCCGGGTCTTCCATACGCTCTCGGCGCGTCAACGCGCCACGACAATTGCGTTGCGCTCTGGCGCAAGAGCGAGTTCCAAGTTGAGCTCGTGCGATATTGGGAACTTGAGCGCCTGTCCGGAATGAAGCAACACGGACTAGGAACGGCTGGCCCGGATCAATGTAAGGCGCTTCTCGCTTTTCTCCTTGCGCAGGAGAATGTGGATATATCTGACGTTAAGGAAATTTGGGGAACTCCGGGAATTGAGCTGTCGATCGACGAGCAACAGAGAGTTGCCAAGCTAGAAAGTCAATACGGATTGCCATACCATGGAGTGGCGCATTTTCTTAGTGCATGCCTCATGGATACGACCATCGCCGACGAGGCAACTATTGTCGGCCTCGCCGTGGATTATGAGCCTGATTCGGTGCTAGCCACGCGGCGCTATGTGAACTGGTACGTAGGCGGCACTGTTAGGGCTCGGCGCGTCTCTATGCAACCCATAGCGTCGCCCGCCCCTCTCTACGGAGAGGCGCGAGACCGATATCGCATGAGGGAAGGGACTCTCATGGCACTCGCGAGCGCGACGACGACAGATGCTGACTTGGCGACTGATCGAGCCGAGATACTTTCGCGCGCGAGCTTCATGGGAATTCGGGGGAAGGTGGAGGCGTTGTCCGTGCTTCTTCATCTTGAAGGAGCCGTGCGCACAGCCTTCGAGTCCCGGGGCTTTCGTCGCGACAGCAGATTCACAGAGTCCGAGAATTTTGTGAGTGCCGTGATGAAGGAAGTTGACCGAATCGGAAGATCAATCATGGAAGCAAACATCGACCAGATAACTTCCGGTTCGCGCTACAAGCTATCCGAGTGCTACCTCGCCTTGGCGGGTGGCTATGCCTTAAATTGCCCGACGAATACTCACCTGATGGACAAATATGGGTTTCGAGGTTTGCTCGCACCTCCGTGCGCTAATGATAGCGGGCAAGCTCTTGGAAGAGCCATGTTTAATTTCCATAGCTTGTTGGGAGAGCGCTTCCGCTTTCGCTTCCCAGGACCCTATTTAGGGCGCAATGCGGGTTCAGTCAGTGAGGCCACGAACAGAAACCGGGCATTCGTCAACACCGTAAGCCCGATGGCGCCTGACACCGTTGTTGATGACCTGCTGCAAGGTCCGGTTGCATGGGTACAGGGTCACGCTGAGGTAGGCCCTCGGGCGTTGGGCGCGCGAAGTCTTCTTGCCGACCCCAGGACGCTTGCGAGCAGGGATGCACTCAACGAAGTGAAGGGTCGTGAATGGTGGAGGCCCGTCGCTCCCATCGTTCTGGCTGAGGCAGTTGGCGAATGGTTCGAGCAGATGCGACCTAGCCCGTACATGCTAGAGGCCTTTCGTGCTCGTGCTGAGCACGGCGATAAAATCCCGGCGGCCTTGCACCTTGACGGAACTGCGCGTGTCCAGACCCTTTCCGCTGAGGCAAATCCGCTCTTGTACGAAGTCATAGAGTTGTTTGCGCAGCGCACCGGCGTGCCTCTCGTCTGTAATACCTCTCTCAACGACAAGGGAGAACCGATCATCGACTCGTTTGATCAGGCGCTTCGCTTTTGTCGCCAGAAGGGCATTCGGGTCGCATACTGTGATGGCCATCGCGTGGAGGTCCGCTGCGAGTCGCAGGGGGCTAGCATGGCTAGCGCTGCGAGCGTGGCTACAGTACCGGCACGGGACGTGAGGTTCTTTGTGCGGGACCCTAAGGAAGAACAGCGAATAAGGGCCGAAGAAAACCCTCATAATCTCCCAGATGTCATGCTGGCCCTCTATCTTGCCACGCCCGAGTTCCGACGTAAGATCGACCTGAAGACTGACTCGGGCGCGGCAAGGCTACGCGCTTCAATCGAGACTATCTGGCAGACTTCGGATGCCCGCGAGCGGTCTGAGCTCTGGGCTCGCGACTTTTGCCGGCCCCTGAATTCCTCGACGAGCCTTTCGGCGCGATCGATTCGCTAACCCGAACGACTATGCAGGTCTGGCTCCAGACCGTCCGCACGTCCTTCGAGTCCAACAATGTCAACACCTTGCAGCCCGGGCGGGCGCCGCCGACGGGATCGACCAACCGGCACCGTCGTGTCGATCAAGCGCTCCAGGCCCAGCCGCACCATCAACGCGCCGACCACGATCAGCCGGCATCAGCCCACCAGCGACGGGTCGTGGAAGGTCACCTCAACACGATCAACACCGTGCGATACTCGACCCACAGAAAGTGCCTCCCGAGTGGGGAACGACGGCGACGTAAGACACCGCAATCGTCCTTGCACGAGAGGCGCTTTCCGCGGATAGTCTCAGTCAGCCCCTCAACTCATCGGTGGATCGAGGCTAACCTGGTGCGGGTGTTCTGCCGAGCGACGCTGAAGTACATGCCCCGGGTCGAGGGCAGAGGGGGCGGGCTGACGGACGTCACGATCCGCGACGGCCGTGACGCAGACCTCCCGGGCTGGCAGGCGTGCGGGTTCGAGCTGCTGCGCCACAAGGCTGCCGTCTTCGACTGGACCGACGACGCTCAGCTCACGCGCTACCACCGGAACATGGCGGCGCTTGCGCGTGAGCTGACGGGATGCGATCGCGCCATCGTCTGCGGCCACACCATCCGGGGGCCGGATCAGGCCGCCCGGAACAAGGACATGGGGCCGATCACGAATGTGCACTCCGACTTCGCCGACAGCTACGGCGAGAGCCTGCGGCGGAGTTACCGTGCCCTCGGCGACGAGGTGCCCACGGCGCTCGGCAAGGCTCTCGACGAGGCCGGCATCGACGGCGACATGATCGCGTCGGCCCGCCGGTTGCTCGTCCTGAACTTCTGGCGCAACCTCGGTGCGAAGAAGATGGACCTGCCGCTCGCGTTCTGCGACGCCCGGACCGTGCCGCGAGCTGACACCTCGGCGTTCCCGACGACGAGCTACCCGGGCGAGGGGTTCGAGCCACTGCTCGACTGGGACACCATGAGGATCGTCGCCCCCGATCCGGTGGATCGACACGAGTGGTACGCGTTCCCCGAGATAGACGTCGACGAAGTCGTCGCCTCCCGCCAATTCGACACCGATCGCGTCGGCACCGACGAGCCGTACTGGACGCCGCACGGCGCCTTTCGCGACCCGCAGGTCGAGCTCGGACAGCCTGGCCGCAGGAGCATCGAGCTCCGGGTCACCTGCGTCTTCTTCTGACGACGCTGACCGAGTTCGAGCCTTCAGCACTCGCTCCAGGCGACGCGCTGTCGCCAGTTCTCTGTCCGACGCGCGCGTCGTTGTTGTGTTCAATGGCGCTGACCTGAGCAGGACCGGAAGCAGGCGGCGGAGTGCCGGCCCGTGCTGCGACGACACATAGAAAGTAGAAAGTAGAAAGTAGAAAGTAGAAAGTAGAAAGTAGAAAGTAGAAAGTAGAAAGTAGAAAGTGAGCGCTGGTACTTAGATAAATCACAGGAAAGGCTTGCTGAATCCTCCAATTATATAACAACAAGCAACGTTACTGTGACCACCTTTCAGCGATACCGTGGCTCACCATGGAGCCCTTTTATCATTTCTTGGGCAATCCTCTTTTCGGCTGCGGTTAAGAGAGACTCTAGAGGATCACGTGAATCGATTACGTTTGGTTCAGCACGAATTAACGACCGCCTTGGCCATCGTCGCACTCTTTCGAGTCGGCGGCGCCACTTTCGCATAGTGTGGATCGTACGATACGAGATTGGCTAAGTCACGCGATGCGCCCGTGGTCGCCACGGCGCCGCTGGCGGTGTTCCGCCGGATCGCCTGGTAGATGCAGAGCGGGATGACGATCAGCACGGACAGGATCAGGTTGGTATCGGACAGGTTAGGCGCTGCGCAGCCAGCGCTGGAGACAGCGCGGCCAGGCTCTGGCTCAGCTTGTAGGAATAGCCGAAGTTCCCGTTCAGCGATTGCCAGACGTACCGGAAGTACTGCTCGATCCACGGCTCGTCGAACCCGTGTTGCCGTT
>Ga0335074_10012596_pt1 | contig 11858 bp, 9 predicted proteins | sample Lox_Sample_23_FD_206715 | JGI IMG/M metagenome (GOLD analysis project Ga0335074, IMG submission 206715) | Soil microbial communities from Loxahatchee National Wildlife Refuge, Florida, United States - Lox_Sample_2.3 | ecosystem: Environmental > Terrestrial > Soil > Wetlands | place: USA: Florida...
TCAGGCATCGTTTCGGTGACGCTCACACCCATGCTGTGCTCGCGCTTCTTGCGGTCGCCCGAAGAGCAGAAGCGGTCCTGGTTCTATCGCGTTACCGAGCGTTTCTTCGAATTTCTGCTGCGGGTGTACGACCGGACTTTGCAGATCGTGCTGCGGCATCGCGCCGTCACCATGGCGGCTTCGCTTGCGGTGCTGGCCGGAACGGTGGTGATGTTCGTGAAGATCCCCAAGGGCTTCATCCCGGACCAGGATACCGACCAGATCTACGCCGTCACCGAAGCCGCGCAGGGCACTTCGTATTACCAGATGGTGGATTATCAGAAACGGGTGGCGGAAGTGTTTCGCACCAATCCCGACGTGCAGGCTTTGATGTCGACCGTGGGCGGCACGTCGGCCTCCACGCTGGGCGGCCCGAACTACGGGGAACTGGTGGTGCACCTGAAACCACGCTCCCAGCGGAAGCGTCTGGTGAACGCAATTATCGCCGATTTACGTCCCCAGCTTTCGAATTTCCCCGGAATGCGCGTGTATTTGCAGAACCCGCCGACGGTCCGGATCGGCGGCCAGGTGACGAAAAGTCTCTATCAATTCTCGATGCAATCGCCGGATAAAGATCAGTTGTATTCGAGCGCGTTGCGGCTGCAGAGCGAAATCGAGACGCTGCCCGAAGTGGAGGACGTGACGAGCGATCTGGCTATTTCGGCGCCGCAGGTAAATGTGGCGATCGACCGCGACAAGGCGGCTTCGCTGCAAGTAAACGCCGACGCCATCGAGAACGCGTTCTACGACGCTTACGGCCCGCGCTGGGTGTCCACCATCTACGCCGCCATCAACGAATATAAGGTTCTGCTGGAACTGAAGCCGCAGTATCAGGCCGATCCGCACGCGCTTTCGCTGCTGTACTTCAAATCGACCAACGGTCCGCTGATCCCGCTGGACACGCTGGCCAAATTGCACCAGGACACCGGGCCGCAAACCATCAATCATTACGGCCAGCTCAACGCGGTGACAGTTTCGTTCAACTTGAAGCCGGGGGAATCGCTCGGAAGCGTGGTTTCGAAAGTGCAGGGGTTCGCCGATCAATTGCCGGCGGGAATCACGACCGACTTCGAAGGCGCGGCCAAAGCATTCGAAAGCTCGCTCGGCAACTTATGGGTGTTGCTGCTGGTGGCCATCATGGTGGTTTACATCGTGCTCGGCATTCTCTATGAAAGCTATATTCATCCGCTGACCATTCTTTCCGGGCTGCCTTCAGCCGGTTTTGGCGCGCTGCTGACGCTGTACCTGTTTCACATGGACCTGAACATCTACGCGTTCGTGGGCCTGATCATGCTGATCGGTATCGTCGAAAAAAACGCCATCATGCAGATCGATTTCGCGCTGGAAGCCGAACGCAACCAGGGCCTGAGTCCGACGAAGGCGATCTACGAAGGCTGCCTGATTCGTTTCCGGCCCATCATGATGACCACCATGGCGGCGTTGCTGGGCGCGGTGCCGATCGCACTCGGCTATGGCGCGGGCGGGGAAGCGCGGCAGCCGCTGGGCCTGGTGGTGGTGGGCGGACTACTGTTCTCGCAACTGGTGACGCTGTATTTGACGCCGGTGTTTTACACCTACATGGCCGCCCTGCTGGCCAAGATCCAACCCCACAAGCGTCGCGCGAAAGAGCCCCTGCCCGAACCGACCGTGGCTTAGGCGGGATCGATCCGATCACTTACGGAGAGGATCCGGCTTTAACGGGCGCATGGTTAACATCCTGGGGCGCAGAACGCGGTTCCACCACAGGATGGCGCCGGTGATAAACATCGCCGCGGGGGCGAGACCGAACAGCGCCCAAACGGCCTTGGTCGCTTGGTCGCAGAAGCCGGGGCCCCTGCAAGGGAGCCCAATTCCTCCCATACGGCCGAAATGCAGATAAGCGAGCCAATAAATAACTTGATCGGCCAGGGGGACGCGGCCGTAGGGGGCTGTGACGGGATCGATCCGGTCGGCGATGTCCTGAAAATACTCGGGAAAACAGAGATAGATCCCGCTGAGCGCAAAAACCAGAACGAATGTAAAGCTCCAGAAACCGAGCATGCTATGCAGGTGCCAGGTCTGGCGCTTCCATCCCACGCCGCGATGGAGTTTCAAACTGCGGCGCCAAGTTTTGCTCCCCGGCCACCAGATCGCGATCCCCGAAATCGCAACTATGACCACCGCGAACGCGCCGAGGCCGTTTATGGTTCGGCCGGTTGGTCCGGCCAGCAGGTTATCGTGCAGATCGAGCACCGTGGAGACGATCCGCATGCCGGTGGAGACTGAGTCACCCAGATCGCTGCCGGTGCGCGGATCGAAGAGCCGGTGCTTGATCCGATCGTCGCGCTGGAGGCTGATGGTTACGGCCTGATCGAGCGTTCGCGCGCGGCTGATTTTAACCACTCGATAGCCCGGATACAAGCGCCGGGCGTCAGAGCCGAGCTGGCCGTCACTTAACGGAGGTACGGAAGCATTCGACAGGATAGGCGCGGGAGTGGCCGCGCGGTAAAGCTCGTTCCAATAGACCAGCACGCTGCCGGTTACGCTGACGGTGAAGATGTAGAGCCCCAAGGCGATACCGGCCCACAAATGAATCTGGAAAAGCGCGTGCCGTAACCAGGTTTTCTGGGGTTGCCGAACCCAGCGCTCCCACGAGGTCAGCATGCCCCGCGCGATGCTAGATTCCGGCGTACCACGCGTATCCATCCTCGGGAGACGCTGACCCCAGGCCTTCGCCAAAACGTTTCAGGTCATCGGTGACCGTAAGGCTGGTGATGAATTTCACGCTCTTGTAGCCGAGCTGCCGCGGAACACGCAATCGCAGGGGTCCCCCGAATTCGACCGGGAGCTCGCCCCCATTCATCCCGTAGGTGACGAGCGTTTGAGGATGCAGTGCGTCCGCCATATCGATGCTTTCCCAAGTCTCAGGCTCCATCGATCGGTAAACGACATATCGGGCTTGCGGGCTAGTCCCGACAACGTCCAGGATATGGGAAAGGGGCACGCCGATCCATTCCGCGATATAAGACCAGCCTTCCTCGCACGCCAGATGAGTGATCTGGCGGCGCTGGGGAAAACGTTTGATCTGATCGACAGAGAAAGCCGCCGGGCGCGCGACCATGCCATCCACGGCCAGGCGCCAGCCCGCAAAGGCGCCCTTCTGAAGGCGCTGGAATTTTTCGCTGAAGGGTTCCACCAAATTGGCGAACGGGCGCGGCGAGATTTGGCTGGGAGCGAATTCACGCGCCAGGGAATGGCGAGTCAGCAGGCGCTGCGCGGCATAGGTCAAGGTTTCGCCGGGCCCGAAGAAGCCGCTGCTATCCGGCGGGATGAGGCCGTAACGCTGCGCGAGTTTGGCGGCGGCGGCAACACCGCCCGCGCCCGCAGCCGTTACTAATCCGGCCGTGATCAGTTTACGTCGTGAGAAATTGCTCATGACCCGCTCCTCTCTTCCACGGCGGGTCGGCCTGTGATCATCGCTCGCACCCGGCTCCAGAATCCGGCAAGAGAAACCATAACGATGTGCACCACCAGGAACAGCAACAGGAATATAGAGATGAAAAAATGCAGGGTGCGGGCGGACTGTTGGCCGCCGAATGCTGTCACCGCCCCGGGAAACGCCGACGCGACGGCGGGGGACATGGCTAAGCCCGTCCAGATCACCAGGGGAAACAGGACGAAAATCACGACCAGATAGGCGATCCGCTGAAGCAAATTATAGGACCAGGATTCTTCCGCGCTCGGGGGCTTGAATCGCAGATGCTGCCCGATTGCGGACGAAAGCCGCCGCCAGGAGAAATCGGCGCCAGCGGGAAGCAAATTCCGCCGGAAATGCCCGCTGAAGACCCCATACAGGACGTAGAGGAGGCCGGTCAGCACTGCCAGCCAGGCGGCTTCGAAATGGAGATAACGGCTCCAGCCGTTTTGATCTGGAAGCACGTAGCCGTAGCCCGTGGGGAAGCTATGGCGCGAGGCCGGAATCGGAATTTTGAACAACGCGGGAGTGTTTACGTTGCCGGTTTCACCCCAATAGAAGCGCGGGTGGGAGATGAGAATCTCAACTCCGGTAACCAGCAGGGTCAGGAACGCGATCGTGGTGAGCCAGTGCGTAATGCGAACGACAGCGGAGTGGCGCGGGCGAGCGCACGTGGCCGGCGCGGCCGAAGCAGAAGCCGCAGTCAAAGCAAGATCCGCCATTGGCGGAATTGTAGCAGTTCAAGCAGGCGTTGTGCGCGTGGCGCACGTTCTAAACGGTGCTGTGCTCGCTGTCAAGCGAATAGCTGGTGATGAAACTGGCGTCGGCAGAGTGCCGACGCGGCACGCAAGAGTGCGTACGCCACGATTACTGCAAGCTCATCGTCGTGATGAGCGGGCGCAGACGGAGCGAGTTCTCGGGAGTCCGCAGGCGCTGCAGAGCACGGGCTTCGATCTGGCGGATTCGTTCGCGGCTGAGATTGAACTGCTGGGCGATCTCTTCCAGTTTGTGTTCGCGGGAGTAGCCGATGCCGAAGCGCATCCGGATCACCTTCTCTTCGTCCGGGCCCAGAGTCTCCAGCACGCTGGCGGTTTCGTCGCGGACATCGCGTTCGAACATGGCGTCGGTCAGCGGGGGAACCAGGCGATCCTCGATCAGATCGCGCAACGCGGACTCGCCGTCTTTGCCCACGGGAAGGTCGAGCGAAACCGGGTCCTTCAGCATGGCCCGAAGTTCCTGGATCCGTTGCGCCGTAGTGGATAAGCGCTGGCCGATTTCCTCGTTGGTCGGTGTACGGCCGAGTTCCCGTTCCAGTTCGGCCGAAGCCTTCAGAAATTTGCCGAGGCTCTCGTTCATGTGAACGGGGATGCGGATGGTCCGCGACTGGTCGTCGATAGCGCGATTGATGGACTGCCGGATCCACCAGGTGGCGTAGGTCGAAAACTTATAGCCGAGATGATAGTTAAACTTGTCTGCGGCGCGCATCAGGCCGATATTGCCTTCCTGGATCAAATCGAGAAGGTGCAGCCCGCGATTGATGTACTTCTTGGCGATGGAAACCACCAGGCGAAGATTAGCCTCCACCAGCTTACGTTTGGCTTGAGCGGCTTCGCGCTCGGCGGTCTCTATGCTTCTTAAGTCGCGACGCATGCGGCGGTCGCTGGGGCGGGCTTTGGCAGCCTGCTGGAACGCCTGTTCGAGCAGGGCCCAGCGCATAGGAGAGAACGGGACTTCGCGAATGGCTTGCGAAAGCTTGATGCTCTGGCGGAGCAGTTTGCGATCGAGTTGCGCGCGCACGTGCACGTTACGGCGCGGGGTGGCGGCCAGTTTATTCTCCAGAGCCTGGAGCTCCTGATGCAGCTTATCCACCTTTGCCAGCCGGCGCTTGGCTTCCAGGCGCTTGCGAGCTTTTTCGGCTTTATCCGAACCGCCGCCGTCGATGAATTCCTGTACCTCGACCTCAGCTTGGCGAACCTGGGCGCAGATTTCTAGCACGGTTCGCTGCACCAGCGGTGACCGGGACAGGACCTTGCGTACGCGCATTTTACCGTTTTCCATGCGCCGCGCCAGTTCCACTTCGCCCTGGCGGGTGAGCAGCGAAATAGATCCCATTTCCTTCAGATAAGTCCGTACGGGATCGTCCGTGTAAGTGGAGGTTTCCTCGGGAACGATTTCATCGGCTTCGTCGTGCGATAGCTCGAGCTCAGGCTCCTCGAAGTTAAAATCCTCCAAGTTGAGCCGAATCGCGTCCGGGGATTCAGTCGAGATGTTTTCGCGAAGTTCTTCCATTGTTCCTTTCGATCCGCTCTGGTTGGAGCGTCGGTCAATGTTTTCTTTGGTTTACAATCCGCAGCCTGGTCGATGGGAGCCCAAATTTGACCTTTGTCTCTTAGATGCAAACCAACTCGGTTCGGTTGCCTTAAGGCATGGCAACCAGGTCCTTAACCCGCCGCCACAGGTTTCATGGAGCGCTGCCGGTGAGTTTCCAGGTTCGGCAGGAACCCGGTGAGCAACCCGATGGCGGGCAAGAACGAGCATAACTGATATACGAACGCGATGCTAGTGCGGTCCGCCAGAGTGCCGAGCAGGGCCGCGCCGACACCGGCCATGCCGAAGGCCAGACCGAAAAACAGACCCGAGACCATTCCGATTTTGCCGGGCATCAATTCCTGGGCGTATACCAGGATGGCGGAGAACGCGGAGGCGAGAATCACGCCGATGACCACGCTGAGAATGCCCGTCCAGAACAGGTTGGCATAGGGCAGCGCCAGGGTGAACGGGAGCACGCCCAGGATGGAGCACCAGATCACGTACTTGCGGCCGATGCGATCGCCAATAGGTCCGCCGATGATGGTTCCGGCGGCGATGGAGCCGGCGAACATGAATAAGTGGATCTGGGCGCTGCGCACCGAAAGATGGAACTTACTGATCAGAAAGAATGTGTAGTAACTGTTCAGACTGGACAGATAGATGAACTTGGAGAACATCAGCGCGATTAATACCGCGAGTGATAAGTAAACCTTGCGCGGCGAAAGCAGGGGATGATACTCGGTGGCGGACGAGCGTTTTTTGCGCGGCTGCGGCCGGTTCTTCTTCGACCAGGATCCAACGCGGGCGAGAACAATAATCCCGAGCAGCGCCACGGCCGAAAACCACGCCAGGCTGCTCTGGCCGTTGGGGAGCACGATGAAGGCGGCCAGCAGCGGTCCCAACGACGATCCGGCGTTGCCGCCCACTTGGAAGAACGCCTGCGCGAAGCCGTGCTGTCCGCCCGATACCGTGCGCACCACGCGCGAAGACTCGGGATGAAACACGGCCGAGCCAATTCCCACCAACCCCGCGCCGACCAGCAGCATGGGATACGTGGAGACGCGCGATAGAGAGACCAGTCCGATCAGCGTAAAGCCCATGCCGATGGCGAGGGAATAGGGCCGGGGGCGCCGGTCATTGAAATGGCCGATGAGGGGCTGGAGCAGGGAAGCGGTGATTTGGTAAGTCAGCGTGATGATCCCGACCTGGCTGAAATCGAGATGGTAGGTCTTCTTGAGGATGGGGTACATCGCCGGGATCAGCGACTGGACCATATCGTTCAGAAAATGGCAGAAAGCCGCCGCGAGCAGGATAGAAAACACCAATTTCTCGGCGGTATGTTTGGGCGTTTCGGCTTGAACAGCGCTGACGGTGGACTGCACAGTTCCCCAGAGACTAACTACTAGAATAACTGCTTTGGGAGGGTTACCGCTTGCTAACGCGCATGCGACTTAGGCGCCGCTCAGATCCCCAGGCGGTCTTTGAGGGCGCGGACGCGATCGCGCGAGACCGCGATTTCGGTATGTTTGGGATCTTTTAAGCGCAGCATCAGCCGGCCAGCGAACCAGGAGTGCAATTCCTGGACGTGCGCCACGTTCACCAGCGTGGCTCGATGCACGCGGACGAATTGAGCCGGGTCCAGCTTCTGCTCCAATTCCTGGATGGTGTAATCGACAGCGTAGTTTTTGGCTGGGGTGGCGGCGAACGTGAGTTTGTCGGAAGCGAAGAAGTGGGTGACCTGATCGAGATCGATAAATTCGATGCGCTCGCCGACTTTGGACGCGATCCGGCCCGGATAAGCGGGTGTCTTGGCGCCGGCCGCGGCCGCCAGCCGCTCGATCAATTCCGCCATGGCGGGCGGCGTGGCGGACGTTCCGCGCAAACGCTCGATTTTGTCGAGAGCGCGGTCCAACTGCGCGGCCTCAATGGGCTTGAGCAGGTAATCCACCGAGTTGACGCCGAAGGCTTCGAGCGCGTAGCGGTCATAGGCGGTGGTGAACACCACCCAGGGCTGCGGCTGAAGCCGTGCGAGCATTTCAAAACCGGTCATGCCGGGCATCTGGATATCCAGGAACAAGACGTCGGGCTTGGCTTCGAGTATCCTGGGCACGGCTTCCACCGGATCGCTGCTCGTACCGGCGATCTCCACCCGTTTGGTGGCGGCGAGCATCCGCTCCAGGCGCTTGAGCGCCAGCGGCTCGTCATCGACCAGAAATGCCCGCATGCTCGTTCGCGGCAACCGAAAGGATTGGAACGGATAAAGTCAGGTGGTTGCGCTCGCCGTCGCGTTCCAGAGTGAGCCCGGCCTTGGTTCCGAACAGCGTGGACAAGCGGCCTTTGAGATTATCGAGACCATGTCCGGCGGGCGCCGATTCCAGTTGAAACGCGGGTCCGGAATCGGATACCTCTAATAGAAACGAGCCGTTGGAGCGAGCGCCGTGAATGCGGATCTCGCCGCCCGCGCGCTCGGGCGCCACGGCGTACTTGACGCTGTTCTCCACCAGCGTCTGCAGCGCCAGCGGCGGGATTTGGGATTCGGTCAATTCAACCGGAATATCGATCCGGTAACGCAAACGGTCGCCGAAGCGCGCGCGCTCGATTTCCAGATAATCGCCCACGATCTTGAGCTCGCGTTCGAGCGGAACCAGCCCGGATTGATGCGCGTCGAGCGAGAAGCGCAGCAGCGCGGCCATCTGTTCCACCAGGCGCTCGGCGCGGGCGGGATCCTCGGGGATCAGGGACGAGATGGAGTTCAGTGTGTTGAATAGGAAATGCGGATGAATACGCGATTCGAGCGACGCTAGCTGCGCTTCGGTAGCCAGTTTGAGGGCGCGCTCACGCTCCAGTTCCTTGGTGCGAAGCTGGAGCGTGGTCTCCTCCAGTCGTTCGCGCAGAGTGCTGTAGATCCCGATGCTGACTCCGGCCACGATCGTCAGGAAAGCCGCCAGCCTGAATGAGCCGAAGAACTGAGGCCAATAGGCGCTCATCGGCTGCCAGCGCAGACCGACGAACACGAGCCCGGCGATGAGAGCGCCAATCAGGCAGGACGCGAGCATAGCGGAGATACGAAAACTCCATTGCGCCCACGCCGGCAGGCATCGAGACTGCTCCCAAACCCTGGGAATCAGAAGAAAAGCCACGCCGCCGATCGAATTCGAGTAGACCCAGCAGAAGCCGAATTCCACCAGGATTTGATGGCCGCTGATGCCGGGGTTCACCGTTACCAGCAGAATCGTTGGAACCAGCGCAAAAAGCGAGTCCAACAGCAGCGCGTTCCGGATGCTTCTGAGACACACTGGCGCGTTCATGGGCGGGGCCTGTTCTTTCATCTTACTTGCTCTGATCGCTCTGGCTCTGTTGCTGTGCGCCGGTGTGGCAACTCAGGCAGCCCGCCTGGCGAGGCGCGAGGTTTTTGGTGAGCAGCCAGGTGGTGGCGGATTTCGCGTAGGGCGTATCGGGCAGGTCTTTCTGAATACGCTCGAACCACTGTTGCGCTTTGTCGGGCTGGCCCAAGCGTGCGTAGGCGTCGGCCATGCCGATCATGAGTTCGCCGCTTTTATGAGTGCCGAGGTGAGTCAGGTCCGGGCCCTGGACCGAGTAGGCTTTTTCGTAGTCGCTCAGACCCTTCTCAATCAAAGGGCGCGCGGCATCCTCCGGAAGATATTGAGAAGCGATCAACAGCACCGCGCCGCGCACGATGCGGACGCCGAGATCGTTGGGGGCCATCTGCTCGGCTTGGTCCATTTCGTCCAGCCCGCGCTGCCAGAGCTCGGCGCCGGTTTTCTGGTCGCCTTTTTGAAAAGCCTGGCGCGACTCGGTGATCAAGCCCGTTCCATGCCAGACCAGGGCTTCGGGCTGCTTGGGATCGCTCGCGAGAATGCTCTCGCAGATGGTCATTCCCTTTTGGAGCGACGCCGCATCGCCAGCCAGACCCGCGAAGAAATAGTTGCGGACCTTGAAATCGAAACGGTCCTGGCTCAGAAGAACGCCGGCCGTCAGAATCACCAGGGCGGCGACGGTTGTTTTTTGGGGTTTCATAGGTAGCTCCTTGCGAATCCAGAATAGGCGGGGAGCTGAGGATTTCGAGACGGAATCCGATGAAGGCTTCAAAAAGCGGATGAATCGCCGGAATTGGACGATGGGCGGAGAAGCAGCAGGTCCAGGCTGAACGTAACGCGTCTGGCCTCGGGCGGATGCGGTTGCAAGGGCCGGTAGATGGAATGCAAAACATCCTGGACGGCGGCGGCCTCCAGATCCGCGCTCGTGGTGGCGCGCGACTGACCCACGAGGTTGAAATGGGGCGCGAATGTCTCGATCGTGCGTTCGGTGCGGTCGCGGCCGGAGCCCCGCAGTTCGATGAGATCGTCGGGCGCCGGGAGGCCGATGAGGAGGCGTCCGTCATCGCGCAGGACGCGGAGGAACTCCCCGGGATTCATGCGGGCGGTGATGGACATCACGATGGAAAACGAGTGATCGGCATAGGGAATTAAGCGATCGGCATTGGCCACAATCCATTGGCACTCGGGATAGCGGCGCGCCGCGGCTTCAATGGCGGGAATCGAAATATCCACTCCATGCCCCCGGAATCCGATCTCGCGGGCAAGGCTGCCGAGGTAGAAACCATCGCCGCAGCCGGCATCCAAAACGACGTCGCCAGGGGAGGGAGCGAGGAACTCGGCCAGTCCGCTCGCGAGGGCAGCGGTAACCCCGCGATCGTGCAAACGGCGCCGCGCCGCAACCGCCGCAACAGTGTCGCCCGGCTGTTTCGATCGCCGATCCTGCGGCTGCAGCAGATTGATATATCCGCTGCGAGCGATATCGAAGGAATGCCCGCGCTCGCAGACCAACCGCCGGCGGTCACTGGTCAGGGGCAGACCGCAGGCGCGAACGGGGCAGACCAGCACGTCAGTAATGAAATTTCCAGCGGAATTCGACGTATATCTGCCGCGGATCGTTGAAATGGAAGCCTCCAAATGTGAGGCTATTATCGAGCAATACGCGGCGGTTCGCTACGTTCACGGCCGTTACCGAAAGGCGGTATTTGTCACCCTCGCCGAAACTCTTGCCCAGGGCGATGTCGAACGTCGTGTGCTGGGGCAGGTAATTGCCCGGATACTCGGCGTCCGGCATTCCGTTGGTGAATCCGGAACCGTAGTACACGTTCGTCGACGCGAACACCTGCCAGGGAAGAAGCGAATTCGCGCCCATGTTTAACGTATTGCGCTGATCGTGATCCACCGGCGCATAGCCCGGCGGGACGGCGACGGGGCAAGCCGGCGTCACGGGAACCGGACAGATCACACCACCCGTGATCGGTGACGTCGCCTGCGCGATCTGGTTGGAGTAAGCCACGTGGACCTGAGCACGCCGCCAGATACGCGGTGAACGCAGGGTGGTTTCCCAGCCCTGAATCAGGGCCGCGGTCCAGGTGATGGGCCAGAAGATATTCGATTCGCCGATATTATTGTGATCCAGCCAATTGGTGGCGCGGGTTTGAAAGCTGTCTTCCGAGAGCACCCAGCCGAAGAATGGAACGGAGACCCCAAACTGGTATTCGTGGTCGCGTTCGCCCCTCAGAGGCGCAAACATCAGAGTTTGGCTGGTGGCTAAATCGAGCAATGGGCCGGTAGCAGTCAGGAGCGGAGGCGCTTGATAATAGTCGCCGTAAAAGGCATCGAACACCCAGTTGATTTTCGGAACGCGAATGGCGATTCCGTAGCGCGGGTCGGTGGCGTTCTCAATCACGGCCGGCTGGGCGCCTCCGGGCACTGAACCTGAATCGAAGTGCGATTCGCGCAGGCCCGCGATCAGAGTCAGCCAGGAGGTGGGCTTAAACCTGTCGTTGATGAATTCTTCGATCAGGCCGCCGGTCACGGCAGCGGTGGATGCTCCGTAATTTTGACAGTCCGGCGCGCAATCGGTAAACGTGTTGTTGAAGTAGTTGCTCTGGTGCTGAACGAAGCCATAGGCGCCTACCTGGATGTCGTTGTATTTGAGTGAAGTGATATTGGCGCTGGCCTGCGCGCCCGCATAATGCGCGGTTTGATCGACATCG